>Ga0184628_10000423_pt1 | contig 23286 bp, 16 predicted proteins | sample PLM4_5_b1_FD_133149 | JGI IMG/M metagenome (GOLD analysis project Ga0184628, IMG submission 133149) | Groundwater sediment microbial communities from an aquifer in East River, Colorado, USA - PLM4_5_b1 | ecosystem: Environmental > Terrestrial > Soil > Riparian zone | place: USA: East River... | reverse complement strand
GTCGCAGCTTTGTCTCAAAGGCAACCTGCATTCTGTGAAGCCGCTCCGCAGAAATCAGGTCAGGAATCAGGACAATCCCGTCGGTGTCGAGGCTGTTCAAGAAACGTTCAATACTCGGCTGATCTGTCATCAGTCCGTTTGTTGGCCAAAGTTCATTGTATTGGGGAGACCCCGCTAATTTTCATATCTTGGGAAATCAGACCGCCAGTTGTTTCCCGAAGTCCTTAAGACAACTCCAGCTATCCAACCATCAAGGGCGACTTCGGATCTTTACCGTCAGTTGCCGAACGGTGTTCTGTCATGATTTGTCGCAATCGATAATCCCGAAATTCATTCGGATTGCCTTGATGCCCATCCACAGCGGCCATCACCATATTGAAGGCTTCACGTGCGCTGGCAAAGTGAATCTTGAACTCTCCAGTCCGCTCCGCCATCTCCATGACTTCGCCCATGAATCGCTTCATCTGCTCACCAATCATGATGTCCTGGTCCCAATCAAAAAACCCGTGTGAAAAGAGCTTAATGAAGTGCCAGTCTGGTTGGCCAATCACGCCGATCCGGCTACTCCGCCAAGTGTCAAACCGGTGCAGATTCAAAGGATAATTCTGGGCCAAAGCGCCGTCATCAAGCCTTGGAATAGGTAAGCCATTCACCCGCCGTGTCCAGTCGAAAACCAGGGGACCGGTGAAAATGACAGGCAGTACAGGTTGCCGTCCCACCCGAAGATTTGGCCCTGATCGGTGTGGCCTTGCCTCCACCAATTTGCCTCCACACTCGTAGATCGCATTGATTCGGGGAACCTGGGTTTGAAATGGCACCGATGGCAGGGTGAAGTCGGCATAACAGCCGGTGTCGGCGAGAATCTGCATCTCTTCGTCGACGCCACAGAATCTGCCACCGGCGGAATTTGCCAGAGCCCAATTACCATGTACAAACGCATACTGGGGTTGAGACGCCGGCCCGTCTCGCGACAAACATGCATGCTGCCCCGCCAGCAAATCCCGAAATTCTGCCAGTGACCGTCTTGTGTTCTCCGCGGTATCCGGATGCCTTACGCCGTGGTGGAGATGAATCTCTACCTCCCCGTAGCCGTCGGCCTGAAGCCCGGAAAGCATATCCAAAAGGGGACGTTCATACTGCTCTGCGGGGAAGAAATTGGTATGTCGAAAAGGAGTGCCATCGTGATCGCGCACCGCATCGCCCGTAGCGCGGGCCACTTTGCACCACGCTGCGAGGCGCGCAAGCGCCTGGGATCCGACTCCCGGTTCGAAGTGGTTCGCGACCATGAAGATCAAATGAGAATGCGGACTCGATTCGAACAAACCGCGGAGCATCTCTCGCGAGCGCCAAAATGGATAACGCAGCAGCCAAGGCAACGACCAGCGGATCTTGTCTCGAAGTTTGATGTCTACAATACTCTTCTCACACATCAGGAGTTGATCGGATCGCGCGTCATTTCAGTTCATTTTTGCTTTTTCTGCGCCAGAGATCCGGAGAGTGTCGAAATTTGCGCCCGGATCGGTACCGTCGGTGGCCTTACCACGATACCGGCTGCTGGGAGCCAATCGCCAATTTCCACTTCGATACTCGACAAATCCAACTGCGTCGAGTGAACCTGGGAAGTAATTTCCACCCGGATATTTCTTCTCAAGCGATTCGTGCGCAGCGACACCCAGATTATCAACCATGACATTGCCCTTGATTGTGTCGGACGAAAAACAACGACCACCTTCAATCAGACAGATAATGCCGTATGCATTGTGCTGGACAACGTTGTCACGAAAGATGAAGCTTCGCGGCGGCCGACCATAGCTCCTGAGCATATCTCCCTTTTGCTGAACCGTATTGTGTTCAATTAGAACGGAGTCCGTTCCCTCCACCTGTACAAAGTATGCCGTGTTGTTCGGATCGTCGGGCGTCAGATCTGTAAACAGATTATTTGCAATCCGGAGACGCCGAAGCTCCTGACTCTGGTGTTCATTGTCCGTTCCCAGAATATTAATGCCGGTGCTGGCATGACGTACGATGTTGTTTGTGATCTCAATGTCCTCAACCGAGGACCAGGGAGCCGTCCCGTTCTGATTGCGCGGCGTAAGCACAAAGGCAGTTGTAAGGATCTCGCTTTCAATCAGGTTCCCTTCCACCTTCACGCGTCTGGCATTTTTCAGTTCGAAAGTGCCTTTGATCGTCGCGCGTCCTGCCCATTCATTTAACCTGGTCAGATAGTTTCCGCGAAATTCGATATCCGAAGGAACCAGACCTGTAATTGAAGGATCCGAGCCGCCGAAAAGAACGACCTCAGCTCCAGCCTGTAGAAAATTATTGACGATATGAAATGGGCCAGGACCATTCCATCCGGCAATTGCCTGCGTTTCATCAGAGGCGCCGGCAAACCCGGATACATATGAATTCAGAACGGAAGTTTCAGCGCTATTGAGCGCAAATCCCCGGCGCGCTGTGTTCAAGCCGATCGAATGGACATAGCAACGATCGAAAACCAGATGATGCGGATACTGCGATAACGACGTGTAATCGCTCTGGCCGAGATCGATAAGGTTGTAAACATACTTTGCGTTGCTTGCGGGCGCAAACTCGATCCCGATGAACTTGTAGTGATGGGCCTGAGGATCAGAGTTAACGGCAGCCTGTTGGTTTGGGGAAACAATCTTGGGCATCGACCGCATTTGCAGGGAAGGGTTAATCCGTTCTCCTTCGCGCGAGATTCCCGAGAGGTCCGAAGTGCGAATGGTAATGAAGTCCGAATCGCCGCCCGAGCCAGCCCCCTTATTCCGTAAGCGCAAAGGACCAGTGAACGTCGCGCCCGCCTCTAACACCACGGTATCTCCGTAGTGTGCCTCGTCAATGGCCGCCTGAAGGTTCTCACCCGAGCGCACTGTGATTGTCGCCTGGGTTCCCGTTCCGATTACTCGAACTGGTCGTTGAGAACCGGCCAAGGCAAGAGCGAGCGCCTGAATGGCGAAGATAACAGCAAGAAATGAAATCGCACGTAAGCTGGTTTGTTTCATTTAATAACCCAGCGAATCGAACCAGTCTGCAAATTCGTCTGACAACAAGGATCGCCTGTGACGTGACGTGCTCCATTATACATAGACTTGCAGATTGAACCTGGGATCTGGCCACAGCCAGGGCGACCGAAGACCTTAGGGCACCTCAAACTCGTACCGCCCTCCAAGGTTGATCGACTAACGATGGCTCTTTACACTTACGAATGCGACTATAGTTGAAGTTCGCGCAGCTGTCCTCGTTAGAATCAACCAGGACACGGATAATTAAGGAAAGCCTTCTGCTTGAAATTGAGAGGCTCAGCCTACGGCAGCCATATGGCTAAGACTTTTACGCAAACAGTTTCACGAGGCCTGATCCGTTCTATTCGGAAGGTCAGAAGTAGGTGGCCGATTGAAGCTGGCAAAGATTTTCCCAATCACATTGGCGCCTTTCTGACGCGCAGGGGTTACCTCGAACCAGTCTGGCATGAATTTCAACCTGGCCTCTGGATGAGACTGGATATTAGTGACCTTATTCAGGAAACAATTTTGCTGGAGGACCATTGGGACCCTTTACTGACGCGGTTTCTGCAGGAAAGGCTTACAGCAGGTACCGTTTTTATTGATATCGGCGCAAACGTGGGATACTTCACCTTGCTCGGAGCAATGCACGTAGGAGCCGGAGGTAAGGTGCTGGCGATAGAACCCAACCCCGCTGTCGCGACCCTCCTCCGAGAAAATCTAGCGCGAAGCGAACTCGCAATGGTAATCGTTGAAGAAGTCGCCTGCTGTGATTCAGACGCCGCACCGAGGCTAATCCTTTACATCCCGAGTGATCACAATATCGCCAAGGCCTCTTTATCGCAGCGAAATGCCGGACCCGGAACCAGGGTTGAAGTGGAGTCAACGACAGTGGATCGGTTGGTCATGAAGCACGGTTTGACTCGAGTAGATCTGATAAAAATTGATGTCGAGGGAGCCGAGTTGGGTGTTTTCCGAGGGATGAAGGAGACGTTAGCTCGGTTCAATCCTTCGGTGGTCACCGAATTGGATCCAGAGTTGCTGGCTTCATGTGGCTCGATGGTAGAAGATGTCACGGATCTTATGAAGAGTTTCGGGTATAAGGTCTCCAGCATGGGTGGACACGGAAACTACCTTTTCAGCCCGCCATTAGCTCCCCAATATTCTTCGTTAGGCCTTGAAAAGCTCAAATAGATTGTGCGAAGCAGAGGCTCTGTCACAAAGGCAGCATTTGTTTTCTTGTCCCTTAAGAAACCACGGATAAAGGCCAATCTGCTAGCAGCTCCTGTGTCGGCCGATATCAACTCCAAACGGAAGAGGCGTTTCATCCAGCACAACCCGAGTCGAGGGCCAGCTTCTCTGTTATCGCACTTTTGTTATCGTAATCACCGAGGATGTCCCTACATTTCCAGCCGCATCGTAGGCTTTAGCCATTGCGGTGTGCTTCGATCCCGGAGAGCCGGTTAGTTTTGAGCTCGTAGTGAAGGGGCCAGTCGTGTCTGTGGCGTTCAATTTGCCATCCACATAGAACTCGACACGCTTGATGCCCACATTGTCTGTTGCGGTGGCCGACATGTATACGTTCCCCTTGCCGTCCGTTGTGGAGGCAATCGTTACTGTCGGGACGGCCGTATCCTTGGGTAGGTTGTTCACATAGATGGTAACGGGAACGGAGCTCCCGATGTTTCCAGCAGCGTCGTATGCTCTTGAAGCCAGGCTGTGAGAGCTGTTGGCCAGCGTTGTGGTATTGAGAGCCTGGACATACGGGGAAGAAGTAGATGTAGCGGTAATGACATTGTCCATCAGAAACTCTACCTTCGTCACGCCCACATTATCGGAAGCCGCTGCGGAAATGCTTATTGTGCTGGACACCGAAACAGCCGTCGTCGGAAACGTTATGCTCGTCGTCGGAGGGATCAAATCGGCATTGTTAACAGTTACTGAAATTAGAGCGGAGGTTCCTGAATTTCCTGCGGCATCATAGGCCCTGGCTGCAATTCCGTGTCCGCCGTTCAAGATCGTTTTCGTGTCTACGGTCGCAGTGAAGGGAGAAACCCCAGTGGAAGTCGCAATAAGGACATTATCCACAAGAAACTCGACTTTTGTCACACCGACATTATCGGAGGCCGCGGCGGAGATCGTCATCGTGCCCCAAAGCGCGGAATTGTTTGCCGGTGATGTTATGTTTACCGACGGCGGCGTGACATCCGCATTGTTTACCATCACGGAAACGGAAGCGCTTCCAACAAACGCCACTGCGTCATAGGCTTTAGCTGTAAAGGTATGGCCTCCATTCGGTACTGCTCGCGTATCCACTTGAGAGTCGTAGGGAGAAACGTTCGAATTCGAGGCCATATGGCCGTCCAAATAGAACTCCACTTTCGACACACTGATATTTGGGGAGACTTCAGCGGTAACCGTAACAGAGTTGGAGACAGCGGATCCATTCGACGGGTTGGTGATGGTAACTGCCGGAGCCGTAGAGATCCCGCCAACGGCGCCAAGTAAGGCATTCATATCGACGCCCGGATCTGTTCCGTCTGATGCCTTACCTTTATAGGGGCTGCTGCTGGCAAGCGCGTAGTTTACCTTCATGGGATCGACCCAGCCGACGGCACTCTGATTCGCGGCGATGAAATCATCCGGGTACCGGCTGTTGAGCGGCCCATCGCCAATCTTTCCGTTGAGGCTGCGATTGTCGATAATTACATTGTGGTTCTGAACAAGACCGGGCCAGCAGGGCTGCGAGCTTTGACAGTTTCGACCGTATTCATTGTTCGAAAGAATATTATCAACGAACACGAAATTCGGAGAAGCCGCACCTAGACCAATAACCATGCTGCCGCCAGGGGGAACGTCCGATCCAGGATACGTGTTATGGACAACTGTCACGTTGTCAGCCGCACCCATTGCCGCCAGAATCGGTCCGGTTCCAGATTCGACCAAATTGTTGGAAAACAGGAATGGACCACTACGCATATTGGAGTATTCATTGTCTTCCAACAGAGGTCCACCAATGGGATAGCCATAGATGCGATCCCAGTTCTGCGTCTTCTTCCACCAGTTGTTGCTGATGGTTACGTTGAATAATCCGAACCAGGGGAAACCGCCCGAAGTTTGGGTGTTGCCCTGATTACGGCTGGTGACAGTGAAGCCGACTTCCCAACCTTCGAACGTATTGCCATTGATCAAGAGATTCTTTGCCATCTTGATCTCGATCATTCCCTTCGGCCCATTACCCGTGTTCACCTGCGTTGAACGCGGTTGAGTCGTCGGCGACCCCCCGGTTGAGGTCCAAACCAGCTCGGTCGAAGCAAAGTTCTCGACAAATTGATTGCTCTGCAAAGTGATGTCCTGGTTCAAATACCCGTTCCATTGTGCCAGTCCCGGAGAATCCGGGGTCTGCAACAGGGGATTGCCTCCCGCCAGATTACCGTCATACGATCCCCACGATTGAAAGCTGACGGTGTTGCCGTTGATACCAGTCACCTCAACAACCTGAAACTGAACCGGCTCATTGGGGTGCGCGTTGTTGGTAGAAGGTGTACGACCGTTGGTCGTTTTCATTGCCACCAGATCACCGGCATTGAGATTCGAGACTGAAGAGAAGATCGCTGATCCCGTATGCGAATTTGAATCAAATATCGGATTCGACAACGTCGCCGTGTTGGGGCTCGATCCACCGGATCCGCCAAAGAACACGGGGCAAAACCAGGCTTCCAAATATGTATTCTGAACGGTGACACGCAAGGCGGAGGTCGGGAGAAGAATAGCGTTAGAGGCTTCTACACCTTGTGAGACCGGTTGATATGCGCGGAAACCCGCAATACGTGATTCGGTGATTGTTACGTCCGTAGCATCAAGATTAAAGCCGCGAATCGCCGTCGTCACGATACTGTCGGGCGTCGTCGTATCGTTCGTCGCTTCGTGAATCCAACAACGATCGAAAATAATGTCGTGTGGATGCTGAGAAAATGGAATACCACCGCCGCTCGAACGCGCGCCGAGCAGAACCAACTCCTGAGTCACGATGCTGCCGCCGACATTAGTAATCTCAATACCGATTAATTTGAAGTGGTGCGCGTTGGCCTCGGCCTCGAGCGCCGGGACACCGGAGTTCGCGACCAGCTTTGCCATCGAGCCGGCATTGGCCGGAGTAATCCGAGTGCCTGCGGAGGGAATGCCCGACAGGCCGGAAGTTCTAATGGTTATGTATTCCGCGACCGTGGCACTGCAAGCTCCTTTATAGGGCAAGGCGAAGTTGCCAGCGAACGTCGCTCCAGCTTGCAACACAATTTCATCGCCGCATTGCGCATTTTTGAGAGCGGTCTGAAAAGCCAAACCATTTGCTACCGGGTCCGTCACAGTAGGAACAGTAATCGATGTTGCTGCGTTGGCCAGCGCTACGTTGAAGAACAGAACGACGAAAAAAAGTTTCATGGCTCCACTGGAAAGCAAACAATTCATTCTTGAAAGTCTTATATACATTCCCATCAATTCTCCTTCTAGCACCGGCGAAGTTCTAGCAGGACCCCTGCCAAATGCAAAAGGCTCAATATATTCATAAGATTCACATACTTGGCTCCGAAAGATAGCCGAGAACCGTCAGTGGTTCCAATCAAGTGGGTGGATGGGTCGCCACCATATTAGAGAAATGATCCACCCAAATTCCCGGGACTCCATCCGTCATGCGGTTGCTTCCTCCCCGCAATGAGGCCCAGCCCCTTACGTTCCTTTTCGGCGCCTCGCTGCGGTACCGGCATTCTCGCAGGTGAAAACTTTGAGCCTCAAACCAGCCATCCATCATCGGTTTCCTGACACATGGGTTTCCTGACACAGGATTAGAACAAGTGTGGGGTGAATCGCTGATACGATACCGTCGGCTCACTTGGCAGTTACACTAAGAACAGTAAGCAAGCTGAATATAATTTGAGAACGTTATGGGAAGTGACTCGACGAGGCTGACAGCAGGATTTCTGCTCTCCATCCAAAAGTGAAACCACTACCTCGAAACGCATCAGCGGAAGCCACATCTGACGGTCTGATCGGGAAAGATCAAGTCCGGATGGTAAAACCTGTCGAGCTCAAGCCGGGCCATACCCTGACGTTTGCGGGTCTTTATCTGTTCACGGTGTTGCTCTACTTCCGACCGTACGAACTGTCTAACTCGCTATCCTGGACTTCTTCTGCCGCCTTCATTCTTGCGATGCTTACCTTACTTGTCTATGTGCCTACGCAACTGAGCCTTGAGATGACCTGGAGCTTTCGCCCGCGGGAAGTAAACCTCGCCCTCCTCTTGATACTAATGTCTCTGCTTTCGATTCCAATGGCGCTGGATCAAACCAGAAGCATAAACGCGACTATCGATTTTGCAAAAGTCATCCTCATATTTGTGGTGATGGTTAATGTCGTACGCACAGAAAAGAGGCTGCGAATGCTCGTCTGGCTGGTGCTGAGCGCGAGTTGCGTCATAAGTGGATTTGCAGTCAATGACTACAGACTCGGAAGGATGACCTTAGCAGGGGAACGAATCCAGGGGGTCATCGGCGGAATCTTTTCAAATCCAAACGATCTTGCGTTGCATTTGGTTATGATAGCGCCGATCGCGGCAGCCCTCCTCTTCGGGACGCGAAATCCAGCGGCCAGACTGCTCTACACCGCTGTTATCGGACTTTTTGTCTTCGGGATTATCGCAACCTTTTCTCGCGGCGGGTTTATCGGTTTTGTCGGTGTTCTTGCCGTATTCATCTGGAGAGCCGTTCGCAGGTATCGAGTTTTAGTTCTAAGTGCCGGGTTATGTCTGGTGCTGGGATTTCTGCTTTTAGCTCCAAGTGATTATTTCGGCAATCGGATTTCAACCAGCGGTGACGCATCAGCGATGGCACGCAAGGACGAACTCAAGCGATCGTTATTCCTTATATTTCGCCATCCGTTCTTCGGCGTCGGGATAAACAATTTCCTCCTGTACTCCAATAACGAACACGCGACACACAATGCCTATACGCAGGTCGGCTCGGAACTCGGCGTGGCTGCAATGACCATCTACATCATGCTTTTGGTTACAACCCTCAGGCGAATCCGAAAAATGCACGAGAGGTTTGAGGGAATCAAAGACTCGCGAGAGAGATGGTTTGCGATTGGTCTTGAAGCCAGTCTTATCGGCTACATGATCTCCAGCTTCTTCCTATCCGTGGCATATCTCTGGTACGTCTATTACCTTGTGGGCTATGCAATCTGTTTCGATCGGATTACTCAGGCGAAGCTCAACGCCGTTTCTGCAGACTCTCAGTATGCGCATGGATGAGAAGAGATCCATAGTTGCACGCGAATCATTGACCCAACCGGAGGTCACCGTAATCATTCCGGCCTACAAAGTCGGACGCTTTATCAAAGAGACAATAGATTCTGTTCTTGCCCAGACATTTTTCAGCCATGAGATCATCATCATCAACGACGGCTCGCCGGATGCTGACGAATTGGAGCAGGCACTCCGCCCTTACTTAACAGGCATAGCCTACATCAGTCAGACAAGGAGGCTGGCGCCGCACGGAACGCCGGCCTGCGGCATGCCCAGGGGCAGTTTGTGGCATTCCTGGATGGCGATGATGTTTGGCTACAGGATTTTCTGGCGGGGCAGATCGCGCTTATCACCAGCAATGAAGGTTATGATCTCGTTTACTCAGACGCTGTGAGCTTTGGCGATCCCGCAAGTGCGGGCAGAAACATCATGGCCGCTAGTCCCAACCCTTGGAGGTCAGGCCGAAATAGTCAAACGTGGGCTGAGCGGGTATCTTTGTCGCAACATGGAAGAACTTGTTGATTATAGCGGCCGCCTTGCAGATAACGAGGAACTCTTAGGTGGAGTGAGCAGGCATGCAATCGAGCGAGGGCAAATATTACACGGAACACTTTTCGAAAAACATATTGCTCAAGTGGTCTCCAGATGCATTTAGATCATCGGTCCTCTGTGTCCGATTACGATCCGCGCAACTTTACCTTATCCACGCAGCGCCGCAGCCGGACTGGCATTGTCGGTAGGTCGAAGCAGTCTAGCCAGTGTTGCAACCTGGTGTCGACCGTCGAAATTCTCGAAAAACCAAGGGCTGGAATGTCGTGCCTCATTCGGCAAACTGAGAAAGGCGAGGATCTTGGCGTCGATCTGAGCCTCGGAGTCATTTGGGTACAGACAAGCGAAGGCGAAGGCGCTCTGATGCAGAATTCGATCTACAGGCGAATCCTTGGTGGTGATAGCAAGAATGGGTCGTCCAATTCTCAGATAGACATAGAGCTTCGATGGGACCTGCAGCCCCGCAGAATATCCCGCCCAGTCGATAAGCAAGAGGGCGTCTGCCTCGGCCATGATTTGTGCCGCGTTCGAGGACGAATGCGCTGGCGGGCTCACGACGACCAGACCGTCGCGCTCCAGAGCGGTCAGGACGGCGGCATTTGGCAGCGTACCACGATCGATTTCACCAATTAGCTCGAGCTTGAATGGTGGCATTTGTGCCAGTGAGCGACGCAGACGGAGCAGCGCGTCCAGGAGCACCCCAGGATGACGGCCTCCATAGATTTCGCCGACATGCGCCAACTGGCGAAAGTGTCGGGGCGGTATTGCAAGCGGACCGATCGTTTCTTCCGGATCGAATCCGTTCCAAATATGCGTGATCTTCTTCCGATATTGCGGATATATTGCCCTCCATCGCGCGGCGACGGCGTCGGTATTCGCCACGAGCACATCGGCGTTACTAAAGATGGCCAGCTCTATGTACCGGTTCAAGGTGTCAGCTCTTCCCGTTGCAACTGGATTCCCAATGAGGGGATCACGGAAGTCAGCAATCCACCAAAGGCGCGGGTTCCGTCGCTTAAGCCAAAGTGCAGCAAGATGCGTCGTCAGTGGAGGAAATGTCGACACAAGGAAAGTGAGCTGCTCCCTCGCTATCACGCGTGAGGCGACCCGTAGGGCCTTGGCAAGCCACAGAAAAGACTGACCCTCTGCGCCAGGGTATACCGATCGAATTGCGATAGCTCGGATTCTCCGCAGTAGACGAGCACCGAAACTCTGCCCCGTCAAGCTTCTATCTGGGACCCAATGGACACCCACAGTCGTCTCTTGCTGACGACTGGCGGTAAGCACATGGACTCGAAAACCATTTTCTGGCAAATACTTTGCAAAGCGTCCCGGGCGGAGAGCACCGACGATGTTCTCGGGTGGAAATGCATGGGCGAGGATCAACACTCCCGGTTGCAAAAAGCCCTCGGATTGACGCATTGGCATAGTGATCTATGACCGTGTCAGGAGACGGTCAGTTCGTCCGAAAGAACGACTGAGAAATGAGCAGCATAAGCGGCGCCAGTTGATGCCTTCAAGCAACCGACGAAAGGTGTGGTCCAAACCTACAACCATGAGCCGTTACTGTAATCGAATCTGCACGAGGCGTAAAGCTTGACTACATGTCGGGTTAGAAATATATCGCTATTGTTAACCAGTCAGTTGGCCTTTCGCTCGACAAACACCATCGCTGCCGGGCTTGCTTGCCACTACTGTCCCAGCCAGTGCCACATATTAATGCCGATGCGCTCCATGGATCCAATTTGCAGGATAATCAAACATGCTTACAATCCAAACGGAACGAAAGCACATGATCAAAAGCCTCACGATAACGCAGAAACAGTAGACTGACTTTGAAAGATTGACGGAGAACTTGTGGATGTAACCATTGAAACGTATCGCTCGTCTGTTGCAGAACAAGAGCGTGCCGAAGACCTTTTCCAACTGTTGCCGCGCGGCAGAAGCACTATTTTGGAGATCGGGGCACGTGATGGGTTCCATACGCGGAAGTTAACGGAAATCTTCGATACGGTGACGGCCCTCGATTTAAGGAAGCCGAAGTTTGAATTCCCGCGTGTGACGCCAATAGAAGGCGATGTTACGCAGCTCAGTTTTCCCGACAGAACCTTCGACTGTGTCTTATGTGCGGAAGTTCTGGAACATGTCCCTAATATCGAGCGGGCGGCGCGAGAAATTGCCAGAGTTGCACGCCATGAAGTGCTGATCGGCGTTCCTTACAAACAGGACACGCGAGTGGGTCGTCTTACTTGCACCTACTGTGGAGGGGTCAATCCTCCATATGGCCATGTCAACACATTTGATGAATGGCGCTTGAAGAAACTCTTTTGCGATCTCGAGACGATAGAAATTCATTTCGTCGGAACAAATCGAGATCAAACGAACCCCTTTTCGACGCTTCTGCTCGATTTTGCCGGCAATCCTTGGGGAACTTACGGTCAAGATGAAAGATGCCTTCATTGTGAGGCGGTAATGAAGCCGCCCAATTTCCGTTCGCTGCCTCAAAAAATTGCTACCCGGCTGGCACACATCCTGAACTGCTTTCAGGAGCCGTTCATCAAAGCCAAAGGAAATTGGATTCATCAATTGTTCCAACGGACAGGATAATTGTCGTATCATTGCGAACAAAATAGGCGAGATCGTTTCCAGAGGTGTGTAAATGCGAATCAGGCTGCGATTACACTCACCTTATCAGACTTTTCAGGAACAATTCGACCGTCAACAAGACATTCGTCCAGCAAGAAACAAAGACTTTCTTTTTCGATCGTGTTACCTCTGATTGAGAGCAATGGAGTCAAAGATCCAATTGGAGTTTACGTGGGAGGCAATGGCGCTCGCTGCGTCTTTTCTCTTCTCAACAACGCTAGCGAATGCCAAGCGTCCTTCAAGGCTCTCCTTCCCGAAGGCAGGAGAAAGAGAATCACAGGAAAGGTTGCTGTAACGATCGTCAGACATGCCGCAATTCCCAAAATAGGGCGAATAGCTGGTTGGTAATGGCGGAACCCCAAGCAGGACAATAAGCTGACAGCAGACCCCGCGGCGAAGGGACCTATGGTGCGATAAATGTGAGAAGCACGGACTGGTCCGGCGCGACCGACCCGCCAGTAGACCATAGGGGTAACAAGGATGTGGCCCACGATGTACGATGTGGCGACACCGACGGCTCCCCAAGGTAAGCCCACAATGATTGACGCGATGGTGATTGGGCTAACCAGCATCCCCAACTTAAACATGTCCATAGTGCGCCCCTGTGTAACAAAAAGCCATCCGGTGGTATTAGTAATAGGCTGGATTAAAGCGCCTACTCCAAGAATCGCAAACAGCTTACCTACTTCACTCCACTGAGGTCCCAAAACAACCGCTACGATCCAATCTGAGGTAGCAATCATCAGGGCCACAGCGGGCATTGTCAGCATGGCTATTTTCTCCAACATGCGAAGATATGCGCGTCGGTAATCGTCTGGCGAATCCGTCACTCTGCTCAATGACGGCACTGCAACTGAAGTAATTGGTTCATTTATTTGATCGATTGGAAGCATCATCAACTGGTACGCTCGACTGTATATCCCTAACTGCTGCGCCCCCCAGACTCGTCCGATCAGCAAATTATCAACGTTCCTGGCGAAGAAGTTAACGGTTGCGAATCCAGTAAGATTGCTGCCAAATCTGATCATTGAACGCACGCCCGATTTTTTTTTCGGCCAACTCGGACACCAGCGACAAGCCACCCACGTCATCGTCGTCGTCGCGACGATCACGGTTAACTGGCTTCCCACCAAGGCCCAATAATTGAACCCTGCCCATGCCATAAAAATGCCGACTGCATACCCGATCATCATCGCAGTTAGGCCTATGAAGGAGAGTGCAAAATAGCGCATCTGTCGGCGCAACAGGGCCTCATGCTGTACGACCAAACCACTAATCAGAAACCCAAGTGCTGTGAATACCGTGATTAGAGTGAGACGCGGTTCTCCGTAGAACCACCCAACGAGTGGAGCAATAAGGACAGTAACAATTGTGATGCCAAGACCAAGTGCCACATTGACCCAAAAAAGAGTACTGATCTGATCAGAAGTTATCTCGGGGCGTTGAATTGTAGCTGCAGACAGGCCGAGATCCTTATATGTGGAGACGAAGCCTGTCACGAAAGAGACCATGCCGATAAGTCCATAATCCTGGGGCGTCAATAATCTCGCCATAACAGACGTACAGACAATGGTTACAAAGAATTTCGCGGCCTGAGTTGATATCGCCACAGCTCCGCCACGCGCCGCGCGTCCACCCAAATTAGCTTTCAGATGATCAGTGCGAAAATAAAGATCGTGGGGATCCGATGATTTTATAGAATCGGACTGCAATTCATTTGCCACTTTACGTGGAGCTTAGTTGATGCAATGTTTGCATAAATCGCGTATGAGTCGAAAGGCAATGGTACTGAGAATTACTTCATCCGGACGTACCTTTAATTTTTCCATCAATCAGTTTTTTGCCGCAACTTCAGGAGCGAATCTTTTGGTATCGATGCTAGCAATCGTGCATCCCCACGTATAAAAACTGCATTCGACAACTCGGCTGAAATCCTGCGACAGGTTCTTTTTATCCTTCTTTCGCTTCGTGGACACTCGAATATCGAAACTACAGTGGCATTTTGCTCCTTGCTCGTGATCGATTCCAATACTTGGCATTTGTCTCCAACGTCATGCGGCTTAACCAACTCCTATATACTCCGGCAGCGCACTAAACCCGAATCGCGATTCCGCCCAGCGCTGTCGAAACTAAGAGCAAGAGAGTTTGCAAACTTATGCGAAGCGCATTGATCGCGTGCCAGACCAATGGACCAATTCAGGATGACGAATCCACCTTGAGTCGAACCGATTTCCGTGCGAACAAATATGACCGAAAGTCGGGGAGATCACCATTGCCAGTGTTCTCGAAGAAACGAATCTCTATGTCCCGAAATCCTAGTTGTAACAAGAAGTTGTAAAGGTGTTTTGTCTCATATTTTATACCAAACATAAACGGACTTCCGAAGCCCCTCTGCAACAGTACTCGCCGCAACTCTGCTTTTAGGGAATTGGCTGTTTTCGAGAGTTTATAAAGCGCTGTGAAAGTTCGCCTCATTACATCGGGCCAGGAATAGACGGGCAGATGAATCATCATCGACCCTCCCGTCGTCAAAACGCGGAATAATTCCACAAAATAATTCTCAGCAAAACTAGCTCGGTCGAAATGTTGGAAAACGTCACATGAGAATGCGGCGGTGGCCGAACTGTCCGCGAGTGGAAGAACCAAGCCATCAGTAATATGGAAAGATACTTTTTCGGAATTTACACGCAGCTGCGCATACTTGATCATCTCGCAAGAGATGTCGATCGCGTCAACTCTTTGAAAATAATCGCTCAGCTGCTTGGTCATTCGACCGGCACCGCAACCGATTTCCACGCAATTGACGCGATCAACTCCATAGCTTTCCCATTGATTTCGGTACTCGCCCCAGACCTTTGCGCCATACGCATAAAACTCGTCTTCAGTCCAGGGATTGCTACCACGCTTGTTGCGCCCTTCTAGTGACGCCACGCCATAGAGTGGATCCGCCTTAGCCCAAGACTCCCATTCAATGTTGGATCGCGGTTGTCCCATTGTTTTGCTTCCCCTGAATACTCTTTAATGCTTGAGTGGATCACTGGATGGTGGTGACTGCCTGGCAACTGTCATGCGCTTCAACCGCGCAGCCACGCGCTCACGATACGCACCGATGCGAATTGAAATTTCAAAGAGTTTCCTAAAACTATTTTGCAGCATTGTGTGTTTCGGCGGACGCTCGAAAGCATGGAGATAGTTGCTTTTGTCGCGAAAATCGAGTATTCGCTGATCGTCAGCAGATGGATTTCCGAGAAAGGCGGCATTCAAGAGCAGCGGATGACAACGATAGTAGATAGGCAATACGACGATCCCGTCTGCGTCGAGGGCATTAAAGCGACAATCGACATTCAACTGATCTATCATCAGTCCGTTCGCATTAGTGAGTTCATTATCTTAGAGAAACTCCGCTAATCTTGTTATCTAATAGAATTAAACGTTCAGCGGTTCTTAGAATTCAACACGGACTAAGTCATCTTACCATCATGCGCGGCTTCTGTTCTTTAATGACCCCTCTTAACGGTGCTCCTTCATGATCTGTCGCAGCCGATAGTTCCTAAATGAAGTCATTTGGGTTGCCTTCATGCCCATCCATAGCGGCCATCACCATATTGAAAGCCTCTCGCGCGCTGGAGAAGTGAATCTTGAACTCTCCAGTCCGTTCCGCCATCCCCAAAATTTCGCCCATGAATCGTCTAACGTATACTTGAGTTGAAGTGAAAGAACTTATCAAAGCTTTAGTGCCAGAGCGATATCGTTTGCTGCGATATGGAATGTACGAGCGCGGACGTTATTTGCCGGAGCTGGTTCTCAGTTTAGGGAAAACGTTCGAATGCACTTTTTGTCATTGGCAATTTCGCAGGTTGCGCCCAGCCGGTTTCGATTATCCGGTATTGAAGGAGAAGCAAGTAACTGGGGGGAGCTTTCATCTCAATGACGTGTGTCCCAGGTGCATGTCCAACTCGCGAGAACGACTACTTCATCTCTTTCTCCAAAATAAGACTGACATCTTTGGTAGTCCAAAGACACTCCTTCACGTGGCCCCTGAACCCAATCTAAGAAAACTGATCTCAACGAATGATGGAATCCAATATTTTAGTGCGGATCTTTTTGAGCCTGATGTTATGGCCCATCTCGACATCATGAAGATGCCATTTTCCGACGGCACCTTCGATGTGATCCTTTGCAATCATGTTCTCGAGCACGTGCCTGACGACATGGTGGCAATGGAGGAATTGTACCGAATTCTTAAACCGGGTGGTTGGGCGATACTGCAAGTCCCAATAGCGAAGGCCCTGACGGCAACCTTTGAAGACCGCACGGCTGATAGCGATGAGCGACGCATTGAGTTGTTTGGCCAACGCGATCACGTGAGGCTGTATGCAGAGGGCGATTACATTGACCGCCTCGCCTCAGCAGGTTTCCTGGTCGAATCGAATGCATACTGTAATGAGCTCCCCGAGTCCGACGTCCGTCGTTACGCCTTAATACCTGACGAGCTCATTTTTATAGGGAAAAAGGCCTAAAGTTAAAGATCGCGCTCTTTCTACCCGGCAATGGTCACAAACGTCATTAGAGCCAAACTGCAACTCAAGGCAGAGCCGCTCGTTCCTGCTGTTTTGCGGCATGTCGCCGGGGGCTCAACAGACGGAGCAGGAAGCTAGTGCCCCACGTCAAATGAATGGTCGCGAAGACCACTGGCATCAGCAGAATCATAGCGGGGCGGGCTTTTGCTCTAGTCGTGGCTTGCAGTCCGGCTGCCAGACATGTGAGCAGATAGACAGTCACCTCAGTGAGCAGTAACCACCAGGCACCACGCCATACAAAACCGCCCGCAGCCAGAAACAGAAGCGATAAGACGAATAGCGGGGCCACCAAATGGCGGATCCGGATCGAACCCGGGTGGCGGCGTATCATCTCGGCTTTCCACTTCCCATAACGAAGGTACTGTTCGGCCACACCCCTTAATGTGGAGCGGGCAAAATAGTCGCAATGTCCCGTACGATCCAGAATGACCTTACCGCCGGAATGCCGCACTCGATAGTTGAAGTCATAATCTTCATTCGTCAGCAGCGCTTGATTGAAACCGTTCAAGTCGCTCCACAATGTCTTTCTGAAGCACGCGAAAGCCACCGTATCGACGGATTCCTGGATCGGGCCGCCTCTCCCGAGCCGATACTTCGCGTCACCGATTCCAAACGGATGAGAAACTGCGCTCGCGATCGCCCGCGCCATCAGAGTCTCTGCACCGGGTTGCACCTGGCAAGGCATCCCCACAACAGAAGCGTCGGTTTCTCGCAGAACCTCGACGCAGCGGCGAATGTAACCTGGACTGGGCACGGCATGGGCATCCATCCGGGCGATGATATTGCCGCGTGAAGCGGCAATACCCAGATTCAGCGCGGTGGGAATGTTTCGCGCCGGATTATCCACTAGCCGGACTGAAACGTCGTGATTGCTCCGCTGAAAATGTTCGATCCGGTCGCGCGTCCTGTCGCTCGACAGACCATCCACGATGATGATTTCATATCGCTCCTTGTCGTACTGGTCTACAAGCTGTTCGAGAGCTGTTGTTATGAAACGCTCTTCGTTATAACAAGGAATGACCACGGAAACGACATCCTCGGTCACTGTGCCGGCTCTCCATCAAAGAACTGGCGTTGCCAGATTTCGAAATTTACGAGCGCCCACAATCGCTCCTCGTGATTCTCGCGACCCAGTTGATGCCGCGCCACAAGTTCCCGGACTGTATCCGAATTGAATATTCCGCGCGCCGTGGCCCGCTCGCTCAGCACATATTCGTCGATAATCGAACGGCAGGCCCCGCGAAACCAGGAGGCGATGGGCACGGGAAATCCCATCTTGGGACGCGACAGAATCGCTTCCGGCAATATGCCCTTCATGCTCTCCCGTAAAATATACTTCGTGGTTCGACCTCGCAGTTTCATCCTCTCGGGCAATGTGCACGTAAACTCCACCAGTTTGTGATCCAAAAACGGCACACGACTTTCAATCGACGCGGCCATACTCATTTGATCCTGCTTCATGAGCAGTTCATGCAAATAGGTTTTGATGTCGGCATAAAGCAGACGATCGAGCAGCGACTTCGCATCGGTTGCTTCAAGAGCCGCGCGCACGCCGGCATAAGGATCGATGGCGCCGATCCGCTCCAGCGTTGATGACGAAAGCAAATTCGACTGCATCGACAGTGGAAATACGGCGAAGTTGTCAAAATAGATGCGCTCGATATCGGGCTGCACGCTCAGAAAACTTCTCAACAGTTGCTGTCTTCCTCTGGATGCCGGAAGGCCTGCGATTCCCGTGCGCACAGCGCTGCGAAGAACGGCGGGCGTAAAATTCCGGTAATGCTTACCGAGTGACAGGTTCAGAATGGTCCTGCGATAACGTCCATAGCCGGCCAGAAGCTCATCGCTGCCTTCACCCGTCAGAACAACCTTTACGTGTTGGGAAGCGAGCCGCGAGACAAAGTAAAGCGCGACGCTCGACGGATGAGCGAGCGGTTCATCCTCGTGCCACACCAGTTTCGGCAATGCTTCGAAGAATTCATCAGGACTGACGGTTATCTCACGATGATTGGTTTTGAATGCCTGCGAAACGATTCGAGCATATGCAAGTTCGTTGGCCTCGCGTTCCGCGAATGCGACGGAAAACGTCTGGATGGGCTCATCGACCATGCCGCTCATCACGGCCGCGATTGCAGAGGAGTCGATACCGCCAGACAGAAACATTCCGAGTGGAACGTCGGCCATCAATCGCAGCCGTACCGAGGCACGGAAAAGGTTGCTCCATTCGGCAATGTAGTCCTTCTCGGATAGTTTCTGGCCTTCGACTTTCGAGAAGCTCACATCCCAATATTTCTTAATCTCAATCCGGCCATCGCGCCAGACGAGCGTGTGCCCTGGCAACAATCGCTTCACCCTTCCATACAGCGTCGCTTCACCCGACGTGGCGTGATTCGCCAGGTAATCCGGCAACGCCGCGAAATTGATCTCCGGCTTGAGCTCTCCCGTTCGAAGCAGGGCCTTTATTTCTGACGCGAAATAGAGAGAACCATCCTCTGTTTGAGCATAGTAGAGAGGTTTCACTCCCAGCCGATCGCGTGCGATAAACAGTTCCCTGCTTTTCCGGTCCCAGATCGCAAATGCAAACATTCCTCTCAGCAACTTGACGCAATCCGATCCGTGTTCTTCGTAAAGGTGCAGGATTGTTTCCGTGTCGCAGTGGGTCCGATACACGTGACCTCGCTGCTCGAGTTCCGTTCGAAAATCGGCGTGGTTATAGATCTCGCCGTTATATGTGATCTGGAGCGAGCCATCTTCGTTGGTCATTGGCTGATGACCGGCAGCGACATCGACGATACTCAATCGGCGATGGCCGAGGCCAACCTGGCCGTCGATGAAAATGCCGGCATCGTCGGGCCCGCGATGCGTCATGACATCGCGCATGCGCTCCACGACTTCTCGTTTCACGTGGCTTCCGGACTTTGTGGATAAAGCGATTCCGTTAATTCCGCACATATTGGGCAAACAGCGATTCCAGGTCCGCAACCGGTAGACCGATATCCCGAACACCCTGTTCGGTTTCTATTCGAAATCGATCGCCGGCTCGAGTGGCCGCCACGTACTTCATTTGTTTCGTCGATGTCAGGAGCACACTGCCGTCAAGCTCCAGGCGGTGTCCATCGATAAGAACCAACTCCTCCGGTGACGGCGAGCGTTCGGCATCAAATCGCGCCCAGGCCACGTCAAAATCCGAAGCCAAACGGGTCGTTTCCACACGTCCATTCAAGTTCCGAAGCATCAAGACGTCGTGCTTCCCGGCGATATGGATTTCAAAAGCTCGACCATGGATGGACTCGATCTCTTTCGCCAACGGTTTGGTGCCAGTGCCAGCAGCCTCGGGCAGCAGGAATGTGACCAATTCCGCCGAACCCTGCGACAGGACAGAAAACGAAAGCACCTGAGCTTCTTCCTTCTCTCCATAACAGTGAGAAACCCAGCCTGTTTCCTTTCTCCACTCGCCATTTTTTGCGAAGGCCGCGATCTGCAATAGGTCCGAGGCGCTGCGAGAATCAAAATGAAACCACGACTGGATCCGATGACCGCCGGGTGATTCAATGCGATCGCGGACAACCCAATAATTGTTCTTAATAAAGAGAATGGTTCGAATGTGGATCGCGGGGAACGGGAGACGGCTGAAGCCGTCGTGGGATGCGACGACATAATCAAACCGCTTCCGAGAGATCCATGTCGAACAGGCAGAACGAGCGATGGTTTCCCAGGAGAATGGCCCGGCTGGGACTGACGACGATTCGCCGTCAATGGTCAGCGTATTGTGCGCGGCAGTGCTTCGAAACCAGTCGCGCAGCTGTTTTGAACCCGTGTACGTGTGGGTTCCGGGATCCACTAACAAAGTGCGTCCGCTAACGGTCAACTCGAATGAGAGTGCGTCTGCGTGCGCATGGCCACAGTTGCTCGTCCCATGAGGGCCGCCATCAAAGAGCAGGTAATTGGAGTTTGCCGTCCATCCGTCGCGCATCACATAGTAACCGCCCGTCTCGAAGGCGATCGATTGCTGTGCCGGTTCCCTTGCTTCGATTCGGTCCAGACCGTTAAGGCCCGCCGGGCCAACCAGCCACAAGGTTTCCGGCGATGCCCCGCCGGAAACAAACTTGCAATCCGCCCGTCCGAAAAGCGCGGCTCCGGCAGAAAGCGTGGGCCGGAAATCGTTCACCGGGCGATCGCCGAGATTCAGCAGCCGGCCGCCGTCGTCGTCGCCAAGAAGCGGCGTTGTGCCATCCGGCCGCGTGATGTACATCAGATGATCCAGAAGCAATCGAAGCTTTTCGGTGAGTTCCGGAGGTGCCGCGTTTTTATTCGCCCGAAGCAGCATCCACAGATGCAGGTAAAAATCTGTCGTGTAACGGTGGTAGTAACTCGACTGCTCAAAATAAACGCCGTCGGATTGCACGTGCCGCGAAAGCTGCGCGAGCAGGATTTGCAACCCGAGGTTACGCCACCGAACAGACTCCTTGAACTCGGGCAGCATCGTACCAAGATAGAAAAGTCCAAGGGCCTCGCCGGTTAAATGCGTGTTGGGGCTGAAATAGGTTGAGGGATATGTTTCAAGATGCCGCGCGTTCAGGTACAGAAATTTACAGATCCTTAAGAATGTCTGCGGCTTGATCGCGACAGAGTGTTTGAAGAACTGGAGGGCCCACAGCCAGGATATGGATCGAAACGCCAACTCCAGACTGCTGGCCCAGTTTATGCCGAGTTTCGGAGGATTCTCGTCCATCCAGGAATGGATGTGCGCAACAAAGGTTTCCGCATAACGCTCGTCGCCGGTTAACCAGTAGGCCTGGCCCAGAGTGGCAAAGTGCTGATGCCGGTTCAATTCCCAGATTATTTTCTTGTCGCCGAAGAGCCTGGCATCCAGATAATTCAATCGGCTCCAGTGAACGAGTGGAGCGCGTTTACCGGCGATCGGCTCCAACTGCCAATCGATTGGAGTCCCAAAGCTGAGATTCCGAAATGCCAGAAGATCAAAGCGGCCTTCCATAATTCGATCGGCCCGATCGACGATCTCTTTCTCGGACTCTGGCCAGCGCCGACGCAACTCCGCAATTGTGGACGCGGGATCATCAAATGCGGCAAAGAACCCGCATTCACTTCTATTGCGAAAGTTGTCGAGTAAGGCGTGAGCCGAAGACACTCCCGTGACTCCCAGGAGTGCATCGTCCGACATCATCTTTGCGCGTCGAGACCAGGATCGTCTCTCTGTAAATGCTGCAAGTGCCTGCGAGCCTCGCACAAAAAGTTCATCGAAACTGGTATTGCGCAGTTTGTGTAGCCTGCTTTTAACTTGTTTCATCAGTCGCAATGTACTTGAGTGTGCCGAAGGAACAGATGGGGACCAAGGCCGAAATGCTTCGGTTTGGGAACCACCCCGGCGCTTCGCGCCACCCCTCCTGACTCAGGAGGTGAGTTCTGCTCCAATCACTCTTGAGTATTTCCAGCATTTCCCAGGTTCAGGTAGACCTTCATCCATTGGTCTCTCACAGCTTCCCAGCGGTACTTCAAGCACTCGTGCCGAGCCTGCTCCGCCATGCCTTTGGCTAGCTGCGGATCGCTGAGGAGGCGCAGAGCTCGCACTGCCATTTCTTCATAATCGCCACAAGGTACGACCATTCCAGTCTTTCCATCACGGACCATATCCGGTATTCCACCCGCGCCGGTACTCACAATCGGCAAACCGCAGGAAAATGCCTCGAGAATGGAAAGCGGCTGGTTGTCGATCTCCGATGCGTTCAAGTACACGTCGGCATGGTCATAAATGTCTGCTATGGAAGAGGGATCGACTCTGCCAATGAAAGTGGTGTTTCTCAAGCCAAGTTCCTTCACCAGTGCTTTCAGCGCGAGGCGCTGGCTCCCGTCCCCAGCTATGGTCAGGCTTGCCTCGGGAATTTTGCTCTGAATGATCGCAAATGCACGCACCAGCCGGTCGACGCCATAATGGCTTTCAAGACTTCGATTCGACAAAAATACTGGCCGAAGGGGAAGTCGTTCGCGAAAGCGAAATTGACTCGTATCGATCAGGTTGGAGATCGCGGTGGCCTTGAGCCCAAACGAAGCAAAGATCCTCACCAGGTATTGCGACGGTACGACGACGGCGTCCGCCAATCGAATGGTGGGAATTGCACTCCGCCAGCGCCGCAGATGATCCTCCGCCTCGCCGCTGTGATAGTTGAGC
>Ga0184628_10000419_pt1 | contig 23337 bp, 19 predicted proteins | sample PLM4_5_b1_FD_133149 | JGI IMG/M metagenome (GOLD analysis project Ga0184628, IMG submission 133149) | Groundwater sediment microbial communities from an aquifer in East River, Colorado, USA - PLM4_5_b1 | ecosystem: Environmental > Terrestrial > Soil > Riparian zone | place: USA: East River... | reverse complement strand
GACCTGATCGTGCGGACGGCGTTCTCGGTGGTGCTCGGCACGCTCGTCATCCAAGGGTTGACGCTCAAGCCGCTGATGCGCGCGCTCGACGTGCATGACGATGATCCGGTCGGTCGCGAACTGCGGGCCGCGCGGGATCGCGCCTGGCGCGCCGGCCTCGCGAGCTTCGCCGCCGACGACTCGCCAGCGGCCGCCGTTGTCCGGGAGGAGTTCACCCGACATCTCGCCGATGATGCCGGGGCAGAGGCCGGGGAATCGCCGCGCTCCGTACACGGCCAACTGCATCGCGAAGCGCTCCAGGCGGCACGGCGGGCCGTACATGACATGCGCGCCAACGAAGAGATTGGCGATGACGCGTTTCACCGGATGGAGGAGGAATTGGACTGGCTCGAAATGGCCGGAGACAGGGCTGTAGAGTGAGCCGAGGCCGCCATACTCCCACTCGACGCTGCTGATGAGATTCGCTTCGGGCGACGATTGAAGGCCTCGGAAGCAAGAACGGGACGTTTATCGGGGATGAGCGCGTTGAGGGCCTGAGATCACTGGGCGATGGGGACATCATCGGCGTCGGCTCGGTGAAGCTGACGCTGCGGGTATTTCAAACGCCGAACTCGACAAAGACGGAGCGGGCATGAACAGAATCCTCTCGGCACTCCTCATGTGCGTGGCCTTCGGTGCCGTAGCAAGAGTCGCGGCACAGTCCGGTGGGACCTACAAGGTCGATGCGAACTGGGCTCGACTTCCAGCGGGGACGACGTGGAATGGGAACACGTCGTGGATCGCGCCGGACGGGAAGGGGCAGGTCGTCGTGCTGGTGCGCACGGCGCCGTACTTTCGAGTGTTCACGCGTGATGGCACCTTCGTGAAGGCCTTCGGCGACGACGGGCTGTTTGAGAGCGCCCACAGCGTGACGATCGATGCGCAGGGGGCCCTGTGGGTGACCGACTCCGCGGCGCACATCGTCCACAAGTTCAGCCCGGAGGGCCGTCTGCTGATGACCCTCGGCAAGAAGGGTGTCGCTGGCGACAACACGTCGCGGGATCTGTTCAACCAGCCCAACCACGTCGCGATTGCGCCCAACGGCGACATCTACGTGTCCGATGGATATGTGAACGCACGGGTCGTGCACTTCTCGAAGGACGGACGATTCGTTCGGATCATCGGCGGCGTGAAGGGCTCTCAGCCGGGACAGCTGCAGCTCCCGCACGGCGTCGCCCTGGATTCCAGGGGCCGCCTCCTGGTCAACGACAGCGACAACCAGCGCGTGTCGGTCTTCGACCGGGACGGGACGTTCGTGGAGGTGTGGCCTTACCCCTCGCGCGGCGGAATCGCCGTCGCCGCCGACGATACCGTCTACATCAGCGATGTGAATGCCGGCATCGTCAACATCGTGAAGAACGGCAAGCGGATCGACAGCGCATCCGCGGATCGGGCCCATGGGATGGGTATCGACACCGACGGCTCGATCCACGTCTCCGGCGCATCGCGGATGACGGTCATGAAGATCGCCAAGGGTCAGTAACCGGCGCGATCGGCTGTACCCGTGCGGGCACAGTTCGTGCTCGGCCACTCCCATCGACGCGAGCTCTCGGGATTTACTGAGGAATACGCCGCGCGCGTAGGTCACGCGCGCGGCTGTGATCTCGACGTACCGGGAGCGAACGCCGGAACTGACGGTATTTGGTGATCGAGCTGGCGAGTGGCGGCGGGGATGGCGAAAAGCCACAAATGAGCAGGCGACGTTCGAAGCCAATCAATAAGGTCCCCTCACGGCCGTGGCGTGGCAAAGGGGCCTGGGCGTGGCTCCTCCTCGTGCCGCTCGCCGCAGTGATGCTGACCACGATGCGATCACGGCCGCCGGCGCCAGAGGCGCGGCCGTCCACTCAGTTTCTTCCGACCGTCGAGAACAGCATCAAGCCGCCCGGGCCCGCGCCCGACGGCATGGTGTGGATTCCCGGCGGCGAGTTCTCGATGGGCGCGCAGAACCCGCATGACCTGCACGACGCCGTCGGGATGCAGGCCACGACAGACTCGCGCCCCGTGCACCGCGTCGTGGTGGACGGCTTCTGGATGGACGAGACCGAAGTCACCAACGAGCAGTTCGCCCGTTTCGTGAAGGCGACGGGTTACGTCACGGTGGCCGAGCAGACACCGCGCGCGGAGGACTTTCCTGGAGCGCCGCCCGAAAGCCTGGTGCCCGGGTCAGTCGTCTTTGCGCCTCCGGACCATGCGGTGCCGCTCACCAACGCGTACGAATGGTGGGCGGAGGTCACAGGCGCGAGCTGGCGCCATCCGCTCGGGCCGGAGAGCTCCATTGACGGGAAGGAGCGTTTTCCCGTGGTGCACATCGCCTACGCGGATGCGCTCGCGTATGCGCAGTGGGCCGGCAAGCGGCTGCCGACCGAAGCCGAATGGGAGTTCGCGGCGCGCGGCGGCCTCACGGGGAAGCTCTTTCCCTGGGGCGATGACTTCATGGAGGGCGGCAGCCAGTGGATGGCCAACACCCATCAGGGCCACTTCCCCGATCACGACGCGGGCGAGGACCAGTTCACCGGAATCGCGCCGGTCGCCCAGTTTCGGCCGAACGGCTACGGGCTCTATGACGTGGCCGGGAACGTGTGGGAGTGGGTGAGCGACTGGTATCGCCCCGACTACTACACCCAGCTGGCCGCGACCGTCGCTCGTAACCCGGGAGGTCCTGCCGCCTCGTTCGATCCGAGCGAACCCGGCGTGCAGAAACGCGTCCATCGCGGCGGGTCCTTCCTGTGCACCGATCAGTACTGCTCCCGCTACATGGTGGGCACACGCGGCAAGGGGGATGTCGGGACTGGGACCAACCATCTCGGCTTCCGCTGCGTGAAAGCGCTTTGACGGCTTCGCCGCTACAACTTAGGCCTTCAGGAGTCTGACCATTGAGAACCAGGACACAGTGTGCACTCGCCACCGCCGTCATCGCGCTGACCCTCACGGGCTGCAGCGCGCCGGCGCCACAGCAGACGGCCACGCCTGCGGCCGGTACGACGGAGCTGAATCGAACGGTGCTGCCGATCGCGGAACCGACCCGCCCGACCTACAAGGAACTCGATGCGCGTAACGCGAAGCCACCGGAGCGGTTCGAGGTCAAGGCGCCCAGAAACGCACCCAACGTCGTGATCGTGCTGATCGACGACGTCGGCTTCGGCGGGCCGAGCACGTTCGGCGGTCCGATCCGCACGCCCACGATGGACCGGCTCGCGCAGTCTGGCTTGCGCTTCAACAACTTCCACACGACGGCGCTGTGCTCGCCGACGCGCAATGCGCTCAAGACCGGGCGGAACCATCACACCGTCAATACCGGCTCGATCATGGAGACCGCGACGGCCTTCCCCGGCAACACGGGGCAGAATCCGAACAGCGTCGCGCCACTCGCGGAAATGCTGCGGCTCAACGGCTACAGCACCGGCGCCTTCGGTAAGTGGCACGAGACGGCCGCCTGGGAGACCAGCGTGTCGGGCCCGTTCGACCGCTGGCCGACCCATCAGGGTTTCGACAAGTTCTACGGATTCATCGGCGGTGAAACCGACCAGTGGTATCCGCTCATCTACGACGGATCGATCAAGATCGATCCTCCGAAGATGGAGAACTACCACTTCACCGTGGACATGACCAACCAGGCCATCAACTGGGTGAAGGCGCAGCAGTCGATGACACCCGACAAGCCGTTCTTCGTCTATTACGCGACCGGCGCCACGCATGCCCCGCACCACGTGCCGAAAGAATGGGCTGACAAATACAAAGGCGAGTTCGACAAGGGCTGGGACCAGGTCCGCAGCGAGACGCTCGAGCGCCAGAAGAAGCTGGGCGTGATCCCGGCCAACACCCAGCTGGCCGAGAGACCCACGGACCTGAAAGCCTGGGACACGCTGCCGGCGGACGAGCGACGTCTCTTCGCTCGTCAGGCCGAAGTGTTTGCGGGATTCCTGGAGCAGACCGACGCAGAGATCGGACGGTTCGTGAAGGCGCTCGAAGACATCGGCGAGCTCGACAACACAGTGTTCATCTACATCGCCGGCGACAACGGCACCAGCGCCGAGGGCGGCTTCGTCGGCATGTACAACGAGATGACCTATTTCAACGGCGTGACTGAGAAGGTGGAAGACCTCATCCCGTTGATCGACAAATGGGGCGGACCGCAGACCTTCCCGCACATGGCCGCCGGCTGGGCGGTGGCGTTCGATGCGCCCTTTTCGTGGACCAAGCAGGTGGCCTCCGATTTCGGCGGCACTCGCAACGGCGTGGTCATTCACTGGCCGCAGCGCATCAAGGAGGGCGGCGGCCTGCGCAGTCAGTTTTCGCACGTCATCGACATCGCTCCGACCGTCCTCGAGGCCGCCGGGCTGCCAGAGCCCAAGTCGGTCAACGGCACGGTGCAGACGCCGATCGAGGGCACGAGCCTGGTCTACGCCTTCAACGACGCGAAGGCGACGGAGCGGCACAAGACACAGTATTTCGAGATGTTCGGCAATCGCGCGATCTACAACGATGGCTGGCTGGCTCGCACCATCCATCGCGCGCCCTGGCAGACCGGCACCCAGAAGCCGCTGTCGTCCGACGTCTGGGATCTCTACGACGTGAGGAACGATTTCAGCCTGGCGAAGAACCTGGCGCCCGAGCAGCCCGCGAAGCTGAAGGAGTTGCAGGCGGTCTTCATGCAGGAGGCCGAGAAGTACCACGTGCTGCCGATTGACGACCGGACCATCGAGCGCACCAACCCGGCCCTCGCCGGCCGGCCGGACGTTCTCGGCGGCCGCACCTCCCTCACGCTATACGAGGGCATGCAGGGCATGCTTGAAAACACCTTCATGAACATCAAGAACCGCTCGAGCAAGATCACCGCGGAGCTCGAGATCCCGGCCGGGCGCGGCAACGGCGCGATCCTCGCGCAGGGCGGGCGCTTCGGCGGCTGGTCGCTGTACATGAAGGACGGCAAGCCGGCCTATACCTACAACTTCCTCGGGCTGGCGAAATACACCGTCACGGCACCGCAGGCGCTGCCGCCAGGGCCGGCCACGGTCACCCTCGACTTCGTCTATGACGGCGGCGGCGTCGGCAAGGGCGGCAAAGCGACGCTCTATGTCAACGGCAAGCCCGTGGCCGAAGGACGGGTCGAGAAGACCCAGCCCAACATCTTCTCGGCGGATGAAACCGCCGACGTGGGCATCGACAATCAGACGCCGGTGGTCGAGGGGATCGGCATCGGTCCGGACACTCGATTCACCGGCAGGATCGCGAAGGTCACGCTCGAAGTGGGCCCGGTGAAGTAGACACCCGTGAGCCTTGTTCCCGAACCGAGGGCAGGCACGTGGCACACACGCACGAAAAATATCAGCGGCTCATCGAGCGCTGTCAGTCGCTGCCGCCCACGCCCACCGCGGTCGCGCACCCCTGCGACCGCAGCTCGCTGGAGGGGGCGCTCGACGCGGCGCGGCTGGGGCTGATCACGCCGACGCTGGTCGGGCCGGCCGCGCGGATCGCGGCCGTGGCGGCGGAGTGCCACCTCGATATCTCGCCGTATCCCGTCATCGATGCCAAATTCAGTCAGGAGGCCGCCGAGAAGGCGGTGGCGCTCGTGCGGTCGGGGCAGGCGGAGATCCTGATGAAGGGCAGCCTCCACACCGACGAACTGCTGGGCGCGGTCGTCAAGCGCGAGACCGGCCTGAGGACCGCGCGACGTCTCAGCCACTGCTTCGTGATGGACGTGCCGGGCCATCCCGACGTGATCGTGATCACCGATGCCGCCGTGAACATCGCGCCGACGCTCGAGGACAAGGTCGACATCGTCCAGAACGCGATCGATCTCATGCACGCCCTCGGTGTGCCCGAGGCACGGGTCGCCATCCTGTCGGCCATGGAGACCGTGAATCCGAAGATCCCGTCCACCGTCGAGGCGGCCGCCCTGTGCAAGATGGCCGACCGCAAGCAGATCACTGGCGGCATCCTCGACGGCCCGCTGGCCCTCGACAACGCGATCAATCCGGAAGCCGCCCGGATCAAGCAGATCGACTCGCCGGTCGCGGGCCGGGCCAACGTGCTGGTGGTGCCCGACCTCGAGTCCGGCAACATGCTCGCGAAGAGCCTCAGCTTCCTGGCCGGTGCGGACTCGGCCGGCATCGTGCTGGGCGCGAAGGTCCCGATCGTGCTGACCAGCCGCGCCGACTCCGTGCAGGCGCGGCTCGCGTCGTGCGCCGTGGCGGTGCTGCTGGCGCACGCCCGGCGCGAGCAGGCCGGCAAGGCCGTGACATGACGACCAGCGATCAGCGGCGGGTCGGGCGCCATGACTGACGCGGTCCTGGTCGTCAACGCCGGATCCTCGTCCATCAAGTTCTCGTTCTTCGCCGTCCGCGGCGACGGGCTCGATCTGGTTGTGCGTGGGCAGGCCGAAGGGTTGTATGCGCACCCGCGCTTCGTCGCGAAGGACGGGATGGGCAGCGTCGTCAGCGAAAAATCCTGGGGCGACGGAACGAACCTCGGGCACGACGGCGCCCTCGAGCACTTGACCGGCTTTCTCCGAGGCGAGATGTCCGAACATCGGCTGGCAGGGGTGGGCCATCGCGTGGTCCACGGCGGTGCCGCCTTCAGACAGCCAGTCCTGGTGGATCGCAACGTGGTGAAGGCGCTCGGCGCGCTGACGCCGCTGGCGCCGCTACACCAGCCGCATAACCTGACCCCGATCCAGGTGTTGCTCGAGCGGCGGCCGGAACTCCCGCAGGTCGCCTGCTTCGACACGGCGTTCCACCGCCGCAACCCGCCGGTGGCGCAGATGTTCGCGCTGCCGGAGGAGCTGACGCGGGAGGGCGTGCAGCGCTACGGGTTCCACGGCCTCTCCTACGAGTACATCGCCTCGGTGCTGCCGCAGCACGACGCGCCGGCGGCCGCGGGCCGGACGATAGTGCTCCACCTCGGCAACGGCTCCAGCATGTGCGCGCTCGAGGCGGGCACGAGCGTGGCGAGCACGATGGGGTTCACGGCGGTCGAAGGCCTCATGATGGGCACGCGATCGGGCTCGCTCGATCCCGGCGTGATCCTCTACCTGCTCGACGAAAAGAAGATGGACGCGCGCGCGATCGAGCGGCTCATCTACCAGCAGTCGGGTCTGCTGGGTGTGTCAGGCCTCTCGAGCGACATGCGCGAACTCCTGGACAGCGCGGACCCGCGAGCCCGGCGGGCCATCGATCTCTTCGTCTATCGAATTCGACGCGAGCTGGGGTCGCTGGCCGCCGCGCTCGGCGGGCTCGACGCCCTTGTCTTCACCGCCGGCATCGGTGAGAACGCGGCGCCGATTCGCGAGCGCATCTGCCGTGATGCGGCGTGGTTGGGCGTCGATGTGGATGCGGACGCCAATGCCCGCGGCGGCCCCCGTATCAGCACCGCCGGCTCGAGGGCGTCCGCCTGGGTAATCCCGACGAACGAGGAGCTGATGATCGCGCGCCACACGCGGACGCTCCTGGGTCAGACGGCGCACGCATAAGCAGTACACGAACGCAGCAATCCGTTGGGGGTGCGAGATGGCGGACACGGCCACGGAGTTCAACGACGATCAGTGGCGCGCATGGGCGCGCGAACACAAAGTCTGCTATGAGGTGCGGCCCCTGATGTACAAGCAGGGCGAACAGCTCGTCCAGGTGGGCTATGAGTTCGAGATCGCCGCCCGGCTGCCAGGCGAGGCCGGAGGCGGCGAGTCGCGCGAGGACGCCACCCGACAGCTGGTGAGCACGATGGCGCAGCTGGCGCAGCGGGTGTTTCCGCCCGAAGGTGCCGTGGCGCGCTTCGAGCTGGCGCCCTTCCAGCCGGTGGCGCAGCTTCGCCGGGAGACGGGGTTCCAGCCCGAAGTGCGACGGGTGGTCCAGGTCTATCACAAGGAGAATTTCTGGCAGAGCGTTGGCGAGGGAGACCGAGAGCGGCTTGCCCCGCTCGAGCAGCGCCTGCGCGAGCTGGGCGTCAAGGCCGGCTCGTGGTGACGCGAGAAAGGCACAGCCGATGTTCTTGCGACTCCTGATCGGATGGGGCCTGATGGCCGTGTGTGTGGTGACTCACGTGATCGGCGTGCTCTACGCAGTGCGGTGGCTGCGGACGAGGATTGCCGGGGCGCTCCACTTCTGGCGAGGCACATGGTTGTTGATTCGCCTGGCGGAATGGATTGTGATCCTGCACCTGATCCAGATCGCCGCCTGGGCGTTGTGCTACGTGTGGACGGGCGCCATGGCGGACCTGCAGTCGGCCGTCTACTTCAGCGCCGTGACGTACACGACGACCGGCTACGGCGACCTCGTGCTGCCGGAAGACTGGCGACTGGTTGGGGCCATCGAGGCGCTGACGGGCATCCTGATGTGCGGGTTGTCGACCGGCTTCTTCTTCGCCGTCATGGGCCGCATGTTTCAACCGGACGACAAGGCGCTGGATTCGTAGAGTCACGACACACGGGAACGACTTTTGCTGGGTTCGGCTCGTCCGCCGCATACCCTGACACGTTGGGAAGCCGGGATCCTGTCGTCACTCGCTGCAGAAGAGGAGGCCGCCGTGTTCTCTAAGCTATCCGCGGAATTCATCGGCACGTTCTGGCTGGTTCTCGGGGGGTGCGGCAGCGCGGTACTCGCGGCGGCGTTTCCCGACGTCGGCATCGGATTGCACGGCGTGTCGCTGGCCTTCGGACTGACGGTGGTGACCGGGGCGTACGCGCTCGGACCCATCTCGGGCGGGCACTTCAACCCCGCTGTTTCATTGGGCTTGTGGTCGGGGGGTCGCTTTCCTTCCGCGCTGCTGGTGCCGTATATCGTGGCGCAGGTCCTTGGAGGCATCGTCGGCGCAGGGGTGCTGTACCTCATCGCGAGCGGCAAGGCGGATTTCAGCCTCGCCGGCGGATTCGCCTCCAACGGCTACGACATGCACTCGCCGGGCGGATATTCGATGGTGGCGGCCCTGGTGTGCGAAGTCGTGATGACGTTCATGTTCTTGGTCATCATCCTTGGCACGACCCACAAGCGCGCTCCGGTGGGATTCGCAGGCCTCGCCATCGGCCTCGGGCTCGCGCTGATCCATCTGATCAGCATCCCCGTGACCAACACCTCCGTGAATCCGGCGCGCAGCACCGCAACCGCCGTATTCGTCGGTGGCTGGGCGCTTCAGCAGCTCTGGCTGTTCTGGCTTGCGCCGATCGTCGGCGCCGTTCTCGCCGGGTTCACCTGCAAGGCGCTGTTCGACGTCGAGGAGCCGCCGGTGACGGGGCGCCCCCGTTCGTAAGGACTCCGCGGCTTCGCGCCCTCCGGTTGGAGCGTGCACCCGGCCGGGGCAGCGCGCGACCGGGACGCGCTGACCGCCGGCCGTCTTCACGGGCCGCTCGGCTGACCCCTACCGGCACAGTTTGTGCTCGATCAGAGCCGTCGACGCGGGCTTTCTGCCTGATTTCATTAAGGAAATCGGCCTCGCACGCCGGGATCGACAGCATTTGGTGATCGATCTGACGAGCGGTGGGTGCCGGATGCCGCCTGCTGGCTGGAAACGTCGGATCCGAGGAGGTTCGTCATGCTCGAAAAGAAAACGCTCGTCGGAGCCGTCGTCGTATGCCTGGCCGTGAGCGGACCTCTCCTCGCGCAGGTGGGGACGTTCACGAAGGCACAAGTCGGCGATCGCATCCGAAAAGTGGAAGACGGCGTCGATGAGTTCCGCAAATGGGCCGAGAACAGAGCCGAGCAGGGACAAAAGACGTCGCAGACAGCTCAGGCAGCCGGGCGCACGAAGGGCCGCACGACGACAGAGTCGCAGAAAGCGGTGGCTCGAGAGAAGAAGGACGAATTGGACGACGCCCTGGGGGACCTGAACCAATCGACGAATCGGCTGCGGCGCAAATTCGACCCCCTGGACAAGTGGATCGAGACGCGCCCCCAGGTGGAAAACGTCCTGGAGGATGGGCGAAAGATTAACCAGGCGCTCGTGCGCGGCAAATACGGGACGCAGGCCGAGCGCCTCTGGGGCGTGCTGCGAGCGAGCATCAACGATCTGGCCCGTTGCTACAACCTGACGCCGCTGGGAGTCTGAGCCGACCCACCTCACAACGGCTGGAATCGACACGTGACGATGCGACAGGGATCCAGGTGGCAGTGGTCGGTGTTGGCCTGGGCCCTGTCTGCGTCCACCGTGCTGGCGCAGGCCCCGGCCGCCGGTGACGCGCAGACACCGTCGCCCGGCCCGGCCGCGCAGCCGACGACGCGGGTCGGGGAGATCGAGCTCGCCCGCCGTCAGAAGGACGCGACGTTGTGGCCCGAGCGGGAGAATCCGCTCGTCGTCCGCGTCAACCGTCTGATGGACCGCGGCCTGATCGACGGGATCCTCACCGGCGAAGGCAACAACGGCTGGCAGTTGATTCTCGAGGGCACACGCCCGGCCCAGGGCCAGACCTACGGCATCGGCTACCGGCGCGCGGACCTGTTCAACGACCTTCTGACCGTGCGGGCCACGGCTCGCGGTACGTTCGCGGGTGCACAGCTCTACGACGGCGAGCTGCAGCTGAATCGTCTGGGCCCATCGGAGCGCGCATTCCTCAACGGCTATGGGAAGTACGAACGATCCCCGCACATGGACTACTACGGTCTTGGTGCCGACTCCCTGAAGGACGACCGCACCCGGTATCAGCTGAATACGGCGTTGGTCGAGACCCGGGCGGGCTACCGCTTCACGCCCGCACTGAACGCCGGCATCGAGTTCGGCTACGGCGGCGCGCACACCGGTTCAGTCGAGGGCGATGAGATCCCGTCGATCGAGACCAAGTTCGACGCGACCACGGCACCCGGACTGTTCGACGACACGACGTTTTCCTCGTGGGGCGCGTTCGTGGGATTCGACGTCCGGGACCTGAAGCGCGGCCCCAGGAGCGGCGGCTTCTACGGGATCGAATTCAAACGCTACCTGGACATGGACGAGGGCACCTACTCCCATCGCCAGCTGGATTTCGAGGGGCAACAGTTCTTCCCGTACCTCAATCAGCAGCGCGTGGTGGCCCTGTTCGTCAAGGCGCGGTTTGCCTACACGGGCGACGACGATCGCGTCGTCCCGTTCTACCTCCTGCCCCAACTCGGTGGCAACTTCGAGCTGCGCGGCTTCAACCAGTACCGGTTTTCCGACAACAACACGTTCATGGCGTCGATCGAGCATCGCTGGTATGCGTTCAGCGGGCTCGAGATGGCGCTGTTCCTGGACGCCGGCAAGTCCGTCGCGGAGAAAGAAGACGTCGACTTCTCCGGATTGAACTACAGCGGCGGCATCGGGCTGCGCGTCCGCGTGCGCGGCGCGGTCGTGATGCGCATGGACGTGGCCCACAGCCGCGAGGGGACCCGCTGGATCTGGTCCATGAGCGACGTGTCGCGGAGACGGTTCTAGTGGCGGTCCGGCATCCCCTGCCGCCTGTCGTGCGCGTGCTCGCGATCCTCGCCCTCGCGATTGGCATCGGTCAAGGCCAGGCGGCGGCGCAGAAGTTCTATCCCGACGACCCGCTGTTGCGCGAACCGACGCCGCTGCCGGCGCCCGATCCCGCTCTGCGCAATTTCAGCGTGCTGCTCGAGGCGATTACGACCACGGTGAGCCGTCAGGGAGAGCGGCATCCCGGCAAGCAGGTGATCGCGGCTCAGGGCGTCAATACGCTGGGTGATGTGCTCGACGGGGCGTGGTACGCGAATCGTCACGGCCGGGCGCGCATGAGCCTGGAGGAGCTGCAACGCGGCAGCGGGGACGATCAGCCCCCCTCGATGACCGCCCCCTGGCGCGTCCTGCTGCTGAAGAATCAAGGGTTGCGGCCCACGCTCGTGTTCAAGGACTCGAACGACCACGTCTACCTTCTGCGCTTCGACGCGCGAGACGCACCCGAACTGGTGACCGGGGCCGAGCTGATCTCGTCGCGCTTCTTTCACGCGCTCGGCTATTACGTTCCGGAAACCTACCTGACCCTCTTCGATCGCGAGCAGCTGGCGGTCGAGACGAACGCCACCGACATCACGTCCAACGCAGAGGTACGCCCGCTTCGCCCCGAGCACATCGATCGTCTGCTGAGAGACGTCGCCCGCCGGAGCGACGGCCGCTACCGCGCCGTGGCCCTCAGGGTCCCCACGGACGGCGTGTCGCTGGTCGGTCCCTTTCAGCTGTTCGGGGTGCGCAGCGACGACCCGAACGATATCGTGCCCCACGAGCACAGGCGCGAATTGCGGGGTCTTCAGGTCTTCTCGGCCTGGTTGAACCATACGCGCATGGACGCGCTTCACACGGTTGACATCGTGGTCCAGCCGGAGGGCCAGCCTCCGCACATCCGCCACTACCTGTTCGACTTCTCGACGACGCTCGGCAGCGGCATTACCGGCCCGAAGCCGGTGTGGGAGGGGCGTGATTCCCTCTACGGACAGAACACGGCCCTGCGGAACATCGCCAGTCTCGGCTTCTACGTGCCGGACTGGATGCGGGCGAAGTACCCGGGTCTGCCGGCCGTGGGCGCCTTCGATGCCGAGACCTTCGAACCGGAGAAGTGGACCAACCTGTATGACGTGGCGCCTTTTGCCAACCGGTTGCCGGACGACGCGTTCTGGGCGGCTCGACAAGTGGCCGCGTTCACGGACGCGGACATCCGCGCCATCGTGCAGGTCGCGCAGTATTCCGATGCGAGCGCCGCACGCTGGATCGGGGACTGCCTGATCGAGCGGCGCGATCGCATCGCGCGCGCGTATTTCGCGACGGTCCTGCCGCTCGACGACATCGCGGTCCGCGGTGCGGAACTGACCTTCCTCGATCTGGCGGTGCAACGCCAGCACGCGTCGCCCCGCCGCTATCGCGCGGACTGGCTGACGTACGACGACAAGGCCGGCAAGCCGGCGGCCGTGCTGCGATCGGCCGGCGCTGCCCAGGCGATCCCGACCGAGGCCGCCACAGCACCCGTCGGCAGCTACGTGATGGCGCGCATCACGGCGGAGGGCATGTCGCCTGACATGGACGTGCACGTGTACCTGCGCCGCGAGCCGGATGGACTTCGCGTCGTCGGGATCGATCGTGAATGGCCCGGTCGCTCGCTGGTCGATCCGCGCGTCGTCGTGCGGCCGGTCCGAGACCGGTATGTCGAGCTCGACCCCGAGCGCCAGCGCCTCTTCGACACCTATGCTCGCGCGATGAACGTCAGGCTCGGCGAAACCCTGTCCCCCGACGAGCGTTTCCGCGCGCTCAGCCTGTCGCAGCAGACGACGTTCGACGCGATCACGCACGCACTGCTGCGATCGACGCTGACCGACGAAGCCCGACAGCCGCTCGGCAAGGCGCTCGACCTCGTGGCGGGTCTCGAGCGTATTGCCGGCGAGCAGGGCGGTCGGAGCACCGATCAGCAGTTCCGGATCTACGTGACGCTGCAGCCGAAGGCGGCCGATATCCTGGACCGATCGCGCGAGTTCGTCCGGAGCAGCGAGAACACGGTCTACCACGCGGGGTACCCGACCTCGTACCGGCTGGGCTCGGGGTCGCCGAGCGTGCAGTTCTCCATCGCTGCAGACGGACTGTCCGCGGACATCGACGTCGACTATCGCGCCAGCCGGGCGCTGCGGTCGCTGTTCAACGGCCATCTCACGGCGTCGAATTCAGACGTGCGATCGGGCGACAACGCACGGAGCCACGAACGGCGCTGGAGCGGCTTCGCCAACTGGTGGTCGGAAGTGTTCGGCGACGTGAGGGTTGGCCAACACCCCGACGAGGGTTCCGGTCCGTTCGGGGTCGCGTCGACCCGGCCGCCCAGCCCCGTGCCGCCGAACCGGGCGCCCACCGCGCCGATTCCGGAGGTGGCGGACGCCGTACAGGAGTTCCTGACCGATTGGCTGATCCGGCGCAACTTTCAGGAAGCCGCTTCGTTCTTCGCCCCCGACATCCTTCGCTGCGTGGCGGATTCGATGGATCTGAATCCCACCTCCTCGCCGGAACGCCTGCGGCAGGCGAGCCTGCAACTGCTGGAGAAGGCCGCAGACGAGTGGGGGCGTCCCACGAGTCTCAGCACGGCCATGAATCCGGTGATCCCGTGGTCGCCCGCGACGCGCATCGTGAAGCACGCGTTCGAGCAGGACTTCACCGTCGTCGAGGCGCCAACGGAGCTGGGCGAGATGTATGAATGCGGCGCCGCGCAGCCGAAAAAGTTCGTCCCGTCCTCGACGCCGCAGTACGGCACCTACTACGGCGCCGTGCTGCAGGTGGTCCGTGAGGGGCGGCCGGGCGGCACCCTGGTGCTGGTCTGGCGCCAGGTCACCGGCGCGTGGCGGCTGGTGGCCTATCGAGCAGTCGAATAAGCGGCGCTGCGCGCGCCGGATCTCCTTCACCAGTTCCGCGATGCTTGCATCGGTGACATCCCTGCGCAACGACGTCAGCGTTCTCCACAATTGATTCCCCACGGGATGCCGAAGCGGTCCACGACGGCGCCGAAGCGCTCTGCCCAGAAGGTCTGCTGCAGGGGAACGGTCACGTCTCCGCCGTCTGCGAGCTGAGCGAAGATCCGCTCCGCCGCTGCGGTATCGTCGAGATTGAGCTGAATTTGAAACCCCTGCGGGCGTTGGTATCCGAGGACGTCGCCGCCGGAGAAGGCCATGCCGCCCACGGTCAGCGTGGCGTGCAGGATTTTATCGTGCCAGTCGGGGGGCGCTTGACCGGCCATCGGTGAGTCGCCCCACGTGAGGCGGAACGTCACGGTGCCTCCAAGGCACCGCTGGTACAAGGCGAACGCCGCGTCACACTCGCCGTTGAAGGTCAGACTGATGCGGGGCTCGATAGGCATGCATCAATCATGGCCGCCGCCGATTTCATAGTCTTGTAAAAACGGGAGCTGGCCGAGGATCCATTCGCGCGGCGTGCAGCCCGCCATCGCGTGCCACTCGCGCACCATGTGGGCCTGGTCGTGGAAGCCGCTGGCGATCGCGACGTCGACGCTGCGGCGGGGCGAATGCAGGAACAGCCGGCAGGCACGCTCGAACCGGAAGACCCGCGCGGCCGCCTTGGGCGCGATGCCGAACTCGGCGATGAAGCGCTCGCCGAAGTGGCGCCGGCTGAAGCCGATGTTGCGCGCGAGCGCGTGAACGGGCATGCGTCCATGAGTGATGGCCAGGCTGCGCCAGGCCCACGTCATGGCATCGGGGATCGTCACCGGTCGCAGCCGTCGCAGGAGCACGCGATCCACTGCCGCGAAGCGCTCCGGCCAGGTGGCGGCGCCGCTCAGGCGCTCCATGAGCTCGTTGTACAGCGCGCCGTCGACGTCGGCGAGGTGCACGACGTGCGAGGCGACGTCGCGGCCGCTGACCTCAAGCAGCGCGCGGGCCGCGGCCGGCTTCAGGAACACGTGCAGGCAGTCCAGGTCTCCACCCATGCGCACGAGAGCTGGTGCCTGCTGCAGACCGGCGACGAAGGCGCTGAACGCGCCGGGAGACTGCGCGCCCGGCATGCGCGCAATCTCGATGGGCCTCGCCAGGCTGACGATCAGATCGATATACCGGGAGGGCAGGCCGGCATGCAGCGACGGCGGAACGTCGCGCATGCGCGAGCCGGCGTAGTGCGAGACGAACGGACGCAGCGGCGGCGCCGGCGCCGTGACCGCGTGGTCAGGGTCCGTCATCGGCGTATTGTCGCAGACGCCGGCCTGCGGTGACCGTCGGTCGCGCTCTGTGAGCTGAACCGTTCGGTTGTATCGGCGCAATCGTCCTTGACACGTTTACGAACGGTGGCCTCAGACTAGGGACGACATGCGCGACAGGCCTCTGGAGAGCGTGCCGTCTGACGGCCACGCGGCGGGTGCGGGCGCATCGCCGACGCACGCGCTGATCCTTGCGACGATCTCGTTCGCGCTCTCGTTCGCCGCGTGGGGTCTCGTTGGCGGACTCGCCTCGGTCTTCACCGGCCTCTACCGGCTGAGTGCGTCCGAGACCGCGCTCCTGGTGGCAGTGCCAGTGCTGCTGGGCTCGTTGGCGCGGTTGCCGATGGGGATGCTGACGGATCGATTCGGCGGCCGCCTCGTCTTCACGGCGCTTCTCGCGTTCTCGTCCCTCGCCGCATTCGTCGTGCCGCTGACCGGCAGCTACGGCTCACTCCTCGTGGCGGCGTTTCTCATCGGCATGGCGGGATCGTCCTTCGCGGTTGGAGCCGCGTTCGTGTCTCGTTGGACCCCGGCGGCTCGGCAGGGCACCGCTCTCGGCGTCTACGGGCTGGGGACGATGGGGCAATCGCTGGCCGTCTTCGTCGGCCCCGTGGTCGCGGCTCGCCTGGGCTGGGAGGTGGTGTTTCGCGGCAGCAGCGCGGTGATCCTGGCCTGGGCGGTGGCCTACTTCGTGTTGGCGCGGAATCCCCCGCAGGCCGGGCGTCCCGCCACCGTCGCCGCGATGACCGCGGTCCTCCGGCGCGCGCCGACCGCCTGGCTGCTCGGCGCTTTCTATTTCCTGACCTTCGGCGGCTTCGTCGCGTTCTCGATCTACCTGCCAACGTTGCTGCGCGCGCAGTTCGGTCTGGCCCCCGCTGACGCCGGATTCCGGGCGGCAGGGTTCGTCGTGCTCGCCACACTCATGCGCCCCCTTGGCGGGTGGCTGGCGGATCGGATTGGCGGCGCGCAGGTCCTGTCGTGGGTCTTCGGAGGCGTGGCGCTGTTCGCCCTGCTCTTGACGTGGCCGTCGATGGTGCCGTTTACCGTCGGCGCGCTCGGGTGCGCGATGCTGATGGGGTTAGGAAACGGCGCCGTCTTCAAGCTGGTGCCGGAGCACTTCCCAAAAGACACCGGCACGGTGACCGGCCTCGTCGGCGCCCTCGGCGGTCTGGGCGGGTTCTTCCCGCCGCTGGTGCTCGGCGTCTTTCGTGATCAGCTTGGCGCCATCTGGCCCGGATTCCTGCTGCTGTCCGCGACCGCCCTGGTGTTGCGCGCGGCCAACCAGCGCGTCTTCCGTCCGGGGGACATCGCGTGGACGCAGTCGCTGCCGGCGGCGGCGCGTCAAGCGCTCGAGCGTGTCAGAGCCGGCGCGTGGGCCGCGCTCGTCACGGCCACGCTGGCGGCGGCGATCGTCGTCGGATCGCGAAACCTGCGGCACTTCGACGCGGCGCTGGTCGGCTACACGTTCGCGACGCTCTTCGCCGCGTTCGGGATCAGTTATCGCTACGCGATGTGGCTGCAGCGTCCGCCCACGCGCATGTACTGGCGTCGCGGGTGGCAGGCGTTCTTCTCACGGCGCGCGTTGGCCGGCAACACGCTCAGTCTGGGCCGCCGCGCGCTGCTCGAGTTCGCGGCCAACGCCTACATCTTCCGGCGCGGCCGGCTCCGCGGCCTCGCGCACTGGCTGATCATGTGGGGCTGCCTGCTCGCCGCGGCGATCACCTTCCCGCTGGTTTGGGGCTGGATCCACTTCGAGACGGTCCCCGGAAACCTGCACATGTACCGGACCTTCGTGTTCGGCCTCCCGATGCAGGATTTTCCCGTGGAGTCCGCCCTCGCCTTCGTCATCTTCCACGGGCTCGTCTGGTCGGCGTTCCTGGTCATCGCCGGCGTGATGCTCGCCTTCCGCCGCCGCATGATCGATCACGGCGCCGTCGCCGTGCAGCAGTTCGGGCAGGACATCCTGCCGCTGTTGCTGCTCTTCGCGATCAGCGTGACGGGATTGATGCTGACGGCCAGCTACACCTGGATGCGGGGCTACGCCTACGAGTTTCTCGCCCTGCTTCACGCCGCGACGGTGATCGTCACGCTGCTCTGGCTGCCGTTCGGCAAGCTGTTTCACGTGTTCCAACGGCCGGCCCAGCTCGGCGTCGGCTTCTACAAGGACGCGGGCGCGCGCGCCCCGCAGGCGGCGTGCCGGCGCTGCGGGCAACCCTATGCTTCGCAGCTGATGGTGCGCGACCTCACCACCGTCGAGCAGGAACTCGGCTTTCGGTACGAGCTGGCGGGCGGCGGACACTACCAGGACGTCTGCCCCAGGTGCCGCCGCGCGCTTTTCGGTCTGGCGCAGGGACTGTTGTGGCAGCAACACCTCAACGCACCTGTACGTGGGCCCGGGTCTTCAGACCCGGGCAACGAACGAGAGGCAGGGTAGCCAGGGTGGCCGAAGTTCCGGTCGATCCCCTTTCCATCATCGAGCGGTTCGGACCGCATCTGTCCGCGATGACGGGCGTACGTCTGTCAACCAGCGTGGAGCCGGATCGGCTCGTGAAGACGCACTGCTGCTTCTGCGGGCAGCAATGCGGGATTCAGCTCAAGGTGCGTGGGAACGAGGTCATTGGCTTCGAGCCATGGGAGGAATTTCCCTTCAATCGCGGCATGTTGTGCCCGAAGGGGGTGAAGCGCTACCTGCAGGGCTCGCACCCCGATCGCCTGGTCACAGCGTTGCGGAGGGATACGTCGTCGACGTCGGGATTCAGCCCGCTGCCGTACGCGGACGCCATCAGCCGTGTCGCCGCCGAGGTCGGCCGCATTCAGCAGACCTACGGCCCCGGCGCCATCGGCGTCCTTGGCGGCGCCAGCCTGACGACCGAAAAGACCTATCTGCTCGGGAAGTTCGCGCGCGTCTGCCTGAAGACGCCGTTCATCGACTACAACGGACGGCTGTGCATGGTCAGCGCCGGCGCCGCGAACAAGAAGGCGTTCGGCATCGATCGCACGACGAATCCGTGGTCCGACATGGTTGGGGCCGAGGTGATCTGGGTCGCCGGCTCGAATGTGGCCGAGTGCTCGCCCATCACCACGAACTACATGTGGCAGGCGCGCGAGCAGGGCGCGAAGATCATCATGCAGGATCCCCGCATCACGCCCGCGGCCCGGACCTGCGACTTGTACCTGCCGGTGAAACCGGGGCGCGACGCCGCCCTCTTCGCCGGCGTGCTGCAGATCATGATCGAGCGCGACTGGCTCGATCACGCCTTCATCGACGCGCACACGGTCGGATTCGAGCAGGTGGCCGAGTACTGCCGGGAGTGGACCCTGGCGCGGACCGCCGAGGTGACCGGCGTGCCGCAGCGTGGGCTGATGCAGGCGGCCGAATGGTGGGGGACCGCGAAGACGAGCTTCCTCTTTCACGCCCGTGGCATCGAGCATCACTCGAACGGCGTCCAGAATTCGCTCGGCACGATCAACCTCGTGCTGGCGTCGGGGCGGATCGGCAAGCCGAAGAGCGGCTACGGCACCATCGTGGGGCAGGCCAACGGACAGGGCGGCCGCGAGCACGGTCAGAAGTGCGACCAGCTCCCGGGCTGCCGCGACATCAGCAACCCCGAACACCGGCGCTACATCTCCGGCGTCTGGGGGATCGACGAGCCGGATCTTCCGGGGCCAGGCGTGGACGCCTACGAGCTGTTCCGCAAGATCGATCGCGGGGAGATCAAGGGCCTGCTGTCGATCTGCTTCAACCCGAAGGTCTCGCTTCCGGACAACGCCTTCATCACGCGCTGCCTCGACAAGCTGGAGTTCTACACCGCGATCGACTTCTTCCTCAACGACACGGCCTGGCATGCGGACGTCGTGCTGCCCGGCAGCCTGCATGAGGAGGACGAGGGCACGGTGACGCAGGTCGAGGGGCGCATCATCAAGGTCAACAAGGCCGTGGACTGCCCGGGCGATGCGCGAGAGGACTGGCGCGTCATCCAGGACATCGCGCAGGCGCTTGGCCGGCCGCACGGCTTCACGTTCAACCACCCGCGTGAGATCTTCGACGAGCTCCGCGTCGCCAGCAAAGGCGGCGTGGCGGACTACTCGGGCGTGACCTACGAGAAGATCACGGAGCAGTTCGGCGTCTTCTGGCCGTGCTACAGCGAGGACCCGCGCACCGGCGCCGCGATCGACGACCACCCCGGCACGCCGCGGCTCTTCGAGCGCGGCAGCTACAATCCGGTCGCCAAGGGCAGCGGGCCGTTCTATTTCCCGGATGGGCGCGCGCGCTTCAACGTCGCCGACTATCGTCCGCCGGTCGACGACGCCAGTGAGGAGTACCCCCTCTATCTGACCACCGGCCGCGTGGTCAGCCAGTTCCTCTCCGGCACACAGACCCGCCGGATCGGGCCGCTGGTCAAGCAGTACCCGGAGCCGCGCATCGAGATGCATCCGCGGCTGGCGGCAAAGCTGGGGATCACCGACGGCGATTGGGCGACGGCCGAAACGCGGCGCGGGACCCTCACGCTCAAGGCGCAGGTCGTCACCACGATCCGTCCGGACACCATCTTCATCCCCTATCACTGGGCCGGCCGGAAGAGCGCGAACCAGCTGACGGTGGCGGCTCAGGATCCGATCAGCAAGATCCCGCAGTACAAGGTGTGCGGCTGCCGCCTGCGCAAGGCGGAGGGGCCGCCGGACTACGCGGCGGTGCTCGAGCCGCAGCAATAGACGGGCAGGACCGATCACATGGCCAAACCGGACTACCTGCACTTCTTCATCGATCCGAACCGGTGCATCGGCTGCCAGGCCTGCATGCAGGCGTGTTCGGAGTGCGACACGCATCGCGGCGAGTCGATGATTCACCTCGAATACGTGAACCGGTCTGAGAGCGTGCAGACGGTGCCCGTCGTCTGCATGCACTGCGACCAGCCCACGTGCGCCGAAGTCTGTCCGGCGGACGCCATCAAGCGCACCGGCGACGGCGTGGTGCAATCGGCACGGAAGCCACGCTGCATCGCCTGTGGGAACTGCGTCGTGGCCTGCCCGTTCGGCGTGCCCGAGCTCTACGAAGACCGCAAGATCATGATGAAGTGCGACATGTGCTACGACCGGTCGAGCGTGGGCAAGAAGCCGATGTGCGCGACGGTCTGCCCGAGCCAGGCGCTGTTCTTCGGCACGCGCGAGCAGATCGAACAGTTGCGGCCCCTCTCGACGCCGGTCAACACCTTCCAGTTCGGGCAGCAGACCATCACCACGCAGGTCTACGTGATGGTGCCGCGCCGGCTGGCGACCGTGGCGCCGCACCTGGATGTCACCGCCGCCATGGAGGAGCAGCCACGAAGCCGCGCGGTGTCGCTGAAGGTGGTGAGCGCCACCGCGGCGGCGCCTGGCACGTCGCCCGTTGAAGACGATCCGTTTGCCGGGGTTGAGGTGTAGCCATGACGGACATCCGTCCCGATCCGCGCCGCCCGGTCGATCCCGCGATCAACTCGCCTGGGCGAGAAGGGCTCACCGGAACGGCGCCCGCCAGCCTCTACGCGCCCGGGTTCGAGCGCGAGCAGATCACCATCGCGCCGAATTTCGCGCCGGCCGACGCCCAGCCCGCCTGGCGGCAGGACTTCCCGATCGACTGGCCGCAGGATCTGTACGTCGAGCGCCGGGACTTCATGAAGTTCCTCGTGCTGACCAGCGCCGCGTTCACGCTGGGACATGTGTGGATTGGCGTCCAGAACTGGTACCGGAAGCGCACCGGCCAGCCGGCGATGCAGCGGATCGCCTCCGTCGACGATCTGGCCGTCGGCGGGGCGGTCGTCTTCACCTACCCGGACGAACACGAACCGTGTCTGCTGGTGCGGCTGACCGTGCGCGAGTTCGTGGCGTTCAGCCAGAAGTGCACGCATCTGTCCTGTGCCGTGATTCCCAGGCCCCAGGAAGGCAGCTTCTACTGTCCGTGCCACGAGGGGCGGTTCGACCTGAGGACAGGCGCGCCCACCGCGGGGCCGCCGCGCCGGCCGCTGACGCGGATCGTGCTCGACATTCGGGGGCGGGACATCTACGCCGTCGCGGTCGAGGAAAGGACCACATGAGCGCGTCCACCAGGCGGCCGTTCAGCCGTGAGCAGCGGACGACCATCGTCGACGGGATGCTGGTCTTCGTCCTGATCGTCGTGGTGCTTCAGCTCTGGCTGCTGACGGCGACCATGAACGCCTGGCTGGGTGGTGACGAGTCCGTCGTGTGGCCGGCGGCGGCCGTCAGTGCCGGAGGGTTGGCGCTCAATGTCGGTCTGCTGCGGTACCTAGGGCGCATGGAGCGAACGCGCAGGCCCGGGTGACCTTCGTGGCTATTACGTGCCGGCGTCCACGAGAGGAGTGCGGAACGGTAAGACGTAGAGTCGGTAATACTGCAATTTGAGCCACTGCTCGGCGACGTTCTGCATGCCGTGCCAGCTCTCAGTCCACGAAGCCAGCTCGCGCGACCGAGCCGGCTCGCACCGCACGGTGATCCCCGCCCGTCCGAGCGTGGCTTCATACACGAGCGCGGACCGTCGGCTGCGGAGGAGCGGCGACACGACCAGCACGGATCGGATCCGTGCTTTCTGGATGAAGCGCAATACGTCGCCGGCGGCATTCAGAGAGATCGGCTCGACCGTCTGGATGGGAACGAATTCGAAGTCGCCAAGTCGCGACAGCCTGGCAAGCATCTCGGCGGTGGCGCGTTCAACCGGCTTGACATCCAACGTGTGCGGGTCGCGCGCAGCCGGGACGAGCACTCGGGACGCGTAGCCGGCTTTCCGAAGCCGAGTCGCGTGCTCGAAGGTCAGATAGTCAGAGTCGAAGTTCTCGACCAGGATGGCGTCGCTCGGTGCGCCGTTCGCCTCGCACACGAGGCTGCGCGCGATCGCAGCGGTCCACCAACTGCTGGTCAGCCATACGACGGCGAGAACGAGCACGACAAACCCAACGCGAAATTTCCAAGTGGTCCGTATGTGTGTGGTGCGGTAGACAAAATGCCGGGTCCAGTTCCGTCGATCGGGGGACACGTGCCTAGCGTACTCGCAGGCCTCCTCGAGTTGCACGACGGACGTCAGGCGCCGACGTAGGCCGCCAGGTGCTCGCCGGTGAGCGTGGAGCGGGCGGCGACGAGATCGGCCGGTGTGCCCTCGAAGACAATCCGGCCGCCGTCGTGGCCGGCGCCTGGGCCGAGGTCGATGATCCAGTCAGCGTGCGCCATCACCGCCTGATGGTGCGCGATGACGATGACCGACTTGCCGGAGTCGACCAGCCGGTCGAGCAGGCCGAGTAGCTGCGTGACGTCGGCGAGGTGGAGGCCGGTGGTCGGCTCGTCGAGGATGTAGACGCCGCCCTTCTCACCTATGTGGGTGGCCAGCTTGAGCCGCTGCCGCTCGCCGCCGGACAGCGTCGTGAGCGGCTGGCCGAGGCTGACGTAGCCGAGCCCGACGTCGGCGAGCCGGTCGAGGATGGCGTGCGCGGCCGGGGTGCGCGCCTTGCCGCCGCCGAAGAACTCCCTGGCCTCCGTGACCGGCATCGCGAGCACGTCGGCAATGTTGAGTCCGCCGAGGCGGTACTGCAGCACCGCCGCCTGAAACCGCTTCCCCTCGCACTCCTCGCAGGTGGTGGCGACGCCGGCCATCATCGCCAGGTCGGTGTAGATGACGCCGGCGCCGTTGCAGG
>Ga0184628_10000417_pt1 | contig 23391 bp, 15 predicted proteins | sample PLM4_5_b1_FD_133149 | JGI IMG/M metagenome (GOLD analysis project Ga0184628, IMG submission 133149) | Groundwater sediment microbial communities from an aquifer in East River, Colorado, USA - PLM4_5_b1 | ecosystem: Environmental > Terrestrial > Soil > Riparian zone | place: USA: East River... | reverse complement strand
AATCCGAAGATCCGGGCAAACGTAGCCGAAGCTTTTCATCAACTTCGGATGCAGCCCTGGTATTCAGATCTCCCTAGCGTTGGACAAGTGGCCAGCAACGTCGCGGGCGCAGTAAAAGGAGTCGGAAAATTCGGGCTCGGAGTAGCGGGCACCGCAACCGGCGAAGCGGTTTCTGGAATTTCCAGCGCTCTCGATCTCGGTGACGAGCAAGCGCGAGAAGAGCAGCGTTTTGGAGTCCAAAGAACCGCCGCGGAAACTGCCGCCGGTGTTGAGACCGGGGTAACTGGACTGATTCACCAAGCCGGGCAGATCGCGAAGGCAATCGGGCGAGTCACTCACATTTCAAAGCAGCTTAAGGACTACACTCCGGAGGAAAAACAGGCCGCGCTCGATGCCGCTATTGAGCAATCGAAAATTTCACAGGCAGCCGCCGCCGGTCACGGACCGTTACTCGATATCGTAGGAGGAGTTGGCGCACTTGAAAAAGCGGGCCTACCAGTGCGTCCGGAGGAAACGACTGCAATCGCCGCCGGTGATCCTCTTTCCTTGATGCTTTTCGGAGCCCCGATCAAAGGAGCCTCTGCATTAACTCGGCTCGCTGCTCCGGCCTCTGCGAGAGCCGCGCTTTCTGCTAATGCCGCCGAACTGGCCCGCAAGGCGGGAGGTAAACTAGTCACCGGAGTTGGAGAAGCCGGACGCCTCACGTCTATTGGAGCGGCAAAGATCGCCCCCGTTACTGGAGCAATCTCCGGAGCGACTATTGCCGGGCATTTACCTTTTCTATCAGAGCTTCCGATCCCAGGCGTCTCGCATGTCGCTGGCGCAGTCGCTGGCGCAATCGAAGGGCTCCGTGCCGGTAAGACTGCCGCGGAATATCTCACTAAGCTCGGCGAGAAGTTTAAGAGCGTCTCGAATCTCGGACGAAATATTTCTTCAGAGGAAGCGGCCAAAGGAGCATACGCCCAATTAGGCAAAGACATTTTCACAAATGCTCCAGGAGTCGCGGCAGACATCGCCCACGGCGCGGCCTTCGATCTCGGTATTGCCGCCTCTTCGGATCTCCCACAGGAGAAGCAGGGCATCGGCCTCGGCATCGCTGCCGGATTGCTCGGCGGCGCAGTGAAGACTGGACGGCACGCAATCAGCGGGCAGCTTATCGCACCCAGGGAAGCTCAGGGATCCCAAACTCCGCTCCCAGGCAGTGGCGCATTCCCGACCTTCGAGAAAATGAATTCGGATGCCTTCGATTCTCTCACTCCTGGACAGAAGGTGCGTTTAAACGCGACCAAAAGTTTCGTTAAAGGAATTAACCCGAATGCAGATATTTTCGTCGGCTCGACTCCGGAAGAAATCAAATCGGCTCTCGTCTCCGAAGGAATCCCCGAAGAAACCGCCGCGGACTGGTCCGTGCAAAACGGAATGACTTTCGAACTGAACGGGCGGAAGGTTGCGATCATGTCCTCCGAAGGGCTCGACTCCGCTCCACATGAGGCCCGGCACGCGATTGAAAACGTAATCGGTGAAGACGCCCTCAGACAACTCGACGAAGAAGTCCTTAGTAAGTATCCGATTGAGAACGTAGGACGAGAATATACGGCCCGGAGCATAGGCGCGGATCCTGGCGAGAATTGGCGTGAGGCTCTCTTGGATGTTACCGGCCAAGGAAATCGCGAAGCGGTTGAGAAGCTAATTTCTGACGCGACCCTGAAATATAATGAAGAGGCCGCGAATCAGGGGAACCAGCCTCCTTCACCGGCAGAAATCCGACAGCTAGTCGAAAACCAATGGCGCGATTCGAAACAGGATTGGCGCACAGTGCTTAACCCGGAGGAATCCAAAGCAGCCGCAAACCGATACATGGCGCGGGAGATCGAAGCAGAGAATTTTGATGCGTGGTTTAAACACGCTGGAGGAAAGCTAGAGCCCGGCAAACAGATGCCAGAGGTTTTGGCTAGGGTGATTGGTTCATTGATGAACACTTTCGGGATGAATCCGCTCTCCGGGGTCAGATCGGAAGGGCTCGGAATCCAATTGCAGCCGGAAACGGTCAAGGCAGTCTCACAGCAGGCGAAAGAGGCTCGCCCGGTAGTCCAGGCAGCCCCTGAGGTGGCCAAAGGAGTCCCGATATCGACGATTCCCAGGACTCCTGAGGAAGCTCAGACAGCCGCCACGAACGCCGCAGAGCTTGCAAAGGCCGCGCCAGAGGAACTGAATGCGGGCGGCACAAAGACGCAGCGCGAGATCCTTGGGACCGTCGCTGAAGCAATTGCGAACCGATCCGGGGTGAAACTGAATTACTTGTCCGCGCCAGAAGAACCCGCGGCAGCGATTTCTTCGAAACGCGGGACTCGCCGGGAGATGATTGAAATCTTCCGCCGGATGCCCCAGGCGGCCCGGAAGCTTTGGGAGAAAACATTTTTCCCGGAGTCTGTTGTTCGAACCAAGCAAGGAAAATATCAAGTCCTCGGATGGGCTCCTGAAGTTTTTGCGGCGAACGCACACAAGCTCGCTGAAGTCATGGCCGACAATTCGGCAATGGCCGCGCTCTCGCCATACGAGCTTGACACGAAGACCGGCACCTTTACTATGGACGGCTGGCTGGCCCTTTATAATGACGCGAGCCGATTCGTAAAAAACCAGCAGGCCGGGTTCACTGGATCCGGAAAAGAGCTTGTAGTTCCCAGGGAAGTCCAGCAGCAGGGCTTTTTCAAGCCCGCAGAGAAGCCGGGCCAAGTTCTCGCGCTCGATCAGCGCAAGGCGGATTTTATTTCAATGCTTTTCAATTTCCGGTTGCCGGATACCGCTCGTATTACCGGAGGAAAACTTCCGCTGAACATTGCCGGGCAAGAGATCAGCAAAGCGACGGAGCCGGGGCGTGTGGTGCAGCCGGTGGAACCTAAACCGACCTTCGAGGGCAAGGCAGCCGAAGAGCTAGGCATCGCAGGCAGGCCGATCCTGGAAGTCAATCCACTGCGCAACCAACTCGAAGCAGCCGCGGAAGCAACCGGCGCGAAGATCCCAAGCTTCATTGAGGCGATTCAGCGGTTGAACCTGGAGAACATAAAAGAGATCGAGCATGCTCCAGAAGCAACGCCAGAATTTCGCGGCAATACCATGACCCTCTCCGCCGGTTTTCTACCCAGGCCAATTGAGATCGAGGGACCGGACGGCAAGCGCTACAAGGCGACCTTTGACGGCTACCAGGATTTTTCTGCAATCGGATTTCCGAAAGTGGCGCAGATAACTGCCGGAGAAGATATCCCAGGCGTTACCCGGAGCGGATCCACTACTTATGATCGATCCCTGACGAAGGCGGGATATAAAGTCCCCGAATTGGATGCACAGTTTCAGCCAGCGACGGCAGACAGAACCTCCGACCGGCTGAAGTCAGATCTCGAAAGGGAGGGCTACACCGTCAATCTTAAGCACGTCTCACCAGATCGATTTTGGATGGGGATCAACGACGAGACCGGAAACGAGGTATCCAGCCTCTATGCTGTTCGTGACGGAGTTGATTCATACAAGATCCATACGATCCGGACCGATGGCGCGCACCAGCGGAAAGGACTCGCAGAGCTTCAGTATCGCGAACTGGCGAAGCATCTCCAAAGCTTGGGAGTCGATCACGTTGACGGGGATATCGTATCGCCCGCCGCGGAAGCATTGCGTAAAAAGGTTTTCGGGGAGCCCACAGAAAACAAGCCGTATAAAGTCGGCGGCGCGAAGGTGGAATCACTGGTTTCTACAGACGCTCAATTTTCTCCCCACGGAGAATACGATCCGGAATTCGATAAATTTTATTTGGACCGCTCCGGCAAGTGGCTCGGCGTTGAGACGGACCACGAAGAGGCGGCCCGTGAGATCTTGGGACCGGATGCAGTTGACTCGACCGGCGAAACAAACGCAAATCAGCGGATCCTGGAGAAGGACAGGGGCTATGCGCGAGTGATCCGGGAAGACAACTATCTTTATTATTCCAAAGGCGGTTTGACGCCCCCTCAGGAGAAAGCTTTGAATCAGGTTGCGGATCAGCATGGCTATGGAATGATCCAGGACACCGGCGGCAATCGGCAGAAAGTTGTAAGGGAACCGTCCGATGGGTCGGCCCAGTTTATGCATTCCCTGGAGGGGATCCGCAAGATGAATGACGAGGAGATCGCCCGGCTTAAGAGGAAGGGCGAAACCGAGACGACTCGGCTCAGCAGCTTCACCGGCGATGCTGATAGCGGCGTGATACTTCACAGCGCGCTCAATCGAAGCACTGCTTTTCTATCCGGCGAGGACGCCAAGAACTTTTTGGAGAAAGTCAAATCGGCGAAAACCGCGTCGGCGCGTAATCGCGTCATCGAGCAGAGTTTCAATAACGCACAATTTATCCCGGCGGACACTGCCGGAGCAAATAACCGCAAGGAGATTCTGGAAGCTCGCAAAGCTTGGACCGATCAGCACACGAACTCGCCATTTTTCAAGCGTTGGTTCGGCGATAGTAAAATAGTCGATGCGGACGGAAATCCTGATATTGTTTACCACGGCACTACTCACAAATTTGATGAGTTCACCACGGAGCGCAGCGATCCAGAAAACTATTTTGGAGTTGGCCATTATTTCACTACGAGTCAGCTAGACGCGGAGAGCAATTACGCGACGAAGGACAACCCCGATCTTAGGACAAGGATAGATCTTAGAGCCGAAACAATACTTAACAAAACTGGAGGAGACCGGAACGACAGTGCAGCGCTTGCGAAAGCGACCAAACAGGCTACACGAGATCTAACCGGAAGGAATCCTCGATTCATTGAGGCGTATGTTAAGCTCGAAAATCCGCTGATAGTTGACGAAAAGGGCGGCACTCGATTCAATATCGACTATGACGAAGCTACCGGCGACGAGACCGGCACTGGAGTTGATCTATATAACTCCATTCTCAGAAAATCCGAGGAATTTGGTATCGATGGACAGAAGCTTTGGAACGACATCCATTCGAACGGCGTGGAAGACTTAACCGCCCACGACGTTTGGGATACTGGCAAAAAATCTGATGTCGCGATGGAAATGCGGGACAACGAGCCCAATCGAAATTCCTTCTCCGAGTTTATGCGACAGGTTTTCGAGGACATGGGTTTCGATGGTATTATCCAGAAAGATGTCGACCAGACTTTTTCAAACATGGAGATGCCTGAAGGAACTGATCATATCATCGCCTTCCGCGGTGATCAGGTTAAAAGCGTGCAGAATCGCGGGACTTTCAGCACTGCCGACCGGCGAATTCAGTTTTCCCCGGGCAAACAATTGGAATTTCCTGAACTTACTGACAAAGAAAAACGAACGGAGAAAAATAGACTGGTCGCGGATCTGTCTAGCAGAGTAGATAGGCCAGGGTCGGAGTCGGAAGATCCCGGATACGTGAGATCCGAGATGTATTTTAACACCGGCCACGAAGCTCCTGGATCGCGAGTATGGATCTACGACCAGACGAACCGAATTTTGCGAGACGCCGATGGGGTAGAAAAAACGCATGGTACGGCTTTTTCTCATGAAGTAGCTGATCGAACTTTCAAGGGTCGATTTGATCCTGAAATAAATGCCGTAAAGGTAGTCTTTCCAAAGAGCGCTCTTCGTAAAATCGAAGGAGAGCCCACCGTTGATGATATCCCTTCGGGAGTATATAACGCGATTACCCGGACCTATGGCAAGGGGGTAAAACTCGCCGCTTTCTCCCCGAAGGAAAGAAAGGGGAACGATTACAAACTGAAAGAGGGTCCAGGAATGTTTTCTAAGGCGTGGATCCTCCCCGATGGCACTCCAGTTCAGCTTGGGGGACAGTGGCACCATGAGTGGATCAATGAGAATCCCGATATCGCCAAACGCTACGGACTCAGCACAAGCGACGAGAGCGAAGCAAATCGGATCGCCGCTCTGAAGAAGGGTTTCGCCCGAGTCAATTACGAGAAGAACACCGGCACTTTAAAAGTTGAAGCGCGGCTCGCCGATTGGTCGAAGCTCGCGCCGTCGGTCCGCGAATTAGCTCGCACGAATCTCGATAAGATCGACAACATGGATGTTCACCTGTTAGACAAGCAGTCAAAGAAAATAGTTGAACAGGACGGCGTAGCGTTGCATACTTACGACGCAAATGAAAAAATGGATCATCTTCCAATGATATCGGAGTCGACCAGCACGACAACCATGAGCGCGCAAGCCCGGAGCGAACAGATTCGTTTTCTCCCAGGCGGCCCGAAGACTGCGTTGCGCGCCGCCGCGGTTCGAGATCCTGAGACGGGCCGAATTTGGGAAGGCCCGGCGCACTTCATTGCGAATCAGCAGGCGGCCAAGGCCGGTATAAATCCGACAGATCTTTTCAAACTGGAGCAGGGTTTCGTTGACAATAGCGGAAGCTTCTGGAATCGGGAACAGGCCCACGAGATCGCCGTTAAACACAATCAGCTTAAGGAGACTCCTGAACCGGCTTTAAAATCTGAGGCAGTCCAGTTCTCTCCCAAACTGGAGTCTCCCCAGTTCGAAGACGAGTTGAAAAAGATTCGCACCGGCGAGCAAGGCGGTCAGACTTTCAACCCGGACGGGTCTCCCTGGATCCCGGAAGACTCGAAGGTTGACGTGGTGACTCTGGCAAGCGTCAATGTGCCTATCAAATCTTTAAACACGGAGACCGTCCAGGCGGCGATTAAACCATACGCGGACTTGTTAGATGAGCCCAAAGTAGTCCTCGGTGCGTTTAAACTCGATGACGGAAAAAACGCAAGCATTGATATCAACGCAGTGGTTCCTCAAAAATTCCGAAAAAATTCTGTGGAGTTTGCTCGCGCTAATGATCAGCAATCGATTTTCGACATGGATAAGCTGGACGTGGTAAACACCGGCGGATCCGGAAATACGAAGTTGAAAACTGTTGGGGAAATCCTGGACGCCTTGGATCCACTCACCCAGGGCAAGCCGGTTGACGTTCCTGAGATTCAGAAACAAAATTCAGAGGCGGCACCAGAGGCAGAGCAGGGTCTTCTTAAAGGGCTCGGCGCGAAATCTCCCTTGTCCAGCGCGCAACTTGGGAACATGACGAAAGCAGAACTTGCCGCGCATTATCCGGAGTCGGTGATACCGAAACGTCGGAATGATAAAATCGATTCGGACATCGTCGGCTCTCTCTTGGCAAAATCCTCTCAAGATCCTGTCAAAGCTTTCGCGGGCAAGCTTGTCGAATTCGCTCGGCAGTTTAAGGATCACCCGGTTTTCGAAGCGGGTCTGAAGTGGTATTCTGACTTTGTCCCGGCGTTGAAAAAACAATTCGGGAAAGACGCACCCATGATGGCGGAATTGCTCGCGGCGACCAGCCCTCGAAATAATCCGCAGATCAATTTTGCGTATGCTCATGACGCCCTGGAGATGTTCCGGCGAGGAAAGTATGACAAGCAGATCGCCAAATTTCACGAGGGCCTAGAAATGCTCTCAGACGATTCCTGGATCCCCTGGTATAACAAAGAGCTAAAGGCCGGAAGGGCGACGGATCCAGCAACCGAAGCGGCTTTTGTGGCGCATTGGATCGACAAAAATAAATTGTCCCCCAGGCAGAGCAACGGTGCAAAGTTCGGCATGTCGTCGGTTGCGACTTTGAAGGTGCTCGCCCGGACTTGGATGAATTCGGTGGAAGGCCCGAAGGTGAGCAACTTTGTCCAGAACCTTCTTGGAACGGGTCACGGTGCGACTATTGACGTTTGGGCGAACCGGACCATGCGGAGACTTGGCTATGAAGATCACGTTGAACGCTGGCGGATCCTTCCGAAGAATGAGGCCCCCGTTTCAGGCGCTGACTTTGCCTTTGCTCAAAAAGCTTTTGCTGAGGCGGCGAAACAACTGGGAGTGAAACCGGACGCTCTCCAGGGTGCGCTATGGTTCGCAGAGAAACAGCTTTGGGCAGATGCCGGTTGGGCGCGTTTAGATCTCGGAAGCTACTTGACCGAAATCAAGAAAACTGATATGTTGAGGCAGGGAATCGAGCAGCGGCTCGCCGTGAATAAACAGGCGAGTAAGATTGCCCGGGTCCCTAAACAATTAGTGAGTCCATTATTATGAAAACGAACGAGAAGCAAGCCCTGGTAGACGCCGCCCGAATCGCGGGGAGTGAAGATAACGATGATTTTTGGCAGGAAGTCCAGGACAAGCTCACCGCCCTGGAAAAGACTGAAGAGGATCGCGTCAAGCCCAGGGACGAGCGACTGTCTTAATATGGCAGAATTACCGCTTGTAGCCCCCGCAGACACTGAAGCCCCGATTACTCCCGCGCCCGAAGAAGTCGCGCCAGAAGCAGCCGCGGCACCGCCTGACGAGCTTCTCAAAATTCCCGCCTTCCAGGCCCTTTTCGCCGGTTCCCCTCCGGCGGTTAGCTTCTCCTTGACCGGCCAATCGGATCGACCCGAACGGAAATTGGCCGAAAAGAACTCGGATTACCTGAAGGAGGCCGGTTTTCGCATTTTTAAAGCCCAGGCAGACAACCGGGCAGTGCTCTATAACGCTCTACGTATTCACCCTGAAGACCTTAGGGCAGCCGAAAAGATGGGTAAACTGGAAATCATTGCCCCGGACTTCGATGCCGTCAATCATGCGGTAGGAAAATCCGGAGACGCTAACCCGATTTTGCACGCTGGAGAGGTTCCGGCGGCACCTGCTTCGGCTTTATCAGCCTCTACGGCGCCTCAGGCTGGCTCTATTCCAGCCCTGGCGGCGCGAGTCATGGCCGCCGCGCCTCAGAGTGGCGGTGCACCGCCTAACGTGGCTCCAGCGCCCGCCGGAGTGCAAAGGAAGCTCGCCGGTGCCCGAATAGCCTCCCTAAAACCGTCCGCGCCGACGGCTGGCCCGGCTCCTGGCCAAGGATCTCTCCTAAACTCTATCCTAAAGCCGGTCGTATAAATTGTTGGCTTCAAAAGGGGCAATTATCGCCCGGATCCCAATGTGCCCTAGATATCGCATTGGCAGCGCGCCGTTTTTCGAGCCATTCGGCCTGACCGTCTTTCTGACCGGCAAAGCTAAAATAGCCGCTATTGGCGCGTTCTTCATCGGCGGCTTGATCGGCTAGGCAGCGGGCCTCGGCTCCTAAAGCTTCGGAGAAGTAATCGGCGCGAGCGTTTAGGTGATACTCCATTTCTTCGATTTCTTGTGCTCTCATTTTAGTTTTCGTCGTTTGGCCTCGCCTCGCTAATGAGGACGAGGGTTTTCTTTGCCCTGGTTACAGCTACATAGTAAATATTAGCCTCTTCTCCGGAACCGCCTTTGAGTTTGAATGTCCAACTCAGGAGGTTCACCCGATTCCATTCCAGGCCCTTCGCCTTATGGACGGAGCTAAGGACCACGGCGGGCTTTGCGAAGCCGTCACTGTCCTGAAAAAGGTTGTTGATTCTGGACTCGATTTCAGAGACGGAGCTAAGCCCCTCAGCAACGGCGATAAGGCACTCGATTTGATCGTTGATCGCGGCAAGGCGGCTCTCGGCGTTCGGGCAGTTCTTCACGCGGGATTTCTGCTTTGCGCCCCATCCCTGGACTCGTGCGATAAAGTGCGGAATGGACTTCGCACGAAGGCCGCGGACGATGCCGATTAGTTGCTTTCCGATATCGCGGCCTTCAATGCGCGCAGGCACTCCCGAGCGAAGCAAACGCAGGCAAAGGGGCATTAACGGAGCGTTGGCCCGGCTAAGAACTGCATCGCCGATTTTGAGCGAGCCCAGGAGCAAAGATTCGCCCTGGTAAAGAACCTCACCCTCAGGGGCGGAGTCGGCAGCGCGGTAATCGGGCACCATGTCATTCGCGATTGCCACAACCGCCTTCGGGCAGCGGTAGGTAATCGTGAGCGGCAGAATTTTCGCGCTAAGCTCGCGAGCCATCATTGCCATACCGTCTTGAGCAGCGCCGCGGAAACCATAAATGGCCTGGCGGTCATCGCCCACGATGCAAATACGCCCGCCCTTTTCGCAGGAGTTTTTCGCCATGAGAAGCTGCGGAAGATTCATGTCTTGGGCTTCGTCCACAACAACGAGATCGTAATAAGCGTGCACCCAGTTCATCGCAACCGGCAGCCACACCATGTCGTTGAAACTAATACGGCCTTCGGCGTCCGGTTCCTTCGACAATTCTAAGGCTTTGAGACAAACTTCGGCGAGTCGCGAAACAGTCCAGCCCAGGTCTTCGTAAGCTTCGCAATCGATGCCGCGCTCATTGGCGAGATCTTCCAGGTCCGAAAGGGAGGGAGAGACGAAAATATTTTTGGCGAAACCCAGGAGCTTCTTGAGTTGGGAAATCACTTCGTCCGGAGAGCCCTTGCCAGCAGCGGCCAGACAGCGGTCCTGTTCAACGGAATCTTCGGGCTTCGCATTGGGCCAAACCTGCTTGATGAACATATAACCGAGAGCGTGAAGCGTCTTGATGTCAACGCGGGGGTCAGAAATCGCGGCCTCGGCTTCTTTCTGATTTTTCTTGTTGAACACCGCATAAAGCATGGCCTGTTCGGGAGCATAGGCGAAGGCGGCTTTAATTGTGGTCGTTTTGCCAGTGCCAGCGCGAGCAATCACTTCGAGGGAACCGGAGCCCGATTTGAACCAATCGAAAATCGCGATTTGCTCCGAACTCCAGACGCGCTCTGAGGACACTTCGGCAACGTGAGCCCCAGCGGGATAGCTCGGCTCGACAACGGTTGCCGCAGCCACTGGAGACCAGCGTTGCACTTCCCAGGCGTCCTCCTGGTTGCGGGAAACGCTGATACCGTAAGCTTTGACGGCTTCCTTATCGGATCTCCAGGCACCCCAAAAATTCGCGTCGGGCGAAGCTACTGAAAGCATCCGGGCACCGCGGCGAGTATTTACAAGAACCGGTTCGGACCACTTGAGATTCTCTATCACGTTCATGCTCAAATAATAGCTCCGCCCCGGACGGTTTGCAAGGATTTTTTGAAGATTTTTGAGAGTTACCTAAGCTTCTGTTTATCAAAGGGTTCGATCTGGAATTTTGATTTGGTTATCTGCACTTTTCCATTGACGAAATACTTTTTCCACACGTCGGCACTGATCTCGCCCTGGCCCGAAAGGACGAAGAGATAGAGAGGAAACCGCTTCGAAAATTTTCGCAAGTCCTCCTCGTGCTCATACCATTTTGCTAGTTCGCTACAGTCACCTATCTCAGTGAGGGCGTAATTTGCTTCCGAAAATTCAGTTCTAAGTTGGCTTAGCACGTCCTCCAGGACCGGAGACGGAAGGATCTTCGGCGCTTCCGTATGCCTAACTTCCAATATGTATTTGGTATTGTATCCCACGGTTAATCCTTTCCGTCAACTCGCAGGCCGGTGTTCTGTTCGACCTGGATTGCCCGGTCATCCCAAAGCTCGTGCATGTAGCCGTCCTTCCAGAACTGGACCGGAACAGAAAAGCCAATGTGTTTGATGCACCAGTTTTGAACTAGCTCCACCTGTTCGGCATCGAGATTTTCTGTGCAAAGTCTGTTTCGAGATCCGAACCCGCAGGCGCGAGCCGTTACGATCCGAACATCTTTGCCTTCCGCGAGCCATGCCTTCACTCGTTCCAGCATCTTTGGGATCGGTTCTCCAATACTTCCGTCCGCGGGCCATTTGTCGTATCGTGCGAGCGTGCCGTCCAGGTCAACGCCGATCCAGCCTTTATTCTTTTCAGTGTTTACGTTCATATGATGTCGAATGTTTTCGGAATTTCGTATGGGGGGTTCTCAGTGATCTCAGCAAATTTCAGCGTCAGCGGATACTCGCTCGTCCGTCCGTATTTCGGGTGAACGAACATCAACCGCTGCATAGGGTCAACCGGATTGAAATTACCGGCGAGAGCGTAGCCGTCCAGGCCGGGGAATCCGCCGTTGATAATTACTTCACCGAGCGCGTGCGGCAATTGAATCCCGCGGTGCAAATGGCCAACCAGATAATAGTGCGGGGACTGCCTCCCGTGCTTCGAGAAAAGTTGGGAGGTTGTCGAGATCTCCCTGGCAATGGCGTGATTCGGAATTCCGAGAGCCTTATCACCGCCGCGGAGATGGTCCCCGTGAGCGGCGCGGAACGTGAATCCCTGGACTTCGAAAACCTGGAAGGGTTGCGTATTTAGATTCCACTTCACGTTTTTCAGATCGCTCGTCAGCGCCTCGGTCAGCGCATAGAGAAACATATCGAGATTACTAAACCGGTTCGTGGTTGGCATCTTATGCTGCGATTGCCACCGAGTGTGATTACCCACGACCGTTTGAATCCTAATCTGTGGGACGTGTGAAGCTAGGACGCGAAGGAACTGAGCAATAGCGTGCCCGGCGGCGTAATATTGAGAGAAAAGAGTCGTGTGCTGATCAACCTCGGCACTGTGCGAAAGCGCGCCGTGCAGCATGTCCCCGAGCATCGCCACAACAAGTTCATCGATCTCCACCGTGGTATGATTCTCCAAAATGGAGATCACGGACTCTTCGAGATACTTCAGCCGGGCGAGGAAAATTTGGAAATTGTAGGCACCGAAATCCAACGTCTGTTCCGGAGTGATAACCTGTCCGATATGCGTGTCTGAAAAAAGCAGAACGGCGCTTTGAGTCGCGCTTTTCCCTGAGGACTTGCGGACGTTCCGAATTGACGGCGCGGAAGTGTATGAGACCGGTGCGAGATCTCTGATCTCAGAGACGAGGGAGTCAACCACAGAATTTTCATGGAGTGCCTTTTCGTATTTTGCGGAAAGCTGTTTGTATCGTTTTTCCCAGTGGTCCTCAGAGGCCCGGTCGAGATCTTCCGAATACTTCGGCTCTTCTTTCGGCGATTTCGCCAGTTTGTTTAAACGATAGAATAGCCCGGTAATTACCCGGTAGGAGAGGCTGAGGATCTCCCCGATCTCTCGATCACTTTTTCCTTCTTCGCGAAGGCTTATTATCTGGTTGATTTGGCTGTCCGTCAGTTGTGTTTTGCTCATTAGTTGTTTGGTGTTTCGTAATTGCTAGCGGCGTTGATTGCCCCTCTGAGAAAGTTTTATCGAAATCCGACAGTGCGGACTCCGGCGATACGCCTATCCCCACGACGGCGTTTTTCAAATCATCGAGACTTCCAAGAATAGCCGCGAATCGTCCATCAACGAGCCGGTGAAGGCTGGGATGCAGGCGAAAATGCGGCGCAGTCAAAAGCTGCTGCGTCTTCACTTGGGCTTCGAGATATTCCAGGTTCAACTTGTGCGCCCTATTGAAGTCGGCTTCAAGTCGCTGCTGAGTCTCTAGGCTCCATCGGCAGCGCTCCAAAAGCATGCCGTCCAGGGTTTCGAGCATCTTGATAAAAGTATTTTCGGCGGCGATCTTGGCCTCCGCCGGGAATTCGGTATCCGGCCCGGCTTGGATAAGCGCCGTCATTGCGAAGCCACCGATATTCAAAAGATTTTGAAGCTGAACGGTAGTCGTGTTCTCCGCACTGGGAAAGATCAATTGAGATGTAGGAACTTTAGCTGGTTGGCTCATTAGGTTTAAGTCTACTAAGATTTTTCTCGGCCCATTTGAACAAAAATATAGCATCCACCGCGTCATCACCCAAACACTTTTCTTTTAATTCTGGATGCTGTTTATAAAGTGCCGTTGCCATCATTACCTTCGTCGCTCCGCCGTGCCCGGTAGCGAATATCTTGAGTGTCTGAACGTCTACGCACTCCAGATAGGGCAGAGGCTCGCCGATCTGGTGCATTGCGATCCAAACCGTAGTCCGGAAGGAGGCCCAAAGTTGCGTCTGAAAAGTGTATGAAGAAAATCTGACATCCTCCCAAATTACTACGTCCGGATGGAACAGTTTGCCCATCTTAAGGAGCCATTTATAGAACCGGCCTATGCGCCAATCGTCGGTCCTGGATCGGCGATCCTTGCCCATTCGCGTGATCTCCTTTGGAGTGGCTAATTCGAGAGTCCCGGCGACTAGGTGCGCCACGGGAGAGTTTATCTCCCCATAAGCGAAGCCGGTGAAGGTTCCGAGATCCAGCGCGAGTATTTTCACTTAAGACAGTCGGATCGTTTCCGGGTGTCGGCTATTCGGTTTCGAAGCTTCACAACTGCCCGATTATACGTGAGGCCAACCCAGGCGCGGGAGCATCCGAATTCCTCAGCGCATTCGCGAAAAGTGAACCCGGTTGTAGTAATAAATTTCACGATAGCGCGCTCGAATTGGTTAAGACATTTCATAGCGCGCTCCACTTCTTCGAGATCCTCCCGGAGATTGATCGATGAAAAGTCGGGCTCGGTGCTGCCTTCGAGAGAGCTTGTCGTTTCCGGATCCAGGAGATCGGGATGCCGGTTCTCGCCGGACGTATTCGACAATTCCTCTTCCCAGTTTACCGACTTAGACCGGCGCACCGTTTCCAGGGATCGCCAGTGTTCGATTAGCACGCCGCGCAACGCCTTTTTAGCGAAGTGGAAAAACCGGTGCCCTCGATCTGCCTGAAAAGATCTTGCGGATCGCTCCAGCGCTTTGTAGGCTAGCGACACAAGCTCTCCGTCGCCCAGTTTTCGGTTAGACAACTCGCGCATATACAGGAGTGATTCCCGGAGCGACATTAAGACCATGGCATTAATTGCGCCCCTGTCCTTCGGGTTTTTCTGGATCCGTTTCGAATACTCCGCGGCGTCTTCTCGTGTTAGTCCTCCCGCCGGTAGCTTCCGAAACAAAGGGCTATCGGAGAATTGAGAGATTACGGGTTTGGTCGGTAGAATTTCCATATTCGGCTTTTGGTTACTGGGTCAATGGTCGCTTCGCACTTTACGACGTTTTCCCGCTGGATGTTTTCTAGATATTTATTGGCTTGCGAAAGATTGATTGTGCGAAGGATCTGTTCATTCCGGGGATCCGAAAGGAGCAGCCGACTAAGCTGAGAAACGGTGCCCTCCCAAAACGGCGAAGGATCGGAAGAGAACCAGTCTTTCAGTGTGTCCAGAATCACTTCCTTGAACGGAGATGAAGGGCTGGTCTGGTGAGTAATATCGAGCAACGAGGGCTCGTGATAGTGGCCCCAGCCATATCGCTTGTCTGGGCATCGCGGAACCACGTCCTCATTGACCTTGTGCTGGAGCAGCGCGGCAAAGAAAAATGGCGCTTCTCGAATTAGAATTTTCATCGTCTCCTCGCGGCTGTTGGGAAAAGTGAAATCTCTTTTGGCTCGGTCGGTGCAGCGAAATAGATTTATCTTCCGCATGTTGCCGTCGTCCAGTGGCCCCAGGAGGCGCGCCGAATGATGATCGAGATTTGCCGTCATGAAAAGTCTGCCGCCCCACTCTGAGGTTGTCGGGACTTCAAATTTTTTGTGATACTCAAACTCCTGATTCGAGATCACTTTTTTAACCATTAGGTGCGTCTGGTTCGCAGTCGAGTTGCTCGAATTCGGCGTGTCGTCGTCCATGCACCAGTGCGGAAAGTCCAGGGCGTGACTGTTAAACTGCGAGCCTTCCACGATTACGCTAGCCACGTCAACGAACCCACCCATATTGACGCCTATAAACTGACGGCTTCCGAAAGTTTTTCCAGTGCTGCTCTCGCCCATCAAACAGATTGCCTGTCCTGGACGCGAGATATTGTTGAACACTCCCTCATAGTAGTATTGCAGCCACGCAATCATATACTGATATTGGACATCAGTAGAAAGCCAAGTGTCGGTAAACCGAGAGAGGAACGGAGAGTTTCCTTGCGACCCAAATTTCTGCTGGCCCGGCGCGGGTTGAATCGGCTTCCCACAATAGATGTTGAGCTTTCTCTGGCCATTGAAAAGCAAGAGGCCGGGGGCTCGCGGAACGAACGGAGCAGCGCCAATAATCCGCTGGTGCTCGTGAATATGGTCGAGCGCTTTTTTGATTCCTGAGTTTCCAGAAGAATCCGGTTTGCCGGAAAGCTTACAGGTGACTTCGAGCCAGATTGTAAATTCGCTTCGCTCCATAGATATATAACCGTTACCGTTTTTTCTATGATATTTGTGCCCATCATACCAAATATCCGCGGTTGCTTTGCCCATCGTCTCTGTCGCGAAGTTCGCCACGAATTCTTTTCCCAGGATATCCGCCCAGGTGTAAAAAGGTTTCGTAGCAGAGCCGGAAAAGGTAAACATCCCGTCCGGCTTCACAATGGCCGACATCGGGGACTGCGAGGCAGGCAGCCAAAAGCTAGGGCCTTGGGAACCTTCAGAAAAATCGCTTGGCCAGTTTAACCCGGGGAATTGTTTGATGCATTCTTTCTCGATGATATCGAGAGCGATCACCGCGGCGTCCGAAGATTTGAAACGAAACTCTCGGCCAACCTCCACGAAAAACGCCTGAGACTTCGATGAGGGGATCTTGTTATCTAGCGATTGCCACGCATCGCCACGGCAATACAGGCGGCTTGGCGCGGTAAATGCGGGCTCGTCCAGGCCCGGCAGCGTATGCAGGTCCAGCCATTTGACTGCTTTTTGGTGCAGGAACGTCGCGAATTCGTAGCTGTCGCAGATCATCGGCGTCTCGAAAAACCAAATGAGTCTCCGGTGCCCGCCTAGGCTCGTCTCGATCACGGCGGGCTTGAATTTCCAGCCAGCTATCGCCTCCTGGATTCTCTGGTCGCTGATTACCGCATCGTAGTCCGCGATGAACCCGTAGATCAATCGTGGGGGGTTATTCTTTCCGATTCGCTGGTTCGGATTGGTGCCCTCCATGATTGCGTAAAAACAGTGCTGCGTCTTTGGATTTTTGTAGAAGTCCTGCCTGTCCGATTTCACCGCACGAATTTGCGGCGTGATTATTTCCGTCGTTACGAACTGCGAAGGATCGCATGGTTCGACTGCTTGCTCCGTCAGATTTTTGGCTACAAAGAATTTCATTTTAGATAGTGATCGACTTCCCGTGCTTCTGCTGCAATTGGGCAACCTTTGAACCATTCCGGGCAGTAGCTCATTTCATGTTCGACATCCTTGGCCGTGACCGACTGGTCTACTTCAAGAATCGCTTCGTCGTGAGAACTGAAAAGATTTGTCCAACCGTCCTTGTCTTCCATGCGAACAATCTGCTCAGCGAAAATATCTCTGGCTGTTGCCTGAACGAGATTCTCAGTGAGCTTACCGCCATAAAACGGTTTGCGATTGCCATTCGACAACGCGGTATATTTCCAACTCTTTCTTGGCTTGCCCGTCTCAGGATCCGGCTTGATTACCAAGCTCGCTTTGACCTCGGAATAACGCATCTGCCTACCCGAAGGCAAAGTCATAACGAAGTCAGTGCCGATAGATCGTTTAAACGCATCATCGAGTTTTTCCCAGAGATCGACAATCTGAGGATTGTCAGCGCGATACTTTGTCACGATCTCGCGGCTAAACTTTCCATAGCCCGAGACTTGCCGGAGTTTTCCATTGATATCCGGCTCTTCGCAGAATTCAGGATCATCTTTAGTAATGTCGAGCCTAGCCATATTATACGCAACTGTGATAAACTTTTCCCAACCGCAACCGAACCCCAATCCGAGCACGCGGGCCTTCGCGAGTTTATACATAACCGGATCGGTTTGTTCAAGCTTGGACAGATTTGAATACTTCATGGTTGACCGGGCGTGTGCTTCGTATGGGCTCATTCCAGTCGCAACAAGATCCAAGAAATTTTTATTGCCCGCTATCATTGCGAGAACCCGCGGCTCAATTTGGCGGAGATCCGAGAGAATCATTTTCTTCCCAGGCCGCGGGACAATCAGGGCGCGAAAATCGAGCGTGTATTTAACCCAGTCCGGAAATTTTCCAGTTTCATCCTTCTCGTCTAGCGCCACTAGACACCGCCGGTCGTTCATTTCCATTAGCCCGAATTCATTACAGAACACCGGAATTTTTCGCATATTCTGCATGTTGATTCGAGCATCGCCGGACCATCTTCCGGTGTTAGAAGATATACTTATTGTCCCTCTATACCGTATTAATATAATCCCAGTCTTTGCCGTCGGACAAAAAACCTCCCCGGCGGGTCCCCGATTTATCCAATGCTTGGGGCTAACGCGGGTTTGCTTTTCCGATCTAATGAAAACTCGATAATTGGCTGCCCATTTTTCATTTCCATCCCGGATCGAGATACTCGCGGCGCGTCCCGATATATGCGCAATTGTGGCTACCCACTCTGCGTTACTTTTTGAGGACGTAGAGTATTCTACGCTTTTGGGTCCGCACTTATATCCGTCCCAATGGACGAGTTCGTCTAAAAGAATTAGTCTTGAGCATAGATCCCAAGTCAAAAGTTCCGATGTCCATTGTTTTCTATTTTCTAGCCAGTCGGGATAGTTAGGCACTCGAAAATTTGTAACTTTTGGTTCACTGGGATAAACCGCCTCGGACCATTTTAATCCCGCTTCCTTAAGGAGGGATCGCAATCTTTCGATTTTTCTAAGCTTGCTGAACCGAAATCTAATAGTTCGGCAGTCGTTACAGTAGCTCCCGTCCGCCTGAACCGCCGCCATGAGTTTAATTTGATACGGAAGGACCGACACCGCCCCATCAGCACAACCCGAAATGGGAATGCATAGCCTCACTGAGCTTGCTTCTGCTGCCTGACGTTTTATCACCTCTCCCTTCTTATTAAGAGTAGCCAGCCAGTGCCCTTCCGTGCAAACAAAATTGAGTTGCTTCGATTTGCATTCCAACAGGTTTTCTCCAGAAGCATTTTCAAATCGGTTCGCGATAGCGTCATCGAAACGAAGCTTTCCGTTTTCCCATTGCATTATCTTCCCGCCGGACCAGGAATCCAAACGGACCCAGCCCTCAGGTGTTAGCACTTCATGGTCTCCGGTGAAACAGTGCGCCCCAAAATATTTAAGCGAGAAAGGCATTACGTCCTGGATCGTCAGACGCCGCTTGACCAGGAGAAAAGATTTATAGAGCTTGTTGATTGATCTCCAGGCGGAGACTGCTTGAATCCAGGGATTGGTTCCTTTGTGCGCGGTTTCCCATTCTTCGTAAGCCTCGGCGTCCTTCGATTTAGCGGGCGGCGGGTTGATGCCGGAACGTCGGCACTGCTCCGCGATGCATTTGGTCGATGTGGGTGAGGTATTGAACTCATCCCAAGTATCAAGATCGCTGTCGTCGTCCTGCATCCAGGGAATCAGCTTTACGGTATTCGCGAGCATCTCATGGGACCGGCTGATAAACTCATCCAGCAATGCGGCGTTAATTTGCGCGCCTCTCATGCCCTGCTCAATGGTTAGATCCGAAAGGCGATGCTCGATATACGGCATCTTGTGCGAGAAGTCTTGCCAGATTCGAGAGCACCACCGAACGTCCCCCTTTGCGTATTCCAGCATCCGCTTGCGCTCCTCTTCAGAGAAATCATTGGGCCAGCGCTTCCCTTCGGCGTTTGTTCGGTCTGCCTTGCTGATCTTGATTTTATAAAGCCATTCTACTGCGGCATCCAATGCCCGGCGATTGCAGAGATACGAAGTAAGATTGGCCGTGCAATGCCAATCCTTCGGAGTGAAGCGGGGAATCTTTCCGTCAGCGATTAGTTTGTTCGTGACCGTATTATCGAATCGCCGGTTGTGGCTTAAAAGGGTCCGGCCTTCCAGCGCGTTCCAATTGAAATCTCTCGGATGCCCGGACCACTCCGCGGTGCCGTCGCATACGCTAACCATGTAGCAGTCGAAAAGTTCATGCGAAACATACTCCTCCGGCAGGTTTCCGAAAACCGTGCACTTGAGTTTCTTCGAGTAAAATGTCTCGGTATCAAACGCGATGGGGTTCAAGATGCGGACTCCTGAAGCTTGTCCATCAAATGGGAGTTAGTGCCTTCGAGTTGTCCGATCTGGTCTTCGAGCTTGGCGATTTTTTCGAGAGCCACGCACACAGGACAGGGATCCAGGCCCGCGGTTTCAAAAGTTACCGGTAAGTGTCCATCTCCGCATGTCTTCGTCATAAAAATAAAGCTATCAAAAAACTCTGAAGGGCACCAATCCCTTTTCGGAGATTCGTGCCCTTCATCGGGGGCTGCACTTTCAGCTTTCCTTTCTATAGTATCAGTTAGTTCTTAATAATCCCAACCCTTTCTACCTAGTCCTCCCTAAAGTTACTCCCACCGAAGGTTGCCGCTGGACTTTGTTCTGGATGATCCGAGAGATAAGACCATTCAGGATCGGTTGAGCGCGCTCCAGCAATGCGCCAGTGGTGAAGTTCAACTCAGTGGCGAGCGGGTCGTGAAGCTGAGTTTTCGCGGCTTCGTTTAGTCCGCGAATTATGGCTTCCACGTCCACCTTCACTTCGCTGATGAAGTCTTCGCCGACTCTGGTGAACCGCCCGGCTCGAAGCTCTTTGGAACATCGCAGCGCGTGCTCTCGGATCGCCGATTCATTTAGCAGCCGATCATTCATTCGTCCAGCCCCTCCGGAAGTTCGGCGGCCATGGGTTGCCCGTTACAGGGGCAGAGCGGCGTTCCTTCGGCGATCCATTTCTGAGTCACCCGGACGTTATATCCGCAATCCCGACACAAGCATTTAATTAGCCGGGTCGTCTGCTTTTTGACCGGGCGCTTGTTCGGATTCAGGTTCGCGTGAGGATACTCCTTTAGGATTTTCATCCAGCTTTTCATCTGGCCCGTCAGTTCCTCACCGGCGTGAGTTTGGGTAAGCTTTCCCTCCAGGCCCACGGAGCGAGCGCACTTTCCGAAAACTTTGTTATGGCCTTCCTTGTTCCCTACGGTCGCATGGACTACCTCATGCACCAGGGTCGAAAGAACACCGCTAGGCTCCACTTCGTTTTTCAGCCGGGGCGAGATGAACAGTTGCGCCACTTTGTCAGAAGAGGCCGACTTGTCCCAAGCTTCGCCGATTACGTAGCGCTTAGCGGACATCCCGCGAGAGCTAGGCCAGCCGCAGGAGACGCGAACACGGGGGACGTTATAGCCCTTGGCTTTAAACCAGGGCTCCATTGCAGCAACGGCGTTTTGCAGCCATTGCTCGCGGGTTAGTATGTTGTTTTTTCTTTTCATAAAATCACAGGTTGATCCGCTTGCTTCCGCAATTGTTTTTGAGATTCTCGATCCATACTTAGACTCCGAAAAATACTTCCATTACCACAACCAACACAAAGCCCACGGCACCCGCGGCGGCTTCGACCAGTTCAACTATTGCTCTCTTCATGGGTAAAAGTATAGCACAGCGTTTAAACAGCCCAAGCACTTTTTTCAGAAAAATAAAGACCCGGCTAAGGTGCTAATCCTAGCCGGGTTGCGTAGCGAGGGGTGAATTACTGATTGGCAGCGGCGTCCTGAGGGGCACCGGAATCGCCGCCGGTGAGGATGTCGCGAGCAAACGCAATAAACTCAGGCGTGGAGTGTAGACGAGGGATCGCCACAGGGATCCAGGAATGATTCTTGGCACCCTCTTCGCCGGTGAATTCCTGCTCTCGGGTCGAGAGAGAATAGCTCCAGCTTGGGTAGCCGCCAGCTTTCAATGCGCCAAATCGTCGGGCGTAGAAAATCACCTTCTTGAGCAGGTGAGTGTAAGCGGTCCCGCGAATCGCCCACAGAGCGAGCGTATATTTCAGCGGGCCGATCTCGAAGGTGAACACGGTGCTGTCATCCGGGCAAATCTCCGGGCGTTCGATTGCGACGAGCGCGTCAGCCATGTATTCGAATCGCTTCATACCGGCGGCGCGCTTCTGTTTCCATTCGCCGTAGTCCAAAGTGCCGCCCGCATTTCGGACTTCAGCTTCAGAGTTGACCATCATTCCGCGGGCTCCGCCAGAAACCTTTTCGACATACTTCGTGGGACGGAATCCCAGGAACGTCATATTTACCGGCCCGGACGCCGGGCGTTCAATCGTCTGCGCTTTCACATTGATAGCGGCAGGCGTGTAGAGGACGATTCGCTGATCATAGACCAGGGAGCCTGAAGGAAAACTGTCCTTCAGATCGCCAATATTCTGCACGAGGTTGATCCGCGGGATGATCATATCCGTGAGATCGGGCAGCGTGTCACCCAGGAGCATGTTGTTCCTGGCGGGCACTCCAACCTTCGGAACTACTGCCACAGCAGCGGCAGCAACCGGAGCGGCTGGCGAAGGCACCACGGCAGCAACCGGAGCGGCTGGCGCGGGCACCACGGTAGCAGCGACATCGATTGTCGGGGTCGCCGGGTTATTCGGATTATTTGAGAAGTTTACTTCCATACTTTTGTTTTTCGGTTTGTTTGTTTTTCGGTTTATCTACTCGCCGGTTTGCCGGGTTTCGCTTTAAGAAAAGTGATCGGGTCGCTTAGTTCGACACAACCACTTTTCAAAGTCTCTTCTTTAAAGACGTTCAGGATTCGTTCTTTATGACCCCTCGGGGCGGCTTCAGAAACTAAGTCTTCCACCGCGCCGAAGGTCGTATCCAGAGTGCTATCCCATTGCGCTTTCGTAATGTATTTCAGCGCGATTTTGCGATAAGCGGTTAGGTCTTTGAGTTGTCTTTTTTGTGTAGTTGTCAACTCGAACCCATTAGGCTCGTCGGCATCACCGCGCAAAACGCGATCTGTGATCACCCTCCGGAAAGCAGTCGCCCAACTCGATACAATCGTGGTGAGCTTCATAGCCATTGCCGTATCCCGCTCATTGTAAATCTGAGTTGGCGTGATATCCGCCGGGACTTCGAGCGGGCTAAATTTGTGGCCGATCTCTATAAACATTTTCGTCGCCGACTCACAGCGCCCCAGGTGATCGCAGAAACCGCACACCGGCGCATACGGCTGGAGATTGTCAAAACGGTTGGCCTTTCTAGCTTCTCGAGCCCTGGCAACCACGGTGCAAATCCTGGCGTAAATTCGGGGAATATCCAAGCGGCTTACGTGGGCCACTGTGATATATTTCAAATGCGGCTGGAGAAAATGGATCCACACGTCGTCCACGGTCCGAAATTTGAACATGGTTCCCAGGGAGTAGGCGAGCCCTTGCAGGTTCTTCTCCGCTTCAGTGACGGGCCAGCGCCCGAATTTGTAATCAGTCACGTCGGCTTTTTTCTTATCCCAGGACAGCAAAACTTTATCCGCGTATCCGGCGGTTGTCGATTGCGCGTCGTCGAAAACCAAATCATCGATTGGCAAGTAAGGCTCGTTGATCTCCAGAACAGCCCCCGCTTCCGAGATCCGGGTCTCCTTCAATTTGAAAACGTAATCGTGACATTCTGCGACTGCCTCGGCGTCCTCGTCGCTGACGGTGAGATCGTCCGTCTCTTTGTCGAGCATGTTGTGAGACTTGGTGCCCGCGATGGTTCTCTCGTGCAGCTTCTTTGCTTGCCGCGATTTGAACATCGGGCACGCCTCCAGGGAGTCGAGAGAGGACGGAGAATAAGGATGGTGCGGCCTCTCTGCTGCCGTCGTTGGGATTTCCTCACTCATAATTGACCGGTGCGGGCAAGCTCCTT
>Ga0184628_10000416_pt1 | contig 23397 bp, 23 predicted proteins | sample PLM4_5_b1_FD_133149 | JGI IMG/M metagenome (GOLD analysis project Ga0184628, IMG submission 133149) | Groundwater sediment microbial communities from an aquifer in East River, Colorado, USA - PLM4_5_b1 | ecosystem: Environmental > Terrestrial > Soil > Riparian zone | place: USA: East River... | reverse complement strand
GTGCTGACGGGCCTGCCGGACGCGTATGGGCGCGGCCGCATCATCGGCGACTACCGTCGCGTGACGTTGTACGGCGTGGACCGGCTGATCGAGAAGAAGCAGCAGGAAAAGACGGCGCTCGATCCCGAGCCGTCGACCGAGGACATCATTCGCGATCGTGAGGAACTGTCCGAGCAGATCCGGGCCTTGCAGGAACTCAAGGCGATGGCGGCCAGCTATGGTTTCGACATCTCCGGTCCGGCGCGGACGGCTCGCGAGGCCGTGCAGTGGTTGTATTTCGGATACCTCGCCGCGGTGAAGGAACAGAACGGTGCGGCGATGTCGCTCGGCCGGTGTTCGACGTTCCTCGACATTTACTTCGAGCGGGACTTCAAGGCCGGCCGCCTGACCGAGGAACAGGCGCAGGAGATCTTCGATGATTTCGTCATCAAGCTCCGCATCGTGCGTTTTCTTCGGACTCCGGAGTACGACGACCTGTTCTCCGGCGATCCGACGTGGGTGACCGAATCGATCGGCGGGATGGGCGATGACGGCCGATCGCTCGTCACCAAGTCTAGCTTCCGCATGCTCCAGACGCTCTACACGTTGGGGCCGGCGCCGGAGCCCAATCTCACGATCTGGTATTCAGCGCGCATGCCGGAAGGATTCCGGAACTTTGCCGCCAAGGTTGCGATCGACACCAGTTCGCTGCAGTTTGAGAGCGACGAGATCATGCGGCGCACCTGGGGTGATGACGGTGCCGTCGCGTGCTGCGTGTCCCCGATGCTGGTGGGCAAGCAGATGCAGTTCTTCGGCGCCCGCGCCAACATGGCGAAGTGTCTCCTCTACGCCATCAACGGCGGCCGCGATGAAGTGAGCGGCAAGCAGATCGGGCCGGTGTCAGAGCCGGTGCTGGGCGACTACCTCGAGCTGGACGACGTGGCGGTGCGATTCGAGTCGATGATGGAGTGGCTGGCCGGCGTGTACGTCAACGCCATGAACGTCATTCATTACATGCACGACAAATATGCCTACGAACGCATCGAGATGGCGTTGCACGACTACGCGCCGGTGCGGACGATGGCATTCGGGATCGCGGGGCTGTCAGTCGTCGCCGACAGCCTTTCGGCGATCAAGTTCGCCAAGGTCAAGGTCATCCGGGACCAGACGGGGCTGGTGACGGATTATCAGACGGAAGGCGAATTCCCGTTCTTCGGCAACAACGACAACCGCGTGGATCAGCTCGCCACGTGGGTGGTCAGTACCTTCATGAACAAGTTGCGGAAGCACCAGACCTACCGGAATGCCCTGCATACGCAGTCGATCCTGACGATCACGTCGAACGTGGTGTACGGACGGGCCACGGGCAACACGCCGGATGGCCGCCGGAAGGGCGAGCCGTTCGCGCCAGGTGCGAATCCCATGCACGGGCGAGACACGCACGGCATCATGGCGTCCGCGGCGTCGGTCGCCAAGATTCCGTATCGCGACGCGGCGGACGGCATCTCGCTGACGGCGTCTCTGGTGCCGACGGGCCTGGGCCGCGTGCCAGAGGATCAGATCACGAATCTCACCCGGATCCTGGATGCCTATTTCACCGCGACGGGCTTCCACATGAACGTCAACGTGCTCAATCGCGACACGCTGGTTGACGCGATGGAGCATCCCGAGAAGTATCCGAGCCTCACGATTCGTGTGTCCGGCTACGCCGTCAACTTCATCCGGCTCACGCGCGAGCAGCAGATGGACGTCATCAACCGCACGTTCCACGGGGAGTAAGTGATGTCCGAGGCGCCATCGGTCGCCCTGGAAGCCAAGAGTCCGTATGAACTCCGCGTTCATCTGGGCGACGCCGTGCCGGAGCAGAGCGTGCGCGAGGCGCTGGCGACCGGTGACATGGGCTTCCTCCACTCGTATACGACCGGATCGACGGTGGACGGACCCGGCGTGCGCGTGGTCGCGTGGACCACGGGTTGCATGTGGCGGTGCCAGTACTGCCATAACCCGGACACCTGGACCCTGACCAACGGCATTCCGGTGGCGGTGACGAAAGCGGTGGAGGAACTTGGCAAGTACCGGCACAGTCTCAAGCTGATGGGAGGCGGGTTCACGCTGAGCGGCGGCGAGCCGCTGATGCAGGATCGCTTTTCAGCCAAGCTGCTGGCGGCTGCCAAAGGCATGGGGATTCACACCACCATCGAGACCAACGGATATCTGGGGACACGACTTTCGGACGCCGAGCTCGACACGATCGACCTGGTGATGCTCGGCCTCAAGACCTGGGATCCCGCTCGCCACAAAGTGCTGACCGGCGTGGATGTGGCGCCGACGCTGGCGTTTGCGCGCCGGCTGGCGGCGCGCCGCAAGCCGATGTGGATTCGATTTGTGCTCGTGCCTGGTCTCACTGATGACATGGACGATCTGGCGAAGTCCGCGGAGTTCGCGGCCAGTCTCGGCACCGTCGAGCGCGTGGAAGTGTTGCCATTCCATCAACTGGGCCGGTTCAAGTGGGAACGGCTTGGTCTCGATTACAAGCTCGCCAACGTCACTGCGCCATCGACCGAACTCGTCGAACGCGCCTGCAACGTGTTTCGCAGCGCCGGACTCAAGGCATACTAGCCGCGCGTGCTGGACGCCCTTCGCCATCTGCTCGAACAATCGCCGATGCTCGCGCTGTTCGCGACGATCGGCCTGGGCTACGCCATCGGCCGGATCACGGTCGCCGGTTTTTCACTCGACATCGGCGCGGTGTTATTTGCAGGGCTCGCGCTCGGCGCCATCGCGCCGGCGTCAGCGCCACCGGCGCTCGTCAGCTCGATTGGCCTCGTCATGTTCCTCTACGGCATCGGCATCCAGTATGGCCGGCAGTTTTTTGCCGGCCTTCGCGGCGCCGGCCTGAAATGGAACGCGCTCGGGGCTGTTGCCGTCCTGTGTTCGCTCGGCGTCGCGCTGTCCGCCGGCAGCGCGTTCGGCGTCATGCCCGCGCACACACTGGGGATGTTTGCCGGCGCGCTGACGAGCACGCCGACACTGCAGGCCGCCATCGATGCTATTGGCGATCGTTCGCCGGCCATTGGATACTCCGTCGCCTATCCGATAGGCGTCATTGGGCCGATTCTCTGCATTTTTGTGTTTTCGCGCCTCGTGCGGGCACGCCTGGCTCCGGCGCCGGCCCCGCCGGCCGGCGTGGAAGTGGCGCTGGCCCATGACGCGCCGGGCACGACGGTCGCCGCACTGGTCGCTGGTCTGCCCGCCGGCGTTCGACTCGTGGCGGTCAGGCAAGGGAACACGAACAAATTGCCGGATCCGCAGATCGCATTGAGCGGCGGCGACGTGCTGCTGTTGTTCGGTCCGGCCGCCGCGATCGATCAGGCGCGGCAGCAACTCGGCCACGCCGCTCCCGGCCGGCTCGCAGCCGATCGCAGCGCGCTCGATGTCGCCAGGTTCTTCGTGTCGCGCGCAAACCTGACCGGCGTACCAATTCGACGATTGACGTTTCCCGATGGCGTCGAGACGACGGTCGTGGAAGTGCGCCGGGCGGACACGGTGCTGGTCGCCGATCCCGATCTCGTGCTCGAATACGGCGATCGCGTGGCCGTGATCGCCTCACGCGACCACATCCCGGCGCTGCGGAAATATTTCGGCGACTCGATCAAGTCCACGACCGAAGTCTCGTACGTCTCAGTGGGCCTGGGCATGTCGCTTGGCGTGCTGCTGGGCCTGATTCAATTTCCGATCCCCGGCGTCGGCGGCGTGTCGATGGGCCTGGCCGGTGGCCCACTGGTGGTCGCCCTCGTGCTGGGCAAACTGGGACGCACGGGCCCATTCGCGTGGCACGTCCCGCTGCCGGCGAACCTCACGCTGCGCACGTTTGGTCTGACGCTGTTTCTGGCGGCTGTCGGCCTCGGGTCTGGCGCGCCGTTCGTGGAGACCGTTGCGGATCAGGGTCTGGTGTATCTGGCGGTTGCGACCGCGATCATCCTCACGGCCATGGCCGTGGCGTTTCTGGCGGGGCAGTATCTGCTCAAGATGGAAACCGACGATCTGCTGGGTGTGGCGTCCGGTGTCGCCGGTAATCCGGCGATTCTCGTTTACGCCAACAAGACCGTGGCCAGCGATCGCATTGACGCCGCATTCGCGACCATTTTCCCGTCCCTGACGATTCTCAAGATTATCTGCGCGCAGGTGTCAGTGGCGTTGCTGCGCTAAAAGCTTCACCGTAGCGAGAAGCGCACCTCTCGGCGGACTGTCTGGCCACCTCCCGCAGCCGCCATGGTCAACAGATACTCGCCCGGCGCCAATCCCGAGACCGGCAGCCTCCATTCGTAGTCGGCTTGTCCACCGCTGAATTTGTCGGGCGCCAGCACCAGCGTCGACTGTTGGAGGACGCGATTCCTGTCGTCCGTAATCGTGCCTGTGACCGTGACGGGCCCCGGCGCTCGTGACTCGCTCTGATAGACGCGCAGGAATCCGTTGATCGTCTCGCCGGCCCTGAAGGTGCGCCGGCTGGTCGGTTTGACCGGTATCAGCGGCGCGCTGCTCTCGCCAGGCACCGTGGACGGCCGATCGCCGACCGAAATGACGAGGCCAGATAATTGAAGCGACTCGCGCGCGAATGCGGGTACGACGACGTCGAAATATACGCTGCCGGTCTTGCCGGACATTGCGCTGTTCGCCGCGAGCCGGACCTGGTAACGTCCCGGGTCCAGGTCGAGCCGCGCCAGGACTTCGTAGTCCGCTGATTCGGCCATGCCCGCGCGCAGGCCGACGTGCAGACTCTGGCGGAACCACGCCTTCGGTGTGCCGTCGGGAGCATACGCCGCCGCGAACAGGTTGAGGCGTTCGTTGATTCGGGCGCCGGCGTCGCCGACGACCGGCTGCGAGACGCCCATCGCGATGGTGAGGCCGGCACGCCCGCCGGGAATGGCGAATGCGGCAGACACGGCGCGAAGCGAGATGGCGGGATTCGGCAACACGTCGCCAAGCGCCGCGATCAATGACGCGCCCAGTTCCCTGGCCGGTGGTCCCGCTGGACGATCGTCGCGCGGGCTCGCGTACGCGTTCCGCGTGGTTCCGCTCAACCCCTCGCGGTTCATGCGCACCGACACGTGCCGGACCGTCTTGTCCTGCGGGTCGTGCGCCGACTGGTAGCCGACGAGGTAGTAGATGCTGTTGTCCTCGAAGACGCGCGCCAGGCCCGCGTCGAAGCTATTGGTGTTGAGAATGGCGCGCCCGCCGCTGTCGTCGGCGACAGCCAGCAGGTATTCGCGGCGCAAACGCGATTCAGCGAGCGCATCCAACTGCGACACCTGCGTGAAGCCTGTTGTCGTCGTGCGTGGGCGCGACTGCAGGTACGCTTCCATGCCGCCCAGGCCAGCCGGGTCGATGCTGTAAACGTTCACGTTGCCGTATTGCGCGCGTATCAAGGCGGCCTGTAACGCCGCTCCATAGGCCTCCTGCGGCCGATCCGCCAGAAGCGCTCCCGCGGCGTCGAACAGGTCTTCTTTCGTCGGCTCATTCATCGAGCTCACGACCACCGGGACGCTCTGTTCCGGCCTCAGCGGGGCGATGACGCCCGCGCGCGTAATCTTCACGAGGTCCACGGGGACGCCAGTACTGACATAGATCACGGCCTTGCGCCGTTGCGGCACGTGCGTCAGGCGTGCCGCCACGAGCCCGAGTGTCTGGATCGACGCGAAGTAGTGCTGACTGTCCGATTGGGGATCCGGGTTGACGTACGCAAAACCCGGCATGAACCCGTCGATCGCGGCCAGCAGACGCGCGCGATCGTTCGTGAAGTCCACCGACCGCCGGCTGTCGCTGACGAAAATGACCGCGGCGAGATCGTCTGGACCCAGACGGGTCACGATGCCGCGGCCGATTGACCGGGCGTTGGCCGTGATCTGCACATCCGGCGGCATCGTCGCGTCGTCCATCACAATCGCAAAGAGGCGGCCGTCGCGCAGGTTGTTGGTCCGAACGTCAGGCGGTACGGTGCGCGTCCATGATGCAGGCGACGATGAAGCGGAGGCCACGTGCACTTCCGCAAATCCGACGATTTCCTGGGGTTTGCCGTTCTCGAGCAGCGTGAAATCGGCGGCCGACAGGCCGCTGACCGGGCGCTTGTTGCGGTCCACGACCGCGACATCGACCTGGATGACATCAATCGTTGAGCGAAAGCGCGGGGGTTGTTGCGGCCCGGTCTGCTGGGCACTGAGGCCGACGGCGCAGACCACGGCGCCGATCGTGCTGACGACGCATCGTGAGAATGGCCTCATGGATCGGGTCGATGATACGCCTCTTTTGCTACGTTTCCTTGGCGCGATCGGCTCGGCGAATGACCGCGGCCATCTGCTCGGTTTCGTAGCGATTGAAGCTCATGAACAGGCTCTCTTTGAGGTAGGCCCGCAGTTCTTCTTCCGACATCTGGCTCACCAGGTGGACGAATTCCCGATCGACATCGTCGAACCCATATTCGAGCGCCTGGCGGCGCAGCAAGTCGCGCGAGACCGTTTCAAGAACGGCGAGGACGTCGCCGTCCAGTTCGAGCGGGGTGCCGGCTGTCGTCTTGATCGTCCGCATGACTAGCCTCCGAAACTGGCGAGGGCGGACGCCTCGTCGGCGTGGACCTCGAGGAAGTTGTGCGCGCCCGTCATCGTGAGCATGGTTTCGACGCGCTTCTGCACGCCGGACAATTTGAACTTCCCGCCCGCGGCGTCGGCCTGCCGGTAGAGATCCATGAGGCACCCGATCGTCGCGCTATCCACGTAGGAGACGGGGCTGAGATCCACCAGAATCTGCTTTTCACCGCCGGCGATCAGGTCCGTCGCCGCGGTCGCGAAGTCCGCGAGGATGGGGTAGGTCAAGCGCGGTTCCTGAACGCGCAACACCATCACGGTGCCGACGCGAGTAGTCGTGACATTCATTCGGTTCCTCCGGGAGCGGCCGGCCGTACGGCCGGGCCACGAGATTGAAGACGACGCATCTGGCGGGCAAGTTCAAGGCGCCCGCGGTTGATGCGGGATTTTACGGTGCCTTCGGGCAAATGCAGCTTGTCGGCGATTTCCTGATACGAGAATTCCTGGAGGTCGCGAAGCACCACGGCCTCGCGGAGGGTCGGCGGCAGTTCCGCGAGCGCCTGACGGATGCGCACCCGCAGGTCGATCTGTTCCAACTCGCCGTAGGGGCTCCGCTCCCGGGATGCCGGCATGAGCGTGGACGCATCAACATCACGCGCCATCGTCTCGCGCTCCTTGCGCACGCTGCGATAGTGGTCGATGCACAGGTTGCGGCTGATGCTGATCAGCCAGGTCTGAAAATTGGCCCGCCGGTCGAACGTGTGCAGGGCCTTGAAAATCTTGAGAAAAATATCCTGCGTCAGGTCCTCGGCTTCGTCGTGCCGGCCCACGAACTTGTAGGCGAGATTGAATACCTTGCGCCAGTGCTGCCTGACGATCTGGTCCCACGCCTGCTGATCGCCCGCGAGACAGCGCTCGATCAGGGCATCCATGTCGGTCGACGGCGGGGATGTGGGTTCACTCGACATGCTGGCGGGGCAGAAGCGTCCGCATCATAACAAATGCATGCCAGCCGCGCCCGATCTGGCCCTGTGGCAGCCTCGGGCGTGATTGGGTCGACTGTGGGTCAAGGTAGGTAAGTTCGACGCCGTCTTCGCACGTGAATGCCACGCAAAGACTTGCAGTGGGCTGTCTCTGGCTGGTACGAAGTCTGCTTCAGATCACCCTATCGTGGCTCCTCCTGATTCGGCTGGTGAAACGGCGCTCGTCATCATCGCGGTGGCGGTCTCGGTTCAGACGCTGTTGATGGCGGCCTTTGCATTCGGCGCCGTCTCGGCGTGGCGGCGTGCACATGAGCAGTTGGACCAGCGTTATCGTGAACTGGTCGCCCGCCTGGACCAGGTGGCCGCCCCCGTTCGGCGTGCAGCTGATGCGATGACGCATGCGTCGACTCGGGCGTCCGAAACGCTCAACCGCGCCGACAATGTCGCGACCGCCGTCGGCCAGGCGATCGCTCTTCCGCGCAGCCTCTTCGCGGTCGGTGCGGCCACAGTGGCCAGCATGGTGTTGTCGAGATGGCGACGAAGCCGCGCCCGATCGCGCGCAGAACACATTGCCGAAGAAGCCAGGGGCATTCACTAGAGACGCCCTGAAGACCCCGTAAAGAAGAGAAAGAGAAGGGACACGCCATGAACAACATGAATGAGAACGGCAACAGCGGATTCATCGTCGGCATGCTCGTCGGAGCCGTCGCGGGAGCAGGCCTTGCGTTGCTGTTCGCGCCGAAGCCGGGCTCACAGCTGCGCGGGGAACTCGGCGAGTCGATGACGACGTTCAAGGACGCCGCGTCGAAACGGCTGCGCGATATGGCGGATCGGGCCGGCACCGGCATCAACGCCGGACTGAATGACCTGAACTCCGCGGTCGGCAAGGCTGCCGGCGCCGCAACCTCGACCGCGCGCGAGATGCTGGATTCGGCTGTCGAGCACAGCCGCCAGGAGACCCGTTCGCGCCTCTGATCCGAAGCTGGCGTCGTAGGACACCGCCGTCACGGCCGGGATATGATCATCGTTTGATCGTGGGCGAAAGCCCACTCCCGATGTTTGACTGACGGTGTGAATGCCTGGCTTTGAGTTCGAACAAGGCGCATTGACGTGTGACGGCGTATCGCTCGCGGCCGTGGCGGCCGCGGTCGGCACGCCGGCGCACGTCTATTCCGCGGCCGTGATTGATGACCGCTATCGACGCCTCGATCAGGCGTTGTCCGGCGTGCCGCATCGGCTTCACTACGCCATCAAAGCCAACTCCACACTCGCGCTGGTACGGCGCCTGCGCGCCCTCGGCGCCCACGCGGACGTCAATTCCGGCGGCGAGCTCGATGTCGCGCTGCGTGCGGGATTCTCACCCTCGGACGTCGTCTTTACGGGCGTCGGCAAGACGCGCGTGGAACTGGAGCGCGCGATTGGGCTCGGCGTCGCCGCCATCAACGTAGAATCTCCCGGAGAAATCGATCGCATCGAGCATCTGGCGGCCGCGCATGGCACTATCGCGCGCGTCGCCGTGCGCATCAATCCGGACATCGACGCGGGCGGCCATCCGCACATTTCCACCGGTCACCACGCGACCAAGTTCGGGATGTCCGTGCCCGAGGCGACGCGCCTCTTGCGCGACATGGCGCGCCGCCCCTGGATGCACGTCGTCGGTCTTCATCTGCACATCGGATCGCAGATTACGCAACTCGATCCGTTCGTGCGGGCTGCCGAAACACTGGTGGCCATGGCTGGCGACCTGGCCGAAGAAGGCATTCAGATCGAGCATCTCGATCTCGGCGGTGGACTCGGCATCGCGTACGAAGACGGCCAGTCCGTCCTGTCGGTGGAATCCTACGCGGCGGCGATCGCGAATGTGGTGCACGGCAGCGGCCTGACGATTCTGGTGGAACCTGGCCGATGGCTTGTTGGGCCGGCCGGCGTACTGCTGACCGAGGTTGTTGATCTCAAACGCCGGCCAGACGGCGGTTGGTTCGTCGTCGCGGATGCGGGCATGACCGATCTGCTGCGGCCCGCGCTGTACGGCGCGTGGCATGGCATTGAGCCGGTTGTCCCTCGCACCGGCGATCCCATCCGCGCCGACATCGTCGGGCCCGTGTGTGAAACCTCAGACACGCTCGGCCACGATCGCGTGATTCCTCCCGTCGAAGTTGGCGACGTGCTGGCCGTCCGCGACACGGGCGCCTACGGCGCTGTGATGGCTTCGAACTACAATCGACGGCCGATGGCAGCCGAAGTGATGATTGAGGCCGGGCAGTGGCACCTCGTGCGCCGGCGACAGAGCGTGGACGATGTGCTGCAGTGGGACGTGTGATGTTGATCGTATTTGAAGGCCTCGACCAGAGCGGCAAGGAAACGCAGACGAAAGCGCTCAAGGCGCGCCTTGAATCAGACGGCCACCAGGTTCGGACATTGTCGTTTCCCGAGTACGACACGCCTATCGGCCGCGAACTGCGGCAGGCGCTCGATGGCGGCCGTGATTTCACGCCCGACGTGATGCAGTTGCTCTACGTGGCCAACCGGCTTGAATTCAAAGCGCGGCTCGAATCGTGGCTGGCGGCCGGCGACGTTGTCATCTGCGACCGCTATCGAGCGTCTTCCATCGCGTATGGAGAATCGCAGGGCCTGGACGCGGCCTGGCTCGAAGAGATCCAACGCTACCTGCCCAAGGCAGACGTCACGGTGCTGCTCGATATCGCGCCGGATACGGCGGCTCGCCGCAAGTCTGTCGGCCGCGATCGCTACGAACGGGATCTCGATCTGCTGGGGCGCGTCCGCCAGAGCTATCGAGCCCAAGCGGCCGCGGCTGGCTGGGCGGTCATCGATGCGGAGGCCTCGAAAGAGGCGGTTTCGCAAGCGGTGGCCGCGGCGGTGCTGCCACGGCTCGCGCCGCCGTCAGCGCACGCACGCTCCTGACACCGGCGTCCAGCAGCACCGAACCGCACGCATCCAGCGTCGCGCCCGTCGTCATCACATCATCAATCAGCACGACGGTTCGGCCGCGAAGCGGATACCGTCCCCATCGCTCGCGGAGCGCGAAGCCGTAGCTCAGCGCGAATGCCGATTTCAGGTTCCGGTGCCGATCGGGCGCCGGCAGCGTCGCTTGCGGCGGCCCGTGGCGGCGCCGGCGCAGGGCGCGCCAGACCGGCAGACCCAGTTGGCGCGCGAGATCATCCGCTTGATTGAATCCGCGCCGCAGTGAGCGCAGCGGATGAAGGGGAACCGGAATCACGGCGTCTGCTTCGTGGAGCACGTCGGCACCCGCGAAGCGCATCATGCGGCCAAGCGGCTCGGCGAGCAGGCGCCGTTGGTTGTACTTGAACACATGAACGATCTCGCGCAGCGGCCCTTCATACCGGCCGGCGCTACGGGCGATCGCGAACGACGGCGGCTGATGCTGACAACGCGCGCACTCCACCCCCATTCGCTCCGCCGCACTGGCGCTGTCCCTCGGCCTCGCGCTGCCGGGCTCGGCTTCGGGTGGAAGCTCGTCACCGCAGCGTGAACACCAGGGCGGGGAGACTGCGGCAACTTGAAGCCAGCAGCGCTCGCAAACGGGACTCGCGAGTGGGTGGTCGAGTTCAAGTCGGCAGGCGACGCAGGAAGGGGCGAGGAAGGTTCGAACGAGAGCGTTGGCGACGGTGCTGAGCACGCATCGGGCAATGCAATCGGAAGGCCAAATTAGGGGTTTACTTCAACTCGCTCCGCATCGCCCCAGAGCTTCTCGAGCCCGTAGAACTCGCGCGTGGCGGGCATGAAGATGTGGACGATGAAGTCGAAGTAGTCGAGGAGGATCCACTCGCCGCGCTCGTAGCCTTCGATCAGCGCCGGCTTGGCGCCGCGTTTGCCGACGGCTTCCTGGATCGCATCGGCGATGGCCTGCACCTGCCGTCTGTTGCCGCCCGTGCAGATGACGAAGAAGTCCGTGAATGCCGGCGCCTTCGTGAGGTCGAGCACCACGACGTCGCGGGCCTGCTTTTCGAGGGCCGCGGCCACGCCGGCCGTCATTTCCGAGGTGATCTTGCGGGGCGTTGCGCGCTTGCGGGTCCGTTTCACCGGTGTCTTCATGCGATGCCTTCTGACGGGACGTGGGAATAGAGCCGATGTTTCTGAATATAGTCCGCGACCGGCGCGGGCACGAGATCGGTGATCGACGTGCCGCCAGCCACGCGCGTGCGGATGTCCGTCGCCGCCGCGGGCGACGTCGCGGCATCCACGAGATAGATCGACGGCCGATCGGATATGTCGCAGGGTGTTTGTCGCATCCGGGCAGCCAACTCCGGCAGCATCTCACGAAGGCCCGGCGCGGGTTGTCCCGGACGCGACACCACCACAAACGCGCAGCGATCGAGCACGGCGGGGTACTGCTTCCACGTGCGGATGTCGCGAAAAGCGTCCGCGCCGGTCAGAAAGAAGACCTGCCGCAAGTCCACACCGCGCCCGGCCAGCCGATCCAGGGTGTTCACCGTGTAACTGGGCGCGTCGTCCTGCATCTCTTCGTCCGAGACGGACAAATACGGATAGGGCCCGATGGCCAGGGCCACCATCGCAAATCGGTGTGACGCCGAGGCGACTGGCCGTTGTCGGTGTGAGGGCACTCTCGCCGGCATCAGGATTACGCGGTCCAGGGCGAGCGCGGCGCGCGCGGCTTCGGCGACATCGAGATGGCCCTGATGCACGGGATCGAAGGTCCCGCCAAGGATCCCAGTCTTCATTTGGCGTGCGCGGACGTCGGGTCCGCCTGGTCATTCACTTCGTCGGCCTTGCTCGCTTCGATCTGCTTCCACATCGCTTCAAGCAACTGGGGCACGCCTTCGCCGGTGACGGCGGAGATGGGATAGAGCGGCACTTTCAGTTTCTTCAGGTGCTTGGTGAGTTTCTTCAGTCGATCGGGATCGTCGATCGCGTCAATCTTGTTGGCGGCCGCGATGCGCGGTTTGTCGGCCAGCATGACCGCGGTATCGTCGCCGCCGCCGGCGAACAACTCCAGCTCTTTCGAAATGACGTCGAAGTCTTCGACCGGGTCTCGCCCCGTCGCTGACGACACATCAATGATGTGTACGAGCACCTTGGTGCGTTCGAGGTGCGCGAGGAACTTGGTGCCGAGTCCGTGCCCCAGATGCGCGCCTTCGATCAGCCCGGGCACATCCGCCACCACGAAACTGCGGTCGCCGCTCATTTTCACGACGCCGAGATTCGGCGTCAGCGTGGTGAAGGGGTAGTCCGCGATCTTCGGCCGGGCATCGGAGACGCGCGCGATCAACGTGCTCTTGCCCGCGTTCGGGAAACCCACGAGACCGACGTCGGCCAGCAGCTTGAGCCGCAACTGCAGCACGCGCCCTTCGCCGGGCCATCCGGGCTCGACGCGCCGCGGCGCCCGATTGGTCGCGGTGGCGAACGCCGCGTTGCCGCGCCCGCCGTCTCCGCCGCGCGCCACGAGCACGCGTTCGCCGACCTCCTTGAGATCGGCCAGCGGCATCAGATCGTCGCCGTTCTTTTCGTACACCACCGTGCCCGGCGGCACTTCGAGTTCCATGTCCGCGCCGCCGTGACCGGTGCAGTCCGATCCCATGCCGTGCTGGCCGCGTTCGGCCTTGAACTCAGGATGAAAGCGATAGTGGATGAGGGTGTTCTGGTGAGCCGTCGCGACGAGATAGATCGATCCGCCCCGTCCGCCGGTGCCGCCATTCGGTCCGCCGCGGGGCACGCGCATTTCGCGCCGGAAGCTCATGCATCCGTTGCCGCCGTTGCCGGCCTGAACCTGAATCTCGACTTCGTCGATGAACACGCGACGCCTACGTGCCCATTACTCGTGTTACTTGCTGTCGACAGGAATGATGCTGATCACGCGGCCGTGCGCGCCGTGGTCGGAGAACTTCACCTTGCCGGTCACCTTGGCGAAGATCGTGTCGTCCTTGCCGATGCCCACGTTCAGGCCCGGGCGGAACCGCCGTCCGCGCTGGCGGACGATGATCGAACCGCCGGGAACGAGGTTGCCGTCGTGACGTTTGACGCCGAGGCGCTGCGAATTACTGTCGCGCCCGTTTCGTGAACTGCCTTGCCCTTTTTTTGTAGCCATTGGACTGCTCTTAGAGGTCTGTGTGGGAGCCCAACCAGAGGTTGTGGCCGAACCCACAACCTAAATCAAAGGTTAATGCTCTGCACGCGCACGCGCGTCTGCAGCGTGCGATGACCCTGCGTTTTCTTGTAGCCCTTGCGCCGCTTCGTCTTGAAGACGACGATCTTCTTGGCCTTGGTCTGCGCCTCGACCACGCCGGTCACCGAGGCGCCGGCGACGTACGGCGATCCCGCGACGAACGTGCCGTCGGCGGTTTCCACCAGGAGGACCCGATCGAACTTGACCTCAGCGCCAGCCGGCACTTCGAGGTGGTCCACAATTACCAATGCGCCAGGCGCGACCTTCTCTTGCCGGCCGCCAGCTTCAACAATCGCGAACATTTCAGGATGCTCCCAGATGACACGGCTGTCTGACGCTGTCTTTAACGTCAGCCAGAACACATAAGCCTAACACCCGGGCTCGGGCGGAGGCAAGGCCGCCTTCGCCAAGGCTTCGGCGAGCCAGGGTTAGTCCCGCGGGCTGAAAGGGCCGCGGGCTCCTACTTGACCAATAACGTTCGGGTGCCGCGGATTCGCTGGGTGCTGAGCGTGTTCAGGAACGCCGGCAGCACCTTGTCCATCAGCTCGAAATAGGACGACAGGGCAGGGGTGTTCTGGGTGTCCGTATAGAGCGCCTCTTCGTAGAACCCCTCGGAGTAGAGCTGGGCGCCGGTCCGGCCATCGATGAACACGAACTTCGGCGTGAGCGCATAGCCCTTCATGCTGGCGAACTCGCGCGCCTCTTCGTACTGCGGACGGCCCATCGAGTCGGTATAGCTCTTCAGCCTGGACACCATGCCGCTCTTGGCGACTTCCGTGAACAACACCGAGCCGGTGATGATGAGCGGACTCTGATACTCGTCCCCGACCTTCTTCCAGTAGCTCTCGTCCTTGAGGATCGGTTCGTATTCCTGGATGTCTCTTTCGTCCTTGACCTTCAGCGTGTCGGCGACTTTGTCCGCGGGCACCATCGGCTTCGAGCGGCGTCGATCGAATTCGTCGGTGAGTTCGATCACGTCGGCGTCGATGACTTTGAGTTCGGATTTCGATCGCAACTGGCTGCGCAGCAGCCGGGCCGTCTCGCTGTTGGGCTCGATGTTCTTGGTGCCGCCCGCGACGAATCCGGCGACCAGCACGCGCGAGAACGGTCCCACATCGAGTTTGGCGCGAATCGGCGTTTCGACCGCGACCTCATAGAAGCTGAGGCAACCGGCCGAGACCAGCGCGAGCGCGAGGCTACTTAGCGCGACGGCGGTTTTGGCGGTCATAAATCTCCCGGAAGCGATCGTAGTTATCCCGAATGTAGGTGCTCTTCGGATCGAGCTCCATCGCCTTCTCATACGCGGTGCGCGCGTCGTCGAAGCGGCCGAGTTGCTCGTAACCGATACCGAGGTTGTTCCAGGCCGAGGAGTAGGTGGGATCGACCTTCGTGGCGCTTTCCCACTGGATCGTGGCGTCCTTCCAGAGATTCTTCTGAGCGAGCTTAATGCCCCAGGTCACTTGGGACTTGGCGTCGGATCGCTTATCCGCCAATGCGGGCGCCGACAGCCCGATCAGGATCAAGGCAACGAGCCCGAAGCGAGTTTTCATGGTGTCCTGCCTTCAATCAATATACTGCCGTTCTCGGCTCTAGGTACCCCTACTTTTCACGAATCCAATTCCGTAAGTGCGAAGCAGGTGCGAACGAGCTGCGCGAGTGAGCCGCGCGACCGGAGCGGGGCGCAGGGGCCCCGGCGAGGGAGTGTCCGCCTCCGCCGGCGGAGCCGGCTACGGCGAGACCTCGCCGAAGCTGCGCGAAGGCGGGCGTAAGGGGGTGCGGCGGGGACGAAGTCCCCCGCCTAAAGAAGTCCCGCTGGCACGGCGGGTGCAGACCGTTTGGCCCGTGTCACAGAAACCTCAAGACCCATGGCCAGACTTGCCGACATTGGTGGCGGTTTCCTTGCTGCAGAGCGGTTCAACAACCCTGGCCGCGCGACATGCCAAAGCCCTGGCGGCGGAACCCGGCCGTGTGAATTGGCTGCAGGTGATCGCCGGCCGGCTTTGGAAAGAGCCGTCGGAACAGCAGCGGCAGATTCAGGACGCGCGGGTCGGCGCCGAGCGGGCCCTGTCCACGGCGGCTCGGTTGGGATTCCGGCCAGTGACGTGGTTCGATGAGGTTTACCCAGCCATACTCCGCGAAATACCCGATCCGCCCGTCCTGCTATGGACCCGTGGGATCGCCGCTACCCTTCAGGGCCCCTCCGTCGCCGTCGTCGGATCCCGCGACGCCCTTCCGGCCTCATTGGCGGTGGCCAAACAGCTGGCCAGCGGCCTGGCGGAGGCCGGCCTGACGGTTGTCAGCGGGCTGGCCAGAGGAGTGGACGGGGCGGCCCACGCCGGAGCCCTGGCTGGAGGGGGGGCCTCGACAGCCGTGCTAGGCTCTGGACTGAGCCATATTTACCCCAAGCAGCACGTTCCTCTGGCGGAGCGGGTTGCTGAAACCGGCGCGGTGGTCTCGGAATACCCGCCGGACGCGCGGCCTTATCCCGGCCACTTTCCCCTGCGAAATCGCATCATCAGCGGGCTGTGCCGGGCGACGGTCGTGGTCGAGGCGTCGGAGCGCAGCGGGTCATTAATCACGGCCAGATTGGCGCTCGAACAGAGTCGGGATGTGCTGGCTGTTCCGGGTGGGCCGTTGTCGGGAAGGCACCGTGGATGCCACGGTCTCATAAAGGATGGCGCGCGACTGGTCGAGACTGTGGATGACGTTCTGGACGAGCTGAAATGGCCGCGTCCGGCGGGCAAGTCAGAGGGCGAATCCCACAAACAGTTGCAATTGAGTGACTTAGAAGCCAACATGGCGAAGGGTGAGGCGTATTCCATAGATGATTTGGCCGGTCGAACCGGCCGATCCGCCTCGGAATTACTGGCAGATTTGTCAGTGCTCGAGCTGGCAGGGCGCCTGGTGCGGACGACCGGCGGACGGTTTGTCAGGATCGCCGGTCCGGAGCTCGGGGAAGGGAATTGAAAGGATCGACATGTCAAAGGCGCTGGTAATCGTCGAGTCGCCGGCCAAGGCGAAGACGATTAACAAGTATCTCGGCAAGGATTACAAGGTCATCGCGTCGATGGGCCATGTCCGCGATCTGCCCAAGAGCAAGCTGGGTGTGGACGTGGATGCCGGCTTCGAGCCGGAGTACGTGGTCATTCCGAGCCGCGTCAAGCTCGTCAAGGAACTCAAGGACGCCGCCAAGGCCGCGGAAATCGTCTACGTCGCGACCGACCCTGACCGCGAAGGCGAAGCGATCGGCTGGCATCTGGCGGAAGAACTCACCGGATCCAAGAAGAAGATCCGCCGGTTGATGTTCAACGAGATCACGAAGAAGGCCATCCTCGAGGCCATGAAGACGCCGGGCGAGATCAACATGAAGATGGTGGACGCGCAGCAGGCGCGCCGCGTCCTCGATCGCCTGGTCGGCTACAAGATCAGTCCCATTCTGTGGGACAAGGTGCGGCGCGGTCTGAGCGCCGGCCGCGTGCAATCGGTCGCGCTCAAGCTCATCTGCGATCGCGAACGCGAGATCGAAGCGTTCGTGCCGGAAGAGTACTGGCATCTGACGGCGCGGCTGCTGGCGGCGCTGCCACCGGAATTCGAAGCGCGCCTGATGCGCAAAGGCGAATCGGCCGCCAAGATCACGAACGAAGCCGAGTCGAAGGCCGTGCTCAAAGATCTCGAGCGCGCGTCGTTCGTCGTCTCGTCGGTCGTGATGAAGGAACGGAAGAAGAACTCCGTCCCGCCGTTCATCACCAGCAAACTGCAGCAGGCCTCGCGGTTCCCCGTCAAGAAGACCATGATGGTGGCGCAGCAACTGTACGAAGGCATCGAGCTGCCGGGTGAAGAAGCGCCGATCGGTCTCATCACCTACATGCGAACGGACTCGGTCCGCGTCGCCGATCAGGCGCTCGAAGACGTGCGCGGGCACATTCGGACGCAGTACGGCGACGCGTACGTGCCCGAGGAAGCGAACAAGTTCAAGGTCAAATCCACGGCGCAGGACGCGCACGAAGCCATCCGGCCGACGTCGATGTCCTACCCGCCGGAGTCCGTGCAGGCGTTTCTCACGCCCGATCAGTACTACCTGTATCGCCTGATCTGGAACCGCTTCGTCGCCTCGCAGATGATGCCGGCGTTGTTCGACGACACGACCGCGGACATCAAGGCGGCCGACTACGTGTTCCGCGCCAAGGGATCCATTCCGAAGTTCGCCGGCTGGCTCGCGGTCTACGGCCAGGGCACGGAAGCGGAAGAAAGCGAGCGGACCGAACAACCCGCCGCGAAATCCACCGGGACGACCGAGGGAGACGATGAGGCGCCGCAGACGGGTGTGCTGCCGGTCTTGACGGAAGGGCAGACGCTGGAACTGAAGGAGCTGAAGCCCGAGCAGAAGTTCACGCAGCCACCGCCGCGCTTCAACGAAGGGTCGCTGGTGAAGGCGCTCGAAGAAGACGGCATCGGCCGTCCGAGCACCTACGCGTCGATCATCTCGGTGCTGCAGGCGCGCGATTACGTGAACAAGGTCGAGGGCAAGTTCCGTCCGACGATTCTCGGGCGCCGCCTCGTGGACAAGCTGCTGCATCCGGTGTTCGACGACATTCTGGACGTCGAGTACACCGCCCGCATGGAAACGCAGCTTGACGAGATCGAGAACGGCAAAGCGGACTACAAGGAAACGCTGACGGCGTTCTACAAGACCTTCAAGAAGGACTTGAAGCGCGCGGCCAAGGAGATGCCCAACTTCAAGGAAGGGCAGCCGACCGGGGAAAAGTGCGACAAGTGCGGCAAGGGCGAGATGGTGGAGAAGGCCGGCAAGTTCGGCATCTTCCTCGCCTGCAGCACGTACCCCGATTGCGACAACACGCGCGAGCTCGAGCCGGCCGAGGCGCCGACCGAGGAACTCGAAGAGGCGTGCGAAAACTGCGGCAAGCCGATGGTCCTCAAGCGCGGACGCTTCGGGATGTTCCTCGCCTGCACCGGGTATCCCGAGTGCAAGACGACCCGCAAAATCATCGCGACCAAGCAGGGCATGAGCGCGGCGAAGCCGGATCAGATTCTCGAAGAGATCTGCCCGAACTGCGGCAAGTTCCTGGTCGTCAAGCACGGACGCTTCGGCGAGTTCACCGCGTGCACGGGCTATCCCGACTGCCGCTACGTGAAGCTGAAGTCCACGGGCATCGTCTGTCCCAAGGACGGCGGCGACGTCGTCGAGCGGAAGTCACGCCGCGGGAAGGAATTCTACGGCTGTGCGAATTATCCGAAGTGTGACTTCACGCTGTGGAACAAGCCCATCATCGAGCCGTGCCCCAAGTGCGGCCGCCCGTTCCTGACCGAGAAGATCACGAAGCGCCATGGCCGCCAGCTCCTTTGCAGTAATGAGGAATGTGATTACGTGCGGAGTGAGGAACTGACGCCTGCATAAGGTCAAAGGTAAAAGGTCAGAGGTCAGAGGTATGGAACGCACTGACGATGGCCTTTCTTCTTCTTGGAAAAAATAGATGGCCCGCGTCAGTTCGTTCCTGACCTTTGACCTCTTACCTCTGACCTCTAACTTTGTCTAAGTCTATTCACGTGATCGGCGGCGGGCTGGCGGGCTGCGAGGCTGCGTGGCAGGCGGCGTCGATGGGCGTGCCGGTGGTGCTGTCGGAGATGCGATCGGCGGTGCCGACGGCCGTGCACAAGACCGACCGCCTGGCCGAACTGGTCTGCAGCAATTCATTCCGCGGCGACAAGCTCGACAACGCCGTGGGCTTGCTCAAAGAAGAGATGCGCCGGCTCGGATCGCTCATCATGCGCGAGGCCGACCGTGTGCGCGTGCCCGCCGGCGCTGCGCTCGCGGTGGACCGCGAACAGTTCGCGGAAGGCGTGACCGCGGCGATCGAGGGGCATCCGCTGATCACGGTCGATCGGCGCGAGGTGTCCGGCATCCCTCCCAGCCGATCCGACGGGCCCGTCATCGTGGCGACCGGTCCGCTGACGTCCGCGGCACTCTCGGCCGACATCGCGCGCTTCGTCGGCCGCGATCATCTCGCCTTCTTCGACGCCATCAGCCCTATCGTGCTTGCCGAGTCGATCGACATGAGCAAGGTCTTCCGGCAAAGCCGATGGGACAGGAGTCTGGGTCCCACTTCTCTCACGGGCATCGGGGCTCTCGATAAGAAGGGGTCAGGCTTAAGCCTGACCCCGCCGACGTTGAACGAAGCCGAGATCTCGATTAAGGAGACCCCGCCCGAGCCGACCGAAGCCGGGATGTTGATTGGGGAGGGGCAGCTCGGCACTGGCGATTATCTGAACTGCCCGTTCACTCAAGACGAGTACCTCCGCTTTCATGCGGCCATCGTCTCGGCGGAAAAGGCCGAGGTGCATGACTTCGACAACACGAAGTTCTTCGAGGGCTGCCTGCCGATCGAGGTGATGGCGCATCGCGGCGTGGATACGTTGCGCTTCGGGCCGATGAAGCCGGCGGGCTTGCGCGATCCACGCACGGGGCGTCGGCCCTATGCGGTGGTGCAGTTGCGGCAGGACAATCTCGCCGGCGATCACTTCAGCCTGGTGGGATTTCAGACTCAGCTCAAGTGGGGCGAGCAGGCGCGCGTCCTGAAACTCGTGCCGGGTCTCGAGCAGGCCGAGTTTGTGCGGCTCGGCATGATCCATCGAAACACCTACATCAACGGGCCGACGGTGTTGTGCGACACGTGGCAGACGCGGGCCCGGCCGGATTTGTTTTTTGCCGGCCAGGTGTCAGGCGTGGAAGGCTACGTGGAGTCGGCGGCCTCCGGGCTGATTGCCGGCCGCAACGCCGCGAGGCTGGCCCTCGGGTTATCCCCCGTGCCACCGCCACGCACCACGGCGATTGGTGCGCTGGCGTATTACGTGTCGCACGCCGATCCGCTGAACTACCAACCATCCAACATCACGTTCGGCATCATGCCGCCGCTGGAGGCGCCGCCGAAATCGCGGCACGATCGAGCCACGGCGACGAGCGATCGCGCGCTCGCCGATCTCGGCGCGTGGATGGCGGAGGCGGTTCACGCATGAGCCGCGCACGCGGCGATTCACAAAGAATGAGCCGCGCACGCGGCGATTCAAAAATGAGCCGCGCGGGCGCGCCCGCCCCGGCACTGGCCGATCTCAAGGCCGAGTTTCTCGCGTTCATCCGGCACAATCGCAATCTGTCGCCGAACACGGTCCGGGCCTACGACAGCGATCTGTCGCAACTGCTCCAGCACCTGGCGCGCCGGCATACCGTGAAACCGAGCGAACTTACGCTGAGCCACTTCGACGCGGATGGCGTTCGCGGGTACCTGGAAGATCTGCACGAGCGCGGCGTCAGTCCCGCATCCGCCGGCAGACATCTGGCGGCGTTGCGCACATTTGCCGCGCATCTCGTCCGTGACGACCGGATGGACGCCGATCCCACCGCGCTCGTCGGATCGCCGAGACGGGCGCGTACCTTGCCGGCGCATCTGGGCGCCGCGGACATGGACAAGTTGCTCGTCGCGCCGGATGCCTCAGCACCGGCCGGCCGCCGCGACCGCGCCATCCTCGAGCTGTTCTACGCCTCCGGCCTGCGATTGAGCGAGCTGTGCGACATCGACCTGGAGGACGTCAACCTCGGCCGGCGCACCGTACGCGTGCGCGGCAAGGGCGGCAAGGAGCGCATGGTGCCGTTCAATACCGCGACCGCCGCAGCCATTCGCGCGATGCTCGAAGACCGGGAGGCCCTGGAGGCAGGTCGTTCGCAGTTCGCTGTTCGCCCCTCGACCAAGGCTCGGGGCGGCCCGAGCGCAGTCGAGGGCCGAACTTCGAAGTTGACGACGGGAAAAGCGCGCCGAAGAGATCCGCTTTTCCTGAATCTCCGCGGCGGCCGTCTCACGACACGGAGCGTCGATCGCATCGTCCGGCAATCGGCGCGAACCGCGAGCATTCCGCAGGGCATCAGTCCGCACGCCCTGCGGCACACCTTCGCCACGCATCTGCTGCGGGCAGGCGCCGATCTGCGCGCGATCCAGGAACTGCTGGGTCACGCGCAGCTCAGCACCACGCAGCGATACACCCACCTGGACGTCGGGCGGCTCATGGATGTCTACAAACACTCACATCCACGCGCGACCCGGCTGAAGACGCCGCAATCCTGAAACGTCGCGAACGAGCGTTTCTCAGTTCCCCTTCGGCTGCGACACGATGCGGATGTACGGCTCCGTGTCGCCAATCATCGGGTAGTTCGGCGCGTGGCCCTGGGTCTCCTCGATGTCCTTGGACGCCATAGAGCCGCGCATCTATACATCTATACTTGACCCATGAACACGGCACTTCTGCTGGGCGCGCTGCTTATCGCCCAACCTTCGACCGCCACCACAAACGCGATTGTCTTCAAGCCCGTGCCGCATCAGACGGCTCAGCCGGCTCCGCCCGCAGCGAAGCATCAGCGCCGCGACTGGTATTTTGAATGGGGCTACAACACCGAACAGTATGCGAGCCCGGACATCCGTTTCCGTCAGGCCGATCTGGGCAACGACTTTACGCTTGAAAACGTGTACCTGCGCGACAGCAAAGCGTGGGACATCTGGAATCATCCGATCACCGTGCCGCAGTACAGCTGGCGCATCGGCAAGTTCATCCGGGAGAACACTGCGATCGAATTCAACTTCGATCACGCCAAGGCACTGCTCGAGCCGGGACAAAACCTGACGATGACGGGCACGTTCAACGGCGTGCCGGTGAACCAGCAGGTGGCCGTGGACAACGTGGTGCAGGTCTACAAGCTCAACAACGGCGCGAACTTTGCGCTGGTGAATCTGGTGCAGCGCTACACGCTGTGGGGCACACCGGGAAAGACAGGTCACATCTCGATTCTCGCGAAGGCCGGCGCGGGCTTCATGCTGCCGCACACCGAAAACACCGTCCTCGGGCAGCCAAACGAACCGGGGTTTCAATTCGGCGGGTTTGGCGCCGGCATCGAAGGCGCGCTGCGCGCGCACGTCTACAAGACGATCTTTGTGTCAGTGGCGCAAAAAGGCTTCTACGGCCACTATCGCAACCTCCACATCGCCGGAGGCCGGGCGGATCACGATCTGTGGGCGTATGTGACGGTCATCAGTTTCGGCACAACCTTTCATTTCTGAAAAGCCGGAACATGAAAGTAGTGCTTCGCGCCCTGGTGCCTCTCGCAGCTTTTGTGGCCGCATGGACGTCGGGTGTTCAGGCGACCGGCCAGCGGCTGGATGTAACCGTCGCGATTCGGGCGCGCGCCATCGCCGTGGGCGAGGTCGTCGTTGTCACCATGACGACGGATACGCCGGCTGATGAAGTTCGGGTGAAGGCGTTCGATCGTGACCAGCCGGCATTCCGCGACAGTCCATTAGTGTGGCGCGCGATTGTGGGTATCGACCTGGACGTCGTGCCGAACACCTACGTCCTGACCGTCGACGCGCGCGCGGGCGAGGTCGTCTCGCATGTGAGCCGCGACCTCATCGTGGTCAATCGTGAGTTTCCGACACGCCGATTGACGGTGGACGACGCGTACGTGAATCCGCCGGCGGCAGTTACCGAACGGATCACACAGGAAGCCAGGGATCTCGATCTGATTTGGAAGTCGCCGGCGGCCACACGCCTGTGGACCGGCGCGTTCGAGCGGCCGGTGCCGCAGGACGCGAACAGCGCATTCGGATCGCGCAGCGTATTCAATGGCGAGTCACGC
>Ga0184628_10000414_pt1 | contig 23413 bp, 16 predicted proteins | sample PLM4_5_b1_FD_133149 | JGI IMG/M metagenome (GOLD analysis project Ga0184628, IMG submission 133149) | Groundwater sediment microbial communities from an aquifer in East River, Colorado, USA - PLM4_5_b1 | ecosystem: Environmental > Terrestrial > Soil > Riparian zone | place: USA: East River... | reverse complement strand
CGGCGGGTGAGGGGTGAAGAGAAGCATCTTTTCACCCCTCACCCGGCCCTTCGGGCCACCCTCTCCCTTCAGGAGAGGGACGCGCGAATACAGGTCTCAATTATTTCAAATCGGCTGAAACCCACAGTCTGCGTGGTGTCTCGCTGAACTGTTCTTTCTGTCTTGGACATCTCTGGTCTGTGACCGCGCACGATGCAGATTGTGCGCGGTCACAGACCGCGCCTACAGCGGAACCTTAAAACGTCAGTCGAAGCTGGCCCTGGAACGAACGCTGCGTATTGTTGGCCACCTTATCCGCAGTAACGCGCCCGAAGTCCGCGCTCTGCACATTGAAGTTCGGCTCGCCCGGATTCGGATGATTCAGGATGTTGTTGGCATCAAATCGAATCTGGATGGTTTTGGATTCGGTAACCCGGAATGTCTTCGATATGTTCGCATCAAAGAACCAACGTCCCGGCAATCGCAGCATACGTGCACCCTGATTGCCCTGAGTGCCGGGCTGGGAATTCTGGAGAACCGGTATGCCATACGGGATGCTTCCATCCGTAAGCGGTGACAGGGCTATCGCGCCCGGTGTGCCCGCCGGCACGACTTTTGCCAGAGCCATTAGATTGCAGTTGGCAAACAGATTGAACCCCATGCTGTCGGTGGCGCCGACCTGGTTGGCACATTGCGGATCGGGATACACCGCGTACGGACTGGGGAACCCGTATATCGTGCCTGTCGCGTTGTTCGGTCCGTTCTGCTTGAAATCCGTGTGAGGATTCTCCCAGGGACCGACGATGTCCGGACGCGCCTGGGGTTGATTACCGCCACCTCCGGCATACAAATGCTGGGCCGAGAACGTGTCTCTCGGCTGGCCGGATCCCCAGTTGTACACGATGCTGGTCTGCCATCGTTCGATAATGCGTGCTACCGCTCCTTTGGAGTTTCCGAAGAACAACTTGTTTGGCCCGACGGGCAGTTCGAACGTGCCGTTCATCCGAAGTTCCGTCGGAACGCTGGCGTAGTCCAACGAATAATCTGCCTGACGGTGTCGCGGATCGACGTACGTGTTGTAGTGATCCGCCAGGAGTTTTGCCCACGTGTACGTGGTCTGAAGGGTTGTCCCCTGCGTCGGCCTGATGGTGCTTTGAATTTGAAGCGAATGATAGTTGTTGTGGCTGAGATTGGCGCGGTAGGTTGGTGCAGCGCCTCCTCCATTTCCAAACTGCGGATTCGTATAGAAGTAGTCTTCCGGGAAACAGCGCGTTGGAATAGCGGTCTGGTTATTTGCCAGCCGATCGCATCCGTTGCGAAGTACTCTTGCGCTAACACCATTCAGTCCGACGGGCAGGGCCTGGTGCCCGAGGCCGTTCGCAAGGGTGAGATTCGCCAGAGAATTTACCACTCCAACGTAATTGCCATTGGCGAGGTTGGCTGTAAATGTGTTGTTCCGCCGCAAATGAGCGGAACCTCTCTGAAGAACGCCGCCGACCGATGTTCCAACCGGACCATATCCAGTACCTGTGGCGCCGTGGAGATCCAGTCCGGCAAACATCTGATCAAAAAGGGGCGAGTCCCCTCCCGCACGGGTGAGTTCGAGCGCCTGGAAAAGCTCCGGGTTGTCGAACACCGTGGCAAAGTTCAGATTGATGGTGTCTTCCAGCTTGCGCGCAAACGTGCCGACGTATTTCACGTCCACCTGGAACATCCTGGAAATGTTTCGAGTAATCTGCAGTGTGATGTTCTGAATGTAAGGCGTTCGAAACTCCGGGTCGAATGCCTGGAATGTTCCGGTGCGTCCATAGATCGGAACGGTAGCGCCGGGATTATTCGTCGGTCTTACGGGAACCAGAGTCGTGAGGTCGTTGAGATTCAACGCCCGAGTTGCCAGTATGGCCGCGATGTTTGCATCTGCAACCTGGGTCGACGCTCCAAGGGTATTGCCCGGGGCAGAACCCAGCAAAGTATCCAGTGTGTTCGAATCATGCGTTCCACTGTATGTAATCTGGTATCCGCCGCGCACGGCGGTCTTGCCCTCTCCAAACCAGGGAACCTGCCATGCAAATCCGATCGCGGGGCCGAAGTTGTTCTTGTCGACAGGGATCACGACTTTGTCCGGATTCGGAGTGTTCGGTCCGACAAATTCGATTTGAGTAAGGGCATTCGGGTCGCATGTCGAAGTGGGGAGCAGCGAATTCTGCGCTTGTCCGGTGGCGCAGGCAAGAGCGCTGGCCGCCGGCACACTGGAACCGTACCCGGTGAGATAGGTGCTTCCCGGCGTCAACCACTTGTCGAACATGCCTCCACTCGTCGTGCGAGCATTGCCGAATAATCCGGCGCCAAGGCCGACCGAAGCAGACGTGAACCCGGAGCCGATGTACGGAGACCCGAAATAGTCATAGCGTAATCCCAGGTTGAGAGTCAGATTCTTGGTCACTTTCCAATCGTCTTTAAAGAAGAACGAAAACTCATTCGAGTGCTGATCGCGATACTTCTTTTGCTTCGTTGCCATATCTTCCCATGTGGCGTTCGTCACGTCGCTGGCGTCGTCGATCCAGTAGAGTTGCGTCGCGCTGGCAATGGACGCGTTCATGAAATACAGGAGATTTCCGGATGCGTTACGCGCGGTTTGCAGGAAATCGGGGAGTTGAGTGGCGAAACTGCCCAGGGTTGTCAGAGGACTGTTGAGATTGGCTGAAGCACCGCCAGTAACGTTCGGAATAACACTTCCCCCTGTACTGTTGTACCCGTTGGAACCGGTGCGGCGGTATTCCCCTCCAAACTTCAACGCGTGCTGGCCATGGCTCCAGCTGAAGGTGTCTGCATAGTCGTATAAAGGAGTGGTGTCGCCAGAATTCTGGCTCGCGATGCTGACGTAGCCATTTCCAACTCCGGCCGGGGTAAATGCGGCGGGGTAGACTGTTCCGTTAGGATTTGTGCCCCCGTTGAGAAACCATTCATTCGCTTCCGCTTTAACAGAAGGGTCGCTGCTTTCCGACGCGATAAATCGTCCAGTGGACTGATATCGAAGGCCGAAACGCGCCTCATTCAACAAGGTCGCCGAGATCGTCGTCGTTCCAGTCAGTGTCAGGACCTGCGGTCGTCGTCGTGTTTCCCCATTCAGACCGCCCGGCCATGCGGCGACAAAGTCCGCACTATCGTCATGCTGATAGCTCCAACTGCCGCTGACTCGGGTTTTGTTGAAGTTCTGGTCGATCTTGAGATTGATCTGCTTGCGGTTTACGAAATCGCTCACACCCGCGGCGGCATTTGCGCCGCCCTGGCCGGATGTTCCACGTACCCATTGAAATCCTGCCGTGTTCAGGCCGTCTCCGGTAGCCCAATAGTTTGCAATCGGCATCTTGGAGAGAACTTTCGCCATGTAGCCTGTGGAATCTATAGTCGGACGGAAAGTGTCCCACGGAGTGCCGTTGATCGCGGCGGTGCCTCCGGGACAATCCGCCGCCGTGAAGGGACTGCCATCGACCTTCACATTGCCGAATACGCTGAAGCAGCGCAGTCCCCCGGTATAGGCGGAGCCATCCGGATTGAAAGTGGGTCTCAGTGGCACTCCTCCGAAATCAACAGCGGGGGCTGTAGCGGTTAGGGGTGCCGCAGGAAATACTGGGGCCGCTGATGAGGCGTTGCCGGGATTCCATTTTTCCCAGTACCGGAAAATTCCCTGTCTCGCTGCGTCCGTGTAGACGGAGTTCGTTTGAAGAGCTCTGGTATTACTTTTCTGAATTTCAAATGCCGTGAAAAAGAATGTCTTGTTCTTCACGATCGGGCCGCTGTAGGTCAACGTGACGTCGTGGGTGTTTCTCCAATCGGGCTTGGTGGGTGACCAGACCGTCACGCCATTCACCACCGCCGTGTTGTTATTGTTGCCCCAGGTATTGGCGTTGAGCGCCGAGTTCTGCACATTCCACACCGCGGAACCTGTGTATCTGTTGGTTCCGCTTCGGGTCTGAACCTGAATCTGAGTATTTCCTCGTCCAAGCTCCGCATCCACGGGGGCGAGAATGAGCCGGATTTCCCCAATCAATTCCGGATTGATGTTTGTTGTTGTACTGATGCCGAATTGGTTCGCATTGTTGCGCCCATCCGTAACGCTGAGCCCGTCGCGCGTGACGTTGACGGTGTTCGATGTTTGACCAGCGAAGACCGCATATACCGCTACACCAGGCGAATCGAATTGCGGAAACGCGCGGTAGCCCGGCAGAACCTTCACCAGATCCAGTACATCGTTTCCGACAAGCGGGAGATTCAGCGCGCGCTCCGAAGTCAGCACGTCTCCGACAGATGCTGCTGAATTGGACATCACCTGCAATGCAGATTCGCTGACTTCCACCTTTGCATCTCCGCCACCAACTTCCAATACGATGTTCAACCGTACTTGTGCAGAGGTTCCGATCTTGACTTCATTTGTGACGGAAGACTTGAATCCTGCCAAAGCTGCGGTGACGCGGTAGGCGTTTCCGGGAGCAACGCTGGGGAAATTGTAGACGCCGCTTTCATTCGACAGCTGGGTGTCGGTAATTCCAGTCTCCGTATTGGTCAGCGTCACCTGGACGCCCGGAATCAGCGCCTTGGTTGAATCCTGAACGACGCCTCCAAGACTTCCATTGGTCTGCGCAAACACGTTGCCGGCGGTTAATGACACGACCAGGAGCAGCATGCCCGTGGCTAACAAAACTCTTCGCATGGCCTACCTCACTTCGTTGGATGAATGTCGAGCATCCTGCCCATTGCAATGTTTGCCGATGTAAAAAATGGGAATGGATCAATTTGAATTCGAGGCGGCGGGATCATGCAGTGGATCACGCGAAGATGATTCCCGTTGCCGGAATCACGCCGCTTCTCCGCGGACTCTGTTGCTCTCCTGACTTGGGAGGCATCTCGAGCCGCGGACTTCAAAATGATCCACTGCCGATAATTCAGTTGTTCTTACGAAACTTGGGCGAAGTATATGATGACTCTCTATTTTCCCTTTTCTTTATTTCAGTTCTGTCCAAACACGCTGCGGAGGATCATGGTGCGGTTTGTACAAGTAGCGACTCTACTCTTCCTGATGAGAACGGCCTCCTTCGCCGCGGCGAAGGAAGTCACATTCAACAGGGATGTGCTTCCCATTCTTCAGCAGAATTGCCAGGTCTGCCATCGGCCGGGAGAAATTGGCCCCATGCCATTCCTCACCTATGAAGGGACCCGACCATGGGCAGCGGCTATCAAGCGTGCGGTCCTCACCAAATCCATGCCGCCGTGGTTCGCGGATACGCATGTGGGCCGCTTCGCCAACGAACGGACGCTGGACGACGCCGATATCAAAACTCTGGTGGCATGGGTCGATGGCGGCGCCCTTGAAGGAAGCCCGAAAGATAAACCGGCCACGAGACAGTGGACCGACGGATGGAACATCAAACCGGATGTGATCTATGAAATGCCGAGAGCTCTCGCGATCCCCGAAAAGGGCGCGCTGGATTACATCTACATTCTTCTCCCCGCAAAATTCCCACAGGACACGTGGATTCTGGACGGAGAGATTCAGCCGGGAAATCGCAATGCGGTTCATCATGCCAGCGTGATTGTTCGACCTCCGGGTTCGTCATGGTTAGAGGACGCGAAGGTCGGCGAGCCCTATATCCCTCCCAAACAGGGACCGGTCGCGGTGGAGAACTTCAATGCCCCCCAGGAATGGTTGCTTGGTTATGTTCCGGGCATGGCGCCACAACGATATTTCAGTCCGGAAAAGGGCGCGGGCCGGATGATTCCCGCGGGCTCCGACATTTTCTTCGAGATCCATTACACGGGTACCGGCACGAAGATTGAGGACAAAACGCGGGTCGGATTCGTCCTGGCTAAAGAACCTCCCGCAAAACAACTGCTCAACCTTGCTGTTTATGACACGGCGTTCGAGATTCCGCCCAACACGGAGAATTACCGGGGGAGCACGTGGGCGATCTTAAACGAGTCGGCCACGCTGGTTTACTTGCAGCCGCACATGCATCTGCGTGGAACGAGCATGGAGATCAAGGCGACGTATCCGGATGGCCGATCCGAAGTACTGGTCCGTGTTCCGCGTTATAACTTCCAGTGGCAGGTTATTTACATGCTGGCGAGACCTATCAAGTTGCCCAAAGGCACGCGAATCGATGTCATTGCGACCTGGGACAATTCCGCGAATAACAAATTCAACCCGGATCCGGGTGTCCGTGTGCGAAACGGACAGCAGAGCTGGGACGAAATGCTTGTGGCTCTCCTGGGTGTGACGATGGACCGGGGTGTCGATCCGGGAAAAGTCCTCACGCTGTGGTGGAACATCCACTAATTTGAAATAGAGCCTTTCACGACTCCCCTCCTGGAACAGGAGGGGACGGCGAGCCTGGCGAGCCGGGGAGGTAGACAAGTTCAAGCAGAGAATTGTTTGGGACTTGACCTACCACCCCGGCCTTCGGCCACCCCTCCTGTGCCAGGAGGGGAGTCGGCCGGCACATTTTCGAATTGACCGGCATTGCCTGGCTACACCAATTCAAGACGCGCGGCACAATCCCGCAGCGCATCCGCTTCCCATTCAGGTCGCTGAGGATTTTTCGGATGCGTCCGAGGCGAAGGAATCCGTCCGCAAAGATGGAGAAAGATGGCGGCGGAATGTTTGTACGCTGGTACCGGCGGTCGAAAAGCGATATTTCCCAGGTGCTGCAAGGCATCGGACAGCGCGTAATATCGGCTGTCGCCGTTGCGCCACAGCCGGTCGCGTTCTGCGAATTTTTCGGGGGCGAATGCCGCCAGTCCCAGCAGATAGTCGGAACCATATTCGATCATGTTTATGCCGAGATCATTACCCGTATAGATGCGAAAGTCAGGACGATGCGCATCGCGTACTTCAAGTCTTCGGAGTTCAAGCACACGATCCAGCGATGAATGCTTCATGCCCTTCAATTCCGAAATATCCATCAATCCCCGAAACGTATCGTCATCGAAGAGTTCTCCGTTTGGCGCAAAAACCGGACTGAGCTCGAAGGCCAGCGCCGCCGGAAATCCTTTGCAGATCTCCCGATATCTGGCGACTTTCTCCCGCACGGTCAGACCGTGAAATCGCGAGGTTGGAAAGAGGATGGGCGTTGCACCGTGCGCTGCGGCGCAATCCATCTCGCGGCGATATAACGCAACAGCGTCGCCGTTCGCCCCTTCGACGTATGCGCCCGCAATAAGCGGCGGTGCCGGTCCAAGAGCTTCCCGAGCCCACCTCAGCACCTGCAGCCGCTCTTCCTCAGCCAGATAGTTCACGTAACCGGTATCCATGTTCACCGCGCTCGTCAAACCCGCCTGATGTGTCGCCTGAAGACGAAGCTGGAATGCCTCAACCGCGATTCGTCCATCCGGATCGAAAGGCAACAACGCTGCAGCGATGCCGTCGATTGCCCGGCGCGGCCGAACTCGATGAATGAAGTCTTCGATGCGCATGGTCAGCTTCGCTTCGCGTTCTTGATTGCCCGGAGTTGTCTGCCGGCTTCCGATGCCTTGTAGTGCTCGTCGAGTGGATAGCAGCCCGAGGGCAGCGCATTTCGCGGTGCGGTGGTGCAATCACTGAAAGTGCGGCAGAAGCGCTTTCGTTCCAAAGGTCGGCCTTCCAACACATCGCGAACCAATTCCGGATAAGAGAGAACAATCCGGCCAAGGCCGACAACATCCACCCAGCCTTCACGCACCGCAGCCTGCGCGACGAATGGCAGAAAGTCCTGAAGGTACGTATACCCGGTTCCAACGAAAATCATTTCCGGAAACAGTCTCTTCAGCGCGCGCGTTGCATCCATCTGTCGAGCGACCCCGATCAACGGATCTTCCGGTGGCTGATAACCATCCGATGGCGGAAACAACGCCGGGCGTTGCATGTGAGGATTCGTGTACGGTGACCCCCCGGTGATATTCACAAGCTGAATATTCAGCGTTCGAAGCAGCGAGAGGAATTGAATGGGCTCCGTCAAATCGGGTTCAGTCGGGTTTTCGGGATTGATGCCAAACCCCCATCGATAAGGAATGTGACCCTCAAAAGATTCGGGCTCTCCCGTCTTATTGAAGGGGATGGAATCAAAAGCCGACAGCCGGACTGCGAGTTCCATTCCGGGTGCGACAGCCCGGATGCCTTGCACCACTTCCCTCAAAAATCGGGTTCGGTTTTCGAAACTTCCGCCGTAGTCGCCTTCGCGCGTATGGGCGCTCAGGAATTCGTGTCCGAGATAGCCATGGCAGTGCTTGATATCGACGAAGTCGAAGCCGATCTCGTAAGCCATGCGCGCGGCATGATGAAAGTCTTCGATGATTTCCCGGATGTCGCCATCGGTGAGCAACGGATAATCGGCTGAAAGATCCAGCCTGCGATCCAGGATCGGGTGGCGATAAAGAATACGTGGCTCGGGCCGCCTGGAGTTTGGACGGCTGAAGCGACCCGAATGCGTGAGCTGCAGACCCACGACGACTGCGGAGCCGGCGGAGGCGATCAGTGTCTCACGGAGGCGCGCCAGGTCATCGCGCGTGTTTCGGCTGATCAGCAGTTGATTGGGATTCGCGCGGCCGTCATGACGGACCGCCACAGCTTCGCCTCCCCAGATCAACTTCGCTCCACTGCGGCCAAAATTCTGCCAGCGACGGATGGTCAGATCGCTGGGACGGCCGTCCGGTGTTCCGTCCCATCCTTCCATGGGCTGAATTGCAAATCGGTTTCCGATCGAAAATCGATTCGTCTTGAGCACTTCACCCAGCGGCGTTTTTGCAGGAGACAGCAATTCCATGTCGACAGGAATTGCAATGGCGTGATTTCGCAGGTGCGATGAGAATGCACCGACGTCGCGCAAGCTGCCAAGATGGAGTATCCCACTTCTCATTGTATTGATCGGATCGGACGCAGGTATTGTAGTGCACCATGTCCGTACGTATGACCACACAGTCACCCCGTACCGCGATTATCGTTGGCGCGTCTTCCGGCATCGGCGAAGCGCTGGCCCGCCAGCTGGATCGCGAGGACTGGCGCGTCGTGCTGCTGGCCCGCAGGCTCGATCGACTCGAAACGATACGACAATCTCTCGGACCTCAGACTGTCGCGCGCCGCCTTGACGTGACGGACGCCGACGCAACGGCAATGTTCGAGTCTCTCCTGAACGAACTCGGTGGCGACCTCGTGGTCCTCAGCTCCGCAACAGGACATCTGAATCCTCAGCTGAATGCCGAACCCGACCTCGACACGATCGACGTGAATGTACGTGGGTTCATGACGCTGGCTCAGGCGGCAATGCGGCATTTCCTGAGTCGCGGCCAGGGACACCTCGTGGGAATCACATCCGTGGCGGCTCTGGCCGGCAATCGCGATGGCGCCGTATATGCGGCATCGAAAGCGTTTCAATCGGTGTATCTCGACGGCCTCCGGGATCTGGTAAAGCGCAGCAGAAAACCTATCGCGGTGACGGAAGTGCAGCCAGGTTTTGTCGATACAGCGATGATGAAGACGGACCGCCCATTGTCGCCGCTGGTCCGTCGGCTGCTGGTTGCCTCGCCGGAGGTCGCAGCTCGCCAAATCATGCGCGCGATTCGAGCGCGCAGGAAGCACGCGTATATCACGCGGCGCTATGGACTGATCGCCTTCATTATCCGACGCCTACCCCGCCCCGGCTAAAGGTGCGGCACGGACATGGCTCACCTTGCCCGTGATGGTATGAGCTTCACATCGAGTGTCTGTTGCTCGGATTCGGAGACGTGCACCGCAGAGAAGCCGTCGAATTGGCTGATGAACTTATCGTCGAAGTACTCGTACGGATCCAGATCGTCCCAGGCGAATACTTTGTAGTCCCCTGGCGGAATACCTCGAAAAACGAAGCTGCCCGCAGCGTCCGAGGTGACAGTCTTGTAGAGCTCCCGGCGTTCCCGATGCAAGTCCGGAACGAGAACGACTTGAACATAGGCGGCGGGAGTGGTTCGTGCGTCACGAATCAGTCCGTCAATTCGGCCACCATTGGCGTCGACTACGATGTTGATGGAATCAGACAGCAGTCCGGAAATCCTCAGCGGTTCGTTTAACAGATCGATATCACCATTCCGCACTTCCTTGACGTACATATCTGGCGGCAGGCCGGTCAAGGTCACTCCATACTCAATTCCCATGCTGGCGTTCTCAATGGAAAACGTTCCGTCCGGTTTGATGACTGCGGGCTGCGGCGAATTGATATCCGCTCTTCGAAGACGCACTCGCGTGTTCTCAAACCCGGACAGCCCCGGCGTGTCCTTTCCTTCGATACGCAACCTTCCACTAATCGACACGGGTGCTGCAAACGCCACTGCGACACCTTCAACGTCGGCCGAAACAACCTCGACGGATGTCGAGGCATACAGCGTTGGAAATATCGGCGGCGGCTCTCCAGGTTGCGGGCGTGCAACAGGCGACGAGATCTGAGCCCGGACTCGATACGAACCTGGAACAAGGGGAGGAGATTCAAAAGTGCCATCCGCCTCCGTGTAGTAAAAACGTACGCCGACGGACATTCCTTCATTGCTCGGGGTGATCGAATAGCCGAAACTGCGCGGAGATTGACCTGGCCTGTTATCGACAATGCGCCCCCGGATCCGATACTTCGTGGCAGGCAACCGTTGTACCGAAAAATTCAGGCCATTCATTTCACTCCCGGGTTGGATTTCTATGAGGGAATCGCTGACAACTTCATCCACACCAGGATAAAAGGTAGGCCCGTATATCGCGCCAAGAGCTACGTTGGTTTCTGTGGCTGTACTTGTTGCCATCAGCGTGCCAGGCTGCACGGCAAGAATGGTCCCGGCCAACGGGGGTCTTGCAAGAATGAAATATCGCCCCGGGTCGATTCCATACATCCGATACTCTCCCCGATCGTTCGTCACCACGGTCCCGATCGGAGCAGTCAGATAGCTCTTCCGACCCGTCGCATCGTAACCGCCTCGGCGAAGATCAACGGGCATGCCAGTCAGTGGTTGACCGCCGGGATCGGTGATGCGCCCGCTGATCACACCACCACGCGTCATGTAAATCACGACGTCCTTGATTGCCTGACCGTCTTCAACTTTCAGGACCGACGATGGCCCACATCCGCTCATGCCCGGCCGCTTTGCACCATAACACTGCATTGCAAATCCCTCGCGGATGGCGGCAAGAAAATAGATGCCGGGATCGATGCCACCTAGGACAAACCTGCCTTCGCTGTTCGAGATGACCATATTCGGATCATTGAGAAGTGGACGATACCCGGGAGATGAGGCCGGAGTTCCATCGTAAGCAGGTACTGGTTCCAGGATGAATTGCGCGCCAGAGATCGGCTCGGCGCTTCCGGCCTGCAGTACCTGACCTTCAATAGCGCTCTTCGGTGAATCTTGTTTCTGCCCATGGATGAGCTGCGCGTGGGAGAGCAACAACACGGAAACTGCGATGAATATTGAAGCCGAGAACATAGTACGCACCGTTCGTCCTGGTCTCATCCGGTCACTCCCTTGAATTAGTACTAGCACGTTAGGACTGTGATCAAATTACGGCAAGAACTTTTGAAACCATCGGCCTCTGGTCCCTTTTGGTAACCCCGTCTCTCTGGAGCAAAAGGGTGGTCTATGACCGTCCCTGCAACTATTAACGCATCTCTGAAAAATCTACGCCATTAGTGGAAACCATGTCCCTTCCTTATTCTGGTCGAGGTTCGAGACTATCGGGAGGGAGCTTGAAAAGAATACTGGGATGGACCGCACTCATCGGCGTGCTCATCCTGACGCTCGACAGCACGGGGCTGCTGGAGACCTCGTCGCTGAGAGCGTACAACCTGCTGTTTACGTTGCGCGGTGCACGAAAGCCGCAGATTCCAATCGTCATCGTGACGATCGACGAAGACTCGCTCGACGAACTCGACTCTCCATGGCCATGGCCTCGCGCCGAACAAGGCGCAATGCTCGACATCCTGAGCCAGGGGAAGCCGCTCGCTATCGGGCTCGATCTCGTGTTTTCGGAGCCGTCCGTCTATGGCCCTGAAGACGATGCCGCATTCAGCGCCGCCATTCGACAAGCGGGTAACGTGGTTCTCGCGGCTGCACCCGCGGAAACGATGACACCCGTCGGTCTCAAGCGGGACATGAATATGCCGTTGCCTCAACTCCGCAATGGAGCCGCCGGATTCGGATCGGTGGACTACGCCTTCGATCCGGACGCAAACATCCGTCGCGCCGCGCTCGTAACGCACTTCGGAGATCAACGCTTCGCCAGCTTCCTTTCGGAGATGTACCGCGTTGCCGCGAAGGCCGGCCTGGCGGCGAAACCATTGCCAAGGGGAGATTCGTTTCTCATTAACTATCAGGGCGCGCCCGAAACATATCAGCACATCCCGTTCTACCGATTGTGGAGAAAAGAGATTTCTCCCGACATCGTGAACGGCAAGATCGTGCTGGTCGGCGCCACCACGCCCATTATGCACGATGTCTTTTCGACGCCATTCGCTCCGGGGGGCAAGATGCCCGGCGTGGAAGTCCACGCGCACGCGCTGGAAACGCTCTTTCGTGGAATCCCCATTCAAACGGTTCCACGCACGATAGTGGCGATCTTTGTCCTTTTGCTCGCCGGAGCCGGCGTCTGGATCTCGACGGCATTCCGGCCTCTCATCGCCCTGCTGATTCTATCCACCGCATGGGCCGCCGCGATTGTGCTGGTCGTCGCACTGCTCACGTGGCAGTGGTGGTTCGACATCGTCAGTCCATCGCTGGCCCTTGGGCTGGGATACTTCGGCGCCACCGTCGAGGGATTTGTACTCGAGCAACGCCAGTCCCGACGGCTTTCGCGATTCTTCTCCCCCGCTGTCCTGAAGGAAGTGATACGTGCCAGGAGCGATGTGAACCTTGGCAGTTCGCGCCGCCTGCTGACCGTGCTGTTCTGCGATATCCGCGGATTCACCGCTCTATCCGAGCGCCTGGCGCCCGAAACGGTTGCTGAACTTTTAGGGGAATACCTGACCGACCTGACCGCCGTCGTCTTCAAGCACGGTGGAACCGTGGACAAGTATGTCGGCGACTGCATCATGGCGCTCTACAACGTACCGTTTGAACACCCCGAGCACGCGCGGCAGGCGGTGCGCACTGCCATTGAGTTCCAGGAACACACGCGCGCACTGTCCGCGAAGTGGCGGGCCAGGGCTGGAGTGGAACTTTTCAATGGCGTCGGAATCCACACCGGGGAAGCCGTCGTTGGTACTCTCGGCTCGCGCCAGCGACTGGAATACACCGCCATCGGAGACACGGTAAACCTTGCGGCCAGGCTGGAGACCCTGACGAAGGACTTCGAATTCCCAATCATCGTCAGCGAGTCCACCTTCGATCTTCTGAAGGATGAATTTTCCGCACGACCTCTGGGCAATGTGACATTAAAAGGCAAGGAAAAACCCGTAAATATCTATGCCATACTTTCGTCCTACTTGCAGGACGGATGCGATAGCGTGTCCCCACATTAATGTCTCCAGCATGGCCTTCGCACGCATCCAAATCTGCAAAGCGTTTCTCTGCGGGCTTTGCATTGTCGTCATGGCACCAGTGCTATGCGCGGGCCCCATTGAGGACATTAAAGCGCTGCTCGACAAGGGAAAACCGGCGGCCGCCTATCAATTCGGGAAGAATCATCCGGACGAACTCGGCAACCCTTCATTCGATTTCTACTTTGGGATTGCAGCCATTGACAGCGGCCATGCCGGCGAAGGCGTCCTGGCCCTGGAACGCTACACACTCAATTTTCCTGAAAACCTGAACGCAAGGCTCGAGCTGGCTCGGGGTTATTTCGTACTTGCCGACGATCAGCGTGCTCGGGACGAATTCAACGCGGTACTCGAGACGAATCCGCCGGAGCTGGTGAGAGCGAACATCGACAAATTCCTCACCGCAATGAGTTCGCGCGAGTCGCAATACCACGTGAAGCTGAATACTTTCGTCGAAGCCGCATATGGCTACGATTCGAACGCGAACGGCGGCATCGGCAGTTCCAATATCTATCTGCCGGGATTTGGGGATGTCACCGTCAGCGAAGACGGTTTACGTGCGGGAACCCGGTATCAATTGCTGGCCGCGGGCGCACAGATTGCCAAACCACTGGCGCCCGGACTTGCAGTCTTTGCACGTGGCCGGATCGATGGCAGGTTTCACAGCACGGCTCAGCAGTTCAATCAGGAAAACGCTGCAGCGACGTCCGGCTTCTCCTACATCAAGAACAAGAATTCGTACAGCACTGCCGTTTCCTACTCTCAGATGGACGTCGACAGGAATCGATTTCGGAGTGTCGGCGATGTTTCGGTGGAATGGAATCGTCTGCTTAACGAACTCAGTTCGTTTCATGCCCATTTTCAATACGCACAACTGCGCTACTCTGGCGCCAATGAGCCTCGCAATGCCAACTTCAGTGCGATCGGCCTGGGATACCGAAAGGCCTTGATTCGGGCATGGCGTCCTCAGGTAACTGCGAACGTGCATGCCGGCACCGAACACAATCTGGAAGACCGGCCCGATCTCGGACGGGATCTGGCAGGCGCCGACATCGGGCTTGTCATCGCGCCGGCGTCGAAATGGACGCTTTCCACCGCCGCCACATACATGGGAAGCCGATACAAGGCCGAAGACGCGCTGACCCTGGTACGTCGCCAGGACCATTTTTACGGTCTTAGCGCCGCAGCCACGTATGCCATTAAACGCCAGGTGATTATCGGCGCGGAAGTGCTCGGAGCGCGCAATGGTTCAAGCCTGGCGCTTTACGAATATGAACGAGGAATGCTGACTTTCAGGATTCGCTACGAATTCAAATAGGAGGATTACCATGATTGCAAGGATTGCAACGTCACCCCGGTCATTCTTTCTTCTCCGCTGCGCCGCGTTTGTAATAACCACTATGGGCGCTTGCGTCTATCCGGCTATCGCGGCCGATGCTCCCGACGTCGGGCGAGTGCTCGTCGCTGCGGGAGATACTGTCGCGATTCGCGGCAGCCAGACCATCGCACTGAAATACGGTTCGGCGATTCAGAACGGAGACGCGCTGCGCACCGGACAGTCCAGCAACCTGCAGGTCCGCTTCATCGACGACAGCGTGGTTTCCATGAAGGAAAGCAGCGAACTGCGTATCGACAACTTTCAATTCACCGGCAAAGCGGATGGCAGTGAGCGGGCGCACTTCACGCTTGTTAAGGGCGGACTGCGAAGCATGACCGGCGCCATCGGCGGAAAAAACAACAAGAACTATAAGATGGTCACGAGCACCGCGACTCTTGGTGTACGAGGCACAGATTACACCTTGACCTTGTGCCAGCAGGATTGCCGCAATAGCGACGGTTCGCAGGCAAAAGACGGACTGTATGGCCGCGTGCTTGGGATCTCCCACGGTTCGAACAGGATCGTGGTGAGCAGCGGACTCAATTCGAAAGAGTTCGGCATTAATGAAAACTTCTTCGTGGCCGACAACCAGAGCCCGGTACAGCGCCTTGTCGCGCCGGCGGATTTCGTTCCGAATCGGCTTGAGGGCCGAAGGCAGGCGCCGCGTCAGCAGGCAAGCCAGGAGGTACGCGAGGAGACGCGGAAGGAGGTTGCAAGTACCAACGTCAGTACCGGCCATGAAGAGGCAGTGACGGGCGGCGTCGCCGCCGAGAGCCGGGTAAATTCCACGCCGGAGCCGGTAACCAAAGTGGAGTATGTCGCCACTCAAAATCTCGGGAAGGAAGGCCGCTCCGAGGTGGCTCTCCCACCAAGAGCCGTGGTCTACGCACTGGACATCGGATCCCAGGAAGCGATCATTGAGGGCAAGGCGGCTACGATCGACGAGGACAGCAAACTGACAGCCGTCATCGCGGACACCCCCGCGTGCCTGGCCTGCACGCTCACCGATACCGTTCAGAACACGAACAGCGTTATCGATTCCGGCAGCATCAAGCTGGTCGACGGGAGTTTCATGTACTGGGGCCGGTGGGATGACGGCTCCGTCACCAAGCAGGCTGCGAGCGGCGTACTGACGGTTTATAAGCCGGCCGCCGGAGTGCCGTTTGTGATCGGAGACACCGCGATCCGGTTGCCGTCCAGCGGATCCTTTATCTACTCGCTCGCCGGTGGACCGTCGGTTGTCGACGCCAACGGCAAAGTTGGCGGACAACTCACGGCCGGCGCGTTCAAAGTCGGCTTCGGCACAACGCAATCCATATCGGTCGCCACGCCACTGACATTTGCCGTCGGTGGAGAGAGCTATACCCTGTCGTCTGCATGCGGCGGAACCTGCTCGTTCAATGGCGCCACAACATCCATGGGCATGTCTCTCAGCGGCGTTTGCACTGGCGGTTCCTGCGCAAACTCGGCGGCGGCATTGGCCAACGCCACAGGGCTGCTGGTCGGGACTCAGGCGGGAGGTCTAAGCGTCGTCGGCACGGTTTCGTCGCCGGCTCCTACAGTCACTTTTGCAGGAGCGTTCAAACGGTAAGCCGGTAAAGATCGGTGCGAGTTATTTTCGGAATGTGAATCCAATCAGGACTTGAACCTGGTTCGACCGGCGTTCAATAGCCACATCGGACCCGCTTTGATCGGGATAGTGGATGTAGCGAACTTCCGGTCGGATCGCGAAAGCCTGATGGACCCATTCCACTCCACCACTGATGACTGGAGCTGGGGTTTGGTCGGGCCCTCGTGTCGTACGACTCAGGACGATCAAGCCCCCACCCGTGAATGGCCGCACCGAACCTTTGTGCCAGCGGTAATCCCCCAACAATGGAAAGTCCCATGATGTACCGTGCACTGTCGACTCGGGGTGTGAAAGCGGACAACATGTCGTCCCACGCGCAATAAACGACACAGGCATATACATGGCCCCGAATGTAATGTGGATGCGGTCGTGTATCACGACTCCCGCGGAGAAGCCGGCGACGACGTTGGAGGCGTCGGGCGAGTAGGAAACGAATGCTGTTCCGGTTGTACAACAGAACGCCTGTACGAGCGGTTCATACATGGGCACGCCCCCGTGGACGCTTCCTTCGATGTGTACCGAGCGTTGTGCGAATGCGGGAATCACGCCAAGTCCGCTGATGGAGATGAGCAGGAAAATCCACAACACTTGTCTCATGTGAAAACATTCCTCCAGGATCAGGCACCTTCCATCGAGTTGCCTTGCCACTCCAGATTCAAATTCAGTTGGCGGGTAACACTGGCGGCAACTCGGCCAAGGACCCCGGCGTACGTCGGAAAGGAGAGAGCTACCTGAGAAAGCATATCGACGCCCATATTGGCGGTCATCGCCACAGCAGCCAGCTGGGTGATCTCGACCGCTCGCTCCCCAACAACATGGCAACCCAGAATTTTGCGAGTCGAACGCTCGACAATCAGTTTACAAAATCCTCTGGTCCTGCCGTCGATGATAGTTCGAGTCGTTGAGTCGAAACGAACCACTGAGATCAGAACATCGCCGGCGGCTCTGGCTTTTGTCTCCGTCAGGCCGACCTGCGCATACTCCGGATCTGTAAAGCTGCCAACGGGAGCAACTCGCTGATCGAGGAACTTCATTGTTGTTCCCTGAACTGCATTGGTGGCCGCGACAAATCCGCCCTGGATCGCCTGAGGAACCAGCATGAAGCGACCGGTTACGTCGCCTGCTGCGAACACATGGGAAGCAGTGGTTTGAAGAAAGTCATCCACGCGAATAAATCCCCTGTCATTGATCTCGACGTCCGCATTCGTCAGGTCCAGGCCTTCCGTATTGGCCACCCAGCCGATTGCCGCGACCGCAAGAGTCGCTTCAGCAGTTTCCTGCTGCCCGTTGTTTGTGAAACGCATGCGCACGCCTTCCGCCGTCTTCTCAAATGATTCGATTGTCCCGAATCTCTCACGGACCACAACGCCCGATTCGCGGAATGCGGCGGCAACTTCCGTCGAGACGTCCTCGTCCTCAGTCGGCAGGATGCGCGGGCCGGCCTGAAACAGCTGGATCCGTGAACCAAAGGCATTGAAGACTGATGCGACCTGCACTCCCGTCGCACCCGCACCGACGACGATAATCGACGGCGGCACCGAAGTCAGTCGCCAGGCATCGCTGTGGGTTGAAGTGTATTCCGAGCCGGGAACGGAGAAGCGCCGGCTGACGCCTCCGGTGCAGATAACGAATCTGTCTGCATGCAACCGAAGTCCGCTTTCCGTCTCAATGGTGTGCGGATCCACGAACCGGCTATTCCCCGTATGTTCGTGAATGGTCACTCCGACGGATTCGATCTGTTTGCGGTAGGCGGATTGTTCGCCGACATCATGAACAACTTCCCGAACCCGCGCCAGCAGGCGGGAATAATCGAGCGTCGGCTCGCCCACGTTAATGCCGTATTTCCCCAGCTGTCTGGCGTCTCGGATCAGCCGCGCGGCCTGGGCCAGAGTGCGCACCGGGACGGGTCCATCATTGGCCGCCATGCCGCCAAATTCGCCGGAAGTCACCAGAGATGTTTTGGCACCAAGATCTCCGGCACGCAGCGCGGCCAGCATACCTGCGGGACCGGCACCGATAACGACGACGCTTGTCATGTTGTTCCCTCTCCCGAAGGGAGAGGGTGGTGCGAAGCACCGGGTGAGGGGTGCAGTAGCGGCACCCTCTCCCTTCGGGAGAGGGACTCTCTTCCATCGGTCTCTAAAACTTAATCGAACCAGAAATCTGTATCGAATGCCCCTGAAACGTCGAGCGGTTGGAAAACTCCTGAAAGTACTTGAAGCCCACGCTTACCTTTTGCGGCGGCAACACCACATTGCTCGAGAAGCCCACCGCATTCACCATATACCGATCGCTCGACTGCTGCGCCGTAACGGATGGCCCGGTCTTTTCTGTCGTCTGCCACGCGCCATATCCGACGAGCCCGACCTGTACCCGCACGTCTTTTCCCACCGGTACCGTGTGGGTAATGGAATAGTCGAGGTCGAGGTTCTGGCCGGGATGAATATTCGTGCTGTTCTGCGTCGTGTGCCATTCGTACATCTGAAAAGCAGAGACAGCAGTCGCCTTATCGGACGTCAGAAAAAACGTCTGGCCCGACGATACGACGTGCGTCCAATAACCCGATCCGACGTTATCATTCGCGGCCGCGTCAAAACTGCCCGTCGGCGCAAGAAACCCATATGCGGTTCGAATCGCGGCGCTCTTCGTCTCCCAAGCCAGGATAAACGGCTGATAGTAGGAATCCGCAAACCCACTGCCACCGCTGATCGGGCCCGTCACATCCGACGTGAGAGAATTCCTGGCAACAGGCAACGTGGCCGAAAGAGAAATCTTCGCACCCGCCAGGAACTGCTTAGAACTGACCCACACGAGAGAATTCATATCCATCACAACGGAGTTTTTTCCCGTAACCTGAGTTGCACCGTCGGCATCTTTCAACTGGCTGCGAGAGTACGTGAGGAACTGATTGGCATAGCTGAATCCGGATTCGGGCGTCACGCCGGAATTGGTCGCACTCATGCCAAGTGGGTACACCCCTCGCACCTGCGCCATAGCTGGATCTGTACCGATGGCAAAGGAAACCACCAAAGCCAGTGCTGCCGAGAAGGTTAACTTCGCGATTGGAGTTCTGACGATCAAACGATTTCTACGTCTCCAGTTCCGCAAGCCAGCGCAGTGCCCTCAGCCCGGGCATGAAGCAATATTCACCGCCACGTGTGATGACAAACCTCGGAAGACCTTGAAGACGCCTGCGGACAGGCTTACGCGGCACCGTAAACGTGCTGTCGATTCCGTTGGACCCGATAATCGGATCCTTATCCTGGCCGGCGCCAAAAAACACGCCATCATTCACCCACTGACTCTGAACGAACTCAAACTGCCGCCCGGGATGAGCGCCTACAAAAGCGAACATCAGGCCTCGATCTGCACCGTCGTCTTCCAGCGTTCCTTCCGGCAGCATGGTTCCATACGCAGTGCCTCGCCGGATCATTCGATGAATCCTCGCAACACCGGCTATCGATGCATCGCGCGGATTCGTCCGGCGGATATGCGAACCTCCGGGGGTGTGCTGACCTGCGGGGTCATCGGCTTCATAGAGAAAATCATTATTGCGGTGCGCGTCGGCGCCCAGTTCCGGATTGTCATGTAGCGGGCACAGCGCCAGAGGCGCGCCACTCCGCCAGCGTCCCATCATTTTTGCGGCCAGCAGTTCCTCGTCGTCGGTGCTTTTCGAATTCGCCTTCAGGAATCGCCGGAATTCGGCGACGCGCTGGTGCAGCTTGCGGAAAACAACGTACGTGCCGTTTCGTGTCAGAACCTCGGGCTCCATTTTTTGATTGGTGCCCATCTCGTCGGTATAACCAATGACGAACTCGCCGGCCTTGAACGGACGTTCCTTTGGGTTGGTTCCCGGTATTCCGCTTCCCTCAATGGCCGGATGACTGATGCCGTCCCGGAATCCGAACGGTTCTTTTTCCGTTGGCAATGCGTGGCAGTCCTGACGCCAGATCGCCTTAATCCCCGTCATGCCGGCATAAGTCGTTCGAGCGCGCTCGAGAACCTCCTCGAGCCGCTTCGCGTCGGGTGAAACGGCCACCAGCACCACATGCAAGTCCGCCGATCCAAGCGGCTGTTCCCAGTGTTCGGGACTGCTTTCCCCCGTGTCCCCCAGCTCTTTCGCTCGCGATGCCATGCCCTGACAAAATTCCCATGCGAAGCCGTCGAGATCGCTTTGTGTCACGCCGAGGGCTTTCAGACCCTGGTATGTCAGTGCCACGCTCACCCATGTATCCGCCAGAGGGCTGCTGGGATTTGCCGCAGACGTCACGACTTTGCTGACGCGCCCGATCAGTTCCCGGCCAGACCGGGCATCATCAATCCGAAGACCGATGTACGTGGAGGCATACGGCGTCGGCCTTGGACGGAGGACTCCGCTTTGAATATCGTCCAGTTCGAGTTTGATCACTGCGTTCTCCGCCATGGCTCCTCCCCGTGTTCCCGGTCACTTCGCTGTTGCGATGTTCTTCCAGAAATTCTCCAGGCTCTCTGTGCCTCCAAAGAGCGTGGTGAAGTTCGTGGAATCGACCATCAGAATGTCACCGGCGCGTTTATCGTTCGGCGGGAGCCAGAGCAGACAGTTGAATTCGGTGTTGCCCGCTGCCGTGAATGGATGCGGTCGATCCATATCGATGGGCTGTCGCGCAAGCAACTTCACGGTCTTGCCATCGTCCTGGGTCAGCGCGTAATGCGGCAGATGCGGATGAAAGTTGAGCGTGGGGACTTTGTTCAACAGTCCAAGCTTGTCCAGGTCGCGAAACGCCGTAAGCGGCGCGATGTCCTTCGTTCCCTTGACGAGCGCGGGTCTCAACCCCCACTGGTTGATCACAGGAATCCCGAGAGCCTTCATCAGCGACCGCGTGTATTGGCTGAATCGCTGCTGGCGTGGTACCAGCCTGTCGGCGTGATGTTCGTATTCCATCTGGCGCTGCTTCAAGTCATCCGTAAAACCGACGTCATGATGCGGCGCAACCAGAAGGCAGGTACCTTCTCGCTGCAACCATTTCTTGATCGCCTCGATTTCCGCGGGAGTGGCTTCCAGTCCTGCAGGCAAGTGGTCCAAACCAAAGATCAGCAGCGTGTCGGTGTCGGCAAGAATGCGCTCGTCAATCGGCAAGGAGTATCCCGCCTGATCCACGCGCTGAAAAACGGCGACAGGGTGGCCTGTGACTTCTCCGGCGATTTCCTGGAAGCGCAGCGCCGATCGATGAAAAAGCTCCAGCGTGCCGGCAATGCCCTGCAAAAACTGAGTTGCGCTCCAATCCGGCGTTTCATAAGCAGGCCAGATAACGTTGCGAACTTCGGTCATGGTCGAAAAACGATTCTCGATTCCGGCCGTGTCTCGCTGCGCCTCCCACGGATAGCTCCACGACCAATAGATGCTGAGCCGGCGTTTGCCGGGCGTGTATTTGCGCGGAACATGGCCCTGGTTATACGTGCGGGCAATCGTCGCCTCACTCATGGAGTCTCCTTACTGCATCTGATCAAGAATTGCTGAGAATGCGTTTCTGACATTCAGAGCCTTCTTGATCTCATCCGCACCTACGAACGGATATTCCCCGTATTCCAGAAAGCTCGGACACTGATGGTCCCTGACAAATTTGATGAATGCGGGCGCATTCGTCTGCCAATCCTTCGGGAAACCTTCAAGATTTTCAAATACGGTCTTAACCCCGGCGGACGTGAAGAGAGCGACAGCATCTTCAGTGTACTTGTCGAAGTCCGTGTCGAAGATCCCCTGGTACATGAAGTAGGTCTCGCCATTAATGGGGAACAGCACCCAGCGCAGGTAGTGCAGCTTGAGAGGCGCAAGGAAGTTCGGCTGAGCCGCTACCGCTTTCTCGATGGTTTGTGCGTACTGGTGAAAAATCGGTTCGCGGCCGGCAATAATTTTCGCAATGATGGTGAACCCGTAACACGCCGGAGTCTTTGGATAAATGGGTCCGTACTTCCCCTTCTCGAGCTTATCGGTCTCCTTGGGAATTGCCATTGCCTGCGGTTTGATTTCCATAACAGTCTCCCTTTCTTTAACTCCATCGTGATTTTTCGATCTGAAGATTGTAGGTTCTGCGACGGCGGGTGCGTCCTGTCACTGTGGACAGGTTTAAGAAGTAACGTTACTTCTTCGCAGCGTCAATGGAGTGTCCGGCAAGCCAGTTGGCGCCGTGCGCATATAGCGCCTGGGCTTCCGGGCCGCGAAGACCCGGCATGTCTTTCTTTACATTAAAGCCGAGCTTCGTCTGCAGGTACGCCAGATGCTGGTAGCCAACCGGGAAGCTGTCGAGCAGTTCGGTCTCAAGTTTGATTTGCTTCGAGGGATCGACGACATCCATACGGTCCTTCTCATAAAACAAACGCCGCAACACGATGGCCCATTTCTCATTGCGCTTCTCGAAGAAGTCATAGAACCGGCCCGTGCAGACGACTTCGACCAGCGTGTCGTGTACCGAGGCGCGTTGTGTAATCGTCATTTTTGTTTGAGCGATGGCACGATTGCCGGCGATCTCCACATTGGAACCGCCGAGGAAGTGCAGGATGCTGACACCGCGTTCGAAGCCATCGCGACTGACTTTGATGAACTCGCTTGCGGAACCCTGGAACCACGTGGCCATCATGTAGCCATCGTCATGCCACACAGTTTGGAACTTGTCCCAGATCGCAGCATCGCGGAAGACGACCCAGTTTTCGATCACCTCGCGAATGGCGGCCTTGTCGTAATGGAGTTTTTCGTCCGATATCATCGCCGTGCAGAATACCTCAAAATGCCGGGCAATCACCCCTCCTGGACAGGCTGTGCTGTCCAAATTAGCCAGCCTGAACGCGGAGGCATGGCGGAAATACTGGGAATATTCGTCAGAGTTCGCGAGTTGAAAAACGACATACAAGAGAATCTGTCCAAATTAGCTCCAT
>Ga0184628_10000413_pt1 | contig 23430 bp, 24 predicted proteins | sample PLM4_5_b1_FD_133149 | JGI IMG/M metagenome (GOLD analysis project Ga0184628, IMG submission 133149) | Groundwater sediment microbial communities from an aquifer in East River, Colorado, USA - PLM4_5_b1 | ecosystem: Environmental > Terrestrial > Soil > Riparian zone | place: USA: East River... | reverse complement strand
GCGGTGAGCGCTAAAGTGTGCAATGAGTCTGGTATAAGCATGAGTCTTATAAATGATAAGGGCGGTAAGTATGAACAGATCCGGCCAGAGTATACGGTTATGAAGAACGAGTACGGAAACATCCTGAAACACGCTGGTAAGTTTGGATTGAATCCAGGGGATAGGGATAAGATATTCAAGAAGATGAAGGATGAGAATAAAAAGAAGGGGTTCAATACTGATATGAAAGCGGCATGATTAAAGATATGTCCGGGAAATAGGGGTTCAAGTCCCTCGTGGCTAGTCCATTAGTTTAATTAGAACGCCCGGACTATTTTAAAAACCGCTTAAAGGCTCGAATTTACCGACGCAAGACAAAATAAGTTAACTCAAGTAAATGAAAACAGAGGTATTTGGAACAACTGTTTACTTATCAGACAGGGACAAAGAAACCCTTATTAGACTATTGGAAGAGATTAGCCATGAATGGACATGGTGGGGTGATGGTACTGTCTTAGGTGCTGAGATTCACCTAACTCCCCGAGGTATAGGCTTTGCAAAGAAATTCCTGAAGGACTTAAAGAAGAAATGAGCGCCGCTGAATCATACGCTAACTGGGTTCTGTCCCATTCCAACATTCACCTAACGGGGAACCTGGTTAAACTTGCCGCCAAACGTTTCCTATCAGATTTAAAACGAGAAGACATTTACTTCGATGAGGTTGAAGGGTCGCGTATGCCCATCTTTGGGGAGCGGTATTGCTATCAATGGGAGGGTGACTTCCAGGGGATTTTAATTAAGTGGCAGCCGTGGCAGTGGTTTATATTTCAGCAAATATTCGGATGGTACCGGACTGATTCAAAGACGCGTAGGTTTGACGAGGTTTACGTGCAGGTGGCAAAGAAGAACGGTAAAAGTTCTATGTGTGCGGTGCTGTCAGACTTCCATTTGATAGCGGATAAAGTAAACACACCTAAAGTATTTACGGCAGCTAATAACGAGGATCAGGCAAAGATATGTGTAAACATGGCGGGTCGGATTATCGAGGCTTCGCCGGATCTTAAAGAACTAGTCGATGAAGGGAGTTTAAGAATATTTAACTACAAGGATAACATAACTGAGATTGTAAACACCGACAAAAATGGTTTTATCAAAGCGTTTTCCAAGGAAACATCTGACAAAAAGAGCAAGACGGCAGGCGGTAAGCATGGCGTTAATGCGTCGCTTGGAATCGTGGATGAGTTTGGAATGTCGCCGGATCACGGGGCGTCGAAGTCTATTAAGACCTCAATGGCCTCCCGTAAAGAGCGTCTCATGTTCTACATTACGACTGCTGGTTTCAATATGGACGGGCCATGTTTCCAGGAACTTAGAAAGGTGGGGATACAGGTATTGGAAGGGACAGTTATTAAAGACAATTACCTACCGATCATTTACGAAATGGACGAAGGCGATGACTGGAAAGATGAAAAGAACTGGCATAAATGTAACCCAAACCTGGACGTATCCGTCAACCGTGAGTTCCTCAGGGGCATGGTATCAGACGCCGTCACCTACGGTGGGAGAACCGAGACAGACGTCAAGACTCTAAACTTTAATATGTGGGTAGACTCTCCTGAGGTTTTTATATCCGGGGAGATTTGGGATACCAACAGCCACGGCGAAACCGTAGAGGATGGCGACTCTTGTTACGGTGGTTTAGAGATTGGACCATCTGGAGAAATCAGCGCACTAGCTTTGCTGTTTCCACGTGAAACCACATCAATTAAAATGACCTTTTGGATCGCTGGCGAGGCTCTAAAACTAAACGACTTCTACAGGGATAACCAACAATTTATTAAAGTGGATCCAGGTAATGAGGTTGAAAATGAGGTAGCTATTAGGTGGATAGTAGAAGAGTTTCAAAGGTATAATTTACACTCGTTCTGTTTCCCAAACACCCAAAAGAATAACAGCATAGTACAGGGATTAATTAAGCTAGGATATGAGGGTAACCCAATCAGCCAGGGGATGGCTGGCATCGCAGACGCTACTGGTGAATGGGAGAAAGCACTAAGGTCTGGACAAGTAGAACATTTTAACAATCCGATTCTAAAGATGCATAACTCTAACTGTCTGGCTGTACGTAAGGAATCAGGAACAAGGATAGAAAAGAACGGTAAAGTACTAGGAATTTATGCTTGTCTGAATGCGTGGAGTCAATGGCGATCAGTACTTGCAAATGAGGGAGGACCGGCAACCGTAGATATTTGGTAAATATGAGAATAAACCCCGATGACGATTTAGGAATGGCACAGCCTCCACAATTTAGGGTTGTGGCTTGTCTTGCTGTACTAGGTAGGCTTCCATTGTTGGAACTTACAATTCGTAGACTGTACGAAAAGAACGGATGTTATAAAGTAATTTGTGCAGGGCACGATCCTAAAGACCGGGAAGTCTGTGAACGTGCCGGGGCAGTGTGGGTACAGGCCAGGAATAATCCGCTAGGGTTTAAATGGAATAAAAGTTTTGAAGCTGCGCGACAGTTTGACCCTGATGCTTGCTTATTCGTGGGAAGCTCTGATTGGCTTTCAGATAATTGGATTCCGATCATGCGGCCCTATTTAGAAAGTTACGATTTAGTCGGCGTTCCTGGAATGCACCTACTTCACGTCTGTGAAGATCCGCTTTTATGCTGTTGGCCGGGATATATAAATCAACGGAGGGGCGAAAGTATCGGCATTGGGCGGATGCTCGGCCGGCAACTGTTAGACCGTATACAGTTCAAACCGTTTAAAGAGCGTTTAGAGAGTAGTTTAGACAATTCTATGCAGGACATTAGCAGTATACATGCAGCCCGTATACACCTTGTAGACAATAAAAACATAGTTGCTTTGAGCCTATCCACTAACCTATGGCCACAGAAACATAAATTCGCTGACCATTATTTAGGAATACTTCCTAGCAAGAAGTTATATAATGTAGAGGAGTTTCTATTACAAAACTTTCCTGAGGCATTGGAACTAATAAAATCGTTGTGTACATTAGAAGTGCGTTCTGACAAATGAAAACATCAAAAATATGCCTCGTTATTCTGTGCCTCTTGCACTTTCGTGCTGTTGGAACGCCACAGTTTAGCGGGGCTACATTTTTTATGGAATTAAAATTAAACACAAGGAAAGTTAACTACGCTATTATTGATGATGAGGATTATGAGTTAGTAAAACATTATCGGTGGCATATTGGTGGAGGTAGGCAAGATAGGCACTACGTTGTATCTAAAGATTCTAAAGGTAAACAGGTTAATTTACACAGGTTAATAATGGGTAATCCAACCGGGATAGTTGACCATAAGGATCATAACGTATTAAATAACAGTAAGTCTAATTTAAGGATTTGTACGTTTGCTGAAAACATAAGGAACTCGCGAAAACTTAAAAAATCCGCCAAATCCATTTACAAAGGAATCAATTTTAACAAATCGGTTGGGCGTTGGAGGTCAAAGATTTTTTCGCATGGCAAAACAATAGAGCTAGGGTATTTCAAAAGAGAATGCGAAGCGGCCGAAGCCTACAATATTGCCGCAAAAATACATCACGGTGAATTTGCTTGTCTTAATGACGTTGATTTAATTATTAAGCCTGAAAATATTTTCAAACAAAGATTCAAATCAATATACCATGAGGATATCTCAAGGCTATGTCAGTAAAAGCGTAATGGATTTTCCCTTTCATGAGGTTTATAAGTTGGATGATTATAATTGCCTTGGTAATCCTTGTGTATTTTTTGGAATGTACCGATATGAAGACTTTACATTAGCGGCTATGCACCACGGGCAACAGACAGTGTTTTGGACTGGTCAGGATGCTTTAGATTCAAATGATTTTCCTCACAGGAACGTCACGGCTCATCCGAAAGTTGCCAAACGTATTTTATCATTTGATGAGGATTGCAAATTAGTAAAACCGGCTGCATTCCTTAATGAGCAGAAACCACAAGTACTGGGTAAAAAGATCTACGCCTATTGCCCGGCATCAGCGCCAGACTATCACGGAAAAAAAATCATCGACGAACTACGGTGTGGAGGTTATGAGATTTTAATTGGTGATGGAACCTTTACACAAGCACAATGGAGAAACGGAATAGGAGATTTTCATTACAAAGATTGCTATATTGGATTGTGTCTTTCTGAATTTGCAGGGGGTGGCGGTACGATAATAGAAATGGGATTGCGTGGGTTGAAGGTGGTAACTAATGTTTTCGATTTACCAAACTGCATACCTTGGGATTCTATAAACGACGTAGTGAAAGCGATTGAAGATGAGACTCAATTTATCGGACATCGAAGTGTTAATTTAGCTGAAAAGGTTTGGCGTAATCTGGATCATAAACATGAATGGTTAAACATATGAAAAACTTAGCTCAAGAACTCACCCTTAAAATCCAACAACTTCGACACAAGACGGAGTGCAAAACATGCCTGTTCGATTCGTCATTTGCAAAGATCCACGACGACGGGATTTGCGAATATTGTAAACTCCAGGGACAGCTAAGAAATCAGGCGCGGGAACCGTTTATTAACGTAGTGGACCGGATTAAAAAGAAGGGCAAAGGTAAAAAATATGATTGTTTAGTTGGTATCAGTGGCGGGGAAGACTCCAGTATTTTACTGTATTTAACGGTTAAAGTATGGGGCCTTAGACCGCTAGTCATTCACTTTGATAATCATTGGAACGTTCCGGAAGCAAATAATAATATATCGGTACTTGTAAAAAATCTTAGTGTAGACTTCATCCGGTACTTTACAAATAAAAAAGAATACGACACGATCAACGATTCGCTACTTTGGGCGGGTGTTCCTGATGCTGACATAACTAATGACGTAATCATGGCCCGGTTGATGGATCAGGCCTGCAAGCAATACGGTATAAAGTACATTTTCAACGGCCATTCATTCAGGGAGGAAGGATCTAGCCCGGCGAAGTGGTCGCGCATAGACGGCAAGTACCTTTCCAATATTTACACGCTGTATTCTGGCCAGAAACTACAGAATTATCCTATATTAACCATATGGCACCAAATATGGGCAGGGATTTTAGGCATAAAACAAATCAGGCCGTTCCACTATGAGAAGATTGATCGAGGACCTATACTCAATCAACTATACGCTTGGGGCTGGCAGTCCTACGGTGCGAAGCATACCGAAAACATTTATACTTGGTACGTTGGAGGGCATCTATTACCAAGAAAGTTTCACATTGACAAACGTAAAACCTATCTATCAGCTCAAATCCGTGAAGGAACCTTAACAAAGTTTCAAGCGAGAGAATTTCTGGAAGACAAGAGCGAATTTAATCTTGACTTACTTGGACCTGACAAAGATCGTATATTAAGACTCGCTGATATGTCGCCAATACGTGAACGCAAGATATACGGCGGGTATAATTACAAAGCATGGAAGCCTGTTTTATGGTTGTTGACTAAGCTGGGAGTGTTCCCAACGACTGCATATCACAAATATTGTAAATAGGGCACGATTTTTTATATTTGTAAAAGCGCATGCCGCAATCCGGCGCGAAGGAACATAGCCGCAAGGCTCGGACGCGGGGTTGGAAGACCCCAAACTAATCAAAGAAAGCCTCACTAATCACGGGGCTTTTTCTTTTTCCTCCTGAATGTTTCGTATGAATTGAAAGGAGTGAAGCCATGATTTAGCTCAAATTTTTCGGTAGCTTTTTCGTATGCTTCTGGATAGTTCCTTGCTTTTTTTATCTCCTTAGAAAAGTCTTCGTTGAAAACTTCGAACAGGGTTTTAGCCATATTTAACGTAAGGTTTAGGCAATTTATCCAAATTTGGTAATTCTTACCACAGTAACACTGGAAAAAATTTCCTCATTCACGGCAATTATGCCGGGGAAACTGCAAAAGTGGTTTAACGATAATATTTGGGAGACATCCAAAAGTAATTGGTACGACGCTATTATGGATGTCAGGGCGGGTATAATTAACTCGTTTTATTCAACTGATAATTTCACCGATGAAGTAGTAACCCCTAGGACGGCGTTAAAGAATCCTACTATCTACTCCGCAGTCAACGTTCGCGGTAATACTATAGCTTCCCTTCCCTGTAGTGTCATTGAAGAAAGCAAAGGGAAGAAGGAAATTCTAGTAGATCATTACGCTTATTACCTGCTTCACGATCAGCCCAATTCGTATATGACGGCGGCTAATTTCTGGAAGACTTTAATGCTCCATGTTGACATTTGGGGTAACGCATACGCTTTCATTCAGCGGGACTCAAGACAGAATCCGGTAGCTCTGCATATATGGGAGCCATGGGAAGTTACTATAACATTCGAGGACGGAGATGTATTTTACACCTACAACGGCGATCAGGTTCCTGGAAGGAATGTGCTTCACTACCGATTTTATTCGTGGGATGGTGTCTGTGGACGGTCGCCAGTGATGGAAAACGCCAATACTATAGGTATGGCTCTAAAGTTAGATCGGTACTCGGCAATTTTAATGGGTATACAGCCTCCGGGGATTCTAAGTACCGAGAAGTCATTAACTCCAGAGCAGAAAACGCAAAATAAAAACGCATGGCAGGGGGCCAGGGCTGGCGACGTTAGAGTTTTAGACGGTGGGTTCAAGTATCAGCAGCTAATGAGCACTGCTGATGAAAGCGCTTTCGCTATCTCCAAGAGACAGAACAAAACCGACCTGCTGGGGATTTGGCAGATGCCTCCACAGTTCGTACAGGACCTGGAAAGATCCACTTTTTCAAATGCGGAGCAGATGGATCTAGTCTACGCTAAACACACTGTTACTCCTATCTGTAGAAATCTAGAATTAGAGAACAACATGAAGCTATTCTTCGAAAAGGAGAAGGCTAACACATACACGAAATTTAATATGAACGGCCTGCTTCGCGGGGATATCGCGTCGAGACAATCATTCTATCAATCTATGGTTAATACTGGCGTGATGACTCGAAATGAGGCTCGTGAATACGAAGATTTGAATCCTTACAAGGGTGGAGAAGTGCCTTTAATTCAAGGGGCCATGACGATGGGTGATGAGGAGGGGATTGAAGCACTAAGGAAGAAAATGGAGACTGAAGTAATACCAACAGCACCAATATCAAAATTAAATGGACACCACGTCAATTAAATATCATCGATCAACATTTGAAGCTCAAATAGAGAAAGAGACTGTTGAATCAACACGGGAGATAACTTTCGTTATAGCCTCTGAAGCCACAGGAAGAAGCCATAGGAACAAATTTATTTACAATTGGGACTCTTGGGACTTAGATAGTTTCAACTCTAACCCTATTGTAGGTTATCAGCATAATCTATATGGTGATAATATGTTCTTACCTCCTAATCCTGATGACGTAATAGGAAAAGCAACGGCATGGATGGATACATTTAAAGGAAAGAAAGTTGTAATGAGCAAAGTTACTTTCGAACCTGCTGAACTGAACGCCACTGCAGACAAAGTTTTTAGAAAGATCATTTTCGGCTCTCTTAACTCCTCCTCTGTTGGAGTTCTTCCTACGGGACCGATCAAGTCAGAAGTAATTCGAAATGACAAGAAAGAAATCACGGATTATCTACTGAATTTCCCTGGTCAGTCACTTGTAGAGTGGAGTATAGTGCACATTCCAGCAGATCCAGCAGCACTTAGAAAGTCCCGTATTATTTCAGACCTGGAGCAACTTTCCAAAGAAGAAAAAGAAGAAATAATTGAGGCTCTATGCCATAAAGAAATTTCCGGGCCTGACCCGAATCTAAATAAGTATTTACAAATGCAATCACAATTAAAAAATGGACAAATTAAAAAGTAAACTCGAAGATCGGGCGGATAAGCAAAATAAATTTGATGCCCTGGTTGAAGCGGCTAAAAGCCGTGTACTCGCCGAAGCAGAGGAAACACAACTTTCAACTTATAACGATGAGTTGGAAGTTTTAGAAGCTGAGATTAAGAAACTCGAAGCTATTGAAAACCGGAAGAAAAAGAGCGTAGCAGAAAAAGCAGCCTCCGCTGTTGGTGCAGTTCAGGATAACTATTCTGAGAATAAAGAGCTTTCCAGGTATTCCTATAGGAAGGCTTTTGCAGATGTATGGAACAAGAAAGAGGGCAGACTAGGTTCTGTCAGTGGTTTTGAAAAAGAGATGGCTGAAGAAGCTATTAAAGAAGCCTCTGAATCAGGTCTTACGCTTAACGGGAATATCCTTATCCCTAATAGGATGATTCAATATGGTCACAAGAGCTTACTGGATGTCGCCACTGAAGGAGTAGACCTTGTAAGAACTGAGTATCGTCCAATGATCCCTTCTTTAAGTATCGACCCTGTTGTTGATCGTCTTGGGGTGACCAAATACACCGGGCTAAAAGGTAATATTAAAATACCACGTTCAACTAATGAGGCTACGTTTGCATGGGAGACTGAAAACAGTTCTGCTGACGAGTTTACGCTGACTTTTGACGCTGTTGACTTGTCTCCTAAGAGACTCGCAGGTTACACGGACATTTCAGGTCAGATGCTGGTGCAATCCAACGAAATCACAGAACAGTATCTAAGATCTAAGATTGAACGCGGTATCGCGCAAGCAATTGACGCAGCATTTATTTCAGGAGCTACCGGTGGCAACAATCCTGTAGGTATTATAAACACTACTGGGGTAAATGTTATTTCTTTGGGATCTTCTGGAGGTGACTTGACCTACGGTGCTATCGTAGCTATGCTTACGGCTCCTATGGTAGACAACGCACGTGATGGTCGTTCAGGTTGGTTGTTCAATACTGATGGATATGCTGTTTTGCTTAGAACACCACGACAAGCGTCAGGAGTTGAAGGTAATTTTATCCTTAATCCACAAGACACATCGTTGCTGGGGCATCCATTCATCGTAACGAATCGCGTTCCTAACGATTTGACAGAGACAACTACTGCGCTATCTGCAATGATCTTCTCCACAAACTGGAGTTCAGCAATTCTTGCTACCTGGGGCGGTGTTGGTATACTTTTCGATCCATACACGCAAGCGCTTGTTAACAAGATACGTATCGTGGTTAACACTTACGCTGACGTTGATATTGAGCAACCTCAGGAGTTTGCAGTAATTAAAGATTGGGTGACTACCGTACCAGCATTAACATAATATGAAAGTAATACCTAAAAAAGATTTTCTGCTTCGCCAGGTCGAACTAGAAAATGGAAAAAAGAAAGATGTCGTCGCTAAGAGAGGCGTAAAGATTGAGGTTTCCGATAAGGAAGCAGCATTGTTTTTTGGTCTCTTTGAATTTGATGAAGCTGATAAAAAAAAATTGATCGTAAGATCAAGACAGCCGAACTCGGATTTGCGCCGCATCGTGTAGGAGTTAAAAAGGTTCACACCAGATGATAATCTACAGCAACGCGACGCAACCGGCTACACTAGTCGTTTCTTTAGAAGAGGTTAAAACCTGGCTAAAGATCGACAGTAGTAGCGAAGACGTTTTATTGACGTCTTTGATTGCGTCTGCGACTGCTGAGTGTGAGGCATACGCGGGGCTTAGTTTTATCACTCGTACAAGGACGGTAAGTCTCACTGCTCTAATAGGCAAAGAAGTATTACTTCCTTACGGGCCTGTGACGGCTTTGACTTCAATAGTTTACTCGGATCAGGATGACGGAAGTCAGACAATCGATTCAGGTGACTATTCTGTAGACATAGCTTCGGGCCTCGCGCGCGTGCGAGTGACTGATACGTGGCCTTCTACAAATCTGTCATTGAGTAACGTAGTAATTACTTACGTGGCCGGTTATGCTAACGCCGCGGCTGTACCTGAGATCATAAAAACAGCGGTTAAAAAAAAGATCGCTGTAGACTATGAGAAACGGGGAGACACTATGGAAAACTCAGACGCCTGGATGAAGACGTTAGACCCTATAAAAGTTTACTGGAATGCAGAATACTGCTATTAAGCTATTGTTCTTTGTGGCAGTCTGGAAACGGCCCGTGATAACTGAAATATGTTTTATGGGCATCTCCAGACTCCGCAAAGTTCCGGGTTTTAACATCCAAGTACTGGCGGTAATTTCTGAAGAGTCAATGATACCACTTTGCGAAAAGTATGGGGTTGATTGGTGCTTTACTAAGAATGATCCGCTGGGAGCTAAGAAAAACTACGGGATAAGTCAGGCATTAAGAAAAGATTTTGACTATCTGGTTGAGATTGGTTCGGATGACCTTTTTAAAGATGAGTTCCTAAACCTGTACAACTGGGACCGGGATATAATGGCGCTTTCAGACTTCATTATGATGGACACGAGAACGGGGGAATGCAGGCGTATGACTAAGCATCACGCATACTTTGGAACGGGTAGGGCAATCTCTAAGAAGGCACTCCAGGCAGTAGGAACTATTTGGCCGGATAACATCAACAAAGGGTTAGACAACAACTCTACGATGATAATGGCCAGGAAGGGTTTTTTAGAAAAGAGAATTGCAACAAGCGAACCGGTAGCCATAGGGTTAAAGAGTGACGTTAATATTTGGCCTTTTGAAAAGTTAGGTAGTGAATATTCACTAGAACAAGCTCTTAATGGACTGAGCAACGAAGAGATAAACGCTATCCAATGCTTAACACTAAAGAACAAATTGGCAGACTCGATAGGCGTATAACCTTTCAATATAAGGTTGTAGGTGAGAACGAGTCTAACGAAGATGAAGAGTCAGGATGGGAGAGTATAGGTATTAATCCAACTGTTTGGGCTAGTAAAAATGAACGCAGAGGGAATGAGTCTTATCGGGCGGATAAACTCACGGATTTTTTGAATGTAGAGTTTACGTGCCGTTATCGGGATGACATCACTCCAAAAAACAGGATTGTTTGTGATGGTATTCCTTACAACATCATCTCAGTAACAGAGATAGGAAGAAAGGGATATTTAAGTATCGAGACTGAAAGCGGTGGGGAGTACGTGGAACAGTTGGAAGGTGGTTTTACGATTGGGTTTTCTTCTGGGTTAATATATGATTTCAGTTACTGGTAAAAAGGAGATTGATGACGTGCTGAGGGAGTGGCCTAAACAGTTACAACATTCCACTTTAGGAACGGCACACGCTGCGGCAGCGAAACCACTGGTAGAACGGGCTAAAGGTTTAGCGCCAGAGGGGCCGACTGGAAATCTAGTTGATTCAATAGGAGTCACTAAGGTAAACGTAAAGAGGGCTGACAAATTAGGCGAAGTTAGAGTAGGTCCGAGAAGAAAGGGAGGTTTTAAGGGGTTCTCTGGGCACTTGGTGGAATACGGGACTAAACCCAGAAGGAATAGGAAAGGAGCGAGGCGTGGATTTATGAGGCCTAAGCCTTTTATGAAGCCAGCTTTCAATTTAACGAAAGGAATAGTAGAAGGTGGGATAGCGAAGGAGATTGGAAAAGTAATGGTAAGAACAATGAGGAGGTACTTAAAATGACATCAGGGATAGTAGAAATTTTAACTGATAGCAATCAAGTACAGGTTCTTGTTGGGCAGAATGAGGCCACAAGCAAGTTTAAAGTTTATCCTTTTAAAGCACCACAAACTGAGAAGGGGCCATACATAGTAGTAGCGAAAACAGCGAACAGTTCAGTAAGTCAGGGAAAGGAGATTGAAAGCACTTTAGATTACCCTACTTATGACGTATTGCACTACGCTAAGAACTTTAGACTAACTGAGCAGCTACACGAAGCGACAAGGGCGGCACTAGATAATGTGAGTTCAGTAACAGCAGTTTGTACGTTCAAAAGAATTTGGCTAGTGACGGATAGAGATGCTTTTGATGAGTCGGCTGAAATGCATGTGCATGTAACGACTTATGCAGCGGAACAATATAGAACGGTAACGTGAGAGTGATATTAACAAAGTCCACTGAGATACTAGGTAAAATGAAGCCAGTTAACACGGTGCTGGTAGTAACAGAAGAGAAATTTAAGGAGCTAGGTAGTTCCTGTGAAGAGTATAAAGGCGTGTTTCCGCCAAAGAAGAAACATAAAATGAACCTATCACAATTAAAAACTTAATAAAATGGCAGTAACAGCAGGAACTATATCAGGTAATGGCGTGCTGGTTTATCTCGATGGTACGGCTATCGGCTGTACTACTGGCGGAACCCTCACTATAACCAATAATCAAATTGAAACGACTTGTAAGGACAATGACGGGGCGGTGACGTACGCGGCAGGATCTACGGACTGGAATATTCAAGTAGACGGTAATACTAAACTTGATGCTCCTGTAGGACTACAGGCACTCGCAGAACTAGCGATGAATAAAGCTACTGTGACCGTTCGGATGGCTACGTCTAATACTGTGGACGATCCATACTTTGAAGGTGAGGCTTTTGTAAGTTCATTCACATGGACTAACCCGGTAAACGCGCCTTCGACATATTCAGCAACATTCACCCCACGCGGACCACTTTACTTATATAACTCGTAATGGAATTTGAGGTATTTGGTAAACAGCGAGGTTTTAAACTTGGAACTTATACTTTCAAGTTGATAAACCAGATAGCAGGAACGAAAACTATCGAAGATGTTTTCGAGCAGATGAAGTCTAACGACATAGATTTCAATTTGACCTTTTATTTCTGTTGCGCCAAACACTATGCAATGTCAAATAAACAACCGATTGACTTTCTGGAAGTGGATGTATCGGATTGGCTGGATGAATTAGGTCAAACGAAAATGACTGAGATCACGACAGAATTATTTAAAGTGTATTTACTAAAAAACCTTCCAGCCCCGGCGACGGGGCAAGTACTACAGTCGAGCAATGGCATTATCTAGCCATCGTAGAACTGGGGATGAAGTCAGAGTACTTCTGGGGGCTTAGTTTATATGATTGGAGCATTTGGATAGATAGAATTTTAGGATTACAGCAGAAAAGGAAAGAGGATCACGAACTAATGATCCTGCTAGCGAGAAATTCAGATGCACTATTTGCAAATGCGAATTGGAAGAAAGAAAACGGGGAGCAATTTGAGGGGCAAGATTTTTACAAGCTATCGTATGATGATATAAAAGATCATTCTGATAAGGCTGAACGGATAACGGGTAAAATACTTTATCAGCAAATGTTGGATAGGTTTAGAGACAAACCCATAAAGAACCGCAAGAATGGCAGAAACGGTACTAGCTAAAATGGCTGTTGAAATTTCTGCTAACGCGGCAAATTTCACAAAACAACTTTCGCAGACTCAAAGCAAGCTAAACTCATTTACTAGCGGTCTTTCTTCTATGGCCAAAACTGTGGGTATCGCTTTTGGCGTCCAACAGGTGGCTAGTTTTGCTTTTGAGGTAGCTAAATTAGCCGGTGAGGCTGAAGGCGTAAAGGCAGCATTCGATAGGCTTCCTAACGCCACTAAGCTGATGACGCAACTAAAGGAAGCCACAGCAGGAACGGTAAGTGAGTTGGAGTTAATGAAAAGAACCGTCCAAGCCACAAACTTTGGGATATCGCTAGAGGCACTTCCTAAACTTTTAGAGTTTGCAGCCATCAGGGCACAGCAAACAGGGCAGTCAGTTGACTACCTGGTAGATTCTATCGTTACCGGTATTGGCCGAAAGTCTCCTTTAATCCTGGACAACTTAGGTATTAGTGCGGTAGCTCTTAAAGAGAAAATGGGAGGCGTGGCACTGGCTACCGCTTCGATAGCTGAAGTTTCAGAGGCTGTCGGAAAGATAGCAGAGGATGAGTTAACTAAAATGGGCGGGTTCTCTGAGAACACTGCTACCAAAGTAGCCCGGTTGACGGCTTCATGGGAGAACTTTAAAGTCTCTTTAGGTAAAAGTAGTTTCGTCGGTGCGCTGTCAGATGCTACAGAAGGTTTTCTAAACTTTTTCAATTCTCTTTTAGGTGGTCAGGCTTCGGTAGACCAAATGAAAGAAGGTTTAGACTTCTTAATTAAGGGTCTGAACAGTGGAGAGTTAAACGCAGAAACTTACGCCACGGCTTTTAAAGAGGCTGGCGTGGTAGCGGATAGGTTAGGAATTAAACTTATTAAGTTAACTGACGAGGCTACAGGATTAAGCAAGGTACTTGTAGATACTACTTCTAAGATACAGACCATTGCGGGGCCAGCCACACAACAGCAGATTACCACTTTAGATTCTTTGCAGGCTAAGATTAAAGACCTTAACGACCAATTTGAAGAGACCAACGTAGTAGATCAGCAGAAACTTGCAAACATTGGTGCTGAGATAATTGCTACAAATGCCCAAATAAAGAAGTTAGAAGAACTACGGAAAGCCAGGGAGAAATCAGACCTTAAACCGGATACCGTCAATGCTTATCAGGAAGCTATTGCCAAACTGAATAAGGAGATTGAGAATACTAATGTAAACGATACTTCAAGGCTTAGAATATTGTCGGCTCAGGTAGCCGGTTATCAGGAAGCTATTAAATCGGTAGACAGATTAAAACAAAGCTTTCAGGATCTTTCAGCAACAGTAGTTACACCTCCTGACACAGCATCTTTATTTAAGGGGATAGACTCAGAAACAGTAGCGGCGAGGTTTGAAGCTGGTCTAGCGAAGATGGCAGCGAGCGCCCAAACTCATACGGCTAAAATTCAACAGGCATTTATAGACTTAGGACCACTGATAGCAAATTCACTCGCGGGGATAGGTGAGGCGTTAGGAAATGCTATTGCTGGAGTTGGGAACTTCGGCGAAGATATTTTAAAGACAGTTGCCACGTTCGGGAAGCAACTTGGTGAAATATTAATAGCCCAGGGTGTTGCATTACTAGCGGCGAAGTTCGCTTTAAAAAATCCTTATACAGCGATCGCCGCGGGAGTGGCCTTAGTTGCTATTTCATCGGCTCTTTCATCTTCAATTAGCAAAGCTCACAGTTCTAGTATTGGTGGTCCGGGTGCTACAACAGCTACAAGGAGTGGTGGTGGTGATTCCATTAGCTCAAGCGCAACAACGGCACAAGATGTAAAAGTTAGCGGCTCAGTACAGGTGCGCGGTCAGGATATGTGGATCCTATTTAAAAATGTAGAAGACAACAATAAATTTACTAAGGCTACAGGTGGCTAGTGTTCAAATATATCGCATTCAGTTTCTTGCGAATAATCCTTTCGGATCGTTTATGACGGGTGATGTATTGGATATTTTCATGGACACTGATTTAGCTGTTGTTCCATCGGCCCCTTTCGACAATCAGGGCGCTGGAATATCAGTGCTTCTAAACAGCGTCGATTACCCACTGGCAGGAGCTGGTTTTATTTTAGACTTCTCGCCTTCCATAATGGCGATACAGGAATTTAGCCCACAAATATGTAGCGGTACCTCATTGCTTGTTTTCGGCCTTGCTGGATTTTGGCCATACACTACATACTACTCTCAGGAGAATCACTACTCATGTCAAATAAACTCACCTACCTGCAATTTGATGGTAGTGGGAGTGCCTATAGTCACTCCAGCGACTGATTCAGTAACGGCGGATGGAGCCATCCATGTATACGCCACTTCATCCAATGACATTCAATATAAGTTAAACGCTGACTTCGCGTATGATGACGGTACAGCATCGCTAGAATCTTATTTTAGTGGACTTCTTCCAGGATCTTACCGGGTGTATTTAAGGGACTCCGCGAATTGTGGGGTTAATGTTTTGGTTGATCTAAACTTTAGCAACGTATACGGGCCTAAATACAGGTTAGAGTATTACGATAATGATTCTTGCCTAACAAAGATTGACGTTTTACAACGTGGTTATTCTGGTTCAATCACTGAGGTATGCGGATCTGGGACGCCTTTTCAAATCCTTTTAAGGGGTGAAGGATCTCAGAATAAGTTTGAGCCTTTAATGTCTTCACAGGGGAATTTGAGTTTAGTATCAGAGACAGATTCGCAGTTCTTAGAACTATACACTAACGATCCTAACCTTTTTAGAATAGAATATTCTAAGGACTTTAATAATATGACCGATGAGGAGTTTGGTTTCACCCCGGCGCCTTTAGCGAATCTTTCGGCATGGACCAACATTGATACTGGCGGCCCGGCGTGGAATATTTCACTCACGCCCTACATAGACTTTAATCTTTTAGGTTTAAATATTACCTCTGATTTACTACGAACTGATTACGCATTCGAAGAGGGAAGAGAGTATACTTTTTACTATGAGTTCTTCTGTGAGAATGCTTTTGGAACGTTTAAAGTAAAAATATTAGATAGTTCAAACGTTGAATTGCTCAATACAGATATAATTATCTCACAAGTCACTCAGGCTGGTTACTACATTGTAACCGCGCCATCGGGAGCGGCTAAAATAGGTATTCAAATATTCAGCGCAGCCTCATGCGGATCGCCTTCTACCTTTTGCCAGAAGAGAATAAACTATTTCAGCAATGTAACGGCGACTATTCCATCTACGCCTCCTGTAGCGATAGGGTATGAGATTTTATGGAAAGGTAAGATTTTACCTCAGCAGTATTCGGAAGAGTATAAATTCCCTCCTTACTATGTTTCTGTTGTGGCTACTGACGGGCTGGCTGAACTTCAAAACTACTATCTGATTCAGCCAGATGGAAGTAAATATTTCGGGACTATAAGCCTTATTAAATTAGTCGCTCATTGTTTGAAGTTTATCAAGCTGGATTTAAACATCCGCGTCGGGTGCAATCTGTACGCTGAGAATATGCTACAGGAGGACGCTAACGATCCTTTCGAACAGGCCTATGTAGATTTTGACGCTTTCTATCTGGCAGAAGCAGAGCCTACGTTAGACTTTGTCCTTAAATCTATTTTGGAGGCCTTCGGATGTAGAATTACACAATGGGAGGATAAGTGGAATATCGTTCGGGTGGAGGAGATGCTGGCGGAATATGACAGAAGGGAGTTTGACAAAGACGGAAACTACTTATTGAACGATCACTTTAATCCGGTTATAGATGTTTTATATCCCAATGACGCTGTAGGGGATCTGGAATTAGATGCTGAATTAGATGCTGAATTAGGAACAAGCGTAGGGGTGATCCTGGCTAACGCGGATCATAATTTAGAACTGAAACCAGGGTACGGAAAAATCAAAGGAATCTACAGACTAGGACTAAAACCCAACATTTTAAGTAACGGTGATTTCAGGCTAAAGTCATTCTATAACCCTTTTTCTAATACTTATTTCTATGACATAAATAGAGATGGATGGACGCTTGTGAATGCTGGCTATGTGTTAACGGAGGGATATGAGTTTATAGATAAAACCAACGTTGCTTATACTATTTCCAGCGCTACAGATACTTTAACTGGGGAATGGGGTGGCGAGGCTTATTTACAGAGTGAAACATATTTTGTAAAAATGGGGGCTAATAATCAATTGAAGATTTTAGTCCGCTGTAAGGTTAGCCGTGTTAGTGCTTACTTTGGACTATTAACCTATACAATAGATGTCCCTTATGTAAAAATCAGAATTAGAGTTAAATACGGTGATTTATCACTTCAATCTAATGGAGCATGGGCGGAGGGGGATAGTATCCTAGTGTTTTATTGTACAGAGTTTAATAAATATGTTGATTATGAAATACTAGCACAGCAGCCAACAACATCAAGCCCGGTTGGAGGCATGGATTTAGACGTTCGTGTTTATCATGGATATGCTTATCACGCTGATTTTTTTGAGTTGGCAGATTTAAGAGCGTTTCAAACGTATAACGGTGTAGATCCAACTATACCAACAGGGTATAGAACAGAACTAAGAGATGCGGATGCTGGTGGTTTTTTTGGTGATATGTTCTACTACGAATTTGAAAAAAGCGTCGCTACAGACGATGGTGTTTTTGTTGTAGAGCCAGATGATTATGATGCGGTATTTAATCCTAAAAAATGGATTTTAAAAACCACTAAGGCGGCAAGCGGAACATTATCACAGGTTAATGTTTTCCCTTTTGCTATCGATAGGGTTGTTATATCATACTTGACTGAGGGTGATGATCCAATTGACACAATAGTAAGAACTATAAACGGGGAGAGTGGCAACCCAATTGTTTTAGAAAAAAAGGTAATTCTTGGCTCTCATTCAGATCTAATTGTTACTGAGCCTAGCTTTTCTTTTGATCTTGGTATATTTTTCCCTCCAGGGGGTGGGTTGGCCATACATACAACTAACATTTTATCATCAGATTTAATTTACACAGGCTATCTAAGAAGCGCCACAGGTGAAGGATATGAATACTTTACCCGTGATGGTGTGGCTGAGTCTGATAAACTTCATGGTATTTTATTAAAACAGTACGCCTCACAGTATAAAAAATCCTGGAGACTATTCAGGGGGAGCATGTATGCGATACGATATTTTGGCCTTTTAAACTCCATGAGAAATCCCCACGACGCAAACAGAGTCTATTTACCGATGGGGTTATCGTATGACGAAAAAATGAGAACATGGAATGGGGAGTTTGTAGAAATAGGAGCTTCAACAGCCGGTAGCGTTGGTGAAGTCGGAACACCTTTTAGCAGTGGATTTACAATAGGATACGGGCCTAACGGTTTCGATTAATAAATAAAGATATGTCAAACTTAAATAGAACCAATCTACAAACATTATACGGTACATCAGGCACAACTTTCCCTGATAACCAAACAGGGGAAATAAGTGAACAGGACATGAGAACGTTCGGCCAAGACGTGACCGACTCCACACTAAATAAAACAGATGATGTTTATACGTTAGTATTTCCACAGGCCACAGCTTCAGGTACAGATACTTATGCAGCTACCTTGAATCCTGCTATAACTGCTTATGCCAACGCGCAGAAATTCCAGATAAAATTTACTAACGCAAGCACTAGTGATTCAACCTTAAATCTAAACGGTATAGGTGATAAGAAAATATATACCAATCCGACATCACAAGTTGGAACAGGTGAAATAACAGCAGGACAGATTTACTTTTTGATTTATGACACGGCGCTAGATTCTGCTGCTGGTGGATTTTTAATGATTGGCGGAAGTTCAACCGGCGGCGGCGGAGGTGGGGTGACTTCTGTAAATGGTGACAGTGGACCTTCGGTCACTTTAGTTGCCGGGGACATAGCATTCACGCCAGTAGGTGGAATAGCTGCTACAGATGTTCAAGCGGCATTATCTGAACTTGACACCGAAGTTGACAGTCGAATAACGGCGGCAATATCTGGATTAAAGTGGAAGGATGCGGTACGTGTTGCAACTACGGTGAATGGAACATTAGCATCAGCCTACGAAAACGGCGATACTGTTGACGGTGTAGTTTTGGCTACAGGTAATAGGATTTTATTGAAGAACCAAACGACTCAGACCGAGAACGGTATTTATACTGTAAATGGTGCAGGTGCTCCAACGAGGGCAGTAGACGCAGATACAGGCACTGAATTGGAGGGCGCGGCGGTTAGCGTGTCGGAAGGAACAGCGAATGCTAATACTACATGGATTCAAACTACCGACGGACTTACTTTAGGAAGTTCTAATATAGTTTTTACTCAATTCGGATCAAGTACCACTGACGCGGATGCCACAACAAAAGGAATAGCTAAACTTTATCCATCAACATCTTTAGGAACCAATACCGATGGAGCGCCAACACAGAACGCGGTAAAAGTATATGCGGATTTAAGACTTTTAATCACTGATTTTGCAAAATACATTATCGATCAGGCGACAACGTCGACATCAGGTGGAACGATAACCCTTGATATGAATAGCCAGGTACAGCGCTCACACGTTGGGTCTGCTACATTCTCGGCAGCTAAAGCGGTGGCAATGAGTAACACAACGAATAGCTTTTTTTTCAACTGGGTTTTTGAAGTAACATCGGTAAGTGCTGTTTTAACATTTCCTTCTGATTGGCTTTCATCTTCACCTGATTTTAACGGTTCAACTTGGACTCCTCCGACTACAGGTAAGTTTGAATTTGGCGGTTCGTTTGATGACGTGAATAATGTTTGGTATGTTAAAGTAGCAGGACCGTTCATATGATAGGGAGTAACGCAACAATCAGCACTAAAAGGGAAAATATAGTTAAGCCGACTTATAAGTCTTGCGCTGTTTGGATTGATGCTAACGACTACTCTGTAGGTACTTTTTCAAATGGAGCATCGATCACTAACAAAGGCACCAATGGCGCTACATTCGTAGTGTCAGGCTCAACGCTAGAAGTGCAATTAGATGGTAGTGGTAATAAAGAATTTGAGTTTAACGGTTCTTACATTGTTTGCAATAGTTCAAAAACTCCATTTACAAAATATCACAGTTTAGCCACTGATTATACAGTAATGGCTATCTGTAAATTAGGAACAAGTTCAAGTCCTGATGCCCAGTTTTCTATTTGTGGTAATAACGCTTTTACATCTGCAAACATTGGCATGATGTGTCATGTTGATAACCGTAACGCTATCTCGGCAGGCAACAGAGGCGTGCAAAGACTTATTGTGAAAGGAACACCGGGAAGCACTGTTTTTAACAGTGTATTAAATAACGGATCATACAATACAGAGCAATGCTTATGGTGGAATTTAATACCATCATCCGTATTAGATCCTGATTTTTTAATTAAGGACGGCGATGTTGTTTCAATCTCTGACAGATCACGAACGACAGCAAACACGGCGGTTAGTGTGGGTACAGTTGTAACACCTTCATCATCGGCAGCAACGTATGATCTTGCAATTGGCGCGGCCGGTAATGGAACATTCATTCAGGCGGCAGGGAGTACCATGAAGCAATTTGCAATCTATGATGAGGTTTTAAACCTTTTCGATGTCCGCGGAATAGAGGCTTATTTTGGAAAATATAACACCAGGGGAAACACAACAATAAGGTCTACAGGGCGAACGCTTAAATCGTTCACTGATGATTATGTTTTAGGTGGGCTTTATGCAAAGAATGCAGACCGATCAAAAACAGTCTTAATAGCTTCACTTGGAGCGGACCACTTCGCTGTCGGTACTAACCGGGATGGTGTACAAATGATGTCTACAGATGACGGCTTTACATGGCCTGCAGATTTCGGTACAGCGATCTGGACAGATGCCACAAAAACTATAATGCCTCCATTCGGCGGATACAATCCAGCAACAGATACACTGATAGCAGTTTACTCAAAGTGGACAACAGCAACAGGGGCATACACTGATTTAGTTTGCAGAAGATCAACAGATGGGGGTACTAGTTGGAGTTCTGAAATCACCATAACACTTCCGACCACTTCTCCGGCTTTAACTTTTTGGTTGGCACATGATAAACTAGAGGCGTGTAACAATGGTGATGTAGCTATACCGTTGTACGCATTTTCAACTACGGCTCTTTATAAGGTTTATATAATGCGATCAACTGATGATGGTCTGACATGGTCATTCGCAGAAGTATTTTCTTCTGGATCTGCTTATATAAACGAATCTAGTTTAGGATGGCTGGGTGGTAATAATTGGATTCTATGGAGTCGTATTGAGGCTGTTAGTGGTGGTGTTTTCAAGTTCAGGCAATTTTATAGCACCGATGATATGGCTACATGGTCAAATCAGGGCGATACTCCTTTCGGGGGCGCGCTGTTTGCTCACCCTCCAATGCTTAGAAGTTTTCTAATTGATGGCACAAGAGTGATAGAGGCCACATGGGTTAATAGATTAACCAGAAGGATGCACTGCAAGTATGCTTTAGCGTCTGCTATTGTTACAAATGGTATTTCAGAATGGACAGCTAAAACGACTTATACTGTTTTCCAAAGGTTTCAGGGTGACAGTCAGGGGTATGAAACTGGCTATCCGTTCTTTATTCACGGGCGCGATGACTTGAATATGCAGGGTGCTTGGTTCGATGAAACTAGCACAACAACTACACGGGTATCAATACAGTATTTCAATGATGAGTTAAAGCAGACTATTAAAACCGAACTTGGAATCTAATGGCATTAATAACATACGACGATAAAGATAGTTCACTACCCACTGGCTCTGCTAATCCTAGAAAGAAGATCCGTGACGTTGATTTAAATGAGATTAAAAGCGTTGTTAACGCGAATCAAAACGGGCTTGCGGCGGCAATTGATTTGGCTATAGGTGATGTTGTCGAGGATGTAATAGTAAATGGAGAGACCGAAAAGGCACCATCTCAAAATGCAGTATTTAATGCGCTTGACGGGAAGCAGGATACTTTAGTCGCCGGAACGAATATTAAAAATATTAACGGCGTATCTGTTTTAGGATCAGGTTCAATAACTCTTATTGAGGACGCAATAGTTAACGGAGTTACTGATAAAGCGCCATCGCAGAATGTGGTATTTGATGAATTGGCTTTAAAAGCCACTATCGCATACGTTGACGATATAGCTTCTGGGTTGGTCAGTTCATGGAAGGCGGCTGCTGATGTGGCAACTACCGCAAATATCACCCTATCAGGAGAACAGACAATAGACGGAGTTTTAACAAGCACCTCACGGGTTTTAGTCAAAAATCAAAGCACAGCTTCACAGAATGGAATTTATGATACTGCTGCCGGGGCGTGGTCCAGGTCTACAGATGCCAATACGGCTATAGAACTTGAGGGTGCGGCGGTGTCAGTGCAACAAGGGACTACTCAAGCCAATACGTCTTGGATACAAACTACCGACAATATCACTTTAGGAAGTTCTGATATCGTATTTAGCCAATTAGGAACGTCGGTTCAGGATGCTAGCCCGACGGTTAAGGGAGTGGCTCGGCTTTATACTTCCACAGGTTCTAGTACTGATGGGTCAATGGACCGAAACAGTATTACTACTGCGCTAGCTTTGAAGGCTAATTTAATTTCACCTTCATTCACTACTCCAGCTCTTGGCACGCCTTCTTCGGGTACGTTAACTAACTGTACAGGCCTGCCGGTAAGTACGGGAATTTCAGGGCTAGGAACTGGGGTAGCTACATTTTTGGCAACTCCATCGAGTGCCAATTTAGCCTCAGCGGTAACCGGGGAAACCGGAACGGGTGCTTTGGTATTTGCGACTTCGCCCACGTTGGTAACTCCGGCTTTGGGGACTCCGGCTAGCGGTGTAGGGACTAACATCACCGGAATTGTAGCGACGAATGTAATAAACGCACCATCGGGGAATATTGCATCAACTACAATTCAGGCGGCAATCAACGAGCTAGATACAGAAAAGGCAGGATTAACTTCTTTTATCACAAGGGAAACTCCGTCAGGGCTTATTAATAGCTCTAACACGGTTTACACACTTGCAAATTTACCAATAGTTGGTAGTGAATGCGGTTTTAAAAACGGACTACTACAGGATGAGGGGGATGATTACACAATAAGCGGCGCAACTGTAACTTTTGCGGTAGCTCCAACAACAGGAAGTAAATTAGTTTTTAACTACAGAAAATAATGGCAACGCAAATAGGTACAGATCAAATTCAGGACTCATCTATAACTGAATCTAAACTAGCTGATAACGCACTAAGGCCTGTTGATGGCGGTGCT
>Ga0184628_10000411_pt1 | contig 23482 bp, 15 predicted proteins | sample PLM4_5_b1_FD_133149 | JGI IMG/M metagenome (GOLD analysis project Ga0184628, IMG submission 133149) | Groundwater sediment microbial communities from an aquifer in East River, Colorado, USA - PLM4_5_b1 | ecosystem: Environmental > Terrestrial > Soil > Riparian zone | place: USA: East River... | reverse complement strand
GTCGATGTCGGCGGTGAACTCGACCGTGCTGTATCGGACGTGCGTATTCGGCCGCAGCCGGATCCCCACGCGTGGATCGTCCATGAACAGCGACTGAAACGTGCTGCTGCCCTCGAAGGCCCCGTACAGCCGGAGTCCGGCTTCAAGTAACGCAAATTGCACGATGAGGATGACGGCCAGGACCATCACGCGCCGGCCGATCGATCCGTTCGTCAGAAACGCCATGGCGCGCATGCAGGCGCTTCATTGTAATCTGGCGGCCACATGCCTTCGCGCGCTGCGGAACGCGTCACTGCCGACTGGCCGTTCGTCCTCGTGGGCGCACTGCTCGTGGCGGTGGCTCTCGTGGCCAACGAGCTGGTCCTCGGCGCCTGGCTGACGATCGGTGGACACGTCACCAATCCGGCCAGCCGGCTCGTGCTGGCGCTGATCGACGTGACCGCGCTCGCCGCCGGCCTCGTGTTGATCGTCCGCCGCCACCGCGCGCCGTGGCGGCAGATGGTGCTCTCGATCGCCGTCACGGTGATCACACTGGCGCTGGCCGAAGGTGGTTTGCGTCTGGTGTTTGGCGTGCGGTCGCTGTTCGGGCCGCCCGACCGGGAAATCGACGCCGTGCTCGGCTGGCGGCCGGTCGCGAATGTGGCCCTGGACCGCGACATGCCGGGCTTTGGCCGGGTGCACTACACCACCAGGACCGGCGGCTTCCGTGTCTTTGGCGACCCGTCGTCCACCAAACTCAAGGTGCTGGTGATCGGAGACTCGTACACCGAGGCCGCCACGGTCTCCGACGGCGAGACGTACTACGAGCGCTTCGCGCGTATCGCGCCCAACGTCGAGATATTTGCCATCGGCGGTGGTGGTTACGGCACGCTGCAGGAGTATCTGCAGCTCGATGCGTGGACGGACAAGATTCGGCCAGACCTGGTGATCGTTCAAATGCACCCGAACGATCTCATCAACAACTCGCATGCGCTCGAGTCACGCAGTACGACCGACAACAATCAGATGACGCGTCCGTACTGGGAACAGGGCCGGGCGGTGTCGCGGTTCCCCGAAAACACCGCGTGGGGACCGCTCTACAACCTCGTGCGGCATTCGTATCTCCTGCGGTTGATCAACGTGAATGTCGTGTTCCTGCGCGCGCGCGCCGTGGGTTCGGTTGAACACTCGGCCGACCGGGACGATGCCGACGTGAAACAGGCCACGGCGACCACCGCAGAACTGCTGCAGCTGATGCGGCGGCGATCTGGTGTGCCCGTCGCCGTGTTTTCAGTGCGGCCTGATCAGTCGAGCTTGTGGACCGTGTCAGAGGTCTGCCGTGACGCAGGCGTCATCCACATCGCGGGCGTGGGCGAAGCCGTCGAAGCAGCGGCTGCGGCCGGCGAACGCGTGAACGGGCTGCCCACGGACGCCCACTGGAATGGCCGCGGCCACGAAATCGCGGCCGGCGTCATTGCCAAATGGTTCACGCAGGGAGACTGGCGCGGCCGCTAACCCGCGTGGCGATGTGCACCTCACGCGTGAGCCAGATCCACAGGACCAGGTACACAACCGACAACAGCACCGACATGTCGATGAACGTCCACGATCGATCGATGGCCGGCGGCATCGTCATGCCGAATCCGTAGAACAGGTACAGGTTCAACGCGTAGGCCGCCGAAATCAGCCAATACAGCCGCCGGAGCTTCGGCATGGCGCCGGCCGCGATCGCCAGAAACGGCAGCGCCAGGTAGGAGTGATTCTCATGGACCTGGCCGGCGACCATGAAATACGCGATCACGCACCAGCCCCCAATGAGCGCCGCGGTCGTGCCCTGAACGTTGCGACCGGCCCGCCACGTTCCCCACGCCAACGCGGCCAGTGTCAGCACGATGCCGATGATGCGCGGATTCGGAATGCCCTGCGCGACCACCGTCGAGATGCGCACCATGGTCGCCGGTCTCGACAGCGCATCCATCCATCCGAGTTCGGACAACCGGACGAACGAACCAGCCGCCCACGTCAATAGCCACCAAAGATTCGTCGCCGTGCCTGACACGACATCGTGCTCGCCAAACCGCTGCAACGCGCGCACGAGACTCGGCCAGGTGCCGGCGATGACGTACGGCAGACAAGCCGCCACGCCGACAGCCGACGCCGCAAGAATCGCCGGCACCACCTGCGATCGGCTCTCGCGGCGGGCCAGTACGAGTGCAATCATCGGAAGCACGAAAAGGGCCTGCGGCTTGGTCAGCACGGCCACCGCGAAGAGCACGCCGGCAAGCCGCGGCCGCCGGTCGATCCCCGCCAGCAACGCCAGCGCGGCCGGCACGGCCATCTGCGCATCCAGATAGCCGTCCACGGCGCCGGTCAGCCACACGGCCGGGCTGATCCAGAACGCCGCGGCCGCCCAGACCGCGGCGTCACCAAGCACGCGGCGTCCCCACGTGAGCAGGGCCACCACGAAGATCAATTCGGCGATCATGCCCGGCAGCTTGATCAGAATGGAGAGCAGGGGGCCATCGTGAAAATCGGGATCGATCCATCTGTAGATCTTTCCCACGAGCGCTAGTTCAAGCTGGTCGATGGGCGGGTACTCGGTCGTCGTGGAGGCGATGCCCCAGACAAGTTTCCGTTCCTCGGGCGGCGATCCGCCGCCGCCATACACGCCGCTAAAGTCCGTTGAGACGACAAAGGCCGTCGCCTTCCAGTCGGGCACATCACGAGTGCCCGGCAGCGGAAGGACGACGGCACGGACGATCGCGCCGGCGATCAGGATGAGGAGGAGCCACCGCTTCGGCGGCACGCTACTTCTTCGCGGCCATGGCGGCTTTGATCGCGTCCACGGTCACCGTCGCGCGGTACTCGACGATGGCCTTGGCCATCTCCATGTTCTTCTTCGCGTCGGCGATGGAGACGCCGTTGATGGTGGCCTTGCCGGCCTTGACGCGCTCGTCATAGCGCACGGACTTCGGGTCCGTGATCCACATATTCAGCGTGATGATCGCGTCGTCGTGCAACTGATCGCTCGTGCCTTCCTTGATGAGGCCCTTGGCGGCCATCTCGCGGCTGACGCTTGCGTAGTCGTAGTACTGCGGGATGTGGACGACGAACGGTTTGCCGCTCCATTCGGTGTTGAGCCTGGTCGCGACGGTTCGCATGCCGGTCGTATTGCCGCCGCTATCCCCGATGAGCACGATGTTTTCGAAACCGTGCGTTTTGAGGCTCGTCACAATGTCGGTGAGCAGCGCCTGGAAGGTCTCTTCGCGGAGGCTGATCGTGCCGGCCGTCGCCATGTGTCCGCCGCGGCCCGCCGGATCGCCTTCCGGAACAAATGGGTCGATCGGCGCGCACAGCGCGTTGCCGAGCTTGCGAGCAATGGCTTCGCAGTTGGCGCGCAGCACGTAGTTGTGTTTGCCGAGCGCGAGCCACGGGCCGTTGGGTTCGATGCCGCCCGTGGTGATGATGATCGTCGTCATCCCCGCCTTCATGGCGTCGCGAACGTCCATCCACGTCATCTCTTCGAGCCAGACCGTGTTGGCCTTGGGGAGCGGGTTCGGAGTGTCAGCGCAGTTATACGGATTGTTCGCGCAGTTGCCGCCGCCGCGATTCTGCGCAGCCTGGGTCTGGGTTTGCGCCTGGCCCTGGCCCGGGCTCGCCGCCACCGCCAACGTCGCCAATGCGCCTGCAAGGAGGGATTTCGGGATCATCGGGCTGCTCCTGTTTGAAAAGAGTGGGGACGATGATCAGACAAGGAAGTGAAGGGAGTCAAGGAAGTGAAGACGTCTTAGACATCTTCACTTCCTGATCTTGGAGTCTTCAATTCCTTGGAAATTGCGGCGGTTTTCAGCCGCAACCAGAAGTCGTGCCGCAGTTGGCGCACTTGTAGCACGCGCCGGCGCGAACCATGATCGAACCACACGTCGAACACGGCGGCGCGTCTTCCTGGTTCTGGATGGCGGCGAAGGCAGAGCCTGACGCCTTCGCGACCGAGGCCACGGAGGAGACGGAGGACACGGAGGGTGTCTTCGCAGCCGCGTTGACGTCGAGCACGAGTTGCTCGGGCGTCGTGGTCACTTCGGGCACGTTCAGGCCGGCTCGATACTGCGCTTCCGGCGACAGGAACTTCGCGGCCATCCATCGGAAGATGTAGTCGACGATGGATTTGGCGAAGCGGATGTCCGGATTGCGCGTCATCCCGGCCGGTTCGAACCGGACGTGGCTGAACTTGTCGACCAGATCCTGCAGTGGCACGCCGTACTGCAGCGCGTAGCTGATCGCCTGGGCGAACGCGTCGGCGAAGCCCGAAATCGTCGAGCCTTCCTTCGCCATCGTCAGGAACAGTTCACCCGGCTGGCCGTCTTCGTAGAGGCCGACCGTGATGTAGCCTTCGTGACCGCCGATGTCGAACTTGTGCGTGATCGAGTGCCGTTCGTCGGACAGTTTGTGACGGCGCGGACCGGCTTCCATGCCGGCTTCGACCGGACTCATGCCGCGCGCGGCTTCCGGCGTCTTGTCCTTCGACGTGTTCAGCGGCTGCGTGCGCTTGCTGCCATCGCGATAAATCGAGACGGCTTTGGCGCCGATGCGCCACGCATCGATGTAGGCCTGTTCGATTTCCTCGACGGTCGCGGCCTTCGGCACGTTCACGGTCTTGCTGATCGCGCCGGAGATGAACGGCTGCGTGGCGCCCATCATCTTGATGTGCCCCATGTAGTGAATCGAGCGCACGCCCTGTGACGGTTTGAAGGCGCAGTCGAACACCGGCAGGTCCGCGTCCTTGAGGTGCGGCGCGCCTTCGATCGTTTCGTGCTCATCGATGTAACCGATGATGTCCTTGACCTGCGCCGCCGTGTAGCCGAGCTTCGTGAGCGCCATCGGCACGGTGTTGTTGACAATCTTCATCAACCCGCCGCCGACGAGCTTCTTGTACTTGACGAGCGCGATGTCCGGTTCCACGCCGGTCGTATCGCAGTCCATCATGAAGCCGATGGTGCCGGTCGGCGCAAGCACGGTGGCCTGCGCGTTGCGGTAGCCATGCTGCTCGCCGAGCTCGACGCACTCGTTCCAGATGGCCTTGGCGCCTTCGAACAGGTCCTTGGGCACGTGGGTGCGGTCGATGTCCTTGATCGCGGCGCGGTGCTTGCGCATGACGCGCAGCATCGGCTCGCGGTTCTTCGCGAAGCCGGGGAACGGTCCGCCGTGATCGCGCGCGATGCGGGCCGACTGCGCATAGGCCGCGCCGTGCATGACGGCCGTAATCGCCGCCGAGTAGTCGCGGCCGGCGTCGCTGTCGTACGGCAGGCCGCGCGACATCAGCAGTGCGCCAAGGTTCGCATAGCCCAACCCGAGCGGCCGGTAATCCCGGCTGTTCCGGCCGATTGCCGGCGTCGGATAGCTCGCGTTGTCCACCAGGATTTCCTGGGCCGTGATGAACGTCTCGCAGGCTTTGGCGAACGCCTGGACCTGGAATTCGCCGTCTTCGCCGACGAATTTCATCAGGTTGATCGAGGCGAGGTTGCACGCCGAATCATCGAGGAACATGTATTCCGAACACGGATTGCTCGCGTTGATGCGCGCCGTTTCGGGGCACGTGTGCCAGTCGTTGACGGTCGTGTCGAACTGCATGCCCGGATCGCCGCAGACCCACGTGCCGTCTGCGATCATCCGCATCAGGTCGCGCGCCTTGTAGGTGTCCATCACCTCGCCGTTCGTGATCGACCGCGTCTGCCACTCGCCGTCGTCGAGCACGGCACGCATGAACTCGTCGGTGACGCGCACGGAGTTGTTCGAGTTCTGGAAAAAGACCGACGCGTACGCCGGGCCCGTGAACGAGCCGTCGTAGCCGGCGTCAATCAGCGCCCAGGCCTTCTTTTCTTCTTCAACTTTGCAGTTGATGAACTCGACAATGTCCGGGTGTTCGGCGTTCAGGATGACCATCTTGGCCGCGCGGCGCGTCTTGCCGCCCGACTTGATGACGCCCGCGAACGCGTCGAACCCCTTCATGAAGGACACCGGCCCCGACGCCGTGCCGCCGCCGGCCAGCACCTCGCGCGAGGACCGAATCGCCGACAGGTTCGAACCCGTGCCGGATCCGAACTTGAACAGCATGCCCTCGGTCTTGGCCAGCGTCAGAATCGAGTCCATCGTGTCCTGGACCGAATTGATGAAACAGGCCGAGCACTGCGGGGCCTTTTCGAAGCCGCAATTGAACCAGACCGGGCTGTTGAAGGCGCCCTTCTGGTAGACCAGCAGGTGCTTCAGTTCGTCGCTGAACGCCTGGAGATCGTCTTCCGACGCGAAATACGCCTGTTCGCGGGCCCAAACCGTGATCGTGTCCACGACGCGGCCAATCAACTGCTTCACGGAACGTTCGCGTTCCGGCGCGCCGATCTGCCCGCGGAAGTACTTGGACACGACAATGTTGGTGGCCTGCTGCGACCAGAAGCGCGGAAACTCCACGTCGCGCTGCTCGAACACGAGCTCGCCACGTTCGTTCGCGATTACGGCTGAGCGAAGCTCCCAGTCAATCTCATCAAACGGATCCACGCCGTCTTTCGTGAAATACCGTTCGAACTCGAGACCGACGACGTCGGACGATGGTCCAAAAATCCGCCCCGTCGTCTGCTCCACTGCCGACTCTACGTGTTGAGCCCTTTGCATTCCCGCCTCCTAAAGTACTTGTCTAACTAAAATTGTTTCGACGCCGCTACGAACCTACCGGTCAAGGCTTCTGGCAATCGCTGGGAGGATCGCCGTGGGTCTTTTTGCGGTACCGGCTGACGAATATGCGCTCGGTCTCGATGGATGTCAAGATCGATCCTACGACATATGGTGGTCGGAAGGAGTACCCCCCGCCACATGTTGAGTTTTGGCCCGTTAGTACGCGAGTTCTTTCAGATGCCCTATTTCAGGATTCCGACCCGTCTGGTACTTCGTGATTCAATCTGACGCACGGATGGCATCACGCCGGCGACTCCTCCTCCTTTTTCTGGCATTTCTGATCACATTGCCGGCCGTGACGACGAGGCTGTACGCGTCGGATGAAATCGAGTACTTTGCCTGGTTGCGGTCGGTCGTCTTCGATCGCGACGCGGATTTTCAGAACGAATACCAGCACTTCTACGACGCGGGCGTGTCACACACCGCGGATTTTCACGAAACGTTTCTTGAACGCACGACCGAAATCGGACGGCGCGTGAACTACGCCACCGCGGGCGCGGCGCTGCTCTGGGCGCCGTTCTATGCCATCGGGCACGTGGTCGCGCTCGCGACAGGTGCACCGGCGAACGGATTCAGCCAGCCCTACATCGCGGCGGTAGCCTGCGGATCGGCGTTTTACGCGTTTCTCGCCGTGTTGCTGTCGGCCACCGCCGCGCGACGTTTGTTCGGCCACGGTTTGGCCGCCAGCCTCGCGATTGCCGGCGGCACGCCGCTGATCTTCTACGCGTACGTCGCGCCCGGATTCGGCCACGCCGCGTCGGCGTTTGCCGTGTCGCTGTTTGTGTGGGTCTGGCTGCGCGTGCGCGACCGCTGGTCGATTGGCGGCGCCGTTGCGCTGGGACTTTCCGGCGGCCTGCTGGCGTTCGTCCGCGAGCAGGACGTCCTTCTTGTGGTCGGCCCGGCCCTGGATTTCGTGCGGTACTGGGTCCGCCCATCGTCTGATTCGGGTGCGCAGTCCCGGCCTGCGACGACGCAGCCGTGGGTCGCGGCGATCGCCGGCACCCTCGCATTCCTCGTCGCGCTCGCGCCGCTGCTGGCGTCCTACTACGCTGTAAATGGCCATTTGGGCGCCACCGAAACCGCGGCGCGCAAGATGAACTGGGCTGCGCCGCACGCGTTATCCGTGTTGTTCGACCTCGAGCATGGCTTGTTCGCGTGGACGCCGTTGGCGCTCGTCGCGATCGTCGGACTCGTCGTGATGTGGCGGCGCAACACGGCCCCGGACATCCGCTGGATCGGCGGACTGATGCTCCTTATGGTCGCGGCGCAGGCGTACTCATCTGGTTGCGTGGAATCGTGGACGGTCGCCGGTTCATTCGGGCAGCGCCGATTCGTGGCCATCACTCCGTTACTGATCGTGGGGCTGGCCGCGCTGTTCACGCATGTCCGCGCCACATGGCCGAGGCGCTCGCTCCTCGCCGTGGTGGCCCTCTGCGTATGGTGGAATCTCGGCCTGATAGCGCAGTTCGGACTGAATCGCATGGATCGCCAGAAGTTGACGCTCATGGACAACGCGCGCGTGACGTTCCTCGAACTGCCCCTGCAGGCACCCGCCCTCGCGTGGCGCTATCTGACGGATCGATCGTCGTTCTACAAACTGCCCAGACAATAAAACGCGCTACCATATCCACGGAGGCTCCCTTGAGAACCAGCCGTCTTCTTCCCGTCCTGCTCGTTGTGTGCGCGTTCGTTGCCGCCGCGGCGCCACGCGCACAAACCCAGGCTCTCTCGATGCCCGGATTCCCGGCCGCCGGCGCGCCGCCGACCGTCACGGTCCTGTCCTCCGGCGCCGCGCCGAAGAAACAACTCCGTTACACCATCGCCGCGATGCAGAAAGCGCGCATGGACATGACGACGACCATCTCGATGGCGATGAACATGGGCGGCATGGCCATCCCCATGGACATGCCCACGATGAAAATGTCGATCGACATCGGCGTGACGAACATCGCGGCCAACGGCGACATCACCTACAACATGGCGTTCACCAGCGCCACCGTCGAAGGCGGCGCGGCGGCCGATCCCATGGTCGCGCAAACCATGCAGACTGCCCTCGCAGGGATCACCTCAATCAAGGGGACCTCGACGGTGTCCAACCGCGGCGTGACCAAGTCGACGAAGCTCGACATCGGCGATCCCGCGATGCAGCAGATCATCGGCCAGATGACATCGTCCGTTGAAAACCTCTCGATGCCCTTTCCCGAAGAAGCGGTGGGCGCCGGCGCGAAGTGGGAAGTGCGCCAAGGCAATACGACCGGCGGCCAAACGATGTTCGTGAAGTCCACTTACGAACTGGTTTCAATCGACGGCAACGCGGTGTCGCTCAAGGTCGTGACGGAGCAGACGGCGCCGCCGCAGTCCATCAGCAACCCTGCCCTGCCGGCCGGCGCTGAAATGAACCTGGAGAAAGTCACGGGCTCAGGCACCGGCACCATCCTCATTCGCCTCGACTCACTCGTGCCGACCAGTCAGCTGGAAAGCGCGACGTCAATGACGATGACGATGAGCATGGGCGGCCAGAGCCAGCCGATTACGACCGACATGAAGATGAAGGTCAGCGTCGCGCCGGGAAAAGACAAGTAGACACCCGCCGTCCATGGCCGCCCGTTCAGGCACGCTGACCGCCCTCGGCTGGTTCGTCGCCTCGCGGCTGGTGATCGTCGCGCTCGGGATCATTGGCGTCGCCACGTTCATCGATCAACACACCGGCACGGTCGCCAGCGCCGCCAGTGCGTTCAATCTCGAAGCGGTCTGGAACAAGTGGGACGCGGAGTGGTATCAGCGCATCGCCACTCATGGGTACACGTACGAAGCTGACACCATCCGGGGCCAGGCTGCGGCGGCCTATTTTCCGCTCTACCCGCTCACCGTCCGGCTGATTCTGTCGCTCGCGCCGTCGCTGTCGTTCTTCTGGGTGGCCACGATCTTCTCCAATCTGGCGACGATGGCGGCGTTGTGGCTCGTCGCGCGGGAGGTCATCGACCGCGACGATCAGATCGGCCGCGTGATGGCCGTGATGATGACGTCGGCCGGGTCCTTCTATCTGTCGATTCCGTACACCGAAGGGTTGTTCCTCCTCCTCGTCGTCGGTACCATCGTCCTCACCCGCCGCCGGCAGTATGAAGCGGCGGGACTGATCGCTGGACTTGCCGCGACCACCCGCGTGCATGGACTGGCGCTGGTGGCGATTCCGGTGTTTGCGTGCTGGCTCGATGCGACGGCGGCCTCACGCACGCGCTGGATGCGGACCGGATTGACCCTCGCCGCGTTTGCGATTCCCGTCGCGGTATTCCTGGCGTACGAGGCCCGCGTGCTCGGATCACCGTTCGCGTTTCTGGCCCGTCAGGAGATGTGGAACAACCCGTCGCCATACCCGTTTCAAGCCGTGATGGGCCTCATCGAGTTTCCGCGACGCGTCAGTGGCTGGATTCACGGCGCGACCTGGGTCCTTTATGTGGCACTGCTCGTGCGGTACTGGCGCCGGCTTCCGATCGGCGAAGTCCTGTTTTGCGCCGGCGTCCTCCTGATCTCCACGCAGCAGGAGTCATTCCAGGGCATCTATCGCTACATGGTTCCGCTGATTCCGCTCACGCTGGCGATTGCGCGCGATCGGGACGAGGTCCGCCACGGCGTGATCGCGCTGAATCTGATCCTCGGCGTGCTGATGCTGCTGGCGTTTGTCACGAACAACCGGCTCACGGTGTAGCGGGCCGACCGCCACCATTTGATAGAGTTCCTCGTGTGGAGGACTCGAACCTGACCATGCCTGCGGCGCCGATCCCGGCGGCCGTCGTGCCAATGCCGGCGCCAGTCATCCCTCGCTGGGTCGCGATCCTGCAGGCGATCGCGATCTCAGGCATCCCGACTCAACTCGTGATCGTGATCGCGCTCTGGTTCACCACCGATCTGATCGTCATCGACGATTCGGGGTTGCGGATGTCGCTGCAATTCATGGCGACGCTGATGCTGCTGGACACGGCGTTGATCGCCCTGATGATTCGCGTGTTTCTTGAATTCAGCGGCGAAGACTCCAAAGGCATGTTCATCGGTAACCGCCCGGTCTTTGGTGAGATACTCCGCGGCCTGCTCTTCATGCCGGTGGTCCTGGTCGGCGTGACGGCGATTGTGCAGGGAATCCGCGCCGTGGCGCCGGGCCTGCACACAGTCGAGATCAATCCGCTCACGCAGTTCATGCAGTCACCGCTGGAGGGAGCGATCTTCATCCTGGTGGTGATTCTGGGCGCCGGCATCAAAGAAGAACTGCAGCGCGCGTTCGTGCTGAAAAGATTCGAGCAACGCCTCGGCGGCATGCGCTGGGGTCTTGTGGTGACGACGGTCGTCTTTGGCGTGCTGCACGCGCCGCAGGGCATCGACGTGGCAATCACCATCGGTTTCCTCGGCTTGTTCTGGGGCGTGCTCTACATGAGGCGCCAATCGGCGGTCATGAGCATGACCAACCATGCGTCGTTCGATGCGGCCCAGGTCGTCCTCTACCTGATTAGCCGCGCGTTGGGTAGCTAGTGGAGCGCCGACCAGCGTGACGGTTCTGTACTTCGCGGATACGCGATTTCCCATCGAACGCGCCAATGGCGTGCAGAGCATGGCGACCTGTCGTGCGCTGGCCGCGCGCGGACATGACGTGACACTGGTCGTGCGACCCGACAACGCGACCAGACCGCGAGACCCGTTCACGTTCTACGGGTGGGAGCCGATCGACACACTGCACGTGCAGACGGTGGCGGCCGGCGGCGCCGGGCCGACGCGGCGCATCCGCTATCTCCTCGCGGCCGCGCACGTGGCAGTGACACAGCGAGACGCCGTCGTGTTGACGCGAGATCTGGGCCTGGCCGCGTGGCTGTTGCAACTGCCGAAAGCCACACGCCCGGCGCTCGTCTACGAATCGCACGGCCTCGCCGACATCGTCGCGGCGGAAATGCCGCAACTGCTGGGCCAACCGGCCTTCGCGCCGTCACCGAACAAACTGAAGCGGCTTGCGCGGCGGGAGGAGCGCGTGTGGCGCCGGGCCGGCGCGTACGTGACGATCACCCAGGCGTTGGCGACTGAACTCACCCAGCGGTTTGGGCCCCGGCCGAACGTGTTCGTTGTGCCGGATGGCGCAAGGCCCTCGAGCCGCGCCTCAGGACCGCCGGCGCCTGCCGGCGATCGATTCATCGCCGGCTATGCCGGTCATCTCTATCCGTGGAAGGGCGTGGACGTGTTCGTCCGCGCTCTCGCCCAGGCGCCCGGCGTCCACGGCCTCATCGTCGGCGGCCATCCGGGCGAGCGCGATCTCGAGCGCGTGCGCGCGCTCGTTCAGTCGCTCGGAATCGAATCGCGCGTCACCATCACCGGCCTCGTGCCGCCACGTGAGGTGATCCCGCTGCTCCGAGCGGCGAATGTGCTGGTTCTGCCGAACACCGCCTCGGCGATCTCGGAGCGCTACACCTCCCCGTTGAAACTCTTCGAGTACCTGACGCTCGGCCGCGCGATCGTCGCGTCCGATCTCCCGGCGGTGCGCGAGGTCCTGAGGCATGACGACACGGCGTGGCTGGTCAAGCCGGGAGACGCCGACGATCTGGCGGTGGCGCTGCGCGCACTTCGGGATCATCCCGATGACGCGGCAGCCCTGGGTGCGCGGGCAGCCGCGTTGGCACCGTTCTTCACCTGGGACGCCCGGGCCGACAAGATGGAACGCGCGCTCGAGGCCGCGCGCGCGTCATGATCTCCGAGCGCCTGATCGCTCTTACCCAATGCCCCGACTGTCGTGGCGAGATCGCGCGATCGGCGTCCGGCATCGCCTGCAAGCAATGCGGCCGCGTCTTTGAATCACGCGGCGGCTTTCTCGACCTGCGGCCACGCGACGCGTTCGCCGAACAGACCAAGTACCTCGACGACAACCTCCACGCCGACGCACGGCACGAATCGATCGCGCCGCCGGTCCTCGGCTCAAAAATTCGCAGCGACATGCTGCGAAAGTTCCTGGCACCGGGGCCGGCGGATCAAATCATCGATCTCGGGTGCGGCAGCGGGCGGACCCTGGCATGGCACGCGGACTCGGGCGCGGCGCTGACGGGCATCGACATCGCGCCGTTCTTCGCGCCCGAAACGGTCACGAGATTCGACGTCTTGCTCGGGGACCTGCGGCGCCTGCCGATTCGGAGCGGACCGTTCGGCAAGGCCTGGTCGCTGGATGTACTCGAACATCTGTCGCGCGAGGCGCTCGTCGGCATGCTGAGCGAAGCGAACCGGGTGCTCGCCGACGATGGCGCCCTGTTTGTGTACACGCACGTGCGCAAGAATGGCTGGATCGCGGTGGGCACGCGAATCGTCAACCGTTTCGCGGCGTTCTGCGAACGGCTCGGCCTGCTGGACCTCGGTCAGGAACGGCTGCGCAAGTCGGATCATGTGAACCCGTTGACCGATCACGACGACCTCGCGCGCGTCGCCGCCGATTGCGGCTTTCGGATTGAACGCGTGACGTACTACACACCGATCGTGGGCGCATTCGTCGAGAACGTGCTCGTGCGCATGGGCGAAAAACTGCTCGCGCGACGAGCGGCGCGTGCCGCCGGGCCTGCGGCGAACCAGACGGATGCCGTCCGATCGGCGCGGCGATCCGCGCAGGCCAGCGTGCGGAGCGGCGGATTCGTGTATCACGCGCTGGTGGCCGTGTCGTGGGTCATGAAGATCGACCTGCTGCTGTTCGGACGCATCAGGTCCGGGCCATTCTTCGCACTGCTGAGAAAGACGGGGCCGGCGCGTTAGCATGACGAAGACCATGCGGCCGCTTCGGATTCTCTATGCCGCGCTCGACCAGACCGTGCCCGGCACGCTCGGCGGATCGGTGCATGTGCAGGCGGTGTCGGACGGCCTGGCAGCGCTGGGGCACGAGGTCCACGTCGCGACGCAGCCAGGCGGCGCGTGGCCGGCTGGCCGCGTGCATTGGCATGCGATGGCGCCGTGGTTCGGGCGCGCTGAATTGCGGTGGCTTGCGCATACCGGCGTGCGCGCGTTGGCGCGTGAGGTTCGCGCGGATCTCATCATCGAGCGCTACTACAACTTCGGCGGCGAGGGCGTGCTCGCCGCGCGGGACCTCGACATCCCGGCCGTGCTCGAAGTGAATGCACCCATCATCGATTTCCCAGGCTCCGGCAAAAGCCGGATCGATCGCGCGCTCGTCATCGAGCCGATGCGCCGCTGGCGCGATCGGCTGTGCCGCCTGACGTCGCTCTTCGTCACACCGTCCGCGCATATTCTGCCGGAGTGGATCGATCCGCGATCGGTGCTCGAAATTGAATGGGGCGCCGACGTCGATCACTTCCGGCCGGACGCACCCGGCGATCCGCCATTTGCGCCCGACACCAAGCGCGCGTTGTGCGTGTTTGCCGGCGCGTTCCGATCCTGGCACGGCGCGATCCATCTGTCGGCCGCACTCGCCCGACTTCATGCGGACGGGGACACGCGGTTCGGCGGCGTGTTTATCGGCGATGGACCTGAACGCCACGCGGCCGAAAGCGTCGCGCGTGACGTCCCGGGTATTCAGTTCACGGGCCGCGTGCCCCACGAGCGGCTGCCGGCCGGTCTCCGGCATGCCGACATCGGCGTGGCACCGTTCGATCCCATCAAGCACGCGCCGTTGCGCCTCGGCTTCTACTGGTCGCCGCTGAAAATCTTCGAATACATGGCGGTCGGACTGCCCGTCGTCGCGCCGGCCATCGCACGGTTGAGCCGGCTGGTGGAACACGGGCGCGAGGGCCTGCTCTACGATCCGAACGATCCTCGCGGATTGGACAAGGCGATCGTTGCGCTGGCCGATCCCGCCGAACGACATCGCATGGGCGCCGCCGCCCGCGCGCGCGTCGTGCGCGACTTCAGCTGGCAATCCCACTGCCGCGCCCTCGAAGCGCGGCTGCAACAGGTCGTGGCCGCGTGAGCGCCCCGCTTCGCGTGCTCCTCGTGACCGATGCATTTCCGCCGGTTTGCGGCGGCAGCGGCTGGAGCACGTTCGAACTCGCGCGCGGTCTCGTGGCGCGCGGCCATCATGTGGAAGTCGTCAAGACCGACACCAAAGACCGCACAGGCGTGTTCGACACCAGCGTCGAAGGCCTGCGCGTCACCGAATTCCGGCGGCGGGCCAGCGACATCCCGTTTATCCGAAACATCCAGAAGAACGAGCGCTTGTGGTCATCGCTCGAACGGTATCTGGTTGATCGCCTCCGCACCGGCCGCTTCGACCTCGTGCATGGACAACACGTGATGACCACCGTGCCGGCCATTCGCGCGGCCAGGACCGTCGGGATTCCCGCGGTCGCCACGGTGCGCGACTACTGGCCGGTGTGCTACTGGTCCGATCTGATCTACGACCCGTCGCAGGCCGGCCTCTGCCCCGCGTGTTCGGTGACGATGATGACGCGGTGCGTGCGGCCGCGAGCCGGCGCGGCGTCGCCGGCCGCATGGACACTGATTCCGTACATGCGCGCCAATCTCCTGACCAAGCGATCGGTGCTCGCGCAGGCGAGCGCGATCATTGCGCCGAGCCATGCGATTACGGACGATTTGCGCCGCCGCGCCCCGGAGCTTGCGCAGACGCCGCTCTACACGATTCCGAATCCGGTCGACATGACGCGGCTCGACGAGGTGCATCGCGTCGCCGTGCGGCCCAGCGCCGATCCCTACGCGATTTATGTCGGCAAACTGGCGCCGAACAAAGGTGTGCAGTTCCTGATCGACGCGTACGCGGACGCCAAAGTCCCCTGGCCACTCGTGGTCGTGGGCGACGGCCCGCTCCGGGCCGAGATCGAAGCGAAGGCCGGCGACCGCGGCGTTGCGGTGCGCATGCTGGGATGGCTGCCGCGCGATCGCACGCTCGAATGGATGCGGCATGCCGAGGTGCTGGCATTTCCGTCGTACGGGCCTGAGTCACTGAGCCGGGTGCTCATCGAGGCGTCGGCGCTGGGCACGCCGATTGCCGCAATGGAGACCGGCGGCACCCGCGACATCATCCACGCAGGACTGACGGGCCTGCTATCGGCCGACGTCGCCGGATTTTCGCGCGACCTGCAGACACTCGCCACCGACGCGCGCCTGCGGACAGCTCTTGGCGCACAAGCCCGCATCGAGGCACACGCCAAGTTCTCGGCCGCCTCGGTCGTTGAGCGCATCGAACAGATCTATCGCGGCCTCCTCTCGCCGCTGGCCGCGTGATGGCACGCTCCGGTCCCCTGCGGGTAGCGGTCGTCGCGCGGGCCGTGGCGCCCCTCCACGGTGTCGGGGGTCTCGAACGGTCGGTGCGCGATCTGGTTCGTCATCTGGCGGTCTGTGACGTTGATGTCACCTTGATCACGCCGCCACCGGCAGGCGGATACCCGGCCGCCCAGAACGATTCGCTGACGTCGCCGCACATCCATCTCAAGCACGTCCGGTACGTCACGTTTCCGTTCGCCAACCGCCGAGGCACGACGATTCTCGACCGGTCCACGTCGTATCTCGCGTTCGGCGTGCGCGCCGGACGGCTCGCCGGCGAGATGGCTGCGCGGCGCGAGGTGGACATCGTGCATGGTTTCGGCGCGAGCGTCCTCGGCTACGCGCAAAAACGCGCAACCTGCGCGGCGCCGCTCGTCTTCAATCCGCAAGGGCTCGAGGAATTCGGCGCGACGCTCGACGCGCAGCCGTTCGGCAAGCGCGTGGGCTACGGACCGCTCCGGTGGGCGGTGCGCCGCTGCGCACGCGCGGCGGACGCGGTCATCGCGACCGATCGATCGCTCGAGTCCACGGTCCAGCGCCACCTTCAGCTGGCGCCCGGGAAAATGCGCACCATCCCCAACGGCATCGATCTCGACGTCGTCACCGCGCTGGCCACCGCCGCGGACGGCGCTGCGATGCGCGCGCGACACGGCATCGGCGCCGAGGAGTTCGTGCTGCTCAGCGTGGGCCGAATCGAGGCGAACAAGGGCTTCGACGTGCTCGCCTCGGCGCTCCAGCGCGCCACGACCGCGGGTCGTCCGCTCGCCCAGCTTCCGTGGCGGTGGATCGTGGTCGGGTCGGGCCCGTTCCAGGCTGAGTTAGAACGTGTCATCGATGCGGCAGGCATCCGGCCGCGCGTCGTACTGGCCGGTCGTGCGACCGACGAGGGTCTGCACGCGTGGTACGAAGCCGCGTCCGTCTTCGTGCATCCGACGCGCTACGAAGGCAGTTCGCTGGTCACCCTGGAAGCGATGGCGCACGAACGCGCGGTGATTGCGACACGCGCCGGTGGATTGCCCGACAAGGTCAAACCTGGCCTCAACGGCTGGCTGGTGAACCCCGACGACGCTGATGCGCTGGCCGTGAGCCTGGACGAGGCGGTGACGAAGCGGGCGCGGTTGTCAGAGATGGGCGCGCGCGGCCGCGAGATTGTCGCGCGGGACTTTTCGTGGGCGCACCTGGTCCAGACGCAGATCGCGCTGTACGACGAACTACTTAGCGCCGGCTGAGATTCGCGCGTCGCCGCAGTTCGATCAGCCAGTCGCTGATGCGTTTCGTGCGCGTGGCATCCGTCTGCTGGCCGAATCGCTGATCGACATACGTCGCAATGCGCAGATCGTCGCGGAACCAGCCATCCAGGTCCTGATCGGTCGTGCCCGCGTTGGCCATCAACGCCGTCATATCGGTGCCGGCCGGCCACGTCGCCCGCCACGCTTGCCGCCGGGCCGCGATGACTTCGCGGGCTGGCTCGGTCGCCTGAATCCGGGTCGCTTCCGACAGCATGAGCAGGCGGTTCTCCAGCGCCGTCAGAATCGCGTCGTCGCTGCCGCCGGCTTCGGGCACGAGCTTCAGCATCCGCGCTTCACGCACGTCGGACAGCATGATTGGCGTGCCGAGGACGCGCTGCAGCGTGCGATCGATCTCGACTGTTGTTTGTGCGCCGGCCGCCGTCGCGATCAACAGGAGGGCGCCGGCCATGAGATGAGTCATCAGTCCGCGCATCAGAACACCTCCCCGAGACTGAAATGCAATTCCCAACGGCGTTCCGTCGTCTTCAGAAAGAACATCTGGTCCGTCTTGAAACCCACGTCCAGGCGAATCGGGCCAAGCGGCGAGTCGTACCGCGCCCCAAAGCCGACGGCCGTTCGAAGGCGGCCCAGATCCAAATCGCTGACCCGGCGGAACACGTTGCCGGTGTCGACGAACCCGACCACGACGAGATCGCGTTTGAACAGCTTGCCCGCCTGGACGCGGAGTTCGGCATTGAAAATGACCATGCCGTTCCCGCCGTTGGACAATCCGTCCTCGTTCAGGATTTCACGAACGCCGAGCCGATCGAGCTGAAAGCCGCGGACCGACGTGCTGCCGCCGGCAAAGAAACGCTGGCTGGCCGGCAGATCGGCGACGAACACCTCGACGGGATCGCCATTCGGATCCAGGACCGGGTTTCCATCGTCATCGACGAGGATGATGTTGTGCGCGAAACCGCGAGCGAGTCCGAGCTGCGCACGGCCGGCAAAGACGAGCCGGCGCGAACCTGGTATGGGCCGGTAGATCGATCCCTGCATGAACGATTTGACGAACCCCACTTCCGATCCGAGTTGGCGCAACGCCACGTCGAGGTTGGCAATGACCTGCTCGCCATTCTGCAAGCCCGCGACGGTCTTCCGCCGGTCCCACAGAATGCCGCCCGAGACGATGGACAGGCGGACTTGCGGAAACAGGCGGTCGATCAGCGGCTGATCCTCCGGCTTGATAATCTCGTCGAACAGGCGCGTCCATTCCAGCGTGTACCGGCCGAGCAGCGAGACACGCGGCGTCAAGGGCCGTGCGAAATCTGCGGTCGCCAGGCGGCGGACAAAATTGAAGCTCGTCCGAATCGCCTGCTCGGACGACAGCGTCAGCGTCACGTTTGTCGCCGAGTTGAAGGCGTGCCGCTCGCTGTAGGCCGCGACTGCCCGGTATTCCGTGAATCCAAAACCCTTGCCATCCAGTTCCGGATCACCGGGCACGTTCTTCGGCTTGAGACTGACGCGACCGAACAAGTTGATCGCCCGATCGCGACCACCCAGGTTGCGCCGACCGACGCCGAGCGAGAACCGAGGTGCAAACTCAATGCGGTCCTCGACACCGCCGCCCTCGACCGCGCGCGGGTGCGATCCGACTTCCACACCAGCGCCCGGTTCGAACGTCGTCGAAGAACTTTCTTCCACGGAGATCACCAGGCGGACGGTCGCTTCACCCGGCAGGCGATCGTCCGCGACAATCCGCGAGCTTTTCAGGCTCGGCAGGCCGTTCAGCGCCCGCTGACTGTTTAGACGTGCCTGCTCGCTGTACGGCTCTCCGGTCCGCAACGTGATCTCACCGAGGATCACTTCGCTCTTCACCTTGTCGTTGCCCAGCACCACAATCTCGCCGACGAACACCTGCGGACCTTCGCGGGCAAACACATCGAGGCGAACTTCGGTGCCGGTCGCATTGATGACGGGCACAATGGTCACCAGCCGGTTGAGAAACCCGCGGCTCTCATAGAACAAGGGCACGTTCACGCGGTCATCTCTGAGATAGGCCAGCGAGTACGGCTCGTGCTCCTGCGACCGCATCTCATGAGCCAGTTCCTCCTTCGTCACAATGGGCCGTTCGCCCAGATCGAATGTGATTCCGGTAATTGTGGCCCGCGGTCCTTCCGTGATCTTGGGGTGGATGACGATGCCGCCCTCGTCGGCGGCCTTACCGGGCACTTCCTCGAACTCGGGCTTCATCACCACCCGATGAAATCCGAGATCCTGGAACGCGCGCGCCACGGCATCCAGCGCGGCTCTGACACCTTCCTCATTAAAGAAGGCGCCGATCGCGAGGTCCTTCTGCGTCTGGTACGCCGTTCGGGGTCCACGGAGATCCGCCGGCAAATCGAGGCCCACGATGCGGTACCGCTTCCCGCGATCGACGGTGAAATTCACCACGAGCGTGGGGTTTTCGGGCGTGGGTTGCGTGATGACGTACTCCGCTCGGGCGCGGAAATACCCCTGACGCTTCCATTCCTGCTCGATGTCGTCCCGGGCGTCGGCGAGCAGATCCCGGTCCACAGAATTCTGACGCTTGATGGGAATGAAGTCGTCTTCGGATCCAGGCAGTTTGCCCGTCACGTGCCACTCGACCAACGGACCGGCCTCGATGACGATGACCAGCGACGCCTGCGTGCCGTCCGCCGACACTGTGGGCTGCAGGTTCTGCGCGACGGCTGTGTAGAAGTGTTTGCTGCGGAGTTCGTCCCGGATTTCGGAAAGGCGCGCCGACAGCACGCGATCGCGATACGGCTCGCCTTTCGCGAGACCGAGGCGGGCCAGCGTCTTTGCCGGATCGAGCGGGGACGTCCCCCGGATGACCCAGTCCGCAATCAGCGCCCGCGGACCGGCGTTCACAGTGATATTGAGTATCGCGCGGTCGGGATCGTGCAACTTCGTGACACTTGCGGTCGCGGTGGCCGACAGAAACCCCTCGTGCCCCAGGATCCGCGCGACCTCCTCCTCGACCTCGACTTTGTCCGTGGTATTGGGCAGACCGTTGAACCGCTCGCGCAATTGCTGTTTCACATCGGCGGTTGACACACCGGGTGTCTCCGAGAACGCCACGTCTGCAATAGGATGGCGCGGCACCAGATCGAAGATCAGCACCACACTGTTGCCGCGCTCTTCCAGCTTCACGCTGACATCTTCGAACCGCGGCACCTGATCCAGGCGCGCCGACACGCGGCGCCAGGCCTCGGGCGTCAGGGGATCGCCCGGCCGGATGTCGATCATCGCGAGCAGGGGCGGGGACGTGTCCACGCGGCCTTCGATCCGCACCTCAACGGCCGCAATCGGCCGTCCGATGTAGGGGGCCGCCGGATCCGCCTGCGGCGTCTGGCCGTAAGCGGAGGAGGCGCCGAGCGCCAGCACGGACGATGCGACGACGAATCGGCGCAGGGCTCGCCTCATCGAAACACGTACCGCAGCCGGAAATCGAGGGCGAACGTCTGGTTTTCGTTCTTGGAAAAGACCCACGACACCTGATCGTTCTGATCGAATTCGACGAGGATGATTTCGCTTTGCGAGCCACTCAGTGTGCGGGAGTAGGTCACGTAGATGCGATCGGAGATCCGGCGGCCAAAGACAATTCGTGCAGACGGACTGAGCTGTTGCAGGTTCGAGTCGTTGCCGTACAGGAGCGGCACGATCTGCGCGGTGACGGTCGTCAATCGCTGGAGCGCGCCGCCCACGGTCGCGGTGATCGGACTCGCGAGAATCGTAAACATGGCGCTCTGGAGCGCCTGGGCCTGAAATTCCTGCGGATCATTGCGCGCACGCAATTCGGCCATGCCGCTATCCGGCGTCTCTCCCAATAACAGCGAAATGATCTGGAACTGGGACAGCCACGGTTCGGACGTGAACCGGGGATTCCATCGTCCCTGCGTGCCGGAAAACTGGACGGTGACGAGATAGTTCTGACCCTGCGAGTGCACGCGCGTTTGCGCCGTGAGATCGAAATACGGATCGAATTTCAGCGGATTCATGAAATCGATATGCCCGTCCACCAGGTCGTATCGATTGCCTGCGAAGATCCATTCGCCATGGCCCGAGTCCACGTTGCCCGTCACAATCGGCTGATCGATCGTGCCCCGGATGTCCACCGCGGCGCTGCCGCGGATGAGGGCGCTCGCGCCCTTGTTGTCGATGAACGGAACATCCTGCGCGCGAATCGTGATGTCGAGATTCATCGGGAACGGCGAGGCGGTCGACTCTTCGATCGGTCGGAGCAGCACGGGGGCGGACTCAACGGCGCCGCTCAGCAGACTGAAGTACCCCGCCTGTGACTGGAGACGCAGACCGTACGAGGCCGCCAGGACGTCAACCCTGCCGGACAGGGTCGGACCGGTCACCGGACCGCGCAAGTACAGCGTCGCGTCCACCGTGGACTGCAAGCCTTTCGGCACGCGCAGGTGCAGCGACCGACCCGTCGCCGTCAGATTGAATCTGTCCGGCCGATAGCCATCGAGCAGAATCTCCCCTTCGAACGCGACCCGTCCCTCTCCGATGACCGCCGTCAGTCCATCGACCGAAATCCGGCCCTCCTCCATCGTGATGGGTCCATTGATCTCACTGAGGCTCTGCGCGATGTCGTAGTGTTTCAACCAGCCGTTGACAATATTCGCTTGGCCGGCCAGCACGAAGTCGTCAAAACCCCCGGTCAACGTCGCTTCAATCTTCGTTCCGCCGGACGCGCTGAGTGTGGCCGGATAGAACGCCTGCAGGACGCCGAGGTCCGCCTGCCCCGTCGCTCTCATGTCCGCCGTCCGCGACGTAAAGTCGGCCTTGCCGCTCAGGGTGAGCTCGGTGTTGATGCCCTCGAATTGCACGTGGTCGAGACCGATCACATTCTCACGGAACGACAACTCCAGCGGCTCCTTGTTGTGCAGGTCGTAGTTGAACAGCGTCAACGTCGTCGCGGTGAGCCGAGCGGTGACCGTCAGGTGCGGCAGGTCGCGAAGCGGACCGGCGACGCTGACCGAGCCCGACGCGATCGCCCGGTTGAACGGCAGGTCGCGGCCGACAAACTTGAAGTACGGATCGAACGATGTGTTCGTGAAATCACAGAATAGATTGGCGTCCGTCTGCGCGTTCATCGTGATGGCGCCATGGCAGCCCAGTTGCAGACGATCGGTGATGGGCGAGGAAGCGGCCAGCTCGCGCACCGTCAGCACGTTGTTCTCGTACGCAATTTCCGCGCGCAGGACGCCGATGCCCTCACCGCCGGCGTAAAGGTCGGGCACCACAATGTCACGAATGTTCCACACCGGCGCGTCGAACGGCCCGGCACCGGCCGCATTGAAACTCAGCACGCCCGTGAGCGGAGCGCGGGGAATCTGAAACGTCTTGAGCGATTCCACCGGCAGCCCCACGCCACTGGCGACGATCGAAAATACCTGGCTCGCCCAACTGAGCCAGGCGGTGCCCGTGATGCGGCCCGGTCCCTTGGCGATCTCCACGTTCCTCAGACGCACGGATCCGTCGCCCTCGAACAGGAGATCGCCCGTGACAGCCTCGAAGGTCTCGTCCCACGCGGTACCGTTCGCAATGCGCATCGTGCCTTCGCCCGACGGCTTCTGGTAGGCGCCGCGAAGATGCAGATCCGCCAGCGCGAGTTCGCCCTCGAACGGCCAGTCAAGCAGACCGAACGCGTTGCGCAGCGGATCAACCGGCATGTGCTCGGCCCGAATCTGCGCGTCGATCTCTTCGGCGCCGTCCGAGCGGTATCCGAGCGAAAATCGGCCCGACGTCGCTACCGTGCCACCGCTCGAGTGGTCGATCCGTCCGTTCTTAACCGTCAGGTAACTGTCTTCGACGACGATATCGCCGGTGGCGTGTCCCCAGGTCTCTTTCCAGGCCCACATGTGGTCGGCGGCAAAACGTCCGTCGATGCGAGGCGCGTTAAACGCCTTCGTGAGCACGCCGTCGAACGTACCCTGACCGCCCACTTCGATCGCGCGCGTCGCACGGCGCGTGAAGTTGGACAGGATGGCCGTGAACAGCCGATCGCTGTTCTGCCAGTCATAGCTCGTCACGTGAAACGGCACGTTCACCGGCCCGCCGCGCGCGTGGCCGCTGAAGCGGACGAAGGTCGTCGGTGTCGCGACCCAGCTCGGATCGAAGTCCAGCGATCCGCCACTGAACCGATAGCTGGTATCCGCCGCGATCGGAAACTCGCCGAACGGCCGGTACTCCTGAAACGGGCCCTCGCCTTCGCGGAGCGCACGGTCAACTGGGGTCGCGGGTAGTGT
>Ga0184628_10000410_pt1 | contig 23492 bp, 17 predicted proteins | sample PLM4_5_b1_FD_133149 | JGI IMG/M metagenome (GOLD analysis project Ga0184628, IMG submission 133149) | Groundwater sediment microbial communities from an aquifer in East River, Colorado, USA - PLM4_5_b1 | ecosystem: Environmental > Terrestrial > Soil > Riparian zone | place: USA: East River... | reverse complement strand
GCGTCGACCCTGCTGTTGCCAGAAGCGATCGTTGTCCGGGCGCCAGCCGATGAGCCAGCGGCCAGCGGCACTGACGCCGACCAGATGTTCTTTGACCATCTGGTCACGCAGCGCCGGTTCGCGCTCCAGCACGGCCGCGCGTTCGCCTTTTTCCGCCGTCCAGGTCCACACCATCACGCCGGCAACGACGGCATACATCAGCATGAACGCGCTGCTGCGCACGTTGGTGGCATCAACGGCAATGCCAAACACGATAGGAAGGACGAATCCGCCGAGCCCGCCGATCACACCAACCAGCCCACCCACGGAACCCATGTTTGCTGGGTAAAAGTCGGCGAGCTCACGGTAGACACTGGCCTTGCCAATGCCTTGAGCCACTCCGACAAGGAAAATGAGAACCGTGAAGAAGATGACACCGACGGCGATGTGGAAGTTCACATCGCCTTTGACGCCGTGGACCACGAGCGTGGTGGGGGGATAAGAGAGGAAGAACAGGCAAACGATGCAGACCCAGAACACCCACCAGGTCGTGGTACTGCCGCCGAATTTGTCGGAGATCCATCCGCCGAGCGCACGAATGAGGCCGGACGGCAGCGTGAAAAACATGGTGATGAAGGCTGCGGACTGCAGACTCAGGCCGTATTCCGTTACGTAATATTTTGGCAGCCAAAGCGCGAGCGCGACGAATCCGCCGAAGACGAAAAAATAGGCGAGACAGAACCGCCACACGCGCATTTCTGCCAGCGGCGCGAGCTGGTCGATGAGGGAAGGAAAAGTTCCCTTTTTTCGGCGTTCTTCAAGCTTTGGATCGGGATAGGTGCAGAACCAAAATAGAACCGCCATCACCAGCATGGCAACGGAATAAACCTGCGGCACCGCCCGCCAGCCAAACGCGACGATGATCAATGGCGCCGCAAGGTTCGTCACCGCAGAGCCGGCGTTACCGGCGCCAAAGATCCCCATGGCGGTGCCTTGCTTCTCTTTCGGAAACCAGGCGGACGTGTAGGCAATTCCGATGGCGAACGAGCCGCCGGCCAGACCCACAAAAAGACCGATTGTGAGGTACTGCCAATATTGAGTGGCAAACGCCAAACCATAGGTTGGGATCGCCACTAGAACCATTTGAATGAAAAAGACGCCGCGGCCACCAAAGCGGTCGGTTAGAATCCCGAGCGGCAGACGAATCAGCGAGCCCGTCAGGATCGGGGTCGCGACCAGCAAGCCGAACTCAGTCTCGTTAAGATTCAGCTCGGCTTTGATCCGGATGCCGATGACGGAAAACATCGTCCAGATCGCGAAGTTGACCGTAAAGGCCAACGTATTCATGGCCAGGACGGAATATTGCTTGCCGGTCTGGAAAACCTGAGAGCCACTCCCACTCGGCCCGCGCCCCTGTCCCGGAACGCTGGTGCCTGTTTTCGCCTGCATCATGGCCCTCGCTGCGATCGGTCGCTTCACGTCAGCGTCGACACAAGCCGGGACTCGCCACGAATGCTTTGACGTTGATCAATTGCATTCCGGTTTTACACGCGACAATTCTCCTTTACTTATGTTGATTGCTATTTTGACTTTATGACGACTTGGTTTTGATATTTATCAAATTTATGGAACGCGACCGGCCTAAACTATTGATGCTCGCTGCGAAATCCCGAAGCTGGGAGGTGATTGTGCGTCAAGCCGACTGGAAACTCATCCGCGCACTGCCGCTGTTCCGCGACATGAGCGAAGCAAATTTCAAGGAATTGATGAGCGCCGCATTTCTCCAGCGCTTCCCGCAGCATGTGGCCCTGATCGCCGAAGGCAATCTACCGGACTTTCTGCACATCGTGGTCGAAGGCTCGGTCGAAATGTTCTGTTCCCATGACGGTCACGAAACCACGCTCGACATCATGCGGCCGGTGACGACGTTTGTTCTGGCGGCGGTGATCCGCGACGACGTCTATCTGAAATCGGCCCGTACACTGGCGCCGGCGCAAATTCTCATGATCCCGGCGCAAACCGTGCGCGACGTGTTCGACCGCGACGCCGCCTTCGCGCGCGCCATCGTCAATGAACTGGCCGAGCGCTATCGCGGTGTGGTCCGCTCGCTGAAAAACGAGAAATTGCGCAGCAGCGCTGAGCGGCTGGCGAACTGGATCCTGCAAGCCGACGTCCAGCAAGGCAATCAGCGTAGCATCGAACTGCTGTTCGACAAGCGCACGCTGGCGTCGCACCTGGGGATGACTCCGGAAAACCTGTCACGGAACTTCGCGCTGCTGCAAAAATACGGTGTGAAGCGTTCCGGGCGCGATATCGTCATCGAAGACTCGATGGCCCTGGAACGTTTTGCCAAGCCCAATACGCTGATTGACGGCTGACTGGACATCCGGCCGCCGACACGCATTTACGGCCTAATATCGCCACGTAGCCGCCCTCGGCCCGCTGATCGAATGACCGGCGACAGAGGTCCAGGCGCGCGCCCCGCGGGCTCACTTGGCCTGCGGAAAAAAATCGTTAACGAATTCCTTACCGGAAATTAACCGCAAAAAAACCGGGCACGGATAAAATACAGGCCAATATCGGCAACGGATGTATATTCAGAATGTTTTTCTCTCTCACGCTCAGGCGCGCCTCTTGGCTCGTCTTGCTGGTCGGGCTCGCCTCTTTTGCGGGCAGTTTCAGCGCGCTGACTGCCTTTGCCAGTGGCTGGATCGCAACCGTCATTCCCACTTTGTCCATAACGGCCGTCGCCGCGATCATTGCCGCAATGATCGCCCAGCTTGCGATGAGCCTGACCGGCGTCGTGCTTACCCGGCATCAAAGCTGGGAAGTCACGCAGATGCGGACCGCCATCGACAGCATGTCGCAAGGGCTGTGCATGTTCGACGCCGCGGAACGGCTGGTCGTCTGCAACGACCAATATTACAAAATGTATGGGCTGACGCCGGCCGACGTAAAACCGGGATTCACGCTGTCCGATGTGCTGGAGAAGCGCGTCGCCAAGGGCACCTTCGCGCGCGATCCGCAGCAATACCGCAAGGAATTTCTGGCCGCGGTCGCACAGGGGCGCACCATCGTGCACGAGGTCAAGTCCAATGGCGGGCGTCTCTATCTGGTCACCAACCATCCGATGCGCGGCGGCGGCTGGATCGGCACGCACGAGGACGTCACCGAGCGGCGCCAGGACGAGCAGCAGCGCACGGCAATGCAGCAGCAGGAGGAGCGCCGCGCCATCATCGAAGATGCGATCTCGGCGTTTCGCAAGCGCGTCGAAAATCTTCTGCGAACCGTTGCCGACAGCGCGGGTGAAATGCGATCGACCGCCGGCATCCTGTTCAATGCGTCCGGCCACACGTCGCAACGCGCCGAAAGCGCGGTGCATTCCTCGAACGAAGCCTCGACCAATGTCGAGACCGCCGCGATTGCCGCCGACGAATTGTCGACCTCAATTGCCGAGATCGGACGCCAGCTCAGCCAAACCACCGAAGTGGTGCGGGTCGCGGTCGGTGAAGCACAGGCAACCAACGAGGATATCGGCGCGCTGGCGCTGGGTGCGCAGAAGATCGGCGACGTCACCAAGCTCATCCGCAATATTGCGGGGCAAACCAATCTGCTGGCTCTCAACGCCACCATTGAGGCGGCGCGCGCCGGCGAGGCAGGCCGCGGTTTCGCGGTGGTCGCCGCCGAGGTAAAGTCGCTCGCCGTGCAGACCGCCAAGGCGACCGAGGATATTTCCAGCCAGATCCTGGAAGTGCAAAATTCAACCGGCAAGGCGGTGGAAGCGATCGGGCGGATCGCCCGCCGCATGCGCGAGATCGATAATTATACGTCAGCGGTAGCGACGTCGGTGCATCAGCAAAATGCGGCAACTGGCGAGATCTTGCAAAACGTGGCAGGCGCTGCCAGTGGCGCCAAGTTGATCGTCACGGTGTTGAGCGAAGTGGCCGGCGCCACCACCGAAAGTCAACAGTCGGCGCAAACCGTACTGACCGCGTCGGAAGCGGTGGAAGAGGCCGCGGCCAATCTGCGCAGCGAGGTCGAAGGCTTCCTTATCAAGGTCGCGGTCTAACGGCTGCGGCCGTAAACAATATCGAAGAGCTTAGTACACAAGCCAAATCGCGAACGCGCCCGTCGCGCGCGCAGCTTATGATGGCGGCGCAGTCGCCGCCGGTCAGCGATTCATGCCGGTGGGATCGAACTTCCACGCCAGCGCGCCACGCACGGTCTGGCCGGTCAACGAGACGCGGTAGGGGTCGCCGGTCGCACCGATGTAATCCTTGTGGCCATAATTGTCATACAAATACTCGATGCGGCCCACGAGATTGCGCGTGAAGCCATATTCAACGCCGCCGCCGATCGACCATCCGTAATACTTGCCGCCGGTCGCTGGCAGGGTTGTCGTGATGGCGCCCTCGTGAAAGTCGAGATCGGCGATAGCAAGTCCGCCCGCGACATAAAACAGCCAGTTGTCGACCGCGTAACCGGCGCGGCCGCGCAAATGGCTGTTCCAATTCAAATCGTACGTGTTGGGTGCTTGGGTCGGGGACGGAACGGCAAACCCAACACCGTGGGCGTGGGTCCAGCCGAAATCGCCTTCGATGCCGAGGACAAGGGCGCCGTTCTGCCAATTGTAGCCGGCCAGCACGCCACCAATGGCGCCATCGGTCTTCGCGCTCGGCTCGGTGACCACGCCGTCCTCTTCGACACGCGTACGGCCCCAGATATATCCAAGATGCCCGCCGAGATAGAAACCGGACCAGTCGTAGCGCGGCGCAACAATCGGAGCCTTGGTGAAGGGAGCCTTGACCGGCATGTCGGCGGCGAACGCGCCAGACATACAGGCGATGCTGAGTGCGCCCGCACTGAATAGAGCGATACGGATCCGGCGCATTGTGCCCCCAAAACATGAGATTGCCGCGCTGGCGGTAGCGCGGCGCAATTTAATGCGCGCTATGGGTATGAGTCGAGCGGGTATCCGCAGCTGACCGCAGATATCCCCGCATGTGACAAAATCGCCACAACGGTGCATCGGGTTGCCAGCCGCCTGAAACAGCCGGGATTACGCGATTGGCGAAGCGTCAGGAAATGAGCGCGCCGCCGTCGATATAAACGATCGATCCGCTGGCAAAGCCGATCGTCATGAACGCCAGGATTTGTCGCGCGATATCGTCACCGACGCCGACCCGTCCGACCGGCAAGGCGGCTGCGGTCTTGGCGAGCATGTCGCGGCGCGCGGCCTCGGGCATGGCGGCACGAATCGGCGTGTCGATGATGCCGGGCGAGACACAATTCACACGCACCGGGGCGAGCTCCAGCGCGAGCGAGCGAGCCAGCGACTCGATCGCGCCGTTGGCAGCGCCGACAATCGCGGAGTTCGGGCGCGGTCGCACGCTGAGGAAGCCGGACACCAAGGTGAGCGACCCGCCGGCACGAATTTCGGCCGCGCGCGCAACGCGCCAGGCGCCCCAGAACTTGCCTTCCATGGTCACGCGCACGTCTTCCATCGCTACAGTCTTAAAGGGGCCCGAGCGCAGCTGCGCGGCAGTAACGACCACATGGTCGACCGGGCCGCACTTCTGGAAAAGTTGCGTGACGCTGTCGTCGCTAGTGACGTCAGCCGGGATGGCGGTGACGCCCAGTTTTTCCACTGCTGCCTTCAAACGCTCGGCATTGCGCGAGGCAATGACAACATCGGCGCCTTCGCTCTTGGCCAGTTCAGCGGTTGCAAGACCGATGCCGGAGGAGCCCCCGACGACGACGACTTTCTTGCCTGCAAGCAACATACTGTCTCCTCCAATTTTATGCCTTGGTTAGAATTTTCCGCGACGACATCCGGCGCGGATTACGATGCAGCGAACGATTTCTTGAAGGCTTCGGGGATGACGGACGCCGCCGGCCGGCCATTACTTCCAGCCCCGAGCCAGACGCGCGCCTCAAATCCCTCGAAGATCGCCCGGTCGCCGCAGAATCCCTTGTACTCCGCACGCAGGCTCGTTTTACCCCAATGTCGAATCTCTGCTTCGATCCTGAGAATTTCTTCGTGCGTGGCCGATGCGAGAAAACGGGCATTGGCCTCGACGATCGGGATGCCGACGATGCCAAAGTTCTCGCGCATCGCCCGCAGGCTCTGGCCGGCATCACGCAGAAGTTCCTGAAAGGCGCTATCCATCCAATAGAAATATTTCGGATAAAACACGATCCCCTGCTCGTCGCAGTCGCCCCAGACGATCCGTACTTCGAATTGCGATCTCACACTTTTCACCCGACCCTAATGCCGCCAATCAACCCGGTTGATACCGTGTCCCAATGGCTGGCTTGCTTTGCCCGAGGCCGGGCAGCTCCCACACGCCGGCGCCGGCCGGATTGATATCGGCGGCGATATCGACGTCGATCAGGTAGGGCTTGTTTGCGGCGATGCCCTTCTTGATCGCCTCGGCGATATCGCCGGCGCGGTCGACGCGTACGCCTTCGACACCGCAGGAACGCGCCATCGCAGCGAAGTCCGGGTTGTAGCGCTGGCCGGTCTTGGGATCGTGGAAGTCGGTGGCCAATTCGCGCTTGTTCAAATAACCGCGCTGCAAGCCGCGGATCGAGGCGAAGGCATAGTTGTTCCACACCACCCAGACGCACGGCAGATCATATTCAACCGCAGTGCCGAGCACGTTAGCTTGCATGAAGAAGGCGCCGTCGCCGCACACCGACACGCAAGGCCGGTCGGGCGCAGCGTACTTCGCGCCCAGCACACCAGCGACGCCGAAGCCCATGGCGCCAAATCCCATGCAGCTGATAAGCGAATCCGGACGGCGCGGCTTGCAGTAGCCGAGCAGCCAGTTGTGGTGTACGCCGATGTCGCTGACCAGGATTGCGTCGTCTGGCAGTCCGCGTTGAATCTCGAACGCCGCGCGCTGCGGATTGATCGGCTGCGTGTCGTCGGTAAAGCCCGGCGCGACGAGCTTGTCCCACTCCTTGCGATAGCCGTCGATCTGACCCAGCCACTTCTTGCGGGCGTCGAGCTTCTTGTCGACATCCTTCCGGCGGTCGAGTTCGGCAAGCACCTGGCGCAGAAAGGTGCGCGTGTCGGCCATCAGGCCGAGCGCGACCGGATAGTTGCGGCCGATCTCGTCCGGATCGATGTCGACGTGAATGAGCTTGGTCGGCGGAATGGTGAAAGAGTAACCCGGAATCCACGAGCTCGACGTGCGGTCGTCGAAGCGCGTGGCCAGCGACAGCAGCACGTCGGCCTGACGCGTAGCGTGGTTGGCCTGATAGTGGCCGCCGCGTGCGACCATGCCGAGCGCTAGCGGATGGTGGGTGTCGATGACGCCGAGCCCGCTCATCGAAGCCGCCACTGGAATCTGCAGGCGCTCGGCGAGCTTGAGCAGTTCCTCGGCCGCGCCGCCGTGGCGCACGGCCTGACCGACGAAGATCACCGGGCGCTCAGCGCCAAGCAGCATATCGACGGCTTTGACGACGCCTTCGGGATCGGCGCCGCAACGGCTGGAGATGTTGCCGTTCCACTCCTTGGCGTTCGGCGCTGCCTCGGCGGCCGATTCCATGAACACATCGTACGGCACGTCCAGCACCACCGGCCCGGGCCGTCCCGTCATCATCGTCTTCCAAGCCTGCCGAACCGCGAGCGGCACCATGTCGCCGCGCGTCGGCTGGAACACGCGCTTGCAGAGGCTGCGCACGGTCGACGGAAAGTCGGCCTGGTTTTGCCGGTACATTTCCTGGAAGGCACCACGGTTGAACTGGCTGGTCGGCACGTTGCCGGTCACCGCCAGGAACGGCACGGAGTCGAGATAGGCGGTGGCCAGCGCGATCGGCAGTTGCGCCGAACCCGGACCGCAGGACGTAAAGGTCGCGGTCGCCTTACCCGACACGCGGTAATAGCAATCCGCCATGAAGCCGGCGACGCTTTCGTGATGCGTTGAAATGGTCTTGATGTCGGCAGAGCGCTCGTACAGCGCGTCGATGAACTGGATGTTGCCGTGGCCGCAAAGGCCAAACACCTGCGGTACCTTCTCCTGGATCAGATAGTCGACAATGACCTGGGCGCCATTGAGCATATTGCGGGTCGCCATTCGATCACTCTCCTACAGGTGCATTCGCCGTTGACAGCATACTCGGTTGGCGGGGGTCGTCGGCGCGCGCGAAGCTATTTCTCATAATGCTGTACGTCAATTGATATCGTGGAATACGAACGACGCCGCATGCCGCCCCGCGCGCCGGCCGGACGCAAAGGCCCAGCCGAGATGATGGCCGTGGCCCTTGAGCAGCAAACCGCCCTGCCCGGTCGACCCGGCCGCGTAAAGCCCCGGGATCGGTTGGTCGCCTTTACCCAGTACACGATGATCGTGATCGACCGCGAGCCCGCCTTCGGCATGGACGAAAACCGCGCGCAGCGGTCCGAGCACCACATAGGGTCCGTCGCCGATTTTTGGCCGGTTGCCCGCGCTTGCATTGTGCGCGCGCAGAGTTTGGGCCAGCGCTGCCGCCGGTATGGCAAGCTTGCGTGCCAATTCGCCGAGCGTCGCGCCGGCATTGAAAATATCCGCGCGATTGCGCCGGTAGTCGTCGACATAAGCGTAAGCCACGCCGGGCGCAGTCGAGATGAAATGCGGCCAGCCGGAGAACAACTCAGCCATGCGCTTGTCGAGCAGAATATAGCCGACCTTGCCGGGCTGATCCGGCAGCGCATAAGCCGGCTTGTCGAGTTCGTCGGTGAAGCGTTCGCCGTTCTTGTTGATCAGGATCGCGCCCTCGGCGAACAAGTCGAGCGACGGCGCCAGCGCCGTTGTCACGAAGCTCATCACGAACGGGCGCAGCAGCGCGGCCGGCATACGTTCGAGCGACCAGGCCATCAGGTTAGCCAGCACGCGCCATGGCGGCAGCATCAACAGCATATTGCGCCCGGGCGGCGGCACGAAGCGAAGCTCCGGCCCGAGCGCGAGGTCGCCGTTGATGATGCGTGCGCCGAGCGCCACGGCGAGCTTTTGCCCGTCGCCGGTCGCGGTCACGTTGACGCCGTCGATCTTGGCTTCCTGCGGACCCATGAACTGCGCTTTGAGTTCGGGATCGCTGGTGAAATCGCCGGCCGCCAGCACAATTCCGCCACGCGCGCGAAAGCGCCGCGCCCCGTCCGCCGTCTCGCAGTCAATCGCGACGACGCGGCCCTGCTCCATCACCAGAGATTTCGCACGTGCGCCGCACTGAATGGTAACGCCGGCGCGCCGCGCGGCTTTGGCGAGATGCGTGATGAAAGCGCGCGAATTAGGCAGCACATTATGCATGCGCGGCTTGCTGTGCGGCGGCTCCGGCATCGGACCATAGAAACGCACGCCATGCTTGAGCAGCCAACGAAACGTATCCGGCATGGCCTCGGCCAGCACACGGCGCAGGGCCGGATTGTCGCGCGCGTCGAGGTCGCCGTTGAAGCCGGCCATGTCGCGCCAATGATCTTCAGTTGTATCTACGATGCCTTTGCGCGCCTGATGCGGCGTGCCGCTTGCCGTCACCGAGCCGATCGACCAGGCGGTCGAACCGCCGAGCTCAAGGTTCTTCTCCAGCAGCAGCACGTTGCGCACAACCGCGCGCGCCTCGATCGCAGCGGCCAGCCCGCTGCCGCCGCCACCGACGACGATGACGTCGTAGGTGGCCTCGATCGTCACGGCGACTGCTTGGCGCGCTGGCCGGCGGTGGTGCCGGCGATCTTGCCGAACACCGCGCCGTTCATCAGCCCGGTGCCGCCGGGATAGTTGAAGTAGAAAATGCCGCCGACCAGTTCGCCGGTGGCAAACAGCCCGGGGATCGCTGCACCATCCGAGTCCATGACGCGCGCGCTGGTGTCGATCCGCAGACCGCCGAAGGTGAACGTGAGCCCGCAGGTCACGGCATAGGCTTCGAACGGCGGCTCGTCGACGGTGTTGGCCCAGTTCGATTTCGGAACGGCAAGGCCTCTGGTGCCGCGTCCGTCCTTCACGTTCGGATCGAACGGCACCTCGGTCATCACCGCCTTGTTGTATTCCTTGATGGTCGCCAGCGCCTTGACGGGGTCGACGTCCTCCATCTTCTGGACCAGTTCTTCCAGCGTGTTGGCGCGCACCTTGCTGACCCGCTTGATGCGGTACTCGTCGCGCAGCATCGGGATGATCTTGTTGTCGAACACCTGATAGGCGAACTGCTTGGGCTGCATCAGGATGATGCGGCCGTTTTTCGCATAGGTGTAATTTCGGAAGTCGGAGCCTTCGTCGAGGAAACGCTCGCCGTTGGCATTGATCATGATGCCCCACGGATACGAATGCTTCTGGAAATTGTCGCCGACCGTCAGATCGCCGAATTCCGGCGCGTTGCGGTCCCAGGCGACCGCATGGCCGCCCGACCAGTTGCCGATCGGCTGGGCGCCGATTTCGAGCGCCATCTTGATGCCGTCGCCGGTGTTGAAACGAGTGCCGCGGATCTTGGCGAGCTCCCAGCCGGGCCCCAGATAGCGCGTGCGCATTTCGGCATCGGCCTGGAAGCCACCCGAGGCGAGCACCACGCATTTGGCCTTCACCTCGACGGTGTGCCCGTCGTGCTTGACGCGCACGCCCTTGACACCGTCGTCGTCGGCGATCAGCGACAGCGCGCGGGCACCATAGGCGATGGCGACATTGTTCTTGCGCGCGATCTTGGTCAGCGCTTCCACCAGCCCCGGCCCGCCGCCGACGGATTCCACCGTCAGGCCGCCCCAGAACTTGAACATGCCGTTGATCTTGTAGGCCTGCCGTCCCCAGATTGGCATGAAACGGACGCCCTTGTCGCGCATCCACAACATGGTCGCCTTGCTGCGCTTGATCAGAATTTCGCACAGGTCGGGATCGGTGCGGTATTCGGTGATGCGGCCCATGTCGTCGAAAAACTTCTCCTCCGTGTAGGTGCCGAAATCGGATTTCGACACCTCTTCATCGGTCAGGTCCGGCATCAGCGCACGCAGGTCTTCGACGCCGTCATAGACGCAACGGAACGCACCGGCGGTGAACCGGCTGTTACCGCCGGCCTCTTCCTCGGGCGCGCGCTCAAGCACCAGCACTGAGACGCCCTGCTCGGCCGCGGCCAGGGCTGCGCAAAACGCCGCATTGCCGCCGCCAACGACAATGACATCCGCGGATGGGGGTAACGCTGTGCTCATGACGCTTATCAAACCTCGGTTATTGGACGTGATCGGAGGGTGTGAAGCCTAGTAGCGCGAGTTTGCCGGCGCTGGCAATGATGTCGCGGTCGGGATCGCGCGAGATGATTTCCAGCATCGGCTTGGCTTTGTAGCCGACCGCGGCCAGCGCGGGCGGTACATCGGCAAACGGCACGGTGCCAAGGCCAACCGGGTCGTGACGATAGACCTGCCGGCCGGTATCGGACAGATGCACCAGCGCAAGCCGTTTGCGGCATTGCTTGAGACCATCGACGAAGTCTTCGCCGATGAAATAGGCGTTGGCGATATCGTAGACGATGTGCACCGCGTCATTGCCGTAGCGTTCGAGCGCATCCATCAGTTCGCCGATCGCCGGTAGGAACGCAAAAGGCATGTTCTCGACCCACAGTGCCGTGCCGCCGGCCGCGGCCACCGGGCAGAGCCGGTCGAGCGCCGCAAAGAAATGCCCGATCAGTTCGCTGGCGGGCGCGGGGAAAAGCGGATTGGCTTTGCCGGGCCCGATGACGACGCCGCGCGCGCCGAGATCGCCGGCGAGCCGCACGGTCTCGGTAACAAGATTGAGCGAATAGGCACGCATTTCGGCCGCGGCAGCGGCGACATTAATGTCGATGTTCGGCATATTGAGCGCGGTGAGCCGCAGGCCGCGCTGCTCCATCATCGCGCGGAGCGCGTGGCGCTGCCCGGCCGAGAGCTCCGCCGGCCACAAATGCCCCGGATGCACCATCAGCTCGAATTCCTGGAAGCCCTGCTCCGCGAGTTGCGCCAGACACGCCTCGGCGCTGTGCGAGCGCATATAGGAATAGGTATTGGCGCCGAAGTGGGACGCGTGGACGTTACTCTCGCGGGTCACTGATGCGGCCTTTTAGCTGTCGTTGGCCGCCACTCATAAAGCCGGTGGCGGACGAGTCAACACCATCCAGCATTGTGAGTTGCCATTTGTCATGCCGGAATGAGGGGTGTTAGGCTGGGCCCGCCGAAGAGGTTTGGCCAAGAAGAACGGTCAGTTCTGCAACGTCGCGCCTGGCCTCTGGTCAGACCATCGCAGCGACATGACCGACGAGCGCATGGTGTTGTTCAACTATTAAGTCAGCCTAATACAGCTCGGTGTCGCCGTTTGGAGGCCGTCCGTTGAGACCGCGTACCAAGACCAAGACGAGTGAGAAGCCGGCCACCGCGGCCAAGCCTACCCCCGCCACGCCCGCGATTGCCCGGCTGGTGGAACCCTTGCAGCCCGACATCGACGACGACGCGGAGGACCGCCAGCGCGTCGGGGTACAATCGCTCGGCCGCGCTTTCGCAATCCTCGAGGAAGTCGCACGCCATCGTGAAGGGATCGGGCTTGCGGACCTGAGCAAACTGGTGGGCTTGCACAACTCGACCACTTTCCATCTCGCCAAGACGATGGTTTCGCTGGGCTACATCCGCCAGGAAAAAGAGACCAAGCGCTACCGCGTCGGCCGCCCGTTGTTTGCGCTGGCGGCCAGCGCGCTCGACGAGATCGAGATGGTGAACGTCGCGACCCCGATCCTGGAGGATCTGTCGCGGGAAACCGGCGAGACCAGCCATTTCGCGGTCCGCATGGGCGATGCGGTGGTTGTTATTGCCCGCACCGCCGGGCCCGGCGCCTTCCAACTGACCGACCGCGTCGGCGTGGTGCGACCGGCGCATTGCACCGCGCTCGGCAAGGTTATCCTCGCCTCGCTGCGCCCCGATCAGCTGGAGCGCTTCCTGGAACGGGTCGAATTAAAGCCATCGACTCCGAAGTCGGTCGCCGACGTTCCGGTGCTGCTGCGCGAAATCGCGGAGATCAGGCGCAGCGGCATCGCCTTCGACGATGGCGAATTCAACCTCGAGGTCCGATGCGTGGCCGTGCCGGTGAAAGACTTTACCAGCCAGATCATCGGGGCGCTCGGCATTTCCGGCCCGGTTTGGCGGCTTTCCAATCAAGCCCTGCAAAGCCGGGCGAAAGTCGTACAAGCCGCCGCCAACAGCCTGTCCGCCGCGTTCGGCGCCAAGGGCGCCACGGCCCTTCCTAAATCGCCTTAGGCCAAGCTAAAGCGTGCTTTTGGCGTTGACAGCAGCCCGTCGCTCCGGAAATATCATCCAACAATAAAAAAACGCCTCTCACATTCTCGCATAAGCCGGAATTGGAGAGGGACGGCGCGGACGCGCCTTTGGGAGGAGACCCACGATGACCAGCTACAATCGACGGAAAATATTGAAGGCCGGCGCCGCGTTTGCGGGCGCTTCCGCCATCGGATTTCCGGCCATCAGTTATGGCCAGACCGACAAAATCAAGATCGGCCATCTCACGCCGCTGACCGGCTTTCTCGGCGCACTCGGTGCCTATGCCCAGTTGGGTTTGAATTTGGCCGTGGAAGAAATCAACAAGGCCGGTGGCGTTATGGGGCGCCAACTCGATGTCATGTCGGAAGACTCGGTCAATCCCGCGACGGCCGCGACCAAGGCCCAACGCATGCTCGATCAAGACGGTGCCACCGTTCTAATGGGCGAGATTTCTTCAGCCTCCGCGGTGACCATCATGCAGGTGGCGGCGCGCAATAAGCGCCTGTTCATGCAAATCGGCGCGCGGTCGGATGTGTTGCGCGGCAAGAACTGCAACAAGTACACGTTCCATGTCGACATTCCTAACACGGTGATGGTCAACGCGGTCGGCAAAGCGCTGTTGCGTGACAACATGGTGAAGGACAAAAAATTCTTCACCCTCACTGCCGACTATGTCTTTGGCCATGACCTGCTTGGCGCGGCCAAGCGCTTCTTCGCCGCCAACAATGGCAACTTGATCGGCGACGAACTGATCGCGACCGACGTCACTGACTTCAGCCCCTATCTGCTGAAGCTCCGGCAAGCCAAGCCTGACGTGGTCTGTTGCAATCTCGCCGGCAATCAGGTCACCAACCTGATCAAGCAATATGCCGAATTCGGCCTACCCTATCCGATCGTCGGCTTCAATCTCAACACGGCGGATGCCTGGGCGGCCGGTGAAGGCAATCTGAGCGGGACCTGGCCGACGGTTTGGCACCACGACCTTCCCACGCCAGCCTCCAAGACCTTCGTCGAAAACTTCATAAAAAAGAATGGCAAGCCGCCGGAGAACCATGCCTGGATCGAATACGTCTCGTTCAAGATGATGGCGCAGGCTATGAACGAGACGAAATCGACCGATACGGACAAGCTGATCGCATATTTCGAAAAAGAAACTCAGTTCGATGTTCTGAAGGCCCGCAAGGCCTACTTCCGGTCATGGGACCATCAACTGGTGCAGGAAGCCTACCCATTCACAGTTAAAGAAAAAGGCAAAGCCAAGGACAAGTGGGACTTCCTTGCACTTGGATCGGCGCTTCCGGCCGCCAACGAGCCGCTTGAAGTCATCAACCCGACGAAAGAGCAGAACCCCTGCACCTTCGCATAGGGCGCGGGCGCATTAGCGTCCGCGCCCGTTGACCGTGTGGTTTCTGCCGGCAGAATATCGCCAGCACGCTCTTCTACGTCTAAGGCCTGAGAACTTCGTTCATGTTCTTGCTCGAACAGGTAGTCAACGGCCTTGTGCTCGGAGGTTACTACCTGCTGATCGCGCTCGGCCTGTCGCTGATCTTCAGCGTCGGCGGCGTCGTGAATCTGGCGCATGGCGCGTTCTATGCTTTCGGTGCCTACACATCGGTTGAGATCACGAAATATCTGGGCTTCGGTCCAGCCGTCGTGTTGTCGCCGATTGCCGTTGCGATGCTCGGCATTCTGTTCGAAAAATTCATCCTTCGCCGCTTCTATACCGCCGATCCAATCCTGAGCCTGCTGGTGACATTTGGCCTCGCCATGGTCGCGGAGCAATTGATCCGCATTCTTTGGGGCGCTTCACCCCTATCCCAAACAATGCCCCCGGCCCTTAAGGGCGCTGTCATCGTCGGCGACTTCCTGTTCTCGCGTTATCGGCTGATGTTGCTCGCGATCGTGGCCGCCGTTCTTCTGGGCATCTGGCTGCTACTGCACAAGACGTCGTTCGGCCGCGTGGTACGCGCCGGCATCCAGCGGCCGGACATGGTTGCCGCGCTGGGCATCCGCCTTCAGCCCTACATGACCGCCATCGTCATGCTCGGCGTCGGCATGGCGGCGATGGGCGGCGCGTTCTTTGCACCGATCACGATCGTGCACCCTGCGATGGGGGCTGAGATCATCACGGTAGCGTTTGTCGTGGTGGTGATCGGGGGCCTCGGCAGCTTCTGGGGCGTGGTGCTTGCCGCGCTGCTGGTGGGCGTCGTGCGCGGCGTCACAATTCACTTCATTCCGGCGGCCGGCGAAGCATCGATTTATGTCCTGATGTTCCTGGTGCTGCTGTTCCGCCCGCGCGGCCTGCTCGGCGAACGCATCGAGAAATTCGAATGACGATCGCCCGGCTTTATTCGAAATACCAACCGCTGTTGATCGCGGCGTTCGCGCTCATCGCCTTGCCGTTCCTGATGCAGGTGTTCGGCCTCGCATTGAATACGGCCAGCATGGTGGTGATCCTTGCGATCGCGACCATGGCTCTCAACATGTGCGTCGGCTACACCGGATTGGTGTCGTTTGGCCACGCCACATGGTTCGGCATCGGCGCCTATGCGGCAGGTCTGATCCAACTGCATTGGTTTCACGACCAGATATGGCTACCGATTTTCCTGTCGATGATCATCATCACGGTTCTTTCGACAGCCGTCGGAATTCTGATCCTACGCCGGCGTGGCGTTTATTTTTCCTTGTTGACCCTGGCGCTGGCGGCGCTGACCTACACAATCGCCTTTCGCTGGACCGAGGTGACGGGGGGCGAGGACGGACTGAGCGGCCTCAAGCGCGGCATGATAGGGTCGATCTTTCTCGACGACGCGCTTGCCTTCTACATCATGGTCGCGCTGATCGGGCTTGCCGTGCTGTACGTTCTGTTGCGCGTCGTGCGCTCACCGTTCGGCCACGTGCTGCTGGCGATCCGCGAGAACCAGTTGCGCGCCACGTTTCAGGGCTATGCGGTCGAGCGTTACAAGCTGGGGGTGTTCGTGCTCTCGGCGGTGGTGACGGGATTGGCCGGCGCGCTGCTCGGATTCCAGACTTACCTGGTCTCGGCCGAAGCCGTCTCGGTGCCATTTTCCGGCGAACTGCTTGCCATGGTCGTGATTGGCGGCATGCACAACATGCTCGGCCCTGCCCTCGGCGCGCTGTTCTTTATCCTGTTCCGCGAACTTTTCTCGATCTGGAGTTCGAACTGGCTGCTCTGGTTTGGACTGATCTTTGTTGGCTTCGTGCTGTATTCGCCGGGCGGACTGGTCGGGATCTGGGCGAGACTAAGCCGACGCTGGCGCCTGGTGCCCGAAGAAGAAGCCGCAATGGGCAAGCGAAAAATCTACGAGGGCTTGCCGCTGCCGGCCTTCCTGGTCCCGCCACCCATGCAAGGAACGGTGCTGGAGGTTGACGCTGTCTCCAAACACTTCGGCGGCATTCGGGCCGTCACCAGCGCCAGCCTCAAGGTTGAGGCCGGCGAAATCCATGCCCTGATCGGCCCGAACGGCGCCGGTAAGACTACATTGTTCAATTTGGCCTCGGGCCTGTACCCATCAGACGGCGGCACAGTGCGCCTCAACGGCCGCGAAATTCAAGGCGTGCAATCACACGCGATATGCCACCAGGGCCTGGCGCGCTCGTTCCAGATAACGAACCTATTCCGCGGTCTGTCGATCTACGAAAATTTGCGTCTGTCGCTGCAGGCGCAGCATCCGATGCGTTTCAATGCCTGGCGCAACATTGACAGCTACCCGGAAGTTCACGCGGAGACCGTGCAACTGATCCGATTCCTCGGTCTGGAAGGCATCGAAGAAATCGAGGGCGGTGAACTTTCTTATGGCGGGCAGCGCCTGCTGGATTTGGGCATCGCGCTGGGTTCCAAGCCGCAGGTGCTGCTGCTCGACGAGCCGCTGGCCGGACTTGCCGCGGCCGAGCGCGAACGCGTGTCGAAGTTAGTCAAGAACGTCGCCGCCAATATTCCAGTGCTCATCGTCGAGCACGATATCGACCGCGTGCTCGGCTTCTCGCAGCGCGTCACGGTGATGAACCAGGGCGAAGTGCTGATGACCGGTGCGCCGAGCGAGGTGCGGGCCGACCAGCGCGTGCAAGAAGTCTATACCGGCACCGGCGCGCCACCCGTCACCAGCCGCGTCGCTGGCGAGGTGCCTGGCGCTCAGGTGCTACGTTTCGAGGCCGTCAATACCTTCTACGGCAAGAGCCACATCCTCAACGACGCGACGCTGGATGTGCGCGAAGGCGAGATCGTTGCGTTGCTCGGCCGCAACGGCGCCGGCAAATCGACGCTTCTCAAGACGCTGGCTGGCCTGGTCCCGCCGGCTTCCGGAACAATCGAATACGAGGGACGCAACATCGCTGGCATGCCGGCACCAGATATTGCACGCCTTGGCATTGGCTATGTGCCGCAGGGGCGCGGTCTGTTCGCAGGCATGACCGTGGCGGAGAACCTCGCGCTCGGCCGCCTAGCGCGCAAGACCGATGGCAGCAATGGCGTGGTCTGGAGCGAGGAGAAAATCTTCGAGTATTTCCCGCGCTTGAAAGAGCGGATGAACATCGCGGCGGACTACCTGTCCGGCGGCGAGCAACAGATGGTGGCGGTCGCACGCGCGCTGTCAGGCAACGTCAAGCTGCTGCTGTTGGACGAGCCGTTCGAGGGATTGGCGCCGACCGTGATACTGGAACTGTTCAAGGTATTCGACCAACTCCGCCGGCACGCCTCCATCGTCATTGTCGAGCACAACTTGGATCTGGTGCTGGCGTTGGCCGACCGCGTGTTCGCGCTTGAGCGTGGCGCGGTGTTTCATCAGGGTCCTGCGACGGCGCTACTCACCGATTTGAACTACCGCAAGCAGATCCTGTGGCTGTAGCTAAGCCAATATCATCATGTCAGCTATGGTCGGCCGGTCGAATAGCTATACTATCTTTGACGCACCATGAGCTCGATATCCCGAAATCTCGTCGTCATCGGACAGGGCGCCGCCGGCCTCGCCGCCGCACTGACGGCGGCCGAGCAGGCCCGCCGCAGCGGATCGCCTATCGCCATCACGTTAATCGACAAGGCCGCGGAGCACGAAGCCGGCGGCAACACTCGCTGGTCACCATCCAATATGCGCATGGCCTCGCCCGAACGCGTCGAGCCGAGCTTCGTGCACGACATGCTTACCGCCACCCATTTCCAGGGCGACGAGAGCTACTTCGCGCGGCTTGCCGCGGACGCACCGGCGACCGTCAAGTGGCTGCAATCGCACCGCATTGAATTCATCCAACCGCCCTATTATCTGTCGAAGGGCCCGCCGCGCATCCAGCCGGTCGGTGGCGGCGCCAACTTGATCAAGGCACTGACTGCAGCCGCCAAGCACGCGGGCGTGACGTTCCGTTACGGCTGCGTCGCGCGCGAGATCATAACGAAGGATGATCGCATCACCGGCCTTGCGGTCGAGCACGCCGGCGCGCACGAGACCATAGCCGCGGACGCTATCGTGCTGGCCTGTGGCGGTTTCCAGGGCAACGCCGAGATGATGCGCGAACATCTGGGCGATGGGGCTGAGACCATGAAGCTGATCTCGCCGGGCACGCATTTCAATACCGGCGACGGCATCGCCATGGCTACCAAGATCGGCGCCGATCAATCAGGTGACTGGAATGGCATGCACTGCGAGCCGGTCGATGCGCGCAGCAAGAGCTCCGCGCCGGTCGTTCTGGTCTACCCTTACGGCATCGTCGTGGACAAGACCGGTCACCGCTTCTTCGATGAGGGCGGCGGGCTGATGCACGAAACCTGGGAATGGCTGGCGCGCAACATTCATTTCAAGACGCCGGGCTCGATTGCCTATGCCATTCTCGACAGCCGGCTACTCGACATCGCCGGCTATCAGCGCGCTATCCGCTCAGAGGTCGCGCCTGCGCGGGCCGATACGCTCGCCGAGCTGGCGACAATGATCGGCATTGACTCCGCCGGACTTGCCGCCACCGTCGCGGCCTTCAACGCCGCCTGCGTGGGCGATCCGAAGCAATTCGACGCAACGAGCAAAGACGGTCTCAGAGCCGCAGAAACGCTGCAGCCGCCCAAGTCGAACTGGGCGCGCGCGATCGAAAAGCCGCCTTTCATCGCCTACCCGCTGGTCGGCGCCGTGGCCTATACCTTCGGCGGCCTGGCAACGGACGACCGCGCCCGCGTGCTGCGCGATGGCGCCCCCATCCCCGGCCTGTTCGCTGCCGGAGAGATTACCGGGCATTTCTATGCAACAGCACCGAACGCGGTAGCCGTGCTGCGCGCCTTTGTGTTCGGCAGGATTGCCGGACGCGAGGCCATTGAAATTCTAGGCAACTGAAGTTTTTTAGGAAATGGCCATACACCAAGGATCGATCCTGGGACCCGTTGATCAAAAGAACTTTGGCAGATTGCTCGCTCCGCGTGGCATTGCCCGCCTGGACAAGCAAATTATTCCATTTCCAATTTGGCGAGGAATGTCGGCTTTTGGCGGCCAAATCGGACGAACCTGAGCCCTACGGCATCGGCGTAAGCAGTGTTTAACGTCCTTCGCCTAGGGTCCGCTCCTCGCTAACGGGGCCCCTCCGGATGACGACACTCGACCACACCATCGTGCCAGTACATGCAATGCCGGGCACGTTGCGGGCTGCACCGTGGCTATACGCGGTCGCGCTGTTTCTGTCGGCGCTCTTGTTGTTTGCCGTGCAGCCGATGTTCACCAAGATGGTGTTGCCGCGGCTGGGTGGCGCGCCGAACGTGTGGTCTGTGGCCATGGTATTTTTCCAAGCCGCGCTGTTCGGCGGCTACGCCTATGCCCATCTCATCGTACGTCGGCTCCGGCCGGGGATTGGCGCACTCATCCATCTTGGCGTGCTGGCTGCGGCAGCGGCGACACTGCCGATCGCCGTCGCACAGGGCTTCGACACGCCGCCGTCGGACGCAATTGCTTTTTGGATCATCGGTCTGCTGGCGGCTTCGATCGGCCTGCCGTTCGCGGTGCTGTCGGCAAGCGCGCCGTTGCTACAGGGATGGTTCGCGGCGAGCGGTCATACGCAAGCTCACAATCCTTATGTACTCTACGCCGCCTCCAATCTCGGCTCGTTCGCGGCGCTTATCGCTTATCCGATCATCATCGAGCCGTTCCTGACGCTTCAGGCTCAGGCGCGGCTGTGGTCGTGGGGGTTTGCGGCGCTTGCAGTTTTCTTCGCGACAGCCGGCTTTATCGTGGCACGGCGGCCACACTTCGTCGCGGTCCGTGACGCCGTCGGGTCAGTCTCGGTGCGCGACCGATTGTTCTGGCTTGCGCTCGCCGCCATCCCGGCCGGACTTGTCATTGCGGTGACATCCTACATAACGACCGACCTTGCCTCGGCGCCGTTTCTTTGGGTTTTGCCGCTTGCGCTTTATCTTCTTACGTTCGTTGCCGTGTTCCGCGACCGGCCGTGGCTGCGTCATGAGACAATCGCGCGGCTGATTCCTTTCCCGGTTGCCCCCCTCGCTGTTGGCCTGCTTGGCGGTCATCGACTGTTCTGGCTTGCGCTCTGTGCCCTCAATCTCATTGCCTTCACGCTGCTCGCTCTACTCTGCCACGGCGAACTCTACCGCCGCCGGCCGGACTCCACGCAGCTTACCGAGTTCTATCTATGGACGTCGCTCGGCGGCGTGCTGGGCGGCGTGTTCGCCGCGCTCGTGGCCCCACACATCTTCATGTTGATTTACGAGTATCCGATCTTGATCGTTGCTTCGCTGCTTGTCCTTCCCGGCGTGTTCGCAGGCACCCCACGCCATATCGCCGCTGAGGCCGGCCCCTTGCTGATCGTCGCGCCGCTCGCCATCGTGGCGCGTTTTGTATTCGATGTTTATTTGCCGGGCGCGGCCGAATTGCCATTCCAAATCGTGCTCATCGCGCTGGTTGCGGTCATGCTTGTGCAGCGCGAACGGCCGGTGCGCTTCCTCGCATTAGTTGCACTCGGTTTTGTGCTGACCGGTTTGTGGCAGCCAGGTTTTAATCGCATCGAGGCCGTGCGCAGCTTTTTTGGCGTTCACCAAGTGGTGGAAACCGGCGACGGCCGCTATCGGCTGCTCTATCACGGCATCACCTTGCACGGCGCCGAGCGCATCGGCGATAGCGCATCGGCTGTAAGTTCGGCGCCCGAACCGCTGACCTATTACTATTTCGGCGGACCGATATCGGAGAGCATCGAGCGCGTACGCGCCGCCCGCGGCGCGCTCGGCCATGTCGCGGCAGTCGGGCTGGGGACGGGCAGCCTCGCCTGCCACAAGCGCGGCAACGAACAGTGGACGTTCTTCGAGATCGATGCGGCCGTCGTGCGGATCGCCCGCGATCCTCGTTTGTTCAATTTCGTCTCGGCCTGCGCACCCGATGTCCCCGTCGTCATCGGTGATGCAAGACTCACGCTGGCGGCATCAGCGCAGCACTATGACCTCATCATTCTCGATGCATTCTCATCCGACGTGATCCCCGTGCACCTGCTAACGCGGGAAGCCTTGCAGGGCTATTTGACGCGGCTTGAGGACGGCGGCGTCGTGGTGATGCACATTTCCAATACATACATGGAATTAGGTAGCGTCGTTGCGGCGCTGGGCGCGGCCGAGGGGCTTACAGTTTTCATCAAGCAGGACCATCGTCCCAAAACGTCACCCTTCGATTTCAAGGCAAACTCGCTTGTAGCCGTACTAGCGCGCCAGCGAGCCGATCTGGGCGATCTTCCACTTCAGCCCGGTTGGCACGAAATCAGGCCGGTGCCGGGTGTCTCGGCGTGGACGGACGACTATTCCAATATTCTAGGAGCGATTCTGCGCAAGCAACTCGGAAGATGACGCGTCCCCGCGCGCGACCAGCACCCAAGGGTTCCCGGCATAAGGATCGAAGGTCTCGATCCACTCCCCGGATTCGGCTACCACCCCCTCGCCGCCGATGAAAATTTTTCTACTTGGGAAAATTCGACATCCGAGAACTCCGCTAAAGTTGATCAGGCGGCCTTCGCGCCGAGCAGCGCCTGGCGGAAGCGCGCTTTTAGGAAGGGTCCATCCCAAGTCGGAAGCACCAGCGGATCGCGCGCCGCCGAGACCTTGAGCACGACCAGTACCGGGCCCTTGGCCGTGTGCAATATCGGTATGGCACCTTCGAGTTCGGTCAACTGCCGCACGGTCGCGGTTTGACGAAATCCGGCGGCACGCGCGATGCCCGCCAGATCGACGCCCGCGCTGGTATGGGTCCGTTGCATGCCGGTTTCCCCGTACCGCTCGTTGTCGATGACAGCGATCGCCAAGTTGTCGGGGCTCTTGGCTCCGATCGTTGCCAGCGCGCCCAGCCCCATCAGCAATTCGCCATCGCCGGTGACTACGAGGACGCGGCGGCGCGGCTGCGCCAGTGCGAGCCCTAGGCCGACGGTGCAGGCACTGCCCATGGCGCCCCAGAGGTAGAAATTGAGCGCATGGTCGCCAGCGGCCGCGCAGTCATAGGTCGGCGAGCCGAGGCCGGTTACGACCAGGATATCGCCGCGGTCGGCCAAGATGTGCGCCACCACATCACGGCGCAGGAGCTTGTCTGGTTCTTGCATGTGTTGATCCTTAGAATAGGTTCAATCCTTGAAAAGCTTGGTTCCTATCATGCGCTGCGACAGCAGCACCGCCGCCGTCAATCCGCCGCTGAAGGCGATACGCGCGGCCGCTTCCACGGCGGGCGCCGCCATATTCGCCTCGTTCACTTCGTAGACCACCGCGCCGGCAAGCCGCAGGTTCTCTGCCGTGATCTGGCCCATCGGCACCTGCCACGGATTGGCCTCGCCCCATTGCCCGCGCATAGTGACGATCATCACCAGCGGAAAGCCGCAGACCTTGGCGAGCGAAAGCGTATTGATGCAATTGCCGACGCCGCTGCTTTGCATCAGCAGGACGCCGCGCTCGCCGCCGAGCCAGGCGCCCGCCAGAACGCCGATGCCTTCTTCCTCGGTAGTGAGCACGGTGCTCTTGATATCGTTGGCCTGATGGCACAGCTCGATCAGCCGCGCATGCCCGGCATCGGGGACGTAGACTACCTGGCTGATCTCGGCCTCGCACAGCTTTTGAAAAATTTGGTCCGGCCATTCCATTGCGTGTCCTCTTACACAGATAGTCTTGGCATTCAGCCCGCGCTCTTGATCGCCGCCGAAACCAGGCTTTGCGTCGATAATACATCGCAATGTACCGCCCCGGTATTGCGCTGCGATTGCAGATAAATCCGGACATTGGCCGGCGTGATTT
>Ga0184628_10000408_pt1 | contig 23533 bp, 21 predicted proteins | sample PLM4_5_b1_FD_133149 | JGI IMG/M metagenome (GOLD analysis project Ga0184628, IMG submission 133149) | Groundwater sediment microbial communities from an aquifer in East River, Colorado, USA - PLM4_5_b1 | ecosystem: Environmental > Terrestrial > Soil > Riparian zone | place: USA: East River... | reverse complement strand
GATTCCAGTGACGGCAAGATCATTTCCGGCTCGACGTCCGCCGGAATCGGACGGACGCTCGGCACCGGCTTCCTGCCCTTCGCGGCGTCGAATTACGCGCAGCTCGAGAACATCAAGTCAGGCGTTGGCGAGTGGAATGCCGTGCTCGGCAGCAGCATGTCGAACAGCATCATCGCCGGCTACACGACTAACAACGAGAATCGGACCGACCCCGGCAAGTTATTTCCCTTCGTGGACATCCTTGCGCCCGATGGCACCACCTACGCGTCAATTGGAACCGAGCCGTTCACACCCAACAACGAGCTCGTGTACCACACCTATCAGTTTCAGGACAACCTGACGAAGTACGGCAACCGCCATTCGCTCACGTTCGGCTTCACCACGCAACGCTACGAAGCTGAGAATTCGTTCTTCAACTGCTGCAAGCAGGGCGCCTACGTGTACAACTCGTTTGCCGACTTCTACGCCGACGCCAACGGCTATCTGGCGAACCCCAGCCGGACGACGTCGCCCATCACGCCTCGGCGATACCAGGTGAGATGGATGAACATCCCCGGATTGGACAAGCCCCTCCAGCGCATCAACGTTTGGAATTCAGGCGGATACGCCCAGGACGAGTGGCGGCCGCGCGCGAACGTGACGGTCACAGCGGGCGTCAGAGTCGACATCCCGGCCTTCGACGACACCACGTACCCCAATCCAAATGTGGACGCGCTGACATTTCGCGATGAAACGGGCGCGGGGGTCCAGTACCAGAGCGGTCACTTTCCCGATCCGAAGATTCTCTGGTCGCCGCGCGTCGGCTTCAACTGGGACGTCGCCGGCGACCAGAAGACACAGGTACGCGGCGGCACGGGCATCTTTACCGGACCTCCGCTCTATGTGTGGATCTCGAACCAGCTCGGCAACACCGGCGTGCTGCAGGGCTCGTTGCTCGAAGACAACCCGACGACGCGGCCGTTCACGCCGGATATCAATCGCTACAAACCGACGAACGTGACGGGCGCGCCTGCCGCCAGCTATGAGTTCGACGTCACAGACAATGACTTCAAGTTCTCGCAGGTCTGGAGGAGCAACATCGCAGTGGACCGCCGGTTGCCGGGGGGCATCATCGCCACCGGGGAGTTCGTTTACGGCAACGACGTCAACGGCATCTACTACATCAACGCCAATCTGCCCGCGGCGCAGTCCGCGTTCACGGGCGTCGACAACCGGCCCCGATGGGTCGGGCCAGCGTGCGGGGCGCCAGGCCCCTGCGTGACCAGAATCAACAACGCCGCGGGGAATCAGGTGACGGCTGCGATCGTCATGAAGAACCAGAGCGTCGGGAACTCGTGGAATCTGTCGGGGATGTTGTCGAAGTCGTTGTATCACGGTCTCACGGTGAGGGGCGCGTACGGTTACGGCGATGCGCACAACACCATTGACCCCGGAACCACGGCCAGCTCGTCCTTCAACCTGAACGAGCACTCTGGCGACCCGAACAATCCCGGCCTCGGACGCTCCCAGTCGGCTCAGGGCCACAGGGTGTTCGTGCAGACCACCTACAGCCGCTCGTACTTCGGGTTTGGAGCCACGACGATCTCGGCGTTCTACGAGGCCAGCCACTCACTGAACGGCGCGGGCGCCGGTGTGAGCACCACCGCGAGCTATGTCTTCGCCGGCGACATGAACGGAGATGGCGGCTCGGGCAACGACCTGATCTACATCCCGAAGGACACGTCGGAAATGAACTTCGTCCCCTTCGCGCTGGGCACCCGAACTTTTACGGCGGAAGAGCAGGCGACGGCCTTCGAGGCGTACATCAAGCAGGACACGTACCTCAGCGCGCACCGAGGCGAGTACGCCAAGCGCGGCGGCATCTGGAATCCGATGCTCAATCGCATGGACCTGAGCATCACGCAGGACGTCTTCCACAGCGCCTCCGGCAGGCGCCACGCGGGCCAGTTCCGCATCGACTTCACCAACTTCGGTAACCTCCTGAATCACAACTGGGGCGTCAGCCAGCGTCTGGTGGTTCCGATTACGCAGCAGTACGGAGCGCAGCTCCTGACCAACCCTGGCGTCGATGCGCAGGGACGCCCCACCTATCGGCTGGCTACGGCCAACGGGCAACTGGTGACTAAGACCTTCCAGCCACAGACCGGGCTCTCCGACGTCTACCAGTTCATGCTCAGCTTCCGATATTCGTTCAACTGAGCCCGAGGCTCTGACGGTCCGTACATGAAAAGGGCCGCTCCCCTGAGGGAGCGGCCCTTTCGTTTTGGAATCGGAACCTGGCGGGAGCTAGCTCTTCGCCGGAGCGGCCGCGGCAGCCTGCTTCGCCTTCTGCAGTTCCTGGGCCCGGTCGCGGAGCTGGTCGGCCTGTTTCAACAGCGCCTGCTGCCGCGCCGGATTCGTTTCGATGTTGGCCATGAGCCGCAGCAGGAGGTTCTTGTAGGTGAGCGCTTCAAAGTAGTCGTTATTGAGCGCCAGCGCCTTGTCCGATTCGTCGATGCCCGCCTGGATGTACTTCTTCTTGTCGACCTCGGAGAGCTTGAAGTTCTTGTACGCCTCGTTCCAGTAGTACGTCGCGATGACGTGATGAGCCTCGGGGTTGCTCGGCTCGTGCTGGGCCCGCTCGTTCAGCGCATTGATCGTCTTGTCGAACTCGCCCTGCCTGTCGTAGAACGCCGCGAGCGTCGTGTAGACGGTCGACTCGTTCGGCTTCATTTCCTTGGCCTTGAGGAACTGCTCCTCGGCCTTTTCGTAATCGCCGTTCTGCTCGTAGATGTTGGCGAGGTAGAAGTAGTTGGCGGGGTCGGTCGGATCCACTTGAATCATCTGCTGAAGAATGGGTTCCTGCTGGGTGGGGTCATTCAGCTTCTCCGGACCGTACGCCGCCACCAAGAACTGCAGCGACAGCTTCTTCATTTTGGGGTCGGCGTCGAGTTCGGCGTCCTTCCGGTAATACTCGACGGCCTTGGTCATGAACCCGTCGTTGATCGGGTCGCCCGCCTTGGCCCCGCGGTACAGGTTGTCGTAGCTGTTGGCGAGGTAAAAGTAGGCCGGTGTTAACTGGAACTTGTTGAGGATGTCCTGGTCGAGCGCGACGATCTCTTCGTATTTCGCGGCCGCGCCTTTGTAATCGCCGGTCTGATAGAGACCGTTCGCGTCGCGGAACGTCCGCTTGGCCTTCAGTCCGTTGTACTGACTGCATCCCGTCGTCGCTATGCCGACGGCCACCACGACGGCGACCAGGCTCCCCTGTGACAAAAGCTTCCGCATCGTTTCCCCTTTCAATCTGTCGAAGCGTCGTTCTGGCCGCTGGGGTTGACCGCGTCCGGCTGGTCGGTACCCGCGTGACCCCAAGCGCGCCAGTATATTGATCCGTTTTCGGGTCAGTCAAGCCTCCATCGCAGGTTCCTTGACCCCCCTCAACCTCACTCCTATCATGAGGATGGCGGGATTTCTACCCGCATGCATCCGGATTAGACACCGCTCCCGATGATTCGTTTCGAAACACTGCTCGAGAAAGTGCGGGCCTACAGCCCGGAAGCGGACCTAGAGCTGCTCCGGAAGGCCTATGTCTTCTCCGCGCTCGAGCACAAGGGGCAGGTGCGGCATTCCGGCGAGCCCTACCTGGTCCACCCGCTCGAGGTAGCCGATTTCCTCGCCGACATGAAGCTCGACGTTGTGGCGGTGGCCGCCGGCCTGCTCCACGACGTCGTGGAAGACACCCTGACGACGCCCGAGCGCATCGCGGAACTGTTCGGGCCGGAAATCGCGCACGTGGTGGAGGGCGTCACCAAGCTGGGCGCCATCCCGTTCTCCTCCAGCGAAGAGCGGCAGGCTGAGAACTTCCGGAAGATGCTGCTGGCGATGGTCGACGACATCCGGGTCATCCTCGTCAAGCTGGCCGATCGCCTTCACAACATGCGGACCCTGCAGCATCTCCCCGAGGAGCGCCGGATCAAGATCGCCCAGGAGACACTCGACATCTACGCCCCGATCGCCAACCGCCTCGGCATGAGCAAGGTCAAGAACGAGCTCGAAGAGCTGTCGTTTCGATACCTCGAGCCCAAGGCGTTCGAGAGCCTTCGCGACAAGGTGGAAGCCAAGCGCAAGACCGCCGAGGTCGTCATCGCCGGGCTGATCAAGACGATTCAGGCCAAGCTCGCGGACGCCCAGATTCCCATCACCCAGCTCGACGGCCGCATCAAGCGTCCGTACAGCATTCACCTGAAACTCAAGCGCCAGAAGATCGACCTGGATCGCGTCTACGACTTCGTCGCGCTGCGCATCATCACGCAGTCGGTCAAGGACTGCTACGCGGCGCTGGGCATCATTCATCAGACGTGGTCGCCGGTACCGGGCCGGATCAAGGACTTCATCGCCATGCCCCGGCCCAACGGGTATCAGTCGCTCCACACATCGGTCGTGAGCGAGAACGGCTTTCCGTTCGAGGTCCAGATTCGCACCGAGGAGATGCACCGGCACGCCGAGGAGGGTATTGCCGCCCACTGGAAATACAAGGAGGGGCGGGTCGGCGACCATCGAGACGAGCGGTACTTCCACTGGATGCGACAGTTGCTCGAGGTGCAGCAGGAGGTCCGTGACCCGCAGGAGTTCCTGCAGAACCTGAAGATCGACCTGTATCCCGAAGAGGTGTACATCTTCACACCCAAAGGAGAGGTGCGCTCGCTGCCGAGAGGCGCGACCGCGGTCGATTTCGCGTATTCGATTCACACGGACGTCGGCAACCAGTGCACCGGGGCGCGCGTGAACGGCAAGATGGTGCCGCTCCGGACCCGTCTGCAGAACGGCGACATCGTCGAGATCCTCACCCAGTCCGGACACAAACCCAGTCGCGACTGGTTGACCTTCGTGGTGAGCTCGCGGGCTCGCAGCAAGATCAAGCACGTGCTCCAAGGAGAAGAGCGGGTCCGGAGCCTCGAACTCGGTCGGCGTCTGTTCGAGAAGGAAGCCCGCCGATTCGACCTCAATCCGAAGACGCTGCTCGAAAGCGAGGAGTTGACGAAGTTCGCCGCCGAGTACGGCGCCCAGAAGCCCGAGGATCTGCTCGTCTACATCGGCTATGGGAAGCTCTCGGCCCGAACGGTCCTGCAGAAAGGCGTGCCGGGGGGACACCTGAAGGAACGGCCGCAGGACTCGGCCGTCGTGTCGGTCGTCAAGCGCGTGCTCCGGCCGAGAGAGACCGACCGAATCAAGGTTCGCGGCACCGACGACATCATGGTGTTCCGCGCCAAGTGCTGCAATCCCATCCGGGGCGAGAAGATCGTCGGCTACATCACGCGCGGAAAGGGCGTGTCGGTGCACGCGGCGACGTGCGCGAACGTCGTAAATCTGATGTTCGATCCGGAGCGGCGCATCGACGTCGAGTGGGATACGAGTACGTCGGACCAGGCACCGTACACGGTTCGCCTCACCATGCACGTCGAAGATCGCAAAGGCATGCTGGCGGAAATCAGCGCGAAGGTCTCAGATATCAACACCAACATCACCAACATGGAAGCGCGCACGGGCGACGATCAGCAGGCCCGGATCGATATGACCGTGGAAATCAGCGACGTGAAGCACCTCGAGCGAGTCATCAAGTCGATCAAGGGCGTGCAGGGCGTACTGGGAATCGAGCGCACGGCGCGGGCATGACCCGGTCGCGCGCGGGGTCAGCCGAGGACGGCGATCACGTCGATTTCGACGAGGGCCTGGCGCGGAAGAGCAGCCACTTGTACCGTCGACCGCGCCGGTGGTGGATCTACGACGTGGCGCGCATACACGGCGTTCATGGCTGCGAAATCGTTCATGTCAGCGAGGAAGACGGTCGTACGAACCACGTTCGCGAAGCTCGCGCCCGCGGCATCGAGCAGGACGCCGATGTTGCGCATGACCTGTTCGGTTTGGGCGGTAATGCCGCCGTCGACGAGCAGACCGGTGGAAGGCTCGAACCCCACCTGCCCTGAGAGGAACAGCCACTCGCCAGCCCGGATGCCAGGGCTGTAGGGGCCGACTGGTTTCGCCGCGAGGGGCGCCGAAACCGGTACTCGCATCTCAGGCTGCCTTCGTGACCTTGCCCGACCTCAGGCATCGCGTGCAGACGCGAATTCGCTGCGTGGCACCGTTGATGAGGGCCCGTACAGTCTGAAGGTTCGGCTCAAAGCGCCGAGGGCCCACATTGTGCGCGTGAGAGATCGTCCTGCCGACGACTGGGCCCTTGTTGCAGATCTCGCATCGCTTGGCCATGGATAACCTCCAGAGGCTCCGTGCATTGCCCGCCTTAACGCAGCAGGCACAAACTCCAAATTGTAGTCGACGCTCAGGGAACGATCAACGACTGTTCGGCGGCCCGCTGGGGCGACTCCCGACGTTGGTTGAGCAGTCGCGCTATGAGGGCCAGATAGGCATCATCGCCCGGCGTGGTCTTTCTGGTTTCCCTGGCGCCCCGTTCGATGGCCCGCAAAACGGGGGGAATCTCACCGTCGTAGACCGTGGCGCCTCGCTGTCGGATCTCCGCCAGAAAGGCCTTGATGGCGGCGACCAGCTGCTGGGCCGGCAGCGATTGGGCGGGATGCTCGTAGATGACGCCCCGGGAGGCAGTCTCCAAGGTCGAGGCGAGCGCGCCGGCGGCCTCCGCCACGTCATCGTCCAACAGACGCGTGAATCCCTCGGGCTGGTGGCGCGCGATCACCGACTGCAAGAGGAAGAAGAGCTGGTACTGCCGCTCGGTGAGGGTCTGAATGGTCGGAAACAGGGTGGCCACGTCACGGTCCTGCTGGCGCTTGACCACGGCAGCGGGGTGCTCTCTCGCCGAGGCGAGATACCCGCAGTCGTCAGGACACGCAATCTCTATGACGCGCTTGGTGCCGCAGCAGGAGGCGCAGATCGTCTGACCGAGGGCCGGACAAGCTCGGCGCGCTTTTCGAACGCCGCAGAGGGGGCACACCATGTTTGGGCGGGATTATAGACCGTTGTAAATTTTTCGTGGCCCGAGCCCTTGGCCGGTCCGAGACAGTAGAAACATCAGCAGAGTGTCTATTAATCTGCATCAATCGGCTGACGACGTGGCGACGCGAGGTTACTGGACGTATACCGTGATCCCCTCACCAAATTCGAAGTTTGAGATCCGGCCAGTGACGCAATTTCGCATCATTCTGTAGGATTCAAATCGTCCACTCCTAGTGACACGACTCCATGGCCCAGCCAGGCGTCTAACCTCCAGGGCCCAAGCAGAAGACTCCAGAACGACCCAGGTTGCTACCTTCAAGTAATTGCGAATTAGTCAGTTAGTGAGCGTTGATGGCCCTCTTGAACCGGTTGGCTGGGGCCTTCCCCAAGCGGATGAAACCAATCGTCAATTGCCAACGTCAAACAGAGGCATCCAAGTTGCATGTGGCGATGGTCACTGAGAGCTTGATACGAGGGAATCGGCATCCGGAAGGAGCGGCAGGATCATGGCGACGACGAAGAGCACGAAGGCGGTAGCAAGGACGCGCCGCTATAACGAACTGAAGAAGATGCTCGAGGAACGCCGCCGCGAGTTGTTGAGCGCCGTGCAGGGCAAGATGCGCGACGTGCGGGCCGAGGGCAACAGGGAGCGCGACGTGCTCGACCAGGGCGAGAGCTCCGAGGTCGACATTCAGGAAGACATCGAGTTTGCGCTTATCCAGATGAAGTCGGAGACGCTCAACAAGATCAACGAGGCGCTTCGCCGGCTCGACGAGGCCACATACGGGAACTGCTTCGAGTGCGGCGAGGAAATCGCGCACCCGCGCCTGCGAGCGCTGCCGTTCGCCGTTCGTTGCAAGGATTGCGAAGAGGCCCGCGAGAACGCCGAGCAGCGTGAGCGAGCGCTCGCGAGGAAGAGCGGTGCTTCCACCCTCTTCTTCGACATGTCGAACTAAGACACTTTTCACCTCGGTTCCGCGCCACGTGCGCGGAACCGAGTCTTCAGCCCGTCCCCACCCCTCGCCCTCCGGATTCCCCGAGCAGCGCCAGACCGGCCACCGTTTTGAGGTCGATGATGCTGCCCGCGACGATCATCGCGCGTACCTCTTCCACGGTGAATACCCCTCTTTCGATGTCTTCGTCGGCGTCCGGCTCGGCGCGCGGGTCCTCAGGTCCCGGCGCCCTTAGATCGGTCGCCTTGTAGAAATTCATCTCTTCATCGCAGTAGCCCGGTGTGGGAAAGAAGCTGCCCAGCCGGGTCAATTCCCCGGGGATGAGGCCGATCTCTTCCTGGCACTCCCTTGCGGCGGCGGCAGCGGGCTCTTCACCCGGCTTGAGTGTGCCCGCCGGCAGCTCCCACGCCCATCGCCCGATGGCGTGGCGGTATTGCCTCACGAGCACCATCTCGCCTGTGCCGGTCACGGGTACGAGAACCACCGATCCTGGATGTCGAACGAGCTCGGCGTCCAACGGGCTTCCCTTCGGCGTGGTGATCGATTCGACGACAACGCGAAAGATTCGACCGTCGAACACGCGTCGAATCGTGTGAGGAACCGAAGGCTTCTCCATGTCACTCCTCGTCGCGGTCACGCCACCCCGGCAGCTCGTCCAACACGTCCTGGAGGTCTAGAGCCAGGGGTGCAATGAACTCCATGCGGCGTCGGTCGCGGGGGTGCAGAAACACAAGCCGCGCTGCGTGGAGGAACGGGCGTTCCAGGCGCTGCACAGCCCGGATGTCCCCCGGCACGCGACGGTGGACGCCTCCGTAAAGGGGATCACCGACGATGGGATGGCCGATGGCGCTCAGGTGCACTCGAATCTGGTGGGTGCGTCCGGTCTGAATGGCGACCTGACACAGCGTCAAGCCAGGCAAGTGGAACGCGCGGGTGATCCTCGTGACCGCCTCTCGCGCCCGCCGGGCTCGAGACGACATCTTCTGTCGATGGACCGGATCGCGTCCGATGGCGGCGTCGATGCGACGGCCAGCCTGGACGACGCCCCATACGAGCGCGATGTATTCCTTCTCGACCTCCCGATCGTGAAACTGTCTGGATAACTCCTGGTGGGCGCTGTCGTTCTTTGCCACGACCATGACGCCAGAGGTTCCCCTGTCGAGCCTGTGGACGATGCCGGGGCGCATCTCGCCACCGATGCCGCTCAGATCGGTGACGTGGTGCAGAAGAGCGTTGACCAATGTGCCCGACGCGTGGCCCGCGCCCGGATGAACGACCATGCCCGGAGGTTTGTTGACGACGACAAGATCCACATCGTCGTGGAAAATCTCGAGGGGAACCGCTTCCGCCTCCATCGTGGCGGGCACGGCCTCGTGTAACTGCACGAGCACACGGTCGCCGGCGCGGACCGTCAGGTTGGCGCGAGCGTCGCGCGAGGGCACCGTCACGTGCCCGTCCGCAATCAGCTTCTGAACCTGAGACCTCGAATGGCCGGCCAGAACGGTGACCAGGAAGCGGTCGAGGCGCTGACCCTCGGCCTCAGGCGTGACGGGGAATTCGATCGGTACCACTACGCAGGCTTCGAGGCACGTCGGGCTCCCAGACCCAGCATGTCGATGAGCATCAACGCCACGCCGACCGAGATGGCGGCATCGGCCACGTTGAAGGCCCAGAAATGCCACCCCGACCAATAGACGTCCACGAAATCGACGACATATCCGTATGACACGCGGTCGATCAGGTTGCCCACAGCACCGCCGAGGATCAAGGCGAGGCCCGTGCGGGCCAACCATTGCTCGCGTGGCAGCGACCGCGCATACACGCCGAGTCCTCCGAGCGCGACGATCGCGACGCAGGTCAGCACTGCGGGCTTGAAGGGAAAATTGACGCCGTTCATGAAACCAAACGCGGTGCCGGTGTTGTGCACTCGCGTGAGATCAAAGAACCCTGGGATGATGGCCACGCTCTCGCTCAGCGTCATGTTTGCCCGGACCAGCGCCTTGACTGCCTGGTCCAGAACGACGACGCCGGCGGTGATGGCAAGCTCGCGGCGGCTGGACGTCGGCACCTAGGACTTCACCGGCTCGGCGAGCGAATCGACGCAACGATCGCAGATGCCGGACCACTCCGGCTCGGTCCGAACGGACGGCACGTGACGCCAGCAGCGTTCACATTTCACACCGTGTGCCCGTTCTACGTCCACGCCGACAATGTCAGGGCCGTCCACGGACCCGACGGTCAGGGACAGCTCCGAGACGATGAAGAGCATCGGCAGATGCTCGCGATGCCGGTCGAGGAGGGCGGCAACCGGACCCGAGGTCGTCAGCGCGACGCGCGCGCCGAGCGAGTTGCCAATCACCTTGTCCTTGCGCTTCTGCTCGAGCGCGGCATTGACCTGATCGCGCACCTGCATGAGTCGATCCCAGACGGATACGACGTCGGACGCCTCGAGATGTTCGACCGAGGGGAAGCGTTCGAGATGGACGGACGCCGACCGGTTTCCGGGCATGAAGCGCCAGAGGTCGTCGGCTGTGACGGGCAGGATGGGCGCCGTCAAGCGCGCGAGGCCGTCGCAGATGTGATACATGGCGGTCTGCGTCGATCGGCGCTGCGGCGACCGTGCGGCGAAGGTGTACATCCGGTCTTTGGTGACGTCGACATAAAACGCACTCAGGTCGGACGTGACCAGCGTATTCAGCGACTGGAACACAGTGGGGAAGTCGTAGGCCTCGTACGCCAGCAGGATCCGGCGTGCCGCCGCCGCGTACTTCGCCAGTGCGTACCGATCCACCGGATCCAGGCGTTCGATCGCGACCGCGTCTCGATCCGGATCGAAGTCGTACAGGTTGCCGACCAGGATGCGGCACGTATTGCGCAGCTTCCGGTACGCCTCGATCACGCGGGTCAGGATCTCCCGACCGACGCGCAGTTCCTCACTGTAGTCGCTCATCGCGACCCACAGGCGGAGGATTTCGGCGCCGCTCTCTTTGATCACCTCTTGCGGCGTCACCGTGTTGCCGAGCGATTTCGACATCTTCCGTCCGTCGACGTCGATCAGGAACCCGTGGGTCAGCACTTCTCGAAACGGCGGCCGCCCGCGTGTGGCAAGGGCCACGAGCAGCGAACTCTGGAACCAGCCGCGGTGCTGGTCGCTGCCTTCGAGGTACATGTCGGACGGCCAGGTCAGATCGGCGTAGCGCGGCAGGACCGCCTCGTGGCTCGAGCCCGAATCGAACCACACGTCGAGGATGTCCGCCTCGCGCTCGAAGGCCGTGCCGCCGCACGACGGGCACGCCAGGCCTGCCGGCACGAATTCGTCCAGCGGCCGCTCGTACCACGCATCGGCGCCGTAGGTGTCGAACACGGATGCCGCGCGTGCGATGATCGGAGCCGTCAGGATGGCTTCGCCGCAGGCGACGCAGTCGAGTGCAGGAATGGGCACGCCCCAGGCGCGCTGCCGTGAGATGCACCAGTCGGGGCGGTTGGCCACCATGTTGAAGATCCGATCGCGGCCCCAGGCCGGAATCCAGCGCACCTGGTGGTCGATCGCGTGGCGCGCGGCGTCGCGAAGCGTTCGGGTCACACCGTCCTCGCACGCGATCGCGGGATCGCCGTCCATCCTGACGAACCACTGCGACGTCGCGAGGAAGATGACGGGGTTGTGGCAGCGCCAGCAGTGCGGGTACTGGTGGGAGAAGACCTCGCGATGCCAGAGGCGCCCTCGCGCCTCGAGGGCCGCTTCCACGAGCGGATTGGCGTCGAACACGCGGTGCCCGCCAAACAACTCCACCGTGTCGAGGAAGTGCCCACCCGGCCCGACAGGCGCATAGATCTCGAGCCCGTATTGCACACCGGTCAGGAAGTCGTCGCTGCCGTGGCCCGGCGCCGTGTGCACCGCGCCGGTGCCTTGCTCGAGCGTCACATAGGTGGCCAGTACGCCGACCGAATCCCGGTCGTACAGGGGATGCTTGAAGCGAAGGCCTTCGAGCCGCTCACCTCTGAACCGCGCGATCGGCTGGTTCAATGGGCGCTTGATCACCGCCCCTACGCGCTCGGCGAGCGGGTGGGCCACGATCACGGCGCGCCCGTCGACATCGTAGGCCGCGTAGTCGAACTCCGGATGGAACGCGATCGCCAGGTTCGACGGAATCGTCCACGGCGTCGTCGTCCAGATCAGCACCGACACGTCTCGACCGGCGAGCGGCGGAATCCGGGTAGCGAGGTCGTCCGCGCTCGACGCCTGGAGCGGGAACTCGACGTAGATTGATGGCGAGGAATGATCCCCGTACTCGACTTCGGCCTCGGCCAGGGCCGTCCGACAGTGAATGCACCAGTGGACGGGCTTCTTGCCCTTGTACACCAGCGATCGTTCGACGAATCGACCGAGCGCCCGCACGATGTCGGCCTGGTACCTGAAATCCATCGTCAGGTACGGATGCGCCCAGTCGCCCAGGACGCCGAGCCGCTGAAACTCTGCGGTCATGACGCCGATGAACCGTTCGGCGTAGGCGCGACACGCGCGGCGGATGTCGGCGCGTGACATCTCGCGCTTCTTCGGTCCGAGCTCCCGGTCGACCTTCAGTTCGATTGGCAATCCGTGACAGTCGTATCCCGGCACGTACGGCGCGTCGAAGCCCGCCATCGTCTTCGACTTGACGACGAGGTCCTTGAGGATCTTGTTGAGCGCCGTGCCGAGGTGGATCTGCCCGTTGGCGTACGGAGGGCCGTCGTGCAGGACGAAGGTCGGCGCGCCGCGCCGTCGCTCGCGGATCTGACCGTAGAGGTCCGCCGACGTCCAGCGCGCAATCGCCTCCGGCTCCGCCGCCTGCAGGTTCGCCTTCATCGGAAATCCTGTGCGCGGCAGATTGACTGTGTCCTTCCACTCGGGCATGTCGTCGAATTGTACCTGAGGCCGAGACCTATAATCGGGCGATGACTGCGCTCGAGGAGGTGCTCGACAACGGCCTGCGGGTGTTGATCCAGGAAGTCCACACCGCGCCGCTCGCGTCGGTCTGGTGCTGGTACCGCGTCGGCTCGAAGGACGAAGCGCCCGGCACGACCGGCGTGTCGCACTGGGTCGAGCACATGAACTTCAAGGGCACCACGAACATCCCGCGCGACCAGATCAAGGGCATCATCGAGCGCCACGGCGGATCCTGGAACGGCTACACCTGGATCGATCAGACCACCTACATGGAGACGGCGACCCGCGACGCGCTCGACCACATGCTGTTCATCGAGGCCGAGCGGATGGCGAACTGTCTGTACGATCCGGACGACTGCGAGTCGGAGCGGACCGTGATCATTTCCGAACTGCAGGGCGGCGAGAACGACCCCGACCAGCTCCTCGACCAGGAAGTCGTCGCCACGGCGTTTCGGGCGCATCCCTACCGCCATCCGACAATCGGCTGGCTCTCCGATCTGCAGTCGATGACCCGCGCGGACCTCTACGGTCACTACCGCCGTTACTACGTGCCGAACAACGCCACGCTCGTCATCGTCGGCGACGTCGAGACGAAGGAGGCGCTGCGACTGGCGGCACGCCGGTTCGGAACGATCGCATCGGGCGACACCGCTGTCAGGCGATCGACACGCGAGCCCGAACAGCTCGGCGGACGGCGGGTGACGGTATCGCGCGCGGGAACGACGGCCTACCTGAAACTGGCCTACCACGCTCCGTCGATCCACGACGCCGAGTTCCTTCCGCTGCTCGTGCTCGACGCCGTGCTCACCGGGGCCAAGGGGGTCAACCTGTGGGCCAGCTTCCGCACGCCTCCTCCGCAGCGGAGCGCGCGGCTCTACCGCGCGCTCGTCGACGAGGGACTCGCGTCCGCCGTGGCCGGGAGCCTTGCCCCGACGGCCGACCCGTTCCTCTACGTCATCTCGGTGACGGCCACCGACGGCACACCCCTGGCGGCGGTCGAGGAGAAGGCCCTGTCGCAGCTCGATGCCGTGCGAGGACACGGCATTTCGACCGGCGAGCTGCAGAAGGCCAAATATCAGCTGCGCGCGCGCCTCGTCTTCGAGGGCGACAGCATCGCCAACATCGCCCACCAGCTTGGCTACTTCGAGACCATCGCGAGCTGGCGCATGGTGCCTGCGCTCGCGGCGCGCATCGACGCCGTGACCCTTGGTCAGGTCGCCGACGCCGCGGCCAGGATCCTCAGGCCGGCGAATCTGACGACCGGGTGGTTCGAACCGTCTGCTGAGGACGGTGCTGCGGTGATTCGCGGTGGTGGACACGAGGCGGACGCGCCCGCCGGGCGCCAGGACCGGTGAGCGCAACCGGCCAACGCGGCATTGCTCCGCGGCGCACCCAGCTCGACAACGGTGCCGTCGTCATCGCGAAGGAAGCAGGTGTCACCGCCGCGGTGACGATCAATGCGTCATTCGAGGCCGGGACGATCTTCGATCCTCCCGCCGAGCAGGGTGTCGCGCATTTCGTGTCGCGCACGATCGATCGCGGTACGCGTGAGCGGACGGCGCGCGACATCGCCGACGACCTCGACGGCCGCGGCGTGTCGCTGACGACTGCGGTCGGCCGCCACAGCATGTCCCTCACGTGCACCTGCCTGGTCGAAGATTTCGAGTCGATCCTGACGACCGTGGCCGAAATCGTGAGATCGCCGGCCTTTCCAGATGGCGAGGTGGAGACGCGGCGCGGCGAAATCGTCACATTGATTCGCCAGGATGAGGACAGCCCCGCAGTGGTGGCGGTGGAGGGTCTGCTCGCGCTGCTGTTCGGCGACGCACATCCCTACGGCCGCCGGCCGCGCGGGAGCGTCGAGAGCGTCGAGCGCATCGGCCGCAAGTCGCTTCAGGCCTTCCACGCGTCGAGGCTCGTGCCCGAATCGCTCTCGCTCGTGATCGTGGGCGATATCGAGGCTGGTCGAGCGATTGCGGTGGCGGACAAGGCCTTCGGGTCGTGGCGATCGGGTAGACGTGCGGATGCGCCGCTACTCGTTGAGCCCGGTCCAGCGGCGCGTCGGGTTCGCGTCATACCCATGATGAACAAAACGCAGGCCGACATCGCTTATGGATTTGCGGCGATCCGGCGCGCCGATCCCAGGTTCGATGCGTGCTGGCTGATGAACAACATCCTCGGGGAGTACTCGATTGGCGGCCGGCTGGGCGATCGCATCCGCGAGCGGCAAGGGATGGCGTACTACGCGTTCAGCGCGCTCGATGCCAACGTGGGCGTCGGGCCCCTCGTGGTGCGCGCGGGTGTGGCTCCAGCCAACGTCGATCCCACCCTTGCGTCAATCGACGAAGAGGTCGCACGCATGGCAGCTGACGGCCCGACCGACCAGGAGCTGGCCGACTCGCGGCAGTACCTGATCGGATCGATGCCGCGCCGGCTCGAAACCAACGCCGGCATCGCCGCGTTCCTGCAGATGACAGAACGCTTCGGTCTCGGGACGGACTACGACGTGCGCGTGCCGGACCTGCTGCGTTCGGTCTCGCGTGACGAGGTGCACGCCACCGCGCGTGCGCTCCTCGACCCGACCAAGGCAGCGGTGGTGATCGCCGGCCCGTACGCCGGGCCGGCGTCCTAGCGGTACAGAGGCAGCTTTCGGAGATACCTCTGTGCCTCTGTGGCCGTGAGTGTGAAACTCAGTAGGCCTTCTGATCCGTCTTCGGTCTCGTGATCTCGAACACGATGAACTTCAGCGTGGGCGACGCTTCGGTGATGTAGTGGGGGACGCCCTCCGGGATCAGCAGGAAATCGCCCGCCTTGACGCGGTTGGCCGTCCCTCCCTCGATGACCCTGCCGAACACGTTGCCGGGCGCCTGCGTGGCCGTCCCCGCCGTTGGCGCCGCCGCGCCGCTAATCGTGCCGCCCGTTGTAATCGTCCCCGTGCCCTCGATGATCGTCCACATCTCCGCCTCCTGTTCGTGGACGGCAGGGCGCTGAGGGAGCTTCCGGTGCTCGATCGAGAGCCGGTACGCGCCAACCCGTTCGACGATGGTGAATTCCTGCGTCGGACGGTCCTCGGTCATCTTGGCGAGCTGCGCCTTGATGGCGTCGCCCGACAGCAGCGTGGCGATGTGCTCGTTCGCCGGCGCTCGCGGCGCGGCGGGCGCACCCCCTTGGGCCGGGGCCTGTTGCATGGACGCGGACGCGGAAAGGACGAGGAAAAAACTACACGCTGTGGCAATTGTTCGCACGTGACCCTCCAGTGGCTGTGTTGAGACTGAATGACTCCAAACGGTCGTTTATCCTGGGGGCCATGCCATCCCGCGTCCGGCGAGAAGGTGAAGATGAATGTGGAAGACCGACTGGCCGGCCTCTCGATGGCAGTTGAACACCGTCCGATATCCGCGCTCGCCATAGCCGTGTTCGCGCGCCAGCGCCGCCGCTACCCGAATCATGGATCCGACTAGGAGATCATCGTCCGGGGTCAGGTCGTTGATTGTCGCGATATGTCGCTTCGGCAGGATCAGTACGTGAAGGGGCGCCTGCGGATTGATGTCTTCAATCGCCAGCAGGGCGGCGTCTTCGTAGACGACTGACGGTTTGATCTCGCCGGCGACCATTCTGCAAAAGAGACAATCGGTCATGAGGAACGCCTTTGGATGACCACGGTCCGCGGGATGCCCTGCAGATCATCGCGCACGTGGTCGAGACGCAGGTCGGGTCGAGTGCCGACCAAGTGTCGGACGTCCTCCTCCTGGCCATAGCCAAACTCCATCACCAGCCACCCTTCTGGTTCGAGGACCGTCGAGGCAGCGGCGAGCACGCCCGCCACATCACGAAGCCCGTCGGGCCCACCGAACAGAGCCACGTGCGGTTCGTGGCCGACCGCTGCCGAGAGGGCCGGTCTGTCGCCATCCTTCACGTACGGCGGGTTGGCGACCACCAGACTGAAGGGACCGGCGACGCCGTCGAGATACGAGGTTTCGACGAAGCGCACTCGACGGTCGACGCCGTGGCGGGCCGCGTTCTCGCGTGCCACCTTCAGCGCGTCGGCCGAGACGTCGGTTGCGACAAGCGTCGAGTTCGGCAGCTCGAGGGCCAGTGTGATCGCCAGGATACCGCTGCCGGTGCCGACCTCGGCGATGCGCGGCGCCTCGATGTGGCGCACGAGGGGCAGGCTCTCCTCGACGATGAATTCAGTCTCCGGTCGCGGCACGAGCACCGCTGGGGTGACCAAGAACTCGCGGCCCCAGAATTCACGGCCTCCAAGGATGTAGGCCGTGGGTTCGCGACGCTGGCGTCGCGCAATCCATTCGGAGAACGTCGGCTCGAGTCGCTCGGGGCTGGCGTCGCGCTGATTGGCGAGCAGAGTCGCCTTGTCCCATCCCAGGATGGCGCGGGCGTACGCATCCACGTCGATCGCGGCCTCTGCCGGTCTGGCGCCCGCGGCTTCGAGCTGCGTGCGGGCGTCGTTCAACTTATCGAACAGAGACCCCACCTCAGACCGCCGTGGCTTCCTTGAGCTTCTCCGCATTGTAGAAGGTGGTGAGCTGGTCGATGAGCTCCGCCGGATCGCCCTCGAGCACGTCGTGCAGGCGATGGGTCGTGAAGTTGATGCGATGGTCGGTGATGCGGCTCTGGGGAAAGTTGTAGGTCCGGACTTTCTCGGAGCGTTCGCCGGTGCCCACCTGGCCCCGCCGCTCCTTGGCCGTGGCCTCCTGCTGCTTCCGCATCTCCATCTCGAACAGCCGCGCCCGCAGCACCTTCATGGCCTTCGCCCGATTCTTGATCTGCGATTTTTCGTCCTGCTGCGAGACCACGACCCCGGTCGGGATGTGCGTGAGCCGCACGGCGGAGTAGGTCGTGTTGACGCTCTGCCCGCCGGGTCCGCTCGAGCAGAACGTGTCGATACGCAGGTCTTTCTCGTGGATCTGCACGTCCACCTCTTCGGCTTCGGGCAGGACGGCTACGGTTGCGGTCGAGGTGTGGATGCGTCCGCTCGCTTCGGTGGCCGGCACGCGCTGCACGCGGTGCACGCCGCTCTCGTACTTGAGACGGCTGTAAACGCCGCGGCCCTCGATCGACGCGATGACCTCCTTCAGCCCGCCGCCGTCGCTGTCACTGGAGGACATGACGTCGATCTTCCACCCCTGACGTTCGGTGAAGCGGCTGTACATCCGAAAGAGTTCTGCCGCGAACAGCGCCGCCTCGTCGCCGCCGGTGCCGGCGCGAATCTCGATGATGACGTTCTTCTCGTCGTTGGGATCCTTGGGGATGAGCAGGATCTTCAACTCCTGCAGCAGCGCGTCGTGCCTGGCTTGAAGGGCCTTGAGCTCTTCGCGCGCCAGGTCGCGCATGTCGGCATCAGCGCCCGCGGCGAGCTCTTCGGCGCCGGCCATATCCTGCCGCACACCTTTGAACTCACGGAACTTCTGCACGAGCGGCTCGAGCTCGGACAGCGCCTTCGCAGACTTCCGGTACTCCGACGGATCCGACTGGATCTCGGCGCTGCCGAGCTTGGTCATCAGCTCGTCGTATCGACTCTCGACGCTCGTCAGCTTATCGAACATCAATCACCAACCACCCACCACTCACCGCCAACCACTACCAACTACCAACCACCAACCATCAACCGCCAGACACTGGAGGCAGAAACGCGATCTCGTCACCATCATCGATGGGCGCCGTCATCCGTGAATACTCGGCGTTGACGGCGACCGACATCGTCGGTTCGTACGCCCGCAATGCCGGCCACTCGGCCGCCAGCCCTTCCCACACGTCGCGAGCCGTGGCCGGCGCCGCGACGTCGCGCGTCAGCTCGCCGCACCCCGCCAGCTCGCGGAGTCGCGCAAACAGCCTCACGGTCACGCGCATGCGATGCGGTAGGCCTTCACCCGCGCCGCGTTGTCTTCGGGGTCTGCCGTGGCCCCTTCCAGCCAGACGTCGCCGCCGTCGAAGTGCTCGCGCTTCCAAATCGGCACGATCTGTTTGACGCGCTCGATGGCGTATCGGGTGGCGGCAAACGCATTGGCACGGTGCGCCGAGGCCGCAGCGACGACAACGCTGGCCTCGCCAATGTCAAGCCGGCCAATCCGGTGGTGCACCGCCACGCGCACATCCGGCCAGAAGCCGCGCGCCTCCTCGACGATCCGCCCGAGCACGCGCACGGCGAGCGGTTCGTACGCTTCATATTCGAGGAACGTCACGCGCCGCCCCTGGTTGTGGTTCCGCACCAGGCCCGCAAACGTGACGATCGCGCCGTCGCCGTCGCCGCCGACGAGCGCGATCAGCAGCTCGGGATCGAGCCGGTCGGCCGTGACGGCCACGGCGCTCACGGTCATGCTCCCAGTATAACGGCGCGGGTCGGGGCGGTCAGATGCCGCCGAGGACCAGCTGCTGCGCCGCCGACAGATCGGCCGTCGCCAGGCGACGGAACGGTGAGCCCGCCCTGTGGTCGCGCGGCAGCATGAACGACGACGGCGCCAGGTACTGAATCATCGTCACCAGACGGGGGCCGGCACCCGCCTCGACGCGGCTGCCGAAGTGGAAGCACTGCGTGGTGTCCACGAAGCAGGTCGTGCCCGGGGGGCCCAGCACCGGGTGGAGATCCTCGGCCTTGACCTTCTTCGACAGGCTCTTGTCTTTCACCTTGCCGCCGAAGTGATAGCCAAGCTCCTGACGCAGCGCCCGCGATTTGCCCGCTTCGACAAGCGTCAGCGGTCCGTGCGCCGGCGTGACTTCGCTGCACAGTACGAAAATCTTCATTTGGGTTGTGGCGTCGGCGTCGCAGTGAAACAGTTGGCTCGACCGGGCCTCGTCGGAGTTTGCCTCCGAGTAGTAGACCTGCAGGTGGGCGATGACCGGGACGATGCCGAGGTATGCGGAGACGGCGGCGATTACGTCGGGCCTGAGCGCAAGGCGCAGGAGCGGCGAGGTCAGGTCGAGCGAAGCCGGGTCGATCATCGGCACCATGAAGCCCGATCGCGCTTTCTTGGACAAACCGGGGCGCGACAGATCGACGTTGAGACCCAGGTCGCGCGTAACCTCGGCGATCTCGACAGCCTCTGGAAACCTGGATGGCGGGAACACCAGAAACCCCCGCTCGCGATCGATCGTGAAACGCGCGTCTGACGCGACGGCCCGTGCGGCCGATTGGCGGCGGAGGATCGTCGGCAGGCTCAGCACGCGCCGGACCCGTTCGAACGCCCGGCGCTCGCCTTCGGTCCGGTGCTGGAAGTAGTGGTTGAGGCGCGTGTGGAGCGGCAGCGACGGACTCGTTGCGTCGGCCATGACGCTCGTCATTCTAGTCTCAGAGCCGGCCGCCACGATCGACGTGTTCCCGCCAGAAGTGCTGCATCGGGCCCGTGCCACGCCCAAGTCCGGGCGCGTGGCGGATGGCGCCAGCGACGTAATGCTGTGCCAGCGGTATCGCCTGGAGCAGCGTGCGCCCGAGCGCCAGATGTGCCGTGAGGGCGGCCGAGAACGTGCAACCTGTACCGTGGGTATGGAGCCCCGCGACGCGCGTCGTCTCGAGCTCGGTGAAGACCTCGCCGTCGAAGAGGAGGTCGATGATGCGTTCGGCGACGCCATGGCCCCCGGTGATCACGACGTGCGCAGGACCGAGCGCCCGAATGCGCCGCGCCGCCTCGTGCCGGTCGGCATCAGAGGTGATCGCGACGCCAGAGAGCACCTCGGCTTCCGCGATGTTCGGCGTTACGGCATGCGCGCGCGGCAGCAGTTCGGCCTTCATTGCCTCCAGCCCCTCGTCGTCGAGGAGCCGGGTCCCACTGCTGGACACGAGCACCGGATCGACGACGAGCAACGGAATCTCGAGGGCAGCAACCGCTGCCGCCACGGCTTCGACAATGGCCGCGGTGGCGAGCATGCCGGTTTTCGCGGCGTGCGCGCCGAGGTCCGCGACGACCGCCTCGATCTGAGCCGTGACGACGTCGGCGTCGAGCGGCGTAACCGAGGCGACGCCTAGCGTGTTCTGCGCCGTGACGGCGGTGATCGCGCTCAGGCCGTACAGGCCATGTGCGGCAAACGTCTTCAGGTCTGCCTGGATGCCGGCGCCGCCGCTGGAGTCGCTGCCAGCGATGGTCAGAGCCGCGCGCATCATCGGCCGAGCACGATCAGGTACTGAAAGGGCAGCATCTGGCGGGCGAGCACGCGCAGCCCCGCTGACTGCGCGTCAGCCTCGACCGCCGCGCTACCCACGCGCACTCCTTCCGTCGGCGACGGCCCCGGGCCTCCGCTGCCGGGCTTGAAGTCGACGACGCCCAGGCGCCCGTTCGGCTTGAGCGCACGGGCGAGATTTCGAAGGAACGTGACGCGGTCGTCGACCTCCGGGTAGACATCGACGACAAGGATCGCGTCGAGGGCGGCCGGCGGCAGATTCGGATCCGTGCCCGAGCCGAGACGCGCCTGGACGTTCTGCAGCCCTTCGCGCGTGACCCGACGCCGGATCGCCTCGAGCATCTGACGCTGGACATCCTGGGCGTAAACCGTCCCGTTCGGACCGACGCGGCGCGCTAGGCGGATCGTGAACCACCCGGCGCCCGCCCCGATGTCGGCCACGATCGAGCCGTCGGCGATTGAGAGCGCGTCCATGATCTGGTCGGGCTTCTGCCACGCGTCCCGGTCGGGACTCTCGAGCAGGCCGAGGTTTTCCGGTGGAAACAGGTGGCCGGTTCGCTGCGGTGCGGCGTCCTGCTGCTGCGCGCGCAGCCCGGCGTTCGTGCTGAGAGCTGTCCCGACAACGACGATGCACCCGACGATGTAGAGGCGGAGCGCGGTCACTGGGCCTTCTCCCTGCCTGCGACCCCGGGATGCGTCATTGCTTCCACCGACAGCATGCGATCGAGCTGGCCGGCGTCGAGGAGGCCGCGTTCCAGCACGATCTCCCTGATCGACTTGCCGGTCCGCACCGATTCCTTGGCGATCTCTGCGGTGACCCCGTAACCGAGTCTGGGGCTGAGCGCGGTGGCGACAGCCGTGCTGCGATCGAGCAGCTCGCGGCATCGTGCGGGGTCTGCTTCGATGCCGATGACGCACCGCGTGCGCAGCGCCTTCATCGACTCGCGCAGGATCGTGGAGGCGTGGATGGCGTTCCAGGCAATCACCGGCATCATCACGTTGAGCTCGAGCTGGCCGGCGTCGGCAGCCGCACAGATTGCTGCGTCGCAGCCAATCACCTGATAGCAGACCTGGTTCACCATCTCGGGCACCGACGGGTTGATTTTGCCCGGCATGATCGATGAACCCGGCTGTACGGCCGGCAGGGCAATCTCGGCGATGCCGGCCCGTGGCCCCATGCTCAGGAGGCGGAGGTCGCTCGCAACCTTCGACAGTTCCACCGCCAGTCGGCGCATCGCACCCGAGTACGCCAGCACGTCGCCCATGCTCTGGGTGAGAGCGAATCGATTGCTCGCGCCTCTGACGTCGAAACCCGTGTGACGGCCGATGTGACGCACCGCGAGCGCGGCGTAGTCGTCGCCGGCGTTGAGTCCGGTGCCGAGCGCCGTCGCGCCGAGGCTCAGCTCGCGTAGCTGCTCGGACGCGCGCTCGACGCCGTCGGCGGCTCGACCGATGCATGCGGCATAGCCCCCGAATTCCTGGCCGAGCGTCATGGGCACGGCGTCCTGCAGATGGGTCCGCCCCACCTTGAGCACCGAGTCGAACTCGAGGGCCTTGCCCTCGAGCGACGCGGAGACCGCGCGCGCCGACGCAACGAGCGGCCCGTGCTCGATGAGCAGCGCCAGCCGCGTGGCCGTCGGGAAGACGTCGTTGGTGGACTGCGCCATGTTGACGTGATCGTTCGGGTGCACGCGCACGTACTCGCCGCGGACGCCCCCGAGCAGTTCTGCGGCGCGGTTCGCGAGCACCTCGTTGGCGTTCATGTTGTGCGACGTGCCGGCGCCGGCCTGATAGACATCGACCACGAACTGATCGCGCATCGCCCCTGACAGCACTTCATCGGCCGCTCTGCCGATCGCGTCGCCGACGGCGGGGTCGAGCCGCCCGAGCTCGACGTTGGCGGCGGCCGCGGCCTTCTTGACGATCATCGTCGCGTCCACGAGCGAGGCCTGTGCCCGCAGCCCGCTGATCGGGAAGTTGTCTCGCGCTCGCGCTGTCTGGATTCCGTAGTACGCGTCGGCCGGTACCGCATGCTCACCCAGGGGGTCGCGCTCGGTCCGGAACTGCATGATGGTGGGCGCTGAAATTATACTTCCCCGATTTGTTCGAGGCGGTCAGACGCTGCCTGGGAACTTCCGGGTGGGCCAGGCCCTTCGCAGTCTCCTCTCACCCAATGTAATCCACAGCGAATTGGCCTCGCATTCGGCGCGCGTCAGGTCACCATCAGGATTGCCGCAATCGGCCGCGGAGGATCCTCACTGTGCATCATGGGGCCGCGAGAAACGCCGCGCCCGACAACGTCGCAATCGCCTGATACCCTGCACCGCTCGGGTGGACGCAGTCGCTGGCGACGAACGTGTCCGCCTTCGCCGCAAACGGGAGAAACAGATCGACGACTTTGGCGCCGTACTTGGTCGCCACGGACTTGATCCGATCATTGAGGCCACGATCAAGGACCGATCCCGGCAGCCCTTCAAGCGTGACGTTTCCCAGGGTCACAACATCTGGCGCCGCACAGCCCTGCTTCAGAAGCGCGTTGTACTGCGTTCTCATCAGGATCACGGCATTCGGTCCAAGCCGT
>Ga0184628_10000407_pt1 | contig 23556 bp, 26 predicted proteins | sample PLM4_5_b1_FD_133149 | JGI IMG/M metagenome (GOLD analysis project Ga0184628, IMG submission 133149) | Groundwater sediment microbial communities from an aquifer in East River, Colorado, USA - PLM4_5_b1 | ecosystem: Environmental > Terrestrial > Soil > Riparian zone | place: USA: East River... | reverse complement strand
TGGAAGGGGGCGTTCGTGCTGCTGGTGATGATCTTCGTGCTGTCCTCATTCCTCGACAACATCGCTGCCGCGATCATCGGCGGCACCATCGCCGGTGTCGTGTTTCGCCGCAAGGTGCACATCGGCTACCTGGCGGCGATCGTCGCCGCGTCGAACGCCGGCGGCTCGGGCAGCGTGGTGGGCGACACCACCACCACCATGATGTGGATCGACGGCGTGAGCCCGCTCTCGGTGCTGGAGGCTTATGTGGCCGCTGGCGTGGCCATGGTGATCTTCGGCATTCCCGCCGCACTGCAGCAACACCGGCATTCGCCGATCATCAAGGACGCAAAGGTGGAAGATCGCGTGGACTGGGCACGGGTCGGCATCGTGGCGATCATCTTGGTGGCGGCGATCGCCGCCAACGTGGTCGTCAACCTAAGGTTTGCTGACATAGCAGACAGCTTCCCGTTCATCGGTGCGGCAGTGTGGGTGGCGATCTTCGCGTGCGTGCCATGGCGCAAGCCGGACTGGAAACTTCTCCCGGACGCGTTGAAGGGCTCGATCTTCCTCCTGTCGCTCATCCTTTGCGCCTCGATGATGCCGGTGGAAAAGCTGCCGGCGGCGTCCTGGCAGACTGCGCTCGGCCTGGGTTTCGTGTCCGCCGTATTCGACAACATCCCGCTCACCGCGCTGGCACTGAAGCAGGGGGGGTACGACTGGGGTTTTCTCGCCTATGCGGTGGGCTTCGGCGGTTCGATGATCTGGTTCGGCTCGAGCGCCGGGGTCGCGCTCTCCAACCTGTACCCGGAGGCCAAGTCGGTGGGCGCCTGGCTGCGCCACGGCTGGCACGTCGCCGTGGCTTACGTGATCGGCTTTTTCGTCTTGCTAGTGGTTCTCGGCTGGCATCCGGATGCCAAGCACAAGGCGAAGGTCGCGGCTGCCCCTGCGGCCGCTTTGTACGCGCCCGCAGCGTAAGGCCATTTCACATCGTGAAGTCGCCTTGCGGCGGCCAAAGACCGGGGGTTAGAATGGCCGCGCAATTTACGAACGAACGGGGCCAGAACCCCGCGCTGGAACCACACCGAAAGAGGAGACCCAAGATGAGCAAGGAACAAGTCAAACCCGAGGCTGCGCGCCGCAAATTCCTGACGGGCGCCGCGGCCGCGACGGCCGGCGCGGCGACGCTCGGATTCCCGATGATCGCGAAGTCGCAGGCGCCGATCGTGATCAAGATGCAGGGCGCGTGGGGCGCGAAGGACATCTTCAACGAGATGGCCGAGGAGTACGTGAAGCGCGTCAACGAAATGGCCGGCGGACGGCTGCGTATCGACTACCTCGTCGCCGGGGCGGTGGTCAAGCCCTTCGAGGTGATGGACGCGACCAGCAAGGGCGTGCTGGATGCCTGCCACAGCGTGCCGGTGTACTGGTACGGCAAGTCGAAGGTTGCCTCGCTGTTTGGATCGGGCCCGATCAACGGCTGCGACGCGCCGCAGACGCTGGCATGGATCTATCGCGGCGGCGGCCTCGCGCTCTACAACGAGCTGCTGGAGAAAATCCACCTCGATTGCGTCGGCTTCTTCGTCATGCCGATGCCGACCCAGCCGCTGGGCTGGTTCAAGAAGCCGATCAAGTCCGCGGCGGAGTTGAAGGGCCTCAAGTACCGTACCGTGGGTCTCGCGGCCGACCTGTTCCAGGAGATGGGCGCCAAGGTGACGCAGCTGCCCGGCGGCGAGATCATCCCGGCGCTGGAGAAGGGCGTGATCGACGCGTTCGAGTTCAACAATCCGACCTCCGACATGCGCTTCGGCGCGCAGGACGTGATCAAGAACTACATGATGGGCAGCTACCACCAGGCGATGGAATTCTTCGAGATCGCCTTCAACAAGAAGAAGTGGGCCACCATCCCGAAGGACCTGCAGGCGATCCTGCAATACGCCGCCGAGGCCGCCAGTTCGTCCAACTGGTGGACCGCGATGGACAACTACTCGCGCGACCTGCAGGACTTGATCACGAAGCACAAGGTCAACGTGATCCGCACGCCGAAGTCGATCATGGCCGCGCAGCTCACGGCCTGGGACACCCTCACCAAGAGGCTCTCGGACGAGGACCCGTTCTTCGCCAAGGTGGTCGAATCGCAGCGCGCGTGGGCCAAGCGCGTCGCCTACTACATGTTCCTCAACGAGGCGGACTTCCAGCTCGGCTACGAGCATATCTTCAAGAATAAGATTCCGGTCTGAGCCGGGCGCAAGGAAGTCGTGACGTCTGGGGCGGCATTCGCGGGTGCCGCCCCATTTTCTTTCCCTCTCGGGGCTGAGCCATGCAGCGCGTGATTTTTGCGATCGACCAGTTGAACAAGACCATCGGGCACGCGTTTGCCTGGTGCATCATCATCCTCACCTTCGGCACCTGTTACGAGGTGTTCGTGCGCTACGTGCTCGGCGCCCCGACCAGTTGGGCGTTCGACATGAGCTACCTGATGTACGGTGCGGTGTTCTTCATGGCCGGCGCGTACACGCTGTCGCGCGGCGGTCACGTGCGCGCCGACATGTTCTACCGGAAATGGTCGGACCGTACCCAGGCGATGGTCGAGCTGGTGCTGTACGTGATCTTCTTCTTTCCCGGCATCCTTGCCCTCGTGGTGGCGGGATCGGGCTATGGCTTCGAGTCGCTGAGGCTGCGCGAGGTGAGTGTCAACAGCCCGGCGGGTGTGCCGATCTGGCCGCTCAAGATGATGATTTCGATCGGCGCCAGCCTGATGGTGCTGCAGGGTTTTGCCGAGCTCCTGCGCTGCGTGCAATGCCTGCGCGACGGCCAGTGGACCCCGCGCATGCACGACGTCGAGGAACTCGAGAAGCAGATTCTCGCCGAGGCGGCGCGCAAGCGCGCTGCGGAAGGAGGTGCGTCATGAGCGATCCGGCAGTCGCCCTGACGATGCTCGGGATCCTGGTCTTCGTGATAATGATCGGGTTTCCGGTCGCCTTCACCCTGATGGCGCTGGGCGTGGGGTTCGGCTACTACGCCTACTTCCAGCCGCACCAGGCCTTCTTCGACAACCGTGTCTTCTACCTGCTGACGCAGAACACGTTCACCGTGCTCAACAACGACGCGCTGGTGTCGATCCCGCTGTTCCTGCTGATGGGCTACCTGGTCGAGCGCGCCAACATTCTCGATGGCCTGTTCAAGAGCCTGCGAATCGCGCTCAAAGGCGTCCCCGCCTCGCTCGCGGTGGCGACGCTCGCCACCTGCGCGCTGTTCGCAACCGCAACGGGCATCGTCGGCGCGGTGGTGACGCTGATGGGCATGCTCGCCTTCCCGCAAATGCTGAAGAACGGCTACGACGTGCGACTCGCATCCGGCGTGGTCTGCGCCGGCGGTTGCCTCGGCATCCTCATCCCGCCGTCGATCATGCTGATCGTCTACGGCGCCATGGCCAGCCTGTCCGTGGTCAAGCTGTACGCCGCGGCGATGATTCCCGGTTTCCTGCTCGCCGGGATGTACGTCCTGTACGTGGTCGGCGTTGGCATCGTCCAGCCGCACCGGGCGCCGCCCCTGCCCAAGGGGGAGGGCGACATCAGCATGGGCGAGCTGATGTTGATGCTGTTGAAATCGTTCTTCCCGGTCGCGGCGCTGATCCTGTCGGTGCTCGGATCGATCATGTTCGGGCTCGCAACGCCGACCGAAGCGGCCGCCGTGGGCGCGTTCGGTGCAATGCTGATCGCGGCCGGCTACCGTACGCTGACCTGGAAGGCAATGCGGGAATCCGTGTACCTCACCGCGCGTACCACGGCGATGGTGTGCTGGCTGTTCGTCGGTTCGGCGACCTTCGCCTCGGTCTTCGCCTATCTCGGCGGCAACGTGTTGATCAGGGATTTCGTGCTCGGCATGAACCTCAGCCCGATCACTTTCATGGTGATGTCGCAGATCATCATCTTCATCCTCGGCTGGCCGCTCGAATGGACCGAGATCATCATCATCTTCGTGCCGATCTTCCTGCCGATGCTGCCGCACTTCGGCATCGATCCGATGGTGTTCGGCATCCTGGTGGCGGTCAATCTGCAGACCGCGTTCCTCTCCCCGCCAATGGCGATGTCCTGCTTCTACCTGAAGGGCGTTGCGCCCAAGCACGTGCTGCTGTCGCAGATCTTCAGCGGCTGCATGCCGTTCGTCTACATCGTGCTGTTAACCATGGTGCTGATGTACGTGTTCCCGCAGATCACGCTCTGGCTGCCCTCGGTCCTCTACAGCTCCTGACCCATGGACGCCACGCGCCTTGAATGGTTGAGCGCAACCGACGCGGCGCGTGCGATCGCCGAAGGGGCGGTCAGCTCGGAGCAGCTGGTCGAGGCCTGCCTGGCGCGCATCCGTGCCGCCGAGCCGGAAGTGCAGGCCTGGCAATTCCTGGATCCGGCTCATGCGCTCGCGCAGGCGCGCGCGCGCGACCTTGATCGGAGAGAGGGACGTGCTTGCGGGCCGCTGCACGGGGTGCCCGTGGGGATCAAGGACATCATCGACACGGTCGACATGCCGACCGAGGATGGCACAGTGCTGCACGCGGGGCGCACCCCGGATCGGGACGCGACAGTGGTCGCGGCGCTGCGCGCCGCGGGCGCGGTGATTCTCGGCAAGACGGTCACCACCGAATGCGCGTATTTCCATCCCGGCAAGACGCGCAACCCGCACAATTCCGCGCACACCCCCGGGGGGTCTTCCTCGGGCTCGGCGGCCGCGGTCGCGGCGGGCATGGTGCCGCTCGCCCTGGGCAGCCAGACCAACGGCTCGGTGATCCGGCCGGCGGCATTCTGCGGCGTGTACGGCTTCAAGCCGACCCACGGCCTGATTCCGCGGCACGGCATACTCAAGCTATCGCGGACGCTCGATCACGTCGGATTGTTTGCCCGCACGCTGGAGGACATCGCGCTGTTTGCCGAACAACTGGTCGGGCATGATGAACGCGATCCCGACACGCGTCCGCGCGCGCGCATCCCGTTCGTGCGCACAGCAGCTGAGGAGCCGCCGCTTACGCCGCAGCTGGCATTCGTGAAGACGCCGGTCTGGGACCGCGCCGCCGCGGAAACGCGGGACGCCTTCGCCGAGCTTGGCGAGGCGCTCGGCGCGCAGTGCGAGGAGTACGAGCTTCCGGAATCGTTGCGTGAGGCGTGGGACTGGCACCGCACCATCATGGACGCGGAGATGGCGGCGAACCTCGATCTCGAGTGGGACAAGGGGCGAGACCGCCTCTCGGAGCCATTGCGTACGCTGCTTGCGCGTGGGCGCGAAGTCAAGGCGATCGACTATCAGAAGGCGCTCGCCCGGCTGCCTGTTCTGCACGAGGGATTCGAAGAGCTGTTTTCACGCTTCGATGCGGTGCTGACGCCGTCTGCTCCGGGAACGGCGCCAAAAGGGCTTCAGGCAACCGGCGATCCGGCCTTTTGCACGCTCTGGACGTTGTGCGGCATGCCTGCGCTCAATCTGCCGCTGATGCGGGGCGAGAACGGACTGCCCCTCGGCGCGCAACTGGTTGGGGCACGCCACGGTGACGCGCGCCTGCTGCGCACGGCGCGCTGGCTGGTCGCGCAGGCGCAGGCGAAATAGGACGACAGAGGAGATTCCGCATGCCGATAAAGTTCTTTGCAGCCGTCGCGGCCGTGATCCTGATGGTCGGCTTCCTCGTCCCGGTCGTACTGAAGCTCAAGGACGTCGCACTCGGCGCCGTCATCGGCATCGGCATCGTGATGATGCTGGTCGACTTGCTGCAGTCGCTCAAGTCGAAGGAAGACTGAAGCCGGCGCTCAGACCCCGGTAGCTGACGCGCGCAGCGCATGCAGCTCGGCGCGCAGTTGTTCGAGCTCGGTGCGATCGGAGAACGCCAGCACCCAGTGCGTCACGCGGCCGTCGACTCCATGGACGGCGCCGACGCTGACTTCGGCGTGCGCAAACGATCCGTCCTTGCGCTGGGCCTGCAGCAGCAACTGCGCCTGAGGTTCCCGGAATAGCCTTGCGGCGGCCCCGGCGTCGGTGAACAGCAGTTTCGCCGCCGGCCGGCCCAGCGCCTCCGCGGCGCGAAACCCGAAGAATGCCTCGAACGCCCGGTTGACGTAGCTGATCGCGTTTCCTTCGACGGCAGCATCCACCATCGCCACCGGCATGCCACAGGCATCGAGCGCGGCGCGCGACAGCGCGCTTTCGGAGAGCAAGCGGAACAACGCCGGCGCCACTTCGGGGCGCGCGGCGCGAGGCCGAGTCCGGTCAGGCAGCGTCATGCAGCGGTCTTGCCATGCCTCGCTAGGCGACCGCCTCTTCCTTCCTGGAAAGCGAGTAGCAGAAACGGCGCAGGCGCTTGAGGTCCGCCTGCTCGATCGCTTCCTTGAGGAACTGCATGTTGCGGTCGATCTCGGCCTGGTAAAGGCTGGGGCCGTCGAAGTGCGCCTCGGCGTAGCGGTCCGCCCCGCCCAGCTTCTTCTCCATGCGCTGGCGCGCCACGTACTCGTAGAAGCCTGGCGTCTTGAGCATCAGGTCCTCGGGCGAAGCGTAGCGCACGATCTCGCGGCCGTCGGCGAGCGTCTCGCGCGCAATGCTGGCCCACACGAACTCCGGATAGAGGAACTCGCGGCATTTCTCCAGGTACATGCGATCCGACATCTGGCCGATCAGGTCCGCGGTGCCCACCAGGTAGCCGAGCAGCCGGTCCTTGGGGTCGTGCAGCATGATGTCGTCGATGTCCATCTCGTAGCCGGTGAAGTGCACCAGCTTCGACGCGGCCCCCGCTTCGTCGGCGAAGCCGAGCTGCGGCAGGTAGCGCACGAGGAAGTCCGCGCTGCGGCTGACATGGATCTTGGTGAATACCGCGCCATTCCTGATGTGGCCCTCGGAGGCGCGCTTGAGGTAGCCCGAATCGTGCAGCAGGGCGACCACCACGCCAAGCATGCCGCGCCGGGCGCCGATCTGGTCGGCGCGCGCGAGGGCGCGATCGTGTCCGTCGAGCAGCCGCGCCATCGCCAAAGTCATGTCCAGCGTGTGGCGCAGGTCGTGGTACAGGGTGTCGCAGGGCAGGTAGCCGGGAAACTCGCCCGCGAACAACGCTTTCACGTCATTGAATGCCTGTCGCAGCGTCGCCAACTCGGCGCCGGGATAGCGTGCAGTAAACAGGCTGAGGACTGCGTCGCGGACCTCGTCGGGATCCTCGACGTTGACGCGGTTGGTGACGTCGTTCTGGTTGAGGCGGTTGTTCACATTCCGTCCGCGCGGGCCCAGGGGACCATTAGTTCTTGCACCAGTCACGGAATCGAGATGGTGCATTATCCCGCTGCCCCGCCACGAAACGCAAAAGGAATTCGCTTGCGCGGCGCAAAAGTTGGCAAAAATGGGAGACGGCCGATAAGCCGGGTTCTGTGCGAAGGGGCGAACCCCTTCCGGCAGCCATTCCTCTGGGCCCGAAGTTACCTGCGGGCTCTAGCCACCTACCCGCAAGCTTGGCCGAGCCGGCCTCAGGCGCTTGCCTATTTGGTGTTGCTCCGGATGGAGGTTGCCCGTTTCACCCCTCCCGTTGCCGGGAGGACTCGTCTCTGTGGCCCTGTTCGTCGCCTTCGCGCCGCTTGCGCGGCGGTTATGCGCGCCGGGGAGTTACCCCGCATCCCGCTCTGTGGAGCCCGGACTTTCCTCTGTGTCGCCACAGCGGCTGCCTGGCCATCTCCCGGGACGGATTCTACGCGTCCCCGGCGGCGGGATGGCGGAAGTAGCTCGTGTCGTCGTAGAAATTGACGCTCTCGCCCGCGGCCAGCCAGCCCGGAAAGCCGAGAACGGGCAAGGGTGCAAGCAGGCGCGGCGACGCGCCTGCGGGAAGCCGGCCCAGCCATTCAGCCGCTTGTGCGTCCGCATCGCGGTGGGGATCGACGAACAAGACCTTGCAGGTGATGCCGGGCCGGGGGTCGAGGGCCTGCTCGAGCACGGCGTGGCCCAGCACCACGAAGCGCATCGAGGCGCGCACGCGCTCGCGCTGCTCCCAGAACAGCTCTTTCCAGCGGAACTGCCGGATCAGCGCGTTCAGGGCCTCGTCCGCGCAGGCCACCAGCGCCCCACCTTCGTCGAAGATGGTCAGCAGATCGCGAAGCCTGCCGCGCCTGCCGCCTTCGCGCGGGATCTCCGCGGCGTGCAGCGCGTTGATGCGCGCCTTGGTGCGCGGAAACGCGAGCCAGCACAAGGCGTTGAACACGTCGTGGCGGTTCTCCGCGCGGGTATGCACCTGGCCGGACTCGAACAGATGGACCTCGTAGTACGGGTCAGCGCCCGCGGGCGGGACGAAGCGCAGCGGCCTGCCGCTCTCCGTGCGCAGCGCCTGCCGGTCGGCGGCCGCGTTCAGCGCGGCCAGCGACGGCGCGAGCCCCAGCCGCTCGAGCCACGGCCGCAGCGGATCGTAGATCGGGTGGGCTAGGCGATCTTCCAGGGAATGGTCTCTCCGGCGCGCAGCGGCACCAGCTCCCCGGTGGCGAAAGGCAGCGACGCAGGCACCGTCCACTCGCCGCGCTCGAGTGTGACGCTGCTGCTGTTGACAGGCAGCCGGTAGAACTGCGGACCGAAGCGGCTGGCGAAGTCCTCCAGCTTGTCGAGCGCGCCGGCTTCCTCGAACGCCACCGCGTACAGCTCGAGCGCGGCGTGCGCCGTATACACGCCGGCACAGCCGCACGCGGCTTCCTTGGAATCGCGCGCATGCGGTGCGCTGTCGGTGCCGAGGAAGAATTTCGAATTCCCCGAAGTCGCAGCCGCGACCAGAGCTTCACGGTGCGCCTCGCGCTTGAGCACCGGCCGGCAGTAGTGGTGCGGCCGGATGCCGCCCTGGAACAGCGCGTTGCGGTTGAGCAGCAGGTGGTGCGCAGTGATGGTGGCGGCGACGTTGGCGCCGGTGACTTCGACGAACTGCACCGCCTCGCGGGTGGTGATGTGCTCGAGCACCACCTTGAGCCCTGGAAAGCGCGCGAGCAACGGGCCGAGCACCTCCTCGATGAACACCGCTTCCCGGTCGAACACGTCCACTTCCGGATCGGTGACTTCGCCATGCACCAGCAGCGGCAAGCCTTGTTCCGCCATCCTCTCCAGCGTGTTGAAGCAGCGCGAGATGCGCGTCACGCCTGCATCCGCATGCGTGGTCGCGCCGGCCGGGTAGAACTTCACGCCGTGCACGTGACCCGAGCGCTTGGCCAGCACGATTTCCTCCGGCGGCGTGTCGTCGGTGAGGTAGAGCGTCATCAGCGGTTCGAAATCGGCGTCCTCCGGCAGCGCGGAGAGGATGCGGCCGCGGTAGGCGAGCGCCTCCTGCGTGGTGCGCACCGGAGACTTGAGGTTGGGCATGACGATGGCGCGCGCGAAGCGCTGCACAGTGTCCGGCAGGACCGAGGCCATGAACGGACCGTCCCGCAAGTGCAGGTGCCAGTCGTCCGGCCGGATCAGCGTGATGCGGTCCACAGGCCGGATTCTACTTGGCGCGCTCCAGCGCCAGCTTGTAGAGGGCGTTGCGCGGCGCGCCGGTGATGCGCGCGGCGAGCTTTGCCGCCTCGCTCGCCGGCAGCGATTCAAGCAGGATGTCCAGCACGCGCTCGCCTTCGTCCAGGCCCGGCGCTGCCACGGCGCCGGGCCCGAGCACCAGCACGAACTCGCCCTGCTGCCGATGGGCGCCGGCATTCAGCCAGGCAATGGCCTGCGCCAGGGGCAGGCGCGCGACTTCCTCGAACTTCTTGGTCAGTTCGCGCGCGATGACGATCTCGCGCTCGCCGCCGAAGCGCGCCGCGAGGTCCGCCACCGTTTCCAGCACCCGATGCGGCGCTTCGTAGAGGATCAGGGGCCAGGGCAGGTCGAGCGCGTCGAGCACCTTGCGGCGCGCGGCCGGCTTGGCCGGCAGGAAGCCGACGAAGAGGAACCTGTCGGCGGTGAAGCCGGCCGCCGAATACGCCGCGACCGCGGCGTTCGGCCCCGGTACCGGCACCACGCGCAGGCCCTCGCGATGAGCCGCTTCGACCAGCAGCGCGCCGGGATCGGAAATGCCCGGCGTGCCGGCGTCCGTCACCAGGGCCACGCTGCTGCCCTGGCGTAATGCCGCCAGCAGCTTGGCGGTGGCGGCGCGCTCGTTGTGCGCATGCAGCGCGAGCGTCGCGCGCTCGATGCCGTGCCGCGCGAGGAGGGTGCGCGTGGTGCGCGTGTCCTCGCAGGCCACCAGCTCGGCCTGCCGCAACACCTCCAGGGAGCGCGGGCTGGCGTCGGCAAGGTTGCCGATCGGTGTGGCGACGACGTACAGGGTTCCGGTCACGGGATGGGGGGCAGCGTGCGTCAACGCCGGATTGTGCTGATCCGTTAGTCGAAGGGCAAACGGAGGCGGTATGAACCTGGAGGGGCAGAGGGCGGAGGACCTGTGCGCCGACCTGCTGCGCAAGGCCGGCCTGCGCATCCTGGCGCGCAACTGGCGCTGCCGGCTGGGCGAGATCGACCTGGTGGCGCAGGAGGCCGGCACGCTGGTGTTCGCCGAGGTGAGGCTGCGGCGCGATGCGCGCTTTGGCGGCGCCGCGGAGTCCGTCACTGCCGCGAAACGCGCGCGCATCATGGCGGCGGCGCGGCTGTACCTCGCCGGCCGCGCCGAGGCTCCCTGCCGCTTCGACGTGCTGCTGCTCGATGGGCTCGCTCCGGCGCGAGTGCAATGGATCCGCAATGCGTTCGGTGAATAGCCTCGTGGCGGGCGGGATGTGCCTCGCCGCGGCCTGCGCGCTGGCCGAAGAGCGCGGCCCGAGCCTGCGACTGCTGGTGCAGGAGTCGCCCCTCGCCGGCTACCGCTACGCCGTGGCCGCCGAAGTCTGGCCGCAATTGCGCGTAGGCGACGCGCTCGAACTGTCGCGTGAGCCCGACAACCCGCACGATGCCAACGCGGTGCGCGTCGAATGGCGTGGATGGAAGCTCGGCTATGTCCCCCGGCGCGAGAACGCGGCGCTCGCCTGGGGACTGGATCGCGGCGAGCCATTGCGGGCGCGCATTACGCGCCTCGAGCCGCATCCGAATCCCGCGCGGCGCGTGCGCTTCGAGGTGTATGTCGAGTGAGCGTGTAAAATCGCCGGCCATGGGACACGCCGAAGCAGGTGCGGGGCTGGCCGAGCGCATCGCAGCGCACTTCGCCGACAGCGCGAAGCTGAAACTTGCCGCGGCGCAGCCGCTGGCCGCGCCGATCGCGCGCGCCGTCGAGCTGATGTGCGGTGCGCTGCGTGCCGGCGGCAAGATACTCTCGTGCGGCAACGGCGGCTCGGCCGCCGACGCGCAGCACTTCGCTGCCGAGCTGGTCAACCGTTTCGAGCGCGAGCGCCCGCCGCTCGCAGCAATCTCGCTGACCACCGACACCTCGAACCTCACCTCGATCGCCAACGACTACAGCTACGAAGTGGTGTTCGAGAAGCAGCTGCGCGCGCTCGGCCGCCGGGGCGACGTGCTGCTGGCGATTTCCACATCCGGCAATTCGGCGAGCGTGCTCGGCGCGATGCGCGCTGCGCGCGAGCTCGGCGTGCGCTGCGTAGCGCTGACTGGCCGTGGGGGCGGCAAGATGGCGGCGCTGCTCGGGCCGGAGGACGTGCACGTGTGCGTGCCGCACGAGCGCACGATGCGTATCCAGGAGGTCCATCTGCTGACGTTGCACTGCCTGTGCGACGGCATCGACCACCTGCTTTTCGGAGCGAAACCATGAGAGCACTACGTTTACTGCTGCCGGCAGCGTTGCTGGCAGCGGCCCTGCTGCAAGGGTGCGTGCCGATGGCGATGGTGGGCGCGGGCGCTGCCGTGGTCGCATTCGAGGATCGGCGCACCTCGGGTGCCCAGGTCGAGGACACGAGTATCGAGCTGCGCACCGGCAACCGCATCGACGACCGCTACGGCGACAAGGCGCATGTCAATGTCACTTCCTACAACCGCACCGTACTGCTCACCGGCGAGGTGACCAATGATGCGGCGCGCGCGGAGATCGAGAAGATCGCGCGCGGCGTGCCCAACGTGCTCGGGGTGACCAACGACGTGCAGGTTGCCGGCATGTCCTCGATGGGCTCGCGCTCCAACGACACCTACCTGACTTCCAAGGTGAAGACGCGTTTCATCGACAGCGGAAAGTTCAACGCGATCCACGTCAAGGTGGTGACCGAGGCCGGCGTGGTCTACCTCCTCGGCATGGTGACGGAGAAGGAGGCCGAGGACGCGGTCGAGATCGCGCGCACCAGCGGAGGTGTGCGCAAAGTGGTGAAGATGTTCGAGTACTGCAAGCCGACGGACGAAATGTGCCAGCCGCGGCCGGCGCCCAAGGGCGCCGAGACGCGGGTGCGAAGCTCTCCCTGAGCGGCCGTGCCGCCGCCCGCGTTCGAGCGCAAGATCCTCGCGCCGGCCGACGTTGTGCGCTGGGCGGCGCGCCTGGCGCGCCCCCTGGTGTTCACCAACGGTGTGTTCGACGTCCTGCACCGCGGGCACGTGACCTATCTGGAGCGCGCGCGCGCGCTCGGCGCTGCGCTGCTGGTCGCCCTGAATGGCGATGCCTCGGTGCGGCGCCTTGGCAAGGGCCCCGGACGGCCGGTCAACGCCCTCGCGGACCGCATGGCTGTGCTCGCGGCGCTCGAGTCGGTGGACGCAGTGACCTGGTTCGACGAGGACACGCCGGCGGCGCTGATCGCTGCCTGCCGGCCGGAAGTGCTGGTGAAGGGCGGCGACTGGCCCGTCGAGCACATCGTCGGCGCGAGCGAGCTGCTCGCGCGCGGCGGCGCCGTGCATTCGATTCCTTTCGAACACCAGCGCTCGACCACGGCGCTGCTGCGCCGCGTCGGCGCCGTGGCTAGAGCCGCAACTCGAAAAAAAGCGCCCCGGGCGTCGGTTGCGGCGAGTAAGCGCCGCGGCGAACGAAGCCGAGCGCGGCGTAAAGGGCGATAGCGGAGGCCATCTTGGGCAGCGTATCGAGAAGGAGCGCGTGGCAGCGGGCCGCGCGCGCAGCTTCGATCGCTGCCTGCGCCAGGCGCTTTCCCCACCCGTGCCCCTGGAATTGCGGGCGCACGTAGAGTCGCTTCATCTCGCTGCGCCCGGAGTCAAATGGGCGCAGCGCCACGCAGCCCGCCGGCACGCCGTCGGCGAGCGCGAGCAGCAGGCGACCGCCGGGCGGCGCGTACTCCCCGGGTAGCCCGGCCAGCTCCTGCTCGAAACTGGCGAAGCAGCAAGGCTCGTTTACCCAAAGCGCATATTCGCGGAACAACTCGCGCACCTGCTGCAAGTCCCGTTCGCTGTTCGCTTCGATCAGATCGTGCACGGAGCGATTTTCGCTTCGCACCGGCCACCCGTCCAGTCACAGCGTTGCTATCATTTCCCCATGAAGCTGCATCAACTCAAGGTGGACTACAACGCCGAGCAGGACCGGCTGCTGATGTTGATCGCCACCAGCGATGGGGTCGAGCTGCGCATGTGGCTGACGCGCCGTTTCGTCAAGCTCCTGTGGCCGCTGCTGGTCAAGCTCGCCGAAGAGGCGAGCCCGCGCATCCGCACCCAGGCCAACCCCGAGGCGCGCAAGGCGCTGCTCGGCATCGAGCACCAGCAGGCGGTGCAGAAAGCCGACTTCAGCAAGGCCTACGAGCCCAAACCGCGCAGCATGCCGCTGGGCGAAGAGCCGCTGCTGCTCGGGCGCATCCAGACCGGGCACGACCGCAAGGGTCAGCCGGTGGTCGCGCTGCACCCGGCGGAGGGGCAGGGGGTGACGTTGACCCTCGATTCGGTGCTGCTGCACTCCGTTTGCCGGCTCCTGCAAGCGGCGGTGACGAAGAGCGGCTGGGACATGGAACTCAAACTCCCCGGCGCCGAACCCCAGCCAGCCGAAGAGCGCTCCGGCCGCACCATCAACTAGCTCGTCGGCCCGGCGCGCAGCGCCTCGAGGCGCGCCGAGGCGTGCAGCCAGTCCTCCTCGGCATGCGCCAGTTCCTCCGCGAGCCTGGCCTCGGCCTTGCCCAGCTCGGCGACCTTGTCCTTGTCCGGTTTCTCGTAGAGCGCGGGATTGGCGAGCGCCGCGCGCACCTCGCCGATCTCCTTCGCCAGCTGCGCCAGCCGCGCCTCGATGGCGGCGAGCTGCTTTTCCAGCGGCCGCAGCCGCTGCTTGATCTGCGCGCGCGCCGTGGCGTCGGCGCGCCGCTCGTCCTTGCGGCTGGCGCGTTCGGGCGCCGCGCGCCCTTCCTTCAGCCGCATCTGGCGGTAGTCGTCAAGGTCGCCGTCGAACTCCTGCACGAGGCCATCCGCGACCACCAGGATGCGATCCGCGCAGGAAGCAAGGAGGCTCCGGTCGTGCGACACGATCACCAGCGCCCCCGAGTAGCTCTGCAGCGCCATGGCCAGCGACCTTCGCATTTCCAGGTCGAGGTGGTTGGTGGGCTCATCGAGCAGCAGCAGGTTGGGCCGGCGCCGGACCAGCGCGGCGAGCGCCAGGCGCGATTTCTCGCCGCCCGACAGCGGCCCAATCGGCCGCTCGGCGCGTTCACCCGTGAAGCCGAAACGGCCGAGGAAGTCGCGCAGGCCCTGTTCGCGCTCCTTGCGGTACAGGCGCTGCAGCATCGCCAGCGGCGTCTCGTCGGCGCGCAGCATCTCCACCTGGTGCTGGGCGAAATAGCCGACGACGATGTCGCGCGCCGCAATGCGTTGCCCTGAGAGCACATCGAGCTCGCCCGCAAGCAGGCGCATCAGGGTGGTCTTGCCGTTGCCGTTGGCCCCGATGACCGCCACGCGGTCGGCGCTGGTGAGTGCCAGCTCGATGCCCGAGAGCACGGTGCGCGCGCCGTAGCCGGCGGCGACCTCGTGCAGCGCGAGGATGCGCTCGGGCTGCCGCTCAGGCTCCTCGAACTGGAAGCGGTAGGTGTCGGCGGCCACCACCGGCGCGACACGCACCATGCGCTCCAGGCGCTTGAGCCGGCTTTGCGCCTGGCGCGCCTTGGTGGCCTTTGCGCGGAAGCGCTCGACGAAGGTGGTGATGCGGCGGATTTCCTTGTCCTGGCGCGCCGCGGCGGCGTACTGCTGCTCCAGTTCGACAGCCCGCGCGCTCTCGAACTGCGAGTAGCCGCCGTCGTACAGGCGCATGACGCCGCCTGCCTCGGCCGGCAGGATGGCGAGAGAGTGGTCGCAGACGCGGTCGAGGAAGTCGCGATCGTGCGACACCACGATCATCATGCCCTCGTAGGCGCGCAGCCAGCCCTCCAGCCACAGGATCGTGTCGAGGTCGAGGTGGTTGGTCGGCTCATCGAGCAGCAGCAGGTCCGAGGGCGCGATCAGCGCGCGCGCGAGATTCAGGCGCATGCGGAAGCCGCCGGAGAATTCGCGCACCGCGCGCGCCTCGTCGCCGGGCGCGAAGCCCAGGCCGGCGAGCAGGACCAGCGCTCGCGAGCGCGCCGTGTAGCCGCCGGCATGCGAGAGCCGTTCGTGCGCGTGCGCGATCGCCTCGCCGTCGCCGCCGGCCTCGGCCTCGGCGATCTCGTCTTCAGCTGCGCGCAGTGCCACGTCCGCGTCGAGCAGGTAGTCGAGCACACTGCGCTCCAGCGCCGGCGCTTCCTGCTCGACGCGCGCCATGCGCATGCCCGGCTGGATCTCGCAGTCGCCGGCGTCAGGCGCGAGCTCGCCGGCGAGCAGCGCGAGCAGGCTCGACTTGCCGCTGCCGTTGGCGCCCACCAGGCCGACGCGCCAGCCGCGCTCCAGGGTCAGCGAAACGCCCGAGAACAGCAGGTGCGGCCCTCTGGACAGGGCGAGGTTGCGCAGGAGGATCATGGGGGATCGGAGTATAATTCGCGCCCTTGGCAAGTACTTCCTTCGAACAGCTCGAACTCATCGCGCCTCTCTTGCAGGCGGTGCGCGACCTCGGCTACGAGCAGCCCACCCCGGTGCAGGAGCAGGCCATTCCGTTGGTGCTCGCCGGGCGCGACCTGATGGCGGGCGCGCAGACCGGCACCGGCAAGACCGCGGCATTCGCGCTCCCCATCCTGCAGCGCCTCGCCCCGCAGGCCAGCAGCAGCGCATCCCCGGCGCGCCACCCGGTGCGCGCCCTGGTGCTCACGCCGACGCGCGAGCTCGCGATCCAGGTGGAGCAGAGCTTCCGCGACTACGGCAAGCACCTGCCGCTGCGCAGCGCGGTCGTATACGGCGGCGCCGACATGAACGCGCAGATCCAGCAATTGCGGCGCGGCGTCGAGGTCCTGGTGGCGACCCCGGGCCGGCTGCTCGACCACGTGCAAAGCAAGACCGTGATGCTCAACCAGGTCGGCATCCTGACGCTCGACGAAGCCGACCGCATGCTCGACATGGGCTTCCTGCCCGACATCCGCCGCATCATCGCCCTGCTGCCGGCGGTGCGGCAGAACCTGCTGTTCTCGGCGACTTTTCCGGACGAGATCCGCGGACTGGTGAAGTCCCTGCTGCGCGATCCCGCCGAGGTGCAGGTGGCGGCGCGCAACGCGGTGGCCGAACTGGTGACGCACGTGGTGCACCCGGTCGCGCGCGAGAAGAAGCGCGAGCTGCTTTCCTACCTGATCCAGACCCGCAACCTGCAGCAGGTGCTGGTGTTCTGCGGCACGCGCATCGGCGCCAATCGGCTCGCGCACCAGCTGCACAAGGACCACATCCACGCCGACGCCATCCATGGCGACAAGTCGCAGGCCGAGCGGCTGCTGGCGCTGGAAAGGTTCAAGGCCGGCAAGACCGCGGTGCTGGTAGCGACCGACGTCGCCTCGCGCGGCCTGGACATCGAGGGGCTGCCGCAGGTCATCAATTTCGACATCCCGCATTCCCCCGAGGATTATATTCACCGCATCGGCCGCACCGGCCGCGCTGGCGCCGGGGGCGAGGCGATCTCGCTGGTCGCGCCGACCGACCTCGAAGCGCTGGCGGCGATCGAGCGCCTGATCAAGAAAAAGCTCGACCGCGTGCTGGTGCCGGGGTTCCAGCCCGATGGCGGCACCGCGGCGACGCTGATGGGCAAGCAAGCGCGCATGCCGTCGCGCCGCGAAGGCGCGCCGCGCGACGCTGCCCCGCGCCCGATGGCGCCCAGGCCGCAGCGCGCGATGGCGCCCAGGCCGCAGCGCCCCCAGGGCGACCCGATCTTCTCCACGCCTTACGAGCCCTCCACGGCGAGCGCTTCCGCCGCGCCGCAGGCCGAGGTGCCGCAGCAATCCAAGCGCCGCCAGCCGCAGGTGGCGGCACTACTCGGCGGTGGACTGAAGCGGGCTTAAACGCAGCGCGCGCCGTCCACCTCGATACAAGTCCCCGAGATCATCGACGCCTCGTCCGAGGCGAGGTAGAGGCTGGCGTTCGCCACGTCGAGCGGCGTGGAGAATCGCCCCAGCGGAATCGTCGCGAGGAACGCCTTCTTCGCGTCCTCGGTCACCGCTCCTCCGGCGAACTCGGCCGAGAGTGCCGTTTCCGGGCTGAACACGGGGTTGACGCAATTCACGCGGACCTTGTCGGGCCCGAACTCGGCGGCCATCGACTTCGACATCAGGATCACCGCGCCCTTAGAACTGTTGTAGACCGTGAGGCCGGGGCGCGGTCGCAGCCCGGCGGTGGAGGCGATGTTGACGAAGCAGCCGCCGCCTTGCTTGCGCATCGCCGGCAGCGCGTGCAGCGCCGAGAGGAAGATGCTTTTCACGTTGACCGCGTAAACCTTGTCGAATTCCGCCTCGGTCACCTCGAGGTAGGGCTTCCTGCGGTGGGTCCAGCCGGCGTTGTTGACGAGCACGTCGAGGCGGCCGAACTTCGCGCCGGCCGCCGCGACCAGTTTCGCCCAGTCAGCCGCCTTGGTGACGTCGGCCTGTACGAACTCCCCGCCGACCTCCCTGGCGACACGAGCACCGCCCTCCGCGTTGATGTCGTTCACGATGAGCCGCGCGCCCTCCTGCGCGAAGCGCCTGGCGATGCCGGCGCCGAAGCCGGATCCCGCGCCGGTGACGATGGCAACCTTGTCCTTGAGTCTCATGCTGCCTCCTTGTGCGGAAATCATACTTTGAAGGGCGTGTGCTCGCTGAGCTCGTTCACATACTGCGCGATGCCCTGCGCTTCGCGCTCCAGGTAGTCCTCGATGGCGCTGGCGAAGCGCGGGTGCGCCAGCCAGTGCGCCGAGAGCGTCGCCAGCGGCAGCAACCCGCGGAACAGCTTGTGCTCGCCTTGCGCGCCGCCCTCGAAGCGTCGCAGGCCGCGCGCGATGGCGAACTCGATCGCCTGGTAATAGCAGGCCTCGAAGTGCAGCAGCGGCACGTGCTCCAGCGCCCCCCAGTAGCGGCCGTAGAGCACGTCCTCCCCGAGCACGTCGAATGCAGCGGCGATCGGCGTGCCGCGGCGTTCGGCGACGATCAGCAGCGTGTGCTCGGGCATGGCCGCACCGATGCGCAGGAAGAACTCCAGGCTGAGGTAGGGACGCGAGCCGTGCGCGGCGTAGGTATGGCAGTAGCAGCGGTGGAAGAACTCCCAGTCGCGCTCGCCGATCTGCGCGCCCTGCAGCCAGCGGAACGAAATGTCCGCATCGCGCACTCGGCGCCGCTCCTGGCGGATGTTCTTGCGCCGCTGGTGCGACATGCGCGCGAGGAACGCATCGAAATCGCCGTAGTCCTCGTTGGTCCAGTGGAACTGCACCGTGCGGCGCAGGAGCATGCCCGCATCCCGCAGCAGCTGCGCCTCCGGCTGCGGCGCAAACAGCACGTGCAGCGAGGAGAACTCGCGCGCCGCCGCGAGCGCCGCGGCGGCGAGGGCGCCGCGCGCGGCATCGTCGGCAGCCAGCAGGCGCGGGCCGGTGACCGGCGTGAAAGGCACCGCGCACAGCAGCTTCGGGTAGTACTCCAGGCCGTGGCGCGCATAGGCATCCGCCCAGGCCCAGTCGAACACGTACTCGCCGCGCGAATGCGTCTTGACGTAGAGCGGCATGGCCCCGGCGAGCGCTCCGTCGCGCTCGAGCAGGAGGAACTGCGGCTGCCAGCCGCTACGGGCACTGGCGCAGCCGGTGTCGGTGAGCGCAGCGAGAAATTCGTGCCGCAGGAAGGGATTGCCGCCGGCGAGGGCGTTCCACTGCGCCGTGGAGACGCCGTCGAGCGAGTCGGCGACGCGCAGCCGTTCGGTCATCGCCATGCGGCCATTATAGAATCAGCGCAATGGCCGACCGCATCCTGATCGCCGCGGCGCAGATCAACTGCACCGTCGGCGACCTCCCCGGAAATGCAGCGCGGATCCTCGAGTTCAACGCGCGCGCGCGCGCCGCGGGCGCGGACCTGGTGCTGACGCCCGAGCTCTCGCTGTGCGGCTATCCGCCCGAGGACCTGCTGCTGCGCCAGGGATTCCTCGACGACTGCCGCCGCGAGCTCGACGGCCTTGCGCCCAGGGCGCGCGGCACTGCCCTGGTGGTCGGCTTTCCCGAACTGGCCGCCGACGGCCGGCGCTACAACGCCGCCGCGCTGATCCGCGACGGGCGCATCGCCGCGATCGCGCGCAAGCACGACCTGCCGAACTACGAGGTGTTCGATGAGAAGCGCTACTTCGCCGCCGGCGCCGCGCCCTGCATCTTCGAGCTGAAAGGGACGCGCTTCGGCCTGACCATTTGCGAGGACGTGTGGACCCCCCGGGCGCCGGCGATGGCCAAGGCGGCGGGTGCGCAGGTCATTCTGTCGATCAATGCCTCGCCCTACCACAAGCGCAAACAGGCAGGCCGCCACGAGGTGTTCCGCGAATGGATCCGCGACACGGGCTTGCCGATGGTGTACGTGAACCTGGTCGGCGGCCAGGACGAGCTGGTGTTCGACGGCGCCTCCTGCGTGCTCGACGGGCGCGGCAAGGTGGTGCGCCAGGCGCCTTACTTCGACGAAGCGCTGGAGCTGTTCGAGTTCAGCGGCGCGCAGCCGGTTGCCGGCGCCATCGCTCCCGAATTGCCGCCGGAGGCCGAGATCTACCGCGCGCTGTGCGTGGGCACGCGCGACTACCTGCACAAGAACGGCTTTCCCGGCGCCCTGCTCGGGCTCTCCGGCGGCGTCGACTCGGCGCTGACGCTCGCCATCGCTTGCGATGCGCTCGGGCCCGAGCGCGTGCGCGCGGTGATGATGCCCTCGCCGTATACGGCGCAGATGAGCCTGGACGACGCGGCCGAGATGGCGCGCCGCCTCGGCGTGCGCTACGACGTGATTCCCATCGGGCCGGTATTCGACGCCTTCCGTGCCGCGCTGGCGCCGCAGTTCGCCGGCCGTGCGGCCGACGTGACCGAGGAGAACCTGCAGGCGCGCGTGCGCGGCACGCTGCTGATGGCGCTCTCCAACAAGTTCGGCTCGATCGTGCTCACCACCGGCAACAAGTCGGAGATGGCGGTGGGCTACGCCACGCTGTACGGCGACATGGCGGGTGGCTACGCGGTGATCAAGGACCTCGCCAAGACGCTGGTCTGGCGCCTGGCGCGCTACCGCAATACGCTCGGCGCGGTGATCCCGGAGAACATCATCACGCGCGCACCCTCTGCGGAGCTGCGCCCGAACCAGACCGACCAGGACAGCCTGCCACCTTACGAGGTGCTGGACGCGATCATGGAGGCCTACATGGAGCACAACCGGTCGCCGCGCGAGATCGTCGCGCTAGGCCACGCGCCGGCCGACGTGAAGCGCGTGGTGGACCTGATCAGGAAAAGCGAATACAAGCGCCGCCAGTCCCCGCCCGGGGTGCGCATTACCTTTCGCGGCCTGGGCAAAGACTGGCGCTACCCGATCACCTCGAAATACCGCGATGCCGGCGACCTGTAGCTATAATGGACACCGATTTCCCGGAGGACCTGGCATGAAGAAGATCGAAGCCATCGTGAAGCCGTTCAAGCTCGACGAGGTGCGCGAAGCTCTCTCCGAGGTGGGCGTGACCGGCCTCACCGTCACCGAGGTCAAGGGCTTCGGCCGGCAAAAGGGCCACACCGAGCTCTACCGCGGCGCCGAGTACGTGGTCGACTTCCTGCCCAAGGTGAAGATCGAGGTGGTGGTGCCGGAAAAGCAGGTCGAGCCGGCAATCGAGGCGATCGTCAAATCGGCGCGCACCGGCAAGATCGGCGATGGCAAGATTTTCGTCACCTCGGTCGAGCACGTGGTGCGCATCCGCACCGGCGAGACCAACGAGGCGGCTATCTAGGCTTGAGCAGCACGAGCAGCGCGCCGCTGCCGCCCTCGGCGGCGGGCGCCTGGCAATAGGCCAGCACTTCGTCGCGCGGCATCAGCCAGGCGCGCAGTTTCCCCTTCAGCACCGGTTCCCGGTTCTTCGAGCCAAGTCCCTTGCCATGCACGATGCGCACGCAGCGCAGTCCCCGCGCCGCCGCCGCGCGCACGAACTCCGCCACCTGCTGCGCCGCCTCCACCCGGTTCATGCCGTGCAGGTCGAGGCCGTCCTGCACCACCCAGTGGCCGCGGCGCAGACGGCGCAGCACCTGGCGCGACACGCCATCGCGCAGGTAGGTGAGTTCGACGCCGGAATCCAGCGCGTCATCCACCGACAGCGGACCGGCGACGCTTTCGGCGAGGACGGCGCGTTCGTCGCGCCGGGTCTGCGCCGGCACCGGCGGCGGGGCCGGGTCGCGCAGCAGGTGGCGGCGCGGCTTGGCAAGCGGCTTGACGCCGGCAAGTGCCCGGCGCAGCGCTTCGCGGTCCTCCGCGTCGGACATCGCAGGCCTCAGGCGGCGAGCGCGTCGAGGTACTTCTCGGCGTCGAGCGCGGCCATGCAGCCGGTGGCGGCGCTGGTCACCGCCTGCCGGTAGACGTGGTCCTGCACGTCGCCCGCGGCGAACACGCCCGGCACGCTGGTGGCAGTGGCGCCGCCTTCGCTCCCGGTGCGGGTGACGATGTAACCGTTGTCCATCTGCAGCTGCCCGGCGAATACCTGCGTATTGGGCGTGTGGCCGATGGCCACGAACAGGCCCTGCACCGGCAGATCCTTCGCTGCCCCTGTCTTCAGGTACTTGATGCGCGCCGCGGTGACGCCGTTCTTGTCGCCCAGCACCTCGTCGAGCACCGCATCCAGCTCGAGCGCGATCTTGCCATCCGCAACGCGTTTCATCAGCTTGTCGATCATGATCTTCTCGGCACGGAACTTGTTGCGCCGGTGCACCAGAGTGACCTTGCGGCAGAGGTTGGCCAGGTACAGCGCCTCCTCGACTGCCGTGTTGCCGCCGCCGATCACGGCGACATCCTGCCCCTTGAAGAAAAAGCCGTCGCAGGTGGCGCAGGCCGACACGCCTTTGCCCAGGTAGCTCTGCTCCGAGGGCAGGCCGAGGTACCTGGCGGAGGCGCCCGTGGCGATGATCAGCGCGTCGCAGGTGTAGCTGGCGGAGTCGCCTTGCAGCTCGAACGGGCGCGCGCCCAGGCGCACGCCGTGCACCTGGTCGAACACCAGCTCGGTCTCGAAACGCTCGGCGTGCTTCTTGAATCGCTCCATCAATTCGGGCCCTTGCACCCCGGCCGCATCCGCGGGCCAATTGTCCACGTCGGTGGTGGTCATCAGCTGCCCGCCCTGCGCGATGCCGGTGATCAGCACCGGCTTGAGGTTGGCGCGCGCGGCGTACACCGCGGCCGTGTAGCCGGCAGGGCCGGAACCCAGGATAACGAGTCGATGGTGGCGCGTAGGCATTATGGGGAGCGCTGGGCGTATACTGATTTTGCGGTTGGCATTATAGATAACAAGGCGGACCAGTTGGACGGTCGCGGGCGCGCGCGCGGCCGGTTTGCTAACATAAGCGAAAGGATCCCTGCCCATGGCAGTCGTGGTGTCTTCGGCAATGCTGCGCTCGGTGCCGCTGTTCGCGAGCTTCCCCGAGGAGCCGCTGCGCCTGCTGGCGACGATGGTGGCGCGCCGCAGCGCGGCGCGCGGGTCGATCATCATGGCTGCGGGCGATCCGACGGAGTCGCTCTACATCGTGCTCTCGGGACGGCTCAAGGTGATGATGAGCGACGCCGACGGCAAGGAAGTCATCCTCACCATCATCGGGCCCGGCGAGTTCTTCGGCGAGATGGGCCTCATCGACGACAGCCCGCGCTCTGCGAGCGTGGTGGCGATCGAGCCCTGCGAACTGCTGGCGATCACGCGGCGCGACTTCAAGAAGTGCCTGGCGGAGAATTTCGAGATGTCGATGGCGGTGATGCGCGGCCTGGTGCGGCGCCTCCGCGAGGCCGACCGCAAGATCGGCAGCCTGGCGCTGCTCGACGTTTACGGGCGCGTGGCGCGCCTGCTGATCGACATGGCGGAGACGGTCGACGGCCAGAAGATGGTGACCAAACGCCTGCCCAAGCAGGACATCGCCAAGATGATCGGCGCCTCGCGCGAGATGGTGAGCCGCGTGATGAAGGACCTGCAGATGGGCGGCTTCATCGAGATGCGCGGGTCCACCATCGTGCTGCGCGATACCATCCTGCTGCCCGACTGACGGACCGCACGCCGCGGCGCGTGCGGTAAAATCCGCGCACCCGATCTGGCCGCGATGGCAGCCGCGCAGAAGACCTCAGCAGCACCCCTCCCGGCCAAGCTCGCCAACCTGCTGCGAGAAGCCCGTTGGCTGGTGCTGGCGGCGGT
>Ga0184628_10000406_pt1 | contig 23560 bp, 37 predicted proteins | sample PLM4_5_b1_FD_133149 | JGI IMG/M metagenome (GOLD analysis project Ga0184628, IMG submission 133149) | Groundwater sediment microbial communities from an aquifer in East River, Colorado, USA - PLM4_5_b1 | ecosystem: Environmental > Terrestrial > Soil > Riparian zone | place: USA: East River... | reverse complement strand
AGCGACACAAAGAACCCCGTGGCGCTCGAGCAGGTCGCATCGCCGGACGCGATGTCATAGAGCCGGAGGTAATACAGGGTCGCCGTGGTGTTGATGAGCGCGATGCTGCTCAGGCGCCCGGCGCTGGCACTGACGACGGTGTCGTTGGTCGACGCGGTCGATGTCACCGCATGCTTCGACCAGCCGGTCTGGTCGTTGTCGATCAACTGCACCGCGGTCTGAATGGCCGCCAGTGCCGTGTTGTTCGTGTCCATCTGCGTCGTGAGCAGACGGAGCTTTGCGGTGACACTGCCCGTGCTGCCGGCCGTGGCCGCCGCGTCACCAGTCGCACCGACGCCAGCCGAAAGCTGCGAGTCGTTCGCTTCGATGACCCGCTGCACGCCCGTGCCCGTCCCGCCCGCGCCCATCGTGATAGCCGCGCCGCCCATCTGCGCCAGGTTCGTGACGGTCGAGACAGTCGTGATCGTGCCGGAGTCAACAATCGTGTTGAACGAACCAGACCCGTCGCCGACCAGCAACTGCGCCATCGAGGCATCGCCCGTGACGTGCGTACGGCCGGCCAGGTCGAACCATCCGACCGTCCAATCGCCAGCCGTGACGTTCGTCGGAGCCGATGAATTCGCGTAGCCGCCCCACACCCCGCCCGTGATACTGGTAATCGTGCCCAGCGTCGTATCGTGCGTGCCGCCGGTATCCTGCGTCAGCGCGGTTCCGCCCGCGTAGAGCGCCACTTTCTGCTCGCGGTTCGTCGTCAGCCCGATCGCGCACGCCTTGCCGGTGGTGCAGGTGGTCGGCGACGCCTCATAGAACCCGCCCGCGGGCGTCATGTTCGTCGAGCTCGTTGTGAACGTCCCGTTATCCGCGAGGGCCGTGCCCCCGGCGGCGCCGTTCATCACGTCCACGCGCAAGGAGCCCGCGGTGGTCAGCGACAGCGGATGCGTCTGCGTATTCGAATAGGTCGGCGCCGCGGTCGTCACCGCACCCTGCACGAGCGCGCCATACTGCCCCGAGGTCGTGCTGCCGATGGTGTTCGGCAGGTTGTCGATCAACTGCAAGGCGGTTAGCGCCGCGCCGCTCTCCTGTACCGCGAACGTGCCGGCGTTCGTCACTGCGTGACTCGGAATCGTCGCGACGCTGACAGGTAGAGCCGTGCCGCTGGCGATGCCTTGCACACTCAGGACAGGCGTCGCACTCGAGCCAGCCGTGCCGAACGCGGATGTGCCCGTGGTGTCGTAGAGCGACGTGTGCAGCGCCCGCTTGATGGTCAGCGCAAAGACGCCCGTCCGGCCATCCGTCAGGGAATCCGGCGTCGAGTCGTAGAGGCCGCCACCAGGCGTCAACGAGGTCGTGCCGGTCGTAAACGCGGAATTGTCCGACGCGCTCGTGCCGCCGGCCGCGCCGGACACCAGCAGCGCGCCCGCGGAGTTTACCTGTAGCGCCGCCTGCTGCGTGTTCGTCAGCGTGATGCCGCCGGAGTTGTATTGACCGCCGGCAAGGAATGACGACGTGCCAGCGGTGCCGCCAGAGGCCGAGCCGACCGGGTTGTCAATCAGTTGTAGCGCGGTAATCTCGGTGTCCTGCTTGGCTGATGTAGACGCGCCCGTTGGCAGAGCTGACGACGTGACGTCCACATCGCCGATGTCCACGCCAGAGTTCGCTGCGAGCTTGCCGATGGCGTTCGTGCCGGCGGGGAGCGCGTTCGTGATCGCTGTGACCGCTGTCACCGTGCCCGAGGCAATGACGACGGCGCCCGTGTTGACGGCTGTGATTTTTCCGTCGATGCTCGAGAGCGATGAATTGCCGGTGGTTTGCAGCGCCGAGGTCGATGCCCCGGTCGGCAGGGCTGAGGACGCTACGTCCACGTCACCGATGTTGTTATTGCCGGCGGCGATGCTCGCGATGTCGATGTCGCCGATGTTGTTGTTACCGGCCGGGATTGCCGAGGCCAGGTCGACATTGCCGATGTTGGTATCGCCCGCGGCAATACTGGTGATGCCGACGTCTCCGACCGTGACGTCACCGAGCGTGATTTCGCCAAGCGAGCCACCGCCACCGCCGCCGGTCGCCGCTGCGCCCAGCACCACCCGCGGTGAGCCTGACGTCGGGGTCGAGAACACGGCACTGAACGTCGGCCAGCCGGCCACGTTGCAACTACCGAAGCTACCGACCGCTGTCGCCGTAGTGACAGACGTCGAGGAGTCCGGCGCGTTGCAGTTGACGGCTTTTCGGCCGCCGAACGCGTCTTCGACGTAGAACGAGACGGTGCCGGTAAACGTGCCGGTGATCGACACGGTCGCCGTGCCCATGCCCTTCGTATCCAGCGAGACGCGGTCGTCAGTGGATGTCAGGAGCTTGGGTTGTGACTCGCGATAGGTCTGTGCGCCAGCAGGCGCGACCAGGCCGAGTAGCGCAGCGAGCGTGAGAAGGAGTCTGCGCGTCATTCGGCCGGCTCCGCGGTCTTCCGCTTCTTGAAGAGTCCACGCGGCGCCGCAGGCTGGTCGGCCGCCTTCGACGGGTCATCGACCCATTCGGGACCAAGCGCCGCCTCTTCGGCTTCGCTCTGCACAACACGAGACGGCTCCGTCGCGTGATAGCGACGAGCCGGATAGGGGTGAAACTCGGCCATCGGGATCGCTCCTGTGTCGGGTGTGAGGAACCAACCGGAGGTGAGCCGTTGTTCTCACCTCCGGCCTGCGCCAGTTGCGCGAGTTACCGCGGCGCCAGGACGAACGTCACCGTGACCCCCGCGAGCTCGCCCGCGGTGTCGTCCGTGAAGTCCAGCCCGAGCCGTTCACCAGCCGAGAGCAGGAGAAATGACCCCGTGGTCGTCAACGTCGCCGAGCGCACGGTTTCGTCCGTGGCCGCCGCCGCCATGTCCAGAGCGGTATTCAGCGCATCGCCAGAGGCCGGCGCTTCCGTGGTCTGCTGCCGGCGCGCGATGAGCGTGAGCGTGCCGCCGGCTTCCTTGGTCTTGTGAACCTCTTTGATGCCGACGAGCACGTAACTCGCATCAACGTTCCAGCACGACTGGTCGACCATGTCGGCGATGAGCAGCGCACGGCACGAAATCGTGAACGTCTGATCGAGCCGATACCAGACGGACGCTGGCGAGCACTGCGTGATCAGCCGACTCGCCTTGTTGATGTGCGGCAGGTAGAGCTCGCTCGCCTGCGTGCAGGTTGCCCCAGGCGTCGGGTCGCTCGTGTAGTACTGCGCTTCGGGTCCGTGATAGACCGTGGCGCCGCTGGCGTGCGCCAACGAGCGGCTATCGACGGCTCTCGAGACAGTGAGGAACGTCCCGTTGATGGCAAGCACGCGCACGAACTCGGCGACGCGCTGACCACCGCCGAGAATCGCGACGCGGTCGTTGACTTCGATCCCCGAGGCCGAGGCGACGTTGATTTGCGACGCGGTCGACGTGACCGCCGCCGCGAGCGTGGTGGACGACAGGGTCGTCTGTGCAAACGATGGAACGGTGAGCAGAATCAGGCCCACCGCCACCATCAGGCTTCGAATCGTTCTCATGGCTATCACTCCTGAATGGATGGTTCCGGCTGGCGTCAGACGCGCCAGCCGGTCGAACGGGTGGAACCTGCTTACGAGAGAATCCGAACGAGCCACTCGGGCCGCAGCACCGCGAGGCCGTAGAAAATCTGGAATCGAACCTTCCACGAGGACGAGTCCTGATCCCAGGTGCGCGTCATGCGGACGGAGATGCCCAGGTCTTCATCGGTCTTGGTCGCGCCGATGTCCATACCCTTCGGCACCTTGAGCTCGCAGAACGCAATCGCGATGGCCTGCTTCGGCCACGCCATGCCCTGCGCGAACGTCTTGTTGACGTAGCTCGAGACGTGGTTGAAGAGCAGGAGGTCATCGGCGTCCGACTGCGTGCCGGTGAAATTCTGCGTCTTGCCGGCCGCGATGAGCGCGGGCGCGACAGGCACGGGCGTCTCGTCGCCAGTGGCGTCCGAGGTGACATCTGATGTCACGACGACGTTACGGCGGCGGGTGCGCTCCTTCGTGACCGGGTTCACGTCGTAGTACGGCGTGACGATGATGTCGCCCTCTTTCAACGCGGCGGATGAGGCCGTGAAGCTGTCGAAGAGAAGCGAGGCGCCGGTCTGGCTCGCGCCGTCCCACAGGCCCGCCCCGGTGTTCGCACCGGACAGGTGATTGCGGACGACCTGCGTCATGTGCCAGTCGAAGCCCAGAACGTCTTTGGCGATCATGCCGCGGCGGAACTGGTCAGAAATCTTCTTCTGATCGTTCTGCAACGACTTCTGCGCTTCGACCGCCGCGGCCATGCCGGCCGGCGGCAGGAAGATGGCCCGCGAGCCGTCACGGGGCGCGCAGTTCTCGTCCATGATGGCGCCCGCGGTCAGGAAATCCGCGGTCGCCGACGTGATGACTTCGGGCACGCCGACGTAGTTCCACGCCTTCTTGTAGAGCGACATCACGTCGAGATTGACCTTGTGCGCCAGCGCGGACATTGCCGGCTTCAGCACCTGGTCTTCGAACGACGTCATGTTCAGGTGGAACTCTTCGTCCGTGATCCGCACATCGACGGAGCGCGGCTTGTCGATGGTCAGCGGAACGTAATCGTCGTCAACGCCCTGGTACGACGCGGCCCAGGCTTCGTTGACCTCGTACAGGGGCGGCTTCCTGATTTGGTACGTCGCGCCCTTGTTCGACATCCCCGGCTGGGGGCCGAACAGCCCTTGATAGTCGCGCGTGGTGTGCGCGGCCGGGCCGAACTCGCACTCGAGAATGTCCAGCGCCTTCGCTGTGATCTCGTCGTTGGTCAGCATTGCCATAGCGGCTTATCTCCGGCGCCCGTGAGCCGCTTCGAAGGCGCGCAGTTCTCGCAGGGAGAGCTTTGTGCCGGCCTTCGACGCAGGATTCTGCGGGGTGCCATGTGTAACGGCGCCAACCGGTGTGTGCGGTGGCGGCGCGTTCGTGACAACAGGTGATGCGGTGGGCACGGCTTTCGCCTTCGCCTCCGCGGTGACGACGGCTCTGACCTGTCCGATGTGCATCAGGAGCGCGATTTCGCCTTGTTCGGCGGCCGCGCGTGTCTCGGCGATGTCGCGGCCCAGGCGATAGAGCACTTCCCCGCCGACAGCCTTGTCGGGGATGGCGCCTACCGCCTTGAACACCACTTCATCAGCCGGATGGTTCCGCAGCGCGGAACCGAGAGCACCAAGGGACGTTTCAAAGTCCGCATGACTCGAGTTGCCCGCGTCCCGGTGTTCGCCGAAACGCGTCACGAGCTCGCGCTGTGTCGCGTCTCGCTTTGAGGCGTCAGCCGTGCGCTTGTCCGCGCGCTGCTCCTCTCGGCGGTCCCAGGCGGCCTGCGCCCGAACAAACCCGGCATAGACGTCGGGGTGGTCCGGATGCGCGGCGGCGAAGGATTCGAACGTCGGTTCGGGGTCACTCGCGTCTGTCTCAGCCTGTCGTGCCGCGGGCTGGTTCGCTGCAACGGGCGCTGTGGGCCCGCCTGCCGGCGCCTGTGGGGCCCGGCGTAACTCTTCAATCTCGCGCTCGAGGCGAATGACTTTGTTCGCCTGGCGCGTCTCGAAACCCTTGCGGGCTGCGGCCTTGTGCTTGAGCGTGCGCGCACGCTTCTCCTGCGGTGTCTCTTCAGGCTTCGGTGCCTCGAGTTCGTCGATGGCTTTGCGCAGTTCCGGGTCGGCTTCGACCTCGGGGTCTGGCGCGTCATCGACCGCGGGTACAGCAGGAGTCTCACGAGTCTCTGACTCGCGGAATTTCGCCAGGCTAAACGTCTCGCGTGACGCTGCTGGTGTCTCGACTGTGGCAGTCGGTTCGTTCATATGTCCTGAAACGCGAAAAGGCCCGGCGGAACGCCCCTCCGAAGAGAGAAGTTCCACCGGGCCTTGGTTGTGCCAGTCGGCCCAGCGTATGCGCTGGATTGTTTTGCCGCGCCGGAATCGAACCGGATTACCTCCGGAGTCGAACCGGCGCCGACATCTGTCGGCTGCGCCCTTTGCGCCAGCGGCTGTGATTTGTTGCCCCGCGCCCTTGCCGCGCGAGTCTAACTACGCGGTCAAGTATGGGTTATCTGTCGCGCTTGTCAAGCTATCTTTGCTGTAACACCACCGGACACACTATTTCGACGTCCTCTTTGTCGTCCCTGATAACCGCCTGCGTCAATTCTTCCGCGGTTCGCTTGGGCCAAAACTCGACGTAGCATCTCCCTGTCGTGGCGCTCTGGATAAATCCAGCGGTCATCGGTTCGCGCTCGTGGCGCGGCAAGCCCATTACTGGTATCTGGAAGCTGGGATCGCCTGTCTGCCCCTGAACCGTGAACGGCTGAAAGTCGCCTGCTAAGTCGCGTTTGGTCAGCGCGTGCCAGTCGCCATCGTCGCCGATGTAGCCGACTGACGCCAACAGGCCGGGCTCCAGCGTGCGCAGGAACGCGATGACCTGCTCGCGTGTCTCGGCGCCCATCCGGATGTAGCTGTTGGCGCTCAGGTCCGCATACAACCCGCCCGTGCCGGTGATGTCAACATCCGAACTACCACCGAGCCAGCCATCGGGATAGAGCGCGACGGCTTTACCCTCTTCACCGCGTTGGATTGTGGGGGCTGCAACCTGCAACACAGGCGCCCCAGGTTCCAACGGCACACAGGGCGTTGCCTCGGTAATCGTCCACGCCCCGTTCGTCTCCGTCACGGCAATCGGGGCAATGACGTCGTGCTCCGTCCAGCGCATGATGCCGGCGACGAGCCCGGTTCCGATCAGCATCCCCACACAGAGCACCAGCGCGTAGCGAATCATGTGGTCGACCTCTCCGTCTTGCGGCGTTCAAAGGACAGCTTCGGCTTGACCTTCTGCGCCACGCCGTCTTTGTCGAAATGCACTTCCAAGAACTCGAGCGGTAACGCCTGTAGGCCAAGCGCCTGCACCAACTGCGCGACGAGAGCTTCAGCCGCGGGCGGTAGACTCATAGTCGCGCCCTACTTCGCGCACTCAGCATGTAACGTCGAGACGCATCCGACCACAATCGCCAGGTCACCGCGAACGGCGCCCACCACACGCGGACGATTTCCAATTCCGCTGTCTCAGGGCGATAACCAACCATGCGCCAGCCGGCCGGGATACGACTCCCAGCATGCCGGTATTCCCACTGCGTCAACAGCCTCACAGCGCCTGCGCCTTCGGCTCGATACCGAGCCACGCCAGCATGTTCGGACCGCACCGCGCAATCAACCGCTCGTCGGCGGGCGTCAACGGTCGACGGTGCGCAATCTTCCACTTCAATGTCTTCAGCGCGACCACGCCGCGGCCGCGCTCCCGGCGCCGTTGCCTATTGAGCGTGAACGGTGCCCAGACGCTCATCGATACCCACTCCACCACAGATTCCACGACATATCCGGACCAGCGGCTGCCAGCAGGAACGCGACATAGATGAGAAATACTGAGGCGATGATCACCGCGTAGGCGATGGTGTCGCGCCGGCTCTCGTTCGTCATGCAACCCCGCCTTCAGGTGCGAACGTCGGCTCCGGCTTCAGCCTCGCGGTTTCCACTGCCGCCTGCGCGCTGATGTTCGCCTTCTCGATGTCGGCGGCGATCTGCGCGTTCATCTTGTCGATGTCCGCTTGAATCTTCCGCTCCTCCAACTGGAATTCGAACGCCATGCGCTGCTGCTCGAGATCCGCTTTCATCTGCTCGATTTGCACCTTGGCGGCGTTGTCCTGCTGCGCGATGCTCTCCTTCGATTGCAGGTCGCGCTCGTTGGACTGCACTTGCTTCTCGAGCCCGTCGACCTTCTCGACGAGCATGTCGATGACCTTCTGGGCCTTCTCGGCCTCTTCCCGCGGCACTGTGGCGCCGTCAGGGTCCGGCTCGAGCGCCTTCGCCAACTCCATCGCGCCGGGCCAGTCGCTGTTCTTCAGCATGACGGGAATGGCTTTCGGGGCAATCTGAGGCGCCGCCTGAATCATGTTCGTCAGGTTGTCGACGGTTTCCTGTCGACCGCTCTGGTAGCCCTTGCCGGCGGTCACGTCCACATCGAACTCGCCCAGGTCGACCCGTAGCATCCGGCGGGCCTGCGCCTGCGCTTGCGCCTGGCCGTTCTGCCCGGCCGCAGCCGGGCGCTCCTGCATCATCTCTTGCGCCATCTGCTCGCGCTGTGGATCGCCACCCTTGTAGGCGACGAGTTCCACCGGCTTTTCGTCCGCGCCCATGATGCGCAAGACCTGTGGGACGTCGAGAATTTCTCGAGCCATCGCCATGATGATGCGACCCGTCAGGCGAATACCGGCCGCGGTCGAATCGGCGTAGTGGCTCGTCGCGACCTGCTGCTGCTGCCGGCGTGCGTTGATGGCGCGCCCGCTCTGTTCGGACACCTTCTCTTCCGGCGCGACGTCTGGAATCCCCAGGACGTGCCGCAGGTTCATCGAGGCGCGCGTGGCCGCGTTCACAATCGGCGCAACCACCGGAGCCGCCGAGACGTGTTGTGGCGTCGGGAGTCGAGGCCCGTCAGGATGCGTCTTATCAACGGCGTCGAACATCAGCCGCGCCGGCCGCCCGCCAGCCGCCAGGTCGTCCCAGTCCGTGCTGTCGCCGATAGACTCGCTGGCGACCAGCCATGTATCGATGGTGCCGATGTCGACCGCCTGCGCCAACCGCGTTTCCATAAAATCGAGCAGGCGCGCCGGGTCTTTCGCCATTCGGACCATGCCGCGGTTGTCTTCCTTGCCGTCGACAATGCGGCGCTCGCCGACAATCTTCACGACCGGAATGTATTTCCCAGGCACGCCGACCGGGCCTTCGACCACTTCGACGCCGGCTATCGACTTCAGCCACTTCACCTTTGGAACGCGGAACGTGTGCTCTCGAGCGATGGAGTCGGCCGGATACTTGGCGTTGCCGTCCTTCAGGACGACTTCGCCGGTCTTGAGCATGCAGAACGACAGCACTTCGTCGTCGATCCAGTACCGCTCGATGACGCGCCCGGTCTTCTCGGTCGCCCATTCCGCCGGACAGTCGCCAGTCGCGCGCACCGTGTCGCCCGTCCGCTCGACCTTGTCACGCCGCGGATAGAGCCGATTGATTTCCGACCACTGCATGTCCTCAGCGATGTTACAGAACCGCTGATCGGAGAAGTCCAGCATCCGACAGCGCGGGTCTTCGTAGACCGAGTGCTGGTTGACGATGGCTTCGATGCGCAGGTCTTGATTGAAGATTGAGCCGTCCAACTGCACGCCAGGGCCGAACTCCGGCATCGCGAAGACGTCCGGCCGGATGCGCCAGAAACCGCGGCCCATCTTCGCCGCGTGCATGCGCGCCCACTTGTAGACGTCCTCGGCGTTCGACAGGTTCTCGACACGCCGGCAGTAGCCCTGCCAGTCCTCTGCGCTCGTCGGGTCCGCATTCCGCCCGACAGCCGTCACGACGATGCGGTGTACAGGCTGGTTCGTGACCTGCTGAATCTGCCCCGAGATGTGGTCGATGACGAATGTCGGCTTGTGCTGGAGCTTGCGCTTCTTGATGTCCTCGTCGGTCCAGTGGTTGCCCTGCTCGAAATCGAGGTCGGCGATCTCGCGCTTGCGCTGCTCACCGGTCGCCGTGTCCGACAACTCCATCTCTTCCCGCTGGGCCGCCAACAGGGCGACATTCGGGTCGACGTCCGGCGTCTGGTCGTCGTCGGTCTGCTCTACGCCATCCATGTGCCACCCTCAACCCGACGCTTCGCCGGCTTTTTCACTACCGCGGCCACGGGCGCCGCAAACGTCAGGAACAGCGCATCGCCATCATCGGGAGAGTCGACGCCGCGCGCCTTCATCTCCTTCTTCGACTCGAGCCAGATGCGCTGGCGGTTGTCGTGACGCACGCCGGGCCCGGCCAGGTCGGCCTCCAACTGCGGACACGAATCGATGGCGCCGGTCATCAGCCATTGCTTGCCCTGGTTCCAGATGTGGTCCCGCATGTAGCGACACTTCGCGTCCGGTGAGTCTGACCCGAAGTTCACTTCCATCACGCGGTTCGCAAAGCCAAGCTGTCGCAGCCGGGCCGCAATCGGGCCGGCGATACCCGCAGAGTCGAGGAACAACATCGCCACCTTGACGCCGTCGTAGGTCTGCGTCAGCACGTCAGCCAGGCGGTTTGTCAGGACCGCTGGGTCGCGCGTGAACTCGCCTTTGATGCGGACGGCTGGAATAGAACGGGCGTCGAGTCCTCGACGGAATCGGATGACGTTGTCGTCGGCGCCGCCCCAAGCCAGGTCGCATCCCGCGAGGAGGGGTTCATCTGGCAATACAACAACTGTTCGCTTTTGGGCGGCAAGGATTCTGTCGGAATCGATGAACTGCGCATCTGACGCACGAGGTGGCAGGCCGCGCACGCGCACGCGGACGAAATCGGAGTCTTCTCCGAAGTCTTGGATCCACTCATCGATCTGTTCCTTGTTCGTGAACCGTGAGCGCCGCGAGTCGACGATGGTCTGATGCCAGCGCGCCCGCTCCGACCCGAAGCACACGCGGTGGAACTTCCCCACCGACCGCGTCGCGTTGCCGAAAAGGAAAATCATCGGCTCGCCATCGGTTAGGCCACCTTCCGCGACTTCGAAGATGGCATCTACGACGGCTGAGGCTTCGTCCACGATGTAGAAGCTGGTCGAGTTCTTCGCGTGCTGGCCGGCGAACGATTCTGAGTTTTCCTCTTTCGAGCTCTGTGGCGCGCAGAACCATGACGCCTTGTGCTCACGGTGATACATCAGCGTGTCGAGCACGATGAACCAGTGCCCGGTCAGGCAGAGCTTTGTCCACCGTTTGATGGCGGCCCAGGTCTTCGTCTCGAGTTGCGTGAAGTTATTGGCGGTGATCGTGCCGCGGCAATACGGCCGCGTGCTCATCAGCCAGTCAACGAGCCAGCCACAGAGCGTTGACTTGCCGATACCGTGACCACTGGACACCACTTCACGGATGGCGCTGACGGGCATCTGGCCGTCGAATCCGCGCGCCCTGACCTGCTCGCCCAACTGCTCGAGGAACTCGCGCTGGACGTCATCGGGGCCGGTATCGTTCTGCAGTTCGCCAGGCTCGCCCCACGGATACATCGCGAGCACAAACCCAAGCGGGTCCGCGTAATACTGCGCGACCTCGTCGGCTAGGAGTTCGTCGCTGGTCAGCGCGGCGGCCTCAGGCATGCGCTTGTCTGGCCTGTGAGACTCGAGCACGGCCTTGCGCCAGGCGATGCACGATGTCGACGTTACCCGAGTGTTCGACCTTCTGGATGTACAGCCCGTCCATCTTGTTCAGGACGTCGATTGCCTTCGCCACGTCGCGATGCTCGCTGTCCTTGCTGCGCGCGATAGCCGTCAGAATCTCCCGCCGCTCCGCGGCATCCGCAATCGATTGCCGCGTGAGGTTAGCAGCACGGTTAGCAATTGCCGCCTTGACGTTAGCTTTCTGCATCAGCCGGCAGGCGGTGACCTTCGCGGAGCCTTTGGCGTAGCCGGCCAGTTCGGCAGCTTTTGCCTGATTTCCTGCAGCTTCGCCCACAAAGGCGAGCACGAACGCTTGTTCGCGTGCGGTTAGCATCGGTTATGGGTGGAAAGACAGTCCGAGGATACGGACCAGTCGATCAGGTGTGAAGAGGTTTGTTCCTGCGGGATCTAGTTTTGCTGCGTTGCTTACCGTTGGCCGTGGAACATCGTCACGACTTACGGGCGTTGATCGCAATCTTCCCATCAGCGTAGAGCGCGAGCAGCTTCAGAATGACACCGCGCAGAGGCATGCCGTCAGTCAGTGCTCGAGCCTTGACGCGCGCCCAGAGAGCCGGGTCAATCGTTCGCAGGATGTAGTTGCCCACCGCTAATCCCCATCAGATGCGGAAGGGGCCGCCCGTGGCTCGTGCGAGCTCGTGGCGGCCCCTTCCAGTGGTTGCGTGACTACGCGCTGACGACCTTCATCAGCTTACCGGCGCGGAGCTCGAGGTCGGCCTTGGCGTCTGCGAACGCCATCAGGCGGGCGCTGGCCGTGAAGCCGTTCACGAGGTTCCAGAGCGTGGTGCACTGCCCTTCCTCGAGTCGCGCCTGGTTGATAGCGCGCTTCGCTTCGGCGCGGTTGAAGCCGTTCTTGCCGGCGAACTTGATGATGTCGTCATCGTCGGCCGGGAGGATGAACGACTTGGCGGCCTGGACGCCAGCTTCCAGCTGCGCCACCGACGACGAGCCGAACTCACGCAACGCCGGGATCGCCTCGTTGACGAACTTGGCGGGCCCGCCGCTGGTGTGCCGGATGTTCAGAATCTTGACGTTCTCGACGCCCCAGACGAGGAAATTGCCGCATGTCTCACGGAACAGGAACGTCGCGATGCCGAAGGTTGAGGCGCCCACTTCGCTGTTCCACACGTAGATCCCACGGTGCAGCTGGTCGCGCTCGCCGCCACCGTCAACAATCGACCCGCCGTCGATGAAATACATGAACACGTCGTGATGCGAGGCGAACAGCGCCCGGTGCGCGTGACCCCAGGCCCACGGGGAGTAGAACTTGCCGTCCTGCGCATCGATGACGGTCTTGACCGACTCGACGACGTCAGCGTCCCAGATGCGCCCGTAAGCCGGCGAGGTCGCGGCGTAGAGCGTGGAGTCACCAGAGTCCGGGTCGTCGACCGCGAGGAACTTGAAGCCGGCCGACTCGCGCTTCGCGATGCCGTGGTTGAGCAGGTTCACGACCAGGTCTTCGCTGCCCTGCGCCGCGACCTTGCGGAGATACGCCGCTGGCGCGCCGATCATCGAGCAGGTCTGCCCGAACGCCCAATGCGTGGGGGCCATCTGCTCGCCCTTGACGTTGAACACGACGCCGCGGTCGTCGCTCTGATACGCGCGGAGGTCGATGACGTCGCTCTCGAGCTCGAGCGCGTGCATCCGGCGAGCCTGGACCGAAGCATAGAGCTCGTCCAGGGTGGAGAATTTCTGGTCGGCCGGGCGGCTGAAATACTGACGCTGCGCGGCGGTCGCAACATCGGCCGAGGTCATGGTCTGCTGAACGGTGGACGTGGTCATTGTGGTCATCTGCTCTCGCTCCTGATGGAGTGGCGTGATTGCCAACCTAACAGGACAGAGATTATCACAGTGATAATCAAATGCAAGAGAAATCCTTTCAGGCCGTTTTTGCCCAATGTGTCGCGCGGTAGGCGTCGAAGTCCTCCACCGCGATGCGGTATTTGGCGCGCTGGCGGCCCGCAGGCTTTGAGACGATGGCGGCCAGGCGCTTGTCCCGAATCTCGCCGCGGATGAACTGTGGAGAGACGCCGAGAGCTCGCGCGCATTCACCCGTGGTCAACATCTGGCGGTCTGCTGTCGTCATCCCTGATCACCGGAGACGGGAGGAGCAGGTAGGGGCGCGGCTTTGACGGCAGCATCCCGAATGCGCTCGGCAACATCGCCCGTCCATGACGCTCCGCAGACATTGCACGTCCACACCGGCACCACGGCCCGTATTTCACCCTTGTGCAGATGCTGGATTACGTCTTCCTCGTTGGTGACGGTCAGTTCACCAACGCAGCCGCACGATGCGCAACTGACGACGGGTTCGCCTGCCTCAGTGGTCGACCTGAGCTGTTGGATCTCGGTGAGGAGGCGGCCGAACTCAACTTCCATCGACCGTAACTTGCTGCGCATCGGTCCGGGTGGCAGCGCCCAAAACAACTCTTGCCAATGCTCGGCTCGTGTGGTCGCACTGGGTGTGGTCATGGGTGGCGGGTCTGGTGTCATGCATCCCCCTTTGGGAAACTAGGGCCGACTCGACGTCGGATCTCGCCCGACACTGGCCGGGCTGGACCTGCCGCGCTCGCGACGCCGTCCTGATTCATCGAGTCGGCCATCTTGGTGTTACTCATCGGTCCCGGCTTGTCGAGCGCGCACGTCGACCGATTCATCTTTCTTGAACGTGAACAGTCCATCAGGGCAGGGAATGCCCTGCTCTGCCAAGCACCACTGGCAGCTGTGCATGCCGCGGTGGTCGCCTCGCCTCGAGCGCATCCACGTTCCGGCCGGTAGCTCCCGCTCGCACCGGTTGCAGAGCATGCGCATACGCACACGGACCCAGGCGAACGGGCTGGACACATGGCGCGTCATTGGATGACCTCCCGCGGTTGACGGTCCTCGATCTGGCGGCCGAGGCAATGATTGGCGTTCGCGCAGGCCGGCGTGTGTGGGCAGTTGTCCTGCCAACTTGGGACGCCGAGCGGCCGTGAACGCTGAGGCGTCGCAACGGACGCGAGGCGCGGCTTATCGGTCGCCGTGTTCAGCCAACGGACGAGGAACGCCGGCATTCCGCTCGCGGTCTTGCCGCCGTTCGCGTGGACCCACGCCAGCGCCCGCTTGCACTCGCCGAGAATGTCAATCCCAACGAACAGCCCAGCCCACTCCTGCACCTGTCCGTCGTAGAGCACCCACGTCTGCGGATCGCCTTTCGTCGGAAAGGTCAAAACTTCGGCCGTGGTCGCGTGACGCGACACGGTTGGCTTTCTTTCTTTCTTTGGAGTAGGAATAGGAATAGGAGATAGGAGAGCATTGCCGGACGCCTGCCGCGCTCCGTCACGCGGCATTGCCGCGGCATGCCCGTGTTCCTTATTCCACCGTGAGTTAGCCTTGTTGCTTTGTCGCTGCGAGTTACTAACTTGCTTCGCGCGCTCCAACTCTAGTCGCGGGTTTCTGTACCGGCCGGACAACTCTAGAAAACATTCTCCGAGTACGCCATCCCATAACCGGTCGAATCGGCTGCGCGGAACGCCGAGCATCGACGCCAACTTATCGTGGTCAACCGGAAGCCCGTCAAGGTTCCAACTGAAGGCCAGGAGCTTGATGTAGGCGCCGACTTCCGTCAGCGTCATTCGGTGAACTTTGTCGTCGCCCAGGAAATCGGACGCGTAGAACTGAAAGGCCGGACCTGTGGTACGCTTCTGTTTTGGGGAAGGCATGTCGTCGCGGCCTCCAACCGCTTCGGCGTGCTGATCGGACGGTGTTACAGCCGTCCGATCAACCCCTGTATCTTCGCCCATCCCTATACTCTTTTCCAGCGCAATCAGCGCCACTTTCGCCAAATTACTCGACCGCCTTTTCCAGCCGCGCCGCCAGGCTTCGGCCCTGCGCGCGAGATAACCGCACCGTGACGTGATGCTTCGTTCGGCCGACCTTCCACGAGAAGGACAACGCCACGCCCTTGGCGCTGCTGTGCGCCTCAATGTCGCGCACCGCGATGTGTTGCGTCCTCATTGGCCTGACACCGTCAATGGCGGCGTACAGCGCCTGCAGCGCGCTCTCTGGCCCCATCTCGTCCTCTGCCGCCTCGCCCGGTGGTAGCGGCTCCGGCTCGAGACACCATCGACAGCCAACTGAGTCACTGATGCCGCCGTGAAGTCGACAGGCCAGGTTGACGTAGCGATTCGCGGGTAGGCTCATGGTGCGTGGTGGCTCGTGATGTCGTACTCGCTGAAGAAGGCCGGCATCCGCTCGCCGGCTGCGATGAGCGCCGCGAAGTCTCGTCGGATGGTCCGCGTCGTGACGTTGAGTTCGGCCGCCAGCACCCGAAGATCGACGGTGTCGCGCATGCCGACCAGGCGACGCAGTCTCAGGACGCGAACCAACTGCCGGCATCTGGCGTGCTGTCCGTTGGTGTGACTCACGGCTGCATCAGCCCCATCAGGTCGCGCTTGTCGACCGGGTCGTCGTCCGGCCGGCGCCGCGGTTGGTGAACCTTCGCATCCGCCCGGCCCGTGCCACAGCAGGGGCCACAGGCGCCCAATTCCTGCTGTCCGGTGACTTCGTTGAACCGCGCGGTGTGACCGCTGCCGCGGCAGCCGGCGCAGACCTTGCCGAGTTTGGATCGATGCGCCGGGCAGGCGCCGCCGGCCTCGACGATGGCAACGCAGCCTGGATAACTACACGTCACGATTCCCCCTTTCGAGCGCGGCCAGGTCGGCCAGTAGCGCGCGGAGCTCCATCTCGAGCAGTCCGCGGTGCGTCGAGTTGTAGGCGTTGCGATGACAGAACCACCCGATGAGCCGTTCTGACGTGACCGGGATTTCGATGACTCGCTCTGCTTCAGGCCAGCCGTCGAAGATGGACCCCTGGACAGCGTTCACGATTCCCCCGCCAGCCACGCGATGTTGTCCCGGATGTACTCCACGGTCGCCGGTCGAATCTGCCACCGGGCCGCGACAGTCCGCACCGTATCGAAGCGCAACTCGCGGAGAATCTCCTGGCGCTCCGCATCCGACAAGTCACGCATCGCCCGATAGGACCGATGCGGTTGTTTCGGGTCGTCTGGATCGACGCAGAGATACTTGCCGTATCTGGTGGCCGCGGTCCCGTCGAAGAGCACTTCGTAGTCGTCAGCCATCAGGCGACCTTTTCCTTTATCCAGAATTCGAGCACTCCATCCGCTGACCCAGTGATCGCCAACTTGCCGGCGTCGTATCGCCCGTGATGGTGGCGGCACAGCATCAGGCTTCCAGCGGTCGTGTGCCGAACATCCGGAGCTTGTCCGCGCGTCTTAAACCGCTTCTTCTCTCCGAGATGCGCCCACTCCGACCGTCCGTCACACGGGTCGTGTTCTAGGTCGTCATCGTGTAGATCGTCAGGGTTCATTTCCCAGTCACCAATGCGACAGGCTCCGTCCCGCTCGACGCACTCGGCCCTGACGTGCTTCTTGATGACGGCTTCAGCCTTCGACGCGCGCCGCTTGACGCGCGCACGGGTGGGCATGTCGTGCTTGAAGAACGTCTGATGCACCACTACGCCCAGCCGACCGAGAGATGCGACAGCACGTAGTGCCACAGCAGCCAGCCAACACCAACGGTCGCCACGCCAGCCGCGAAGGCGACCGCGGCCACGGTTATCACCATGCCGCCAATCAAATCAGTGAGTCCATCCATCACCGGATCACCGGCTGCTGATGCAGTGCCTTCCACGTCACCACGACAGGCTGGAAGCGCCACCAGCGCGGACGCCAGGACAGCAGACGCCTCATCGCTGCGCCCTTCCGTTCGATTCGCTCGACCAGTCAGCCCTGCGCTTCGACCGTGACCGATGGTCGAGCCATGCGCCGCCCGCCATCACCGCCGCCGCGATGCCGATCAGGAGCAGGGAATAGCCGATGTCGATAATGTCCATCACGCAACCTCCGCGCGTTTCCGCCAGTAGTCCGGATCAGGGTCCGGTGTCTCGACCTGCATCCACGTCCGTGCGAACTCGCGCACGTCCTCGACGAAATCGAAGAACGCGTCGCCGGCCAGCTTCGACGAGCGCCGCGGGTCCGTGTCGACCGTCAGCACTTCACCCGTGAGCCGGTTAAAGAACTCCACCTGGCGCCGCTGGTTCGTCAGGAACCGCTCGCACATCGCGTCGTGAATCGCCGACTTCGCCTCTTCGCTGTCTTTCCCGCACTGCTCGAGCGCCATGAGCTTGTAGACGGTCGACCAGAGATAGGCATTGGCGCGCTCGCTGCGGGTCGCCTTGGCGTCGCGGATGGTGACGACGACGTCCTTGCCGGTCAGGGCCACAATGCGGGCGTCGTGACGGATGCGCTCGACGCGCTCCATCCGCAGCCGACCCTGGATGTCGACGCGCCCGTAGAAGGTGGCCTCTGGATTCACTCCTCGTCCTCGGGACACTCGACGTGCTTCACGACCGTCAGGTCTATCCAGCCCCCATCACCCGTGCTGTCGCCGTCAGGGTCGACGTTGACGACGTCGGCCTCTTCGATCTCCCGGTCACAGGTGGCGCAGAAGGAACCGGCATACTGCCAGCCCGCGCGCTGGGTATCGCTCATGCCGCCACGTCCTGACGTCGCTCGATGAGTCCCAATTTGGCGGCCTCGCGGTAGACGTGGCGCGCCTGCCAGGCGGCCCGGCCGTCTACATCGCCGTAGTACGCGCGCTGCCCGTCGTGGCAGTCGTTGCGGGCTGGTGTCTCGAGCGCGGTCTGGATGCAGCGCAGCAACCCGTCGCACTCGATGCCGAAATAGAGCGCGTCCATGCTGGTCACAACGCCCTCGCGGCTTCATGTAGGGCCACGGCTTCACGCAGCGTCTCGATCAATGGCTTCGGCTGCACATGCGCGCAGGCGAAGTCCACGTCGCGGAGGAACGCTTCCGCTTTCTCCGCGTAGCCGGCGATGTCGACCTCCTCGCGCGTGATGCGGACCCGGAACAACTGCAAGTTCTCGTCGAGGAACCGGTCATCGAAGCTGACGAAATCCAACCACTCCGCGCCGGACACCCACAGGTTGTGCGTCGCTTGCGGCAGGTAGTCGTCCGGCACCCCACCGCTTTGCAGGTAGCCGAGATGCGTCGTGGAGTCAGGGCACTTGATTTCGACAATGCCGACGAGCGGGTCGCCGACGTGCCCGTCGAGCGAACAGCCGACCATCAGGCTGTTATGGGACAGGAAGCCGGACCAGCGCACCATCAGGCCGGTTTCGGCCTCGTAGGCGATAGCGGCATCACCTTCCTTGTCGATGCCGCGCTGAAGCGCCCGCGTGACGAACGTGTCATCGTCGAGCGCGCGACCGGTCAGCCGTTCGCAGACGAGCCGTGCGCGGAGCTCCGCACGCTTGGCCGTCTCGCCGCCCTTGACCTTGAACGAGATAGCGGCAGCTGCTGCGGAACCTGTGAGCCGACCGCGGCGCGCCGCATACCACTCGGCCGACCGCTGCGCGCATTCGATGACGGTGTAGGGCGTCATCGCGATTTCACCGCCAGCGCCTTCGCCTTCAGCGCGTTCCACTGCTCCTTGCGATGCTTCGACACGAAGTTCTTGAAGGCACCGTTGCACGCCGCCCAGGCCGACTCGACGCGCGGCCAACCCTCAGCGGCGAGCACTTCAAGATCGAGCCACTGCTGCTCGAATCCCTCCGGCGGCGTGCCGGTGTTCTGGCTAGTGGTTGCCTGCGGCACGTTGCCTGGCGCGTTGCCGTCCCGGTCCTCGCCGACCGCGATGTTGAAAATGAGCTTGAGCAGATACCGCTGCCCGTAGGAGAGCGCCGCGCCGGCCGCGTGCGTCTTGGTCATCACGTCGCCGCCCTTCGCGCCCTTGCCATCGGCCGGCATGTCGACGTGATAGGTCCGCTTCAGGCCCGACCGCGTCACGTAGCACGCGATGCGGATGTGCCCGTCCAGCGGGCTGTCAGCCGTGTCGAACGACAGCGCGAAACCGTGCTTCGTGTAGATCGGTCGCACTGCCCGGTCAAGCGCGGTGTAGGACGCGTAGCGGCTGCGCGTCTGCGGGTTCTCGGCATCCGCGGCGACCGGGCGCAGGGCTTCCTGCGCGGCCGACATCGCGTCGTTGAACGCCGCTTCCGCGCGCATCGTCTCGGCGCGCTCATAGAGCGCCATCAGGCGCTCGAGCTTGTCGGGGTCGCAGTTCGGGTCACGCGCCAGGCGTTCGAACATCGAGACGCCAGCATCGGGCAGGACGACCGGCGCCACCGCGGTTTCGTCGACCGTTCTCAATTCCTTGACCACTGTGTTAGCCTGAGCCATCTGCTAGCGCCTCCAATGCGCTGGTGGTGGGGCCGCGCTTGCACCGCGGCCTTTTCTATTCGCCGGTCTTGCGTCGTTCCCGAATCATTCGCGTGTTCACGTCATAGAGCCCGCTGGACCGCGCCAATTCCTCAATCCACTGCCCGCGGGTTTCCGGCCGCTGCCAGATGCGCGCGAGCACGCTGGACACTTCGCCCTGGCAAAACCGCGTGACCTGCGCCGGGTCGCCGAATTCCTTGCGCGCGCGCCCGCCGATGGCTTTCTCCCCAGCCTGCCCAATCTGCGCCTTCGCGGTTTCCAGGCTCATCTCCGGGAGATGCGGTTCGGCGGTACGGGTTTTCCCTGACTCGTCAATTCTCTTGACTGGCGGGGGAACGAGATGCAACGGCACACTGCGCGGCATGGCTCAACCGTTACGCAGACCGCGCCGCGGTCAACTCCATCTCAAACGACGCCCGCTCACGTTCCGCGTTAGCCAAGCACCGCGCGACAGCCGCGTCCCACTCCGACCGCATCAGCGCGAGCGCGGCCGCATACTCCGCTTCCACGTTCGCCACCGGGCAACCCGTGGTCCCGCCGGGATACTCAAACCAGAACGCGCCACAGAGGCAGTAGTGCGCCCACTGCCCGCGAAACCCGATGTCCCCCATGTCGGCGTGCGCCCGCGCCTGATTGACGCCATCAGAGAGATGCAGGTCGCGATTGACCGATTTGACGAGGGGCGAGAAAAGTGAGTAATGCACCGCTTACCTCCGATGTAGACGACGATCCTGAATGGACGCTGAAGGTGTGGCCGCCCGTGCCGGGGACGTATTCGCACGCGCTTTGGCTTGCGCTGCTCGCTCGTCGCGGCTTGCAGCCTCAGCCAGATCGACGGCAAACGACCCGGCCCATACGCACACCAGACCGAGACAAATCGTGATGACCATGTCAGTCGCCCCCGGCTTCAAGTTCGGCCATGCGCTTGGCTTGGAAGTCGAGCGCCTCGCGGATGTTGTCAGCCGTGATGGCTCCGAACTTCGCCATCGTCTCTTCGTGTGCCCACCGGCCCGCCGCGATGCGACGGATACGTTCCGCGATCTCCTTCGAGGTGTCCGGACGTTGCTTGGCCGCGATGAGTGTCTTGATGGTGGGGCTCATCGCGACACCTCGACGTTGCCCGGTCGAAAGAGGCTGTCGCGATAGATGCGAATCCGGCCGCCAGCGGTCTTGACGTACTCGACCTTGCCGGCCGCGATCCAGTTGTGGATGGTGCGACGCTTGACGCCGACGAGCTCGCACGCCTGGTAAATGGTGACGGTGGGACGGTCAGTCATGACGCTTTCCGGTACTGCCGCCGCTTGCCCTTCACGAGCAGCGAGACAAAGCCCTTGGTGACGCCATACACTTGCGCCACGTCGATTTGCTTGCAGCCGGACGCGACCAACTCGCACATCCGAGCGCACTGCTCGTCAGTGACCTTGTGGCGCGATGACCGCGGGGTCGACAGCCTGTGCTTGGAGGCCGCGTCCTCCATGTTTTCCTTGTGGGAGCCGGCGAAGAGATGCTGAGGATTGACGCAGTCCCGCTGATCGCAGCGATGGCAGACGCACAGGCCGTCCGGCACCGGCTGGCCGTTCGCTAACTCCCATGCGATGCGGTGCGCCTTACGAGGCTTCCCCTGAACGAACAGCGTGCCGTAGCCGTTCGTCTGCTTGTTGCTCAGCCACGGCCAGCATTCGTGGTCGCCGCGGCGGTGGTATTTGGCGTGGAACCGCGCTTGGTCGCTGTCTGAATACACAACACTGTTTACCGTGTTGGTATACAAACCAGAACGTGTATTATACGACTCTGGACTTTGTAAACAGGTATCACGCGGCATGGTTCTGTCCTTTACCCGAAGCCTTATCCACCTCCGAGACACGCGGCCATTCGGTCAGCGCGTCCATTGGTACTTTCGTCACCATGTGGATGGCAAAGGCATTGAACCGCGAGCACCGACGCGAGCCGCGCAAAATGAACGACAGCATCGACTCAGAAATGACGTGGCCGGTCTCCGCCTTGACCAGTTCCAAGAGGCGGCGCGACGTGACGTTGTTGCGCTCCATCCACTCTTGCAGGGAGCGCGGTTCGGGTGATGTGTGCTTAGGCATGTTCTCCTGTTCGGGGCAACGGGAGTGATTGTTTATCCGATTTGTGAATCTGTCAAGGCCAAATGCACCCGAACCAGATAATCGCGGATTTAGCGGCAAAACCCACTATGCTGAGCCGCCGCCTCAGTGATTTACACGGCTTGTGGGATCGTGGTACAAGCGAGCATTCGACAATGCCTACCGACGCCCGGTCGCGCGTTCGCCAGCGCATAAAATGGTTGCTGGAGAAGCGTGGTCAGACGGGTCGCGCCTTCGGGGAATGGATGGGCCACAAAGACCAGTGGGTGTCCAACTTACTCGCCGGACGCTTCGCCCTAAGCCTCGACGAGATTGACCGCGCCGCCTCGTTCCTGAACATCCCGCCATCCGACCTGATCCGGGTCAGTGACGACGATGGCTACGAACTCAGTCCAAGCGAACGCCGCGTGGTCTCAGCGATGCGCATGCTGCCAGCGCCCGTGCGGGACCACCTGATGCTGCTCGCCGACTACCTTGTCGGGGTGACGCCGGCCGAGGTGGAACTGCTCGCGCAACTGCGCAAGCTCACGCCCGACGAGATTCGCCAGGTGACGCACTGGACCGACGTAACGCTGTTCGGACGGTACAAGCCGCCAACGCCAGCAAGTCTCGACGCTCCTGCACCGATAACTGCGCAGCCAGCATCGCCACCTCGACGCATTCGGCGACGATAGGTGATGGGATCGGGCCGTCTGCCGTGGGAGTGTTGGACAGGCTGAGCGTGGCGAGAGACGAGACGAGACGCAGATGCCGCCGCATGGGAAACCCCTGAAGGTTCGGAATTTTGGAAGTCGGAAGCCTACACGGCCGACTCATGCGAAGCAAGACCGAACCGACGATTGTGCGTCACCGCGCCCCTTTTGGTGCAGTCTGGATCGTGCTGCCAGCTCACCTGAGCGCCAGCGCATCATCGACACTGCGCAGAATCACAATCGGCACCCCGGAGGCTTTGAACGCGGCGTGGACATCCGCTTCAGCCTTCGTCAACCTCTGCTCGCTTGGCTTGCGTTCGCCGTCTTTGATTTCGACCAGCCGCAACCGTCCGGCCTTTGTCGCGATGCCGTCTGGCGCGCCACGGCCGGCATTGGAGAGCGCGAACCAGAACCAGCCACAGGCTCGTAGGGTCTGGACAATCTCGGGCTGGTTTCGGTCGACCCTTCGAGCGTACCGGCTCACTTCTGTTTCGTGCTCCCGAGTCGCGGATGTTTCCGGCCCTCCCAGTTCTGACCCCACAGACTCGGCCGCTCCAAGATGTGATACACGAGCACGCCCTGGAGAATATGCCGGCGGCTTCGCGGCCAGAGCGCGGCGTACATCGTGTCATCGTGAGCCGCCGTCCCCAAGCTGTAGGGATACGCCTTCTGCGACTTCGCGTGCCACAGCTGGAAATAACCCAACGGTAGGTATCCGTTCAGCGGACACAGGAACCTGGCGCCAATCTTCCGCGGCTGCTGCGACTCGATGAGCACCTTGTGCCGATGCTGCGGGCTCGCACAGTGAATCGCGTCAATCTCCGCGCGCCCTATCACGTCGACCCGGTCAGCGCCGTAGAGCGTATCCGTCGACAGCGCGTGCGAATTGAACAGCAGGCGCCGGAAATTATCCGGGAGCATGATGTCGGCGTCCATATGCAGCCGCCACCCGAAATACTGGAAGTAGTTGAAGCCGGCGTTGATGGCGGCGCCTTTGTTGAACTTACGGCCGTTCTTCGAAAACAAATCGGTTTGCACACAGGTGGCGCCGTGCTTATGGCACACCGCGTGCGTCTTCTTGTCGTCGTGGCTGGTGACGACGATCAGCGGGTCGACGTGCGGGTGATTCGCCGCCAGCGTCACGTCGAGCATGTCATCGAAGCCCACGGAGACGGTGACGAGCTCGAGGCGCAGATCTTCCGATT
>Ga0184628_10000404_pt1 | contig 23596 bp, 42 predicted proteins | sample PLM4_5_b1_FD_133149 | JGI IMG/M metagenome (GOLD analysis project Ga0184628, IMG submission 133149) | Groundwater sediment microbial communities from an aquifer in East River, Colorado, USA - PLM4_5_b1 | ecosystem: Environmental > Terrestrial > Soil > Riparian zone | place: USA: East River... | reverse complement strand
TGGCGGTCTGGGTCGTCATGGTCTGGCTCCTGTTTCGGGTCGGGTCCATCCCGACCATGAAAACAGTCTAACGTCGAGAGTTGCGGTTGTCAAGTGCATAATCGCCCATTTGGTGTTCCCCGTCCTCGGGATCCGCTAGGTTTGTCGTCGGCGCTTCGCACGCTTGGATCCCCGTCGGGCGCGCGGAGCGTCATGGGCCGCGGCGAGTTGCTGCTCGTCGCGGCCCGCTTGTTCCTGCGGTGGTGGTGGTGCTGCTGCTGCTGCGAGCTCGGCCTGCTCGGCGCGATAGGCCCTGTAGGCCGCCCCGGACGCGATGTGCTTGAGGAGCTCGTCGTGCTCGAACTCCTGGCGCGCCTCGTCGTCGGCAGCGCGCGTTGTGGCCCTACGCTGCTCGAGGTTGTCGGCCGCCTCCACGTTCGCGGTCGTAGGCAGCCCGCCGTTGCCCGAGCGGATGGCCCGCAGCTCGCCGGCCAGGTCGCGCAGTACCTCGACCAGCGCAGCATCCGGCGCCGCCGCGGCCTGCACCACGATGATCACCGGCTGCACGTGCGCCGGCAGCTGCTCGAGCAGGCGAGTCACGCCGGCTCGAGCCGCCTCGGGCACGTGCTCGAGCTGGCGCTGCAGCACCAGCTCGTCGCGGTGGTGGTAGGTCCGATCGTCCATTTCCGGTCTCCCCGGGAATCCGCTACGGCGCCGCGCTCTAGGGGGCGAGGCGCCACCCGGGGCCCGACGGTCGCGCCACGACCATCGGGCCCCACTTTGCTCAGCGGCGCCGGCGCAGCGGCGGCCCCCGCTCCCGATCGTCGTTGGTGCCGAGGAGGCCATCGCGAATGAGGCGCAACCAATCGGCCGGAGACGTGGCGCCGCTGGCCACCTGGTGCTCGATGAGCTGCGAGACACGCACGGTGCGCCCCGGGAACGCCGGCGGCGGTCGCACGCGCGCCGGCGGCGGCGGGGCAGCCTCGCCACTTGCGCCAGGATCGCTCGCGGCCTCCGCCCCGTCGCTGACCTCCGGCGTCGCGTTCGGCGGCGCCTGGTCGAGCGTGGCGAGCGTGGCGCAGGCATCCGGAGGCGCCGGCTCCGAAGCAGGAGCCTCAGCGACCACTTCCCTCGTAAGCCCGTCGGTCGCGTCGGGCACTGCCGCCGGCCCCGGAACGGAGGCGCCCGTGGGCGCCGACAGCACTTCCTCTGCCTGCTCGCTGGGCTCCCGTTCGTCCTGCCTTTCGCGCGCGCGTAAGGCTGTATCTGCTCTCTCTGGGAGAGAAACGACGGATCCCCTTTTCGTAGGATCCTGGGAACCGGGCACAAAAAAAGCAGCGCTCTGCCCGCGGCGCCTTCCATCGCTGGCGGCGGCAAGTTCGACGCGCATCGCAAAGCCCGGGGAGTAGCTGTTGCACTCCTGCCAGGTGCAGCCCTTCCGATCATCGAAGTGGTAGGCGGGCGCGATCCAGCCGGCCTCTACCAGCCGAAGCACCCACTTCTCGACCGTCTTGGGGTGGCACCCGAGCAGGCCGGCGAGCTCGCCATAGCTCCCCACCAGCTGCGCGTGGCCATGGAGCTGCCACGCGAAGGCAACCCATCCCGCGATCTGGATCGCGTAGGTGCTGCGCGTGAACCTCAGCAGGCCGGGCAGGTAGTGCGGGAACAAGAGGCGATCGCCGCGCAGGGTGCGCGACTCCTGCTGCGCGCGCAGCGTGCGCACCCACGTGCCGTTCAGGCGTTCCTGTCGTAGTTGCTCCGCCTCCTTTGCCCATTGGCGTCGACGCTGCCAGACGCGAACTCGCTTCGCACTCGGGGGCGTCCCCGCCTTGATCTTCTTGCGCGTACGCGGCCGAGACACCTTCCGCGGTCCGGGCAGAGCGAGCGCTTGTTGCACCTGGCCGAGCTCGCCGGCGCTCACTGCAGGCCTCCGCGCCGCGCCGCCTGCTGTGCTTCAAATTCGTCGTAGCGCTGCCAGCGCGCCCGCTGGCGGTCGCAGACGGTGCACGTCTCCGGCGCGTGCAGGTAGTGGCTCTCTTCGGGGCGGCCGGCGTAGTGGCCGCAGCAGCTATCCCCCCACGGCGCGCGCAGGTGGGCCGGCTTGTCGCAGTCGCGTTCGGGGCTGCCGCGGTGGCGCCTGACCCCGTGCACACAGCGGCGCAACTCGCGCGGCCTCACGAGGCGTCCTCCGTCGAGGAACTTCCACCCGGGGAGGCTGGCAGCTGCTTGGGGTGCTTGTCGCAGAGCGCGCGCCGCGGCTGGCGCGTGACCCAGCGGCTACGTGGTCGCCAGGTCCTGCAGCCGCAGGAGAGGACGAGCTCCCAGATCTCGCCGCCCGGGCCGCTGTACAGCGCGCTCTGCTTCGCCTCGACGACGAGCTGATACCGGCTCACGACAGCACCCGGACTTCATCGACGGCGTTGCAGTCAACGCACTTGCCGTCGGCGGTGATGCCCATGCCGCTCCAGCAGAACGGGCAGTTCTCGATGTCGTCGAGATCGGGCTGCAGTGCACTGTTGAACATGCGCGTGCAGTCGATGCAGAGCGCCGCGGTCGCCACCGCATCGCGATCCCGTCGAAGACGGCTCACGTACACGACGTCGACGCCCTCCGCACCGCAAGCAGTGCAGTCTGCGTTCTTGACGCGCTGGACGATGGCCTTGAAGCGCCTCACGACTCGCCGCCCGTCGAGGAGCGCTCAGCTGCGCAGGCTGGCAGCTGCTTGGCTGGCATCTCGCCGGCGCTCTCTGCGCGGTGCCACAGCTGATCGAGCGCCCGGCACATGACCGGGTAGTGCTCGGGCTGGTAGGCGTACCACTCGACGCCAGCGGGTGACGTGCCCACGTAGCGACCACTCACCCCGCCGCCCACGGCGACCCACGTTCCCCGCAAGCGCGCCCTCGTCTCCCGGGCGCTCACGTGCGCACCTCACCGGGCACCACGAGGGCCCACAGGTGGATCCGGTCGCTCCAGTCCAGCAACGCGCGGATGGCCTCGAGCGCGGCCGGCTCACGGCTGCTCGCGTAGAGCTGCCAACAGTGCGCGATGGCCTTGAGCGCCGGCGCGTCCTGCCCGGTCAGGCCGGCGAGGCTGTGTCCGTTGGCGACCAGCCAGTCGAAGGCGTCAGCGCAGCGGCAGCGAGGCTCGCATGCCCACGGAGCCAAAGAGCGCCGCGGCCGACGACGCGCGCCGGTCACGCGACACCCGGCGCCGTGCAGCAGGGAGCTGAATCACAGCTTCCCAAGCTGGACGTCGCGGGTTCGATCCCCGTCTCCCGCTCCAGCTCTTCTGAGAAGTCAGCAGCCCCGAAGTAACCCGCCGGTGAGCGGATGTTTGGCGCACCGGGGCGGTACGCGTGTGTTCCGGTTTCTCGACGGGAAAGGGACGAAAAAAGAGGGCCGTTTTTCTTGACGGCCAATGGGCAGACGGGTAGCGTTGACTCAGTCACTTGAGCCTCCACAGCAGGTTCGAGTTGGCCAGCGCGGCGCGGGTCTTGAACACCCGCCGCCGAGCGGGAGCTCCTCGGAGAGAGATCTCCTTGGGGCTCTTTCCTTTGGGTTCGTTCGATTCGAAGATCGATCAGTTATTCAAGCCGGTCAAGAAGCATTCGAATTCCAGCCGCGACCAAACTGAACAGGGTATCAGTGCGGCGGATGCTTCCCCGTCGACGATGCCGCAGCGGCGGCGCGAACTGCACCACGTTGCGGGCGCGCTCGAGGTGATCGGGCAGCAGGTGCGCATAGAGGCGCGTCACGCGCTCGTCGCTGTGCCCGAGGATCTGCGCCAGCAGCGGCAGGTCCGCGCAGCGCGACAAGAACAGCGATGCGAACGTGTGCCGCAGCGTGTGCGGGCCGCCGACCAGGCCGGCCGCTTCGCGCGCGCGGTCGAACTGCAGCTGCGGCCAGTAGGCCCAGCGCTCGCCCGTGTTGCACGGGAACACCCAGCGCGGCGAGCTCCGGGGCAGGCGCTCGAGCAGCGCACACAGCTCGTCGGACATGGGCACCTCGCGCGGCTTGCGCGACTTGGGCCGCCAGTGCCTCGAGGGCCAGAATTCGAGCAGGCCGCGGCGGAAGTTCACGCGCGGCCACTCGAGCGCCAGCGCCTCGCCGCGGCGACACCCGGTGTTCGCGATGGTCACCACAATGGGCAGCAGCGGGGGCGCGTACCGCCGCACGCGATGGAACAGCCGGCTCACCTCGGCGGGTGTCCAGAACTTCACGCGGGGCTCGTCCTCGGCGAGGAGCTCAATGCGCAACTCGCCGCGGTAGTGGCGCCGCTCCTGGCCGAAATGCAGCACGCGCCGCAGCACGCGGAGCTCGTTGTTGACGCTCACCGGCTGCAGCCCGTCCTCAAGGCGCTGCTCGACGTAGGAGTCGACCAGGTCCTCGTCGATTCTCTCGAGGCGCTCGGCGCCAAAGGGCCCCTCGAGCGTTCGCAGCAGCGAGCGGCGATTGAGCCAGGTGCGCGGCTGCAGCCTCACGCTGGCGTGCTTCCCGTAGCGCTTCACCAACTCGGAGAAGAGCATTCCCGACCCCCCGACGAGGAGCTGGGGGGCATGTTCGATTGCCGGGCGGCGTGGAGCAAGAAAACGGACGCGACGTACAGCGACGGCGGTACTGCGTTATCGACTGCCGGCCGCGGCGCGGCGCGGTGGCTGGTCGCTCATCGCTGCGCCAGGCGCACCAGGCCGCGGCCGCCGCGGCACCAGCACCGGCTTGAGGACCTGCTTGAGGACCTGGCGGGCGAGCGTGCCCGGCTTCATTCCCTCTTCGGCGGCGCGCTGCTCGAGCGCGCCGCGCACGTCATCGGGCAATCGCAGCGTGAAATTTCGATCGGGAATACTCATTTTCCCATCGTTGATCGTGTGCTGAAATAGGTCAACGCCGTCGCTGCAAGGCATTGCAAGGCAAAATACTGCAATGCCTGCGTTGAGATCGGCCGCCGTGCAGGCGCACGGTGAGTGCATGCCGCGGGCCGCGCGAGCTGCTCGACCTGCTCGAGCGCACCACCGCGAAGGTTCGGCGAGACGCTGGCGCGGCCCGCAACGCTCGCCGGCGCTGATGGGCAAGCAGGCCAGGCTGCGCGCCCAGAAAAAGGAGAACCGGATGCAACGACCGCTTCCCGATGGCGTGCTGCTCCAGGTCGTGCAGGACGGCCCGCAGGGCTTCCGCCTCAACAGCAGCGTCCCGGTCACCCAGGCGCTGATGATCCTCGCCCCTCTCTGCGAGAACCTGCGCGTGCAGGCCGCGGTCGAGGCCATCAAGGCCGAGCAGCGCGTGCAGCTCGCCACGGCCGACCAGGTCCCCAGGCGCGCATGAGCGACCTGCAGCAGCAGGAGCAGGCAGGCGAGGAGATCGACACCCTGCCCGGCGTGGTGCAGTTCTTCGCCGTCGAGGTGCAGTGCCTGCGGTGCGTGGAGCAGGGGCGCACGGGTGTGCTGCGCGCGCGGTTCACCAACCCGAACCCACTCGACCTCGAGAACGTCGAGATCTTCACGTTGGCTTGCCAGCACTGCAGCTCCGAACTCGGGCGGCCCATGGCGGTGGCGGTGACCTGCATCGCCGGCGAAACGGTTGACCAGGTGTTCGGCGGAGAGGACGAGGACGCGCCCCAGGACGGCTTCAGCGCGGCCGACATCGCGGCCGCCGAGCAGGCCACCGAAGGCCTGACCGGGGGCGACCCGTTCGCGGAGCTGGAGCAGGGCGGCAATGGCGAGCCCCCCGAGGGCGCGTGAGCCGCTTCGTCAGGCGGTAGTGGTGGCGTCGGAGGGCAACCGCGTGCGCTTCACCCTCTTTCTTTCGCAGGCGGGCAAGAGCGCCCAGCTCGCGAGCGCGGCGATCGACGTCGAGGCCGCGCGCGTCGTGCGCGCCGAGCTCGAGCGCATCCTGGCGCGCCACCCGGAGAGGAAGTGATGGCGGCGATCCCGACCGCCATCACGCTGGCCGGCCTGGCCGGAGGCGTCGCCGGCGTCGCGCTGCTCCCGCGCCCGTTCGGATTCTTCCTGCTGCTGCTCTCGCTCTCTCTGACAACCGCGGCAGCGATCGCCGCATGGGCGAGCTCATGGCCGCGCTGATGATGCGCTGCGCTCTGCCCGGGTGCGAGGACCCGATCGAGCAGGGCCAGGCGCTGCTCTCCGTGCTCAAGCTCGGCGCGCACGGGCAGCTGGTGAACGCGCCGGTGCACTTCGACTGCTTCGCCGAGGCGCTGGCCGAGCGCATTGCTGTTCACCTCGAGAGCGAAGGCGACTCGGTCGGCGACATTGCCGCCCGCATCGTCGATCGTCTGTCTCGTCGCTGAAAGGACCCCATGCTCACCAATCCCCTCACCAGCATCACGATCCTGCGATGGACGGACAACGGCGCGCTCGGCACCAACACCATCGGCAACGCCGCGCTGGTGGCCGCCAACTGGTCGCCGGCGATCCCGACCTCCGACTGCATCCAGCTCGAGCTGGGGCTCTCGTTCGCGAGCACGGGCGGCGCGAGCTACCTGATGCAGCTCCGCGGCTCGCACGACGCCACCACGTGGTTCCAGATCTCCGTGCGCGTCATCGGCGCAGTGGTGGGCACGGCGCAGCGGTGGACGGCGTTGCTCTACGAGCTCGGGCCCGTGGTGGTCGGCGCCGGCACCCCCGTGCTGCTGGATGAGGCGCGCCCCTGGGCGTTCCACTTCCTTTCGATCGGCTTCTACAAGACGGCGGCGCCCGCCAACGGCGACGTGATCGACGTGGTGGTCGAGCGCCAGCGCGGCGGCCAGAGCCAGCAGGGGGCATAGCCGTGCCCTTCTACTCGCTGACCGTCACCTTCAACGGCAACCTCTACCTTCCGCTCGCCGGCGGCACCATGTCCGGCGGCATTGCGGTCAACGCAAACAACACGCTTGACCTCGGGGCGTCCGGCACCGCCTGGCGCACCCTCTTCGCGCACAACGTCGACAGCCCGGCCGCGCTCAAGATCGGCCCCACCACCGCCACCAGCGTGGAGCTCGGCCGCGCCGGACAGACGCTGCAGGTGAACGCCAACGTCAGCCCCAGTGGGAACAACACTCTCAACATCGGCACCGGCACCGCCGTGTTCGCCAGTGTGTTCACGCGCGCTCTCACCTCCGACGCTGCGCTCGCCATCGATGGCGCTGGCGCGCTCACCGTCGGCCCCACCAGCGCCACCAGCTTGGCGCTGGGGCGCGCGGCGATCACCACCACGATCAACGGGCTGCTGCGGTACGACAACACCGGCGGCGCCTTGGGTGCGTCGGCTGGCACTCTCCTGATCAACGTTGGTGGCGTTAATCGACTGCTGGAGTTCTTCGCCGTCTAGAGCACGTCAATTCGGAGCAGCTCGACGGCGAAGATGATGTTCTTGATATTTGTGTCCACAACTGGCGCTGCCTGGACGGCGTCCATGCGGTTTGTACAGTTGCCGAGATTATCGAGGAACGATTGACTCTGAAACGCCATCAGGGCACCACTAACTCGGTAGAGGTTGCCCGTCGATGTGTTGATGCGGCTGCGTTGTCGCACCCCCCGAGCAGCTGCATTGCCAGCGCAGTTCGGTTGATCGAAGTACAGGGGAGTCAAGCTCGTGACGGCAATCTCAGCTTTCAGCTGAGGGGACCAAACGAGGTCGCTCGCGAGCAGCTGGCCGAGATCCTCGCCGGTCTTGTCGACCACCAGGTGCGGCAGCTTCACCGCCCCGGGCGCTTTCGCTTCCAGCGCTGCAATCCGGTCCTCGAGCGGCTTCACGTCGACGGGCGGCGGCAGCGCGGCCACCTTGGCCTCGAGCGCTGCGATGCGGTCCTCGAGTGGCTTGACGTCGACGCCGGCGGGCAGCGCGGCCACCGCAGCTTTCAGAGCATCGAGCTCGCGCTGCAGGCCTGCAGCGGCCCCCGCGCTCGCCTCGAGCGCATCGAGCCGTTGATGATCGTCGCTGCAGCCCACGAGAACGATGGCGACGACAACGATTGCGTTGCGCATCTTACTTGCCCTCCCCCGGCGCTCGGGCGCCGCGCATGTATGCCTCCTGGCACACGACCTCGGGCACGCCCGCCAGTGGCTTGCTGTTCGGCGTGGTGTCGAAGCAGCGGATCACCACCGTTCGATCGATGGAGATCAGCCACAAGCGATCCCCGGTGGCGTTTTGGACTTCCTTCCATTGGTTCGTGCAGCCCGCGACGAGCAGAGCAGAGAAGAGCACAGAGCGCATGGGTGAACCTCCGTGCGCTCTAGGACGCCACTCCCCCACCAAGTAGTCAAACGGAGGCCCCCGTGCCCAAGATCGTCGACGAGAAGACCCTCAAGCCCATCCGCGTGAAGTGGCAGCACGTCATGCAGCTGCAGGCGCAACTGGCAGTCGACTCCGCGCAGCTGAACCTGCTGGTCACGGAGGCGATCATGAAGGTGGGCGGCAACCCCGTCACCGACGAGATCGACGAGACCACGGGCGAAGTGCGCCTGCGCAAGAGCTGACGCCCGGGCGGCGCCTTGTCCACCACCACGGCGACGGTGAAGGTGCGCCGCCGCTGGACGGTGGCGCGCCAACGCCGGCGGTACGTGCAGCTCCTCGAGGAGCTCGCCGGCGTCGTGTGCGCCGAGCTCGGCATCGAGCGTGCGCGGCTGCTTCTCCTCGAGGCGGACGTGTTCAAGCCCTCCTACTCGCTGCGGCGCGACGCGCTGCTGCTCGTCCGCGCCCTCTGGATTCCCGAGTAGTTCCGGGGCTGTCTCTTAGATTGAGGCCTCCGAAAACGGCACTCCGGTAGGGTCCGTTCTCGCGATGCAGACCCCAGGAAAACCCCGCCAAAACCCTGGCAAAACCCTGCAAAACCCTGGAAAACCCTGGGTTGTTACGGGGGGTTGCTGATGGCCGAGACCAAGGCAGGCGGCGGCGGCAAGAACGGCGAAGTGCTGCAGCTGTCGATCGAGCGCAAGCGCAAGGCCGTCCGCGAGGCCGACGAGGAAAGCCGGCTGCGCGTGCTGTTCCGGGAGCTCGGGGGCGAGGGCAAGATCCGGCTCAACCGCAAGCTCCCTGGCGACCTGCAGTTCGGGTACCTCGGCACGCTCGACGCCAGCAACACGGTGTGCGAGGAGCTCGAGGAGACCATCGCCGGCACCTACGGCGGCGGCGACTACAAGATCATCGGGCGCGAGAAGGGCGAGGACCTCGGCGCGGTGTACATCCGCATCGACCCGCGCCAGTTCCCGCCACGCTTCCCCGACCAGGCGCCCGGCCAGGCCACCGCGGCCGCGGCCGCGCCGGCGCTCCCCGAGCAGCTCAAGCCGCTGCTCGAGCAGATGGAGCGGGACCGGGCGCGCATGGAGCGGATGGCCGAGCAGCGCGCCACCGACATGCAGGGCTTCACCACCGCCATCGTGGCCGCAATGAACACGGGCGCGAATGAGCGCGCCAAGGCGCACGAGGCCAACACGCAGATCCTCGTCGCCGCGCTCACCGGCAAGCAGGCCAACCAAGCTGCACCGGCCGACCCCATGAAGCAGCTCGATCAAACGCTGGGCGTGATCGAGAAGTGCAAGGCCCTCGGCGGCGGCGCCGGCGACGACAACCGCTCGTTCACCGAACGCGTGATGGAGCCGCCTCTGGTCGCCATGGGCACCGAGATGGGCAAAGCGATCATCGAGAAGATGAAGGGCGGCGGCACGCCCGCGCCCGCCCCAGCTCCGCCGCCCGCGCCGGCCGCGCCCGCTGCTGCAGCGGCGCCCGCTCCCACACCACCGCCCCGCGCCGCCGGCGTCGCGCCGCGGCCTGCAGGCTGGACGCCGATCACCAAGGACGAGCTCGAGACCGCCAAGGCGCGCCTCCGGGCCGCCAAGGCCGCAGCCAAGGAGAAGCCCTGATGACCCCCGTCCTCGTGATGGACCCCATCATGTTTCACTGCGGCACGTGCAGCGGCAAGGGGAGCGCGGTCGTGTTCGCCGGCGGCCCGCTCACCAAGACCTGCCCCGCGTGCGGGTCCGACAGCATCCGGCCGGTGGCCGAGAACATCGCGCCCAAGGCCTCTCCCGACCACGGAGAACGATCGAAAGCGGCCCTGCCGCCTGTCATCCCCGGCGAGCTCAAGCTGCAGGTGTTCAAGCGCAACGCAGACGGGCATTTCGAGGCCTGCGGCGAGTTCGGCCTGGTGGAGGACAACCAGGTCGGCCCCGCGCTGCTCGAGCAGTTCGGCGCCGGCGACTTCCACGTGCGCTGGTGCCACGAGCTCGATGGCATCCTGCGGTCGGAGACCATCGACCTCGGGCCGCCGGAGTTCTGCGACCACGCCGAGCTGCCGCCCGTGAGCGATGTGGACAACCTCTCCGTGGAGCGGCGGCGCGGTCCGACGCTGGAGGAGGAGCTGCTGGAGATGGCCGCGCTGGCCAAGCTGCTGGGGCAGCGCCAGCTCGAGCGACTCAACGCGCCAGATCCCGGCCTCGCGCTACTCGGGCGCATGGCCAACCGACTCGACGAGCTCGTCGAGCTGATCAAGCGCCCCGTCGAGATCCACTCCTACACTCCGGCCACCCCGCCCGCGACCACCACCACCCCCGCACCCGGCCAGTAACCGATGGCGTCAATGCCCGACCGCGTGCAGCGTCTCACCTTCGCCGGGGGCTACCCGGGCACGGTGAGCACGGTGCAGCTGCTCGGGCAGCTCGCGCTCAAGGGCGCCCAGAGCCCACGCATCCGCGCCCGGGCGCGCGGCCTGTTCGCAGGCCTCGGAATGAACGACCTGGCCGGCCGCGCCGCGGCGGTGTGGGATTTCATTCTCGAGAGCGTCACCTACCTCAACAACCCGCTCGGCGCGCAGCACATCACCGAGCCCGACCGGCTCGACGCCGAGATCGACGAGGGCACGGCTGGCGAGTGCTGCGCTTCGATTTCCGTCTACGCCGCGGCGCTCTTCGGCTCCGTCGGCATCCTGTCGCGCTTCGTGATCGTCGGGTGGGACCCGCGCGAGCCGAGCAAGTTCCGGCACGTGTACCTCGAGCTCGTCGACAAGAAAACGCGCACCGTCATTCCGTTCGATCCCGTGGGCGCCATGCAGGTGGGCGAGAGCTTCGAGCTCGGCGACTCGCTGGCGCACGACGGCATGCCCATCCAGCGCTGGGGCCTCGACGGCAAGCAGCTCGCGGCCGGCCAGCTCGGGGAGACCGATTGGGGCGCCATCATTCGCGGCGCGCTCAACAGCGTCGCCAAGGGCGCCGACCAGTTCGGCCCCTATGGCCAGCTCGTCGGCGGCGCGCTCCGCACCGGCGAGACCATCTACGACGCGGTCAGCGGCGAGACCAAGAACGTCATTCGCACGGGCGAATCGATCGTCGACAAGGTCACCGGCCTGGTGGTGGGCGAGAAGCTCAAGCTGACGCCGGCGGGGGGGAAGGGCCTGCGGGTGACGCAGAAGCCAAAGCCGAAGAGCGACGGCGTGAGCTCCTGGCTCCCGTACGCGGCCGCCGCTGCAGCCGCGGTGTGGGTCCTGTCATGAGCGACTGGTTCGACGAGCTGCTCGAGAGCGCGCTCGGCGACAATTACGGAGCGCTCGGCGCGCCGCCGCTCAAGCTGCTCAAGGGCTACCCGTCGGCGGCCCGCGGCCAGGCGCGCCCCGGTCACCTGTCCGTCGACGCGAAGCTGCGCGAGGCGCGCGCCAAATTCCGTGCGCGCGCCAAGGCCGCACAGAGCGAAAAAGACGTCGTGGCACCCGTCAAGACGCCCAAGGGCCAAGTGGTGGCACCCGTCAAGACGCCCAAGGGCCAGGTGGTGGCACCCGTCAAGACGCCCAAGGGCCAGGTGGTGGCACCCGTCAAGACGCCCAAGGGCCAGGTCGCAGCGCCCGTCAAGACGCCCAAGGGCCAGGTCGCAGCGCCCGGAGCGATCGCGCCCAAGAGCCGGGCGAATCAAGGCGCCGGTAATCTGATTGCACCGGCCGCACGGGGGCGGACGGTCAAGCAGATTACCGGCGCCTTGAATCGCTCGGCCGACGCGCGGAACAACAACGTCAACGTTCGCCTCGCGGGGCCCGACGACGAGCCGACGCCCGACGTGGTCGTGCCGTTCACTCCCAATGCGCAGGTCTGGGTCACCAACCAGGTGCTGCCGATTCGTGGCGTTGATCCGGCGACCGGCGGCCCCGGCACTCCCATCAACTGGCCCGACGGCACGCCCGCCGCCGGCGTCTATTGGCTGCCCAAGCTCAATCTCGCGGGCGCGCTGGTGCCCGGTCTGCCCGGCACCAAGTGGCAGGGCGACAACCCGATCACGCGCGGGCGGCGGCAGGAGCGCAACGCCGGCTGGATGCAGAGCACCGCGGCGCAGAACATGTTCGGCGGGCCGGCGTGGGAGTGGCTGATCGACTACGGGAAGGGCCTCGACCAGAACGGCCTCATGTGGGCGTACCCGGAGCCGCCCAGCGCCGCCGAGCCGTTCGGTTCGCGGCACTACCACACCGTCCACGACCACGTTGATCGCGACATCAGCGACTGGGATGGTCACTCCGCGCGAATCAACCGGCACGCGGCCACGTTCGATTGGAGCAATTACCCGCCGTCGGTGCAGGCGCCGATCTACCTCTGGCTCAACCTCTGGAATCCGATCGGTGTGAGCTGGTCAGTGCAGGAGGCCGAGATCTACCGCGCCGACCTGCAGGACATTGCGACCGCCGGCGAGCCCACGTCACTTCCCGGAGCTGGCTGGCTGTGCCTCGACGTGCTCGACGCGATGCAGACCGGCGCGCATGGCTTCCCCGTTCTGGTGACCGCGAACGAGAGCGGCGCGGCCGTGCTCGACAAGCCCGCGTTCACGCAGTTCCTGGCGGATCACCCCGAGTGGGTGCCGCTGCTCGAGCTCGGCCGCAACAACGCCGGCATGCTGGCCATCATCAACGACCTGGGGGCGCGCGCCGGCGGCAAGGTGTACGCGCCGCCGCCGCCGCCACCGCCGCCGCCACCACCCGTCGAGGAAGAGATCCCCGTCGAGGAGCTTCCCGTCGATCCGTTCGAGCCCCTCCCTGGCGAGGAGCCCGTCGATCCGTTCTACGACTACTACGGCCCGCCCGGGCCCGGCGGCTCCCCACTGCCCGGCTACGACCCCTACAACCCCTATGGCTACCCGCGCGACCCGTACGGGGGCGAGTTCGACCTCAATTGGTTCACCTCCGACGACTTCGCGCCGGCGGCGCAGGAGCCGTATTACGAGGAGCCGATCGCAGAGAACGGCGAAGAGTATTTCGTCGACGAGGACGGCAACCTGTGGGAGTTCGTCGAAGAGGACGCCGGCGAGCTCGTCGAGGAGCTGCCCGCCGAGGAGCTGCCCGCCAACGGCTGGCCCGACGACGCCTACGGCGACGGGTGGCTGGTGCTGGGCGAGCCGCCGCGGCTGCCCCCGCGCCTGTCGTCGGGGCCTCCGCGCCCGCCGCGGCCGCTGCCGACGCCTCCGCGCCCCCGTCCCCGAGGTCCGCTGCTGGTTGGCGGCGGGCCGGGGCCGGACGATGGCGGCCCGCGGTTGCTGCCGCTCTGCAGGTTCCAATGAGGTACGAGCGCATTGCCCCCGAGGACCTGCTGCCGCGCAGCGTGACCACGCTGGGCGTGCTCGGCGCGTGCGTGCTGCACAACCCGGACACCGAACAGTTCTTTGGCATCCGGGGCGGTGGTGTGCTGTGCGCCAGCGCCGACGGACACCAGATGTTCGTGCTGCAGCCCCAGCGCGACGCCGGCCCGATCAAGGGTCACCCCCGCCAGGCGCTGCACGCTGCCGGCCTCTATGAGCGATTCACCAACCGGAAGGCGGATGCCTTCTACAACCTGGAAATCCCGAAGTTCCGACAGCCCCGTCACGTCGGAGAGCTGGTGATCATCCGTTACGAGGTGGCGAAGCACCTCGACAGCGACCACGGACTCACCACCTGGGAACACTACTTCGAGAAGCCCGGCGACGTGCCGGCCTATGCCCAACTCTACAGCGTGGGCCATGGCCAGCACTGGATCCCGCCGGGAGAGTGGAGCGTCACCGCGCGCGGCATTGCCTACAAGGCGCCGCGCTCGAGCTGGGGCGCGCTGCTCGAGACCCAACTGCAGTGACGGAGGCCAAGAGACCATGAAGCGCGAGATCACCGCCAAGCGGCGCCCCTGGAACAAGGGGAAGAAGCTGACCAAGTACGGCAACGTCAAGTCGCACCGACGGCGCGTCAACCCGCGCAAGCGGCGCAAGGTGCGCGCGCGTCGTCGGGCCAACCCGACGCACGTGCTGCTGGCCAACCCGCAGCGCCGCCGCCGGCGCCGCGCGCGTCGCGTGCGCCACGCCTCGCACGTCGTGCGCACGCACGTCACGCGGAGCAACCCGCGCCGCCGTCGCCGCTCCGTGCGCCACATCATGCGGTCGCACGGCATCCGGCGCCGCGCCAACCCGATGCTCAACCTCAACCTCAAGAGCGCGGGGACGATCTTCCGCTACGCGCTCTTCGGCGGCGCCGGCGTCATGGTCGCGCGCTTCGCCGGCACCTTCTACTCGCGCAACATCGCGAGCTTCGTGCTGGGCGACGCGGCCAACGACCCCAAGAGCTGGCGCCAGATCCTGAACGAGGCGGTGCGCCTGGCCGTCATGGCCGGGGCGAGCATCGCGCTCAATCGCGTGCTCAAGGGCGTCAAGGGCCCGCTCACGGAGACCGACCGGCAGATGCTGCTCGCCGGCGGCCTGGCCGAGACCGGGCGCCAGGCGCTCGGCGTCATCGTGAAGCGCATCGCGCCCGACTTCCAGCGCGGCTACATCGGCCTCGACGGTCCGCAGGACGACGATGGCATGCTCGACGAGAGCGGGCGCGTGTGGGTGCTGCGCGATGGCGAGTACCACCTGCTCGAGGGCGTGGAGGACGCCGACTCGTTCGCGGGCGTGGAGGAGGCCGAGGCCTTCGCCGGCGGCTTCAACTAGCCGCCGCAGCAGGAGCGACGAGAACCAGTAACCCGGAGGTCGCCCCCCGTCGGCCTCTCAAAGAAACAGCGACGAGAAAGAGACGAGGGAGAGACCAATGCCCACTTCGCAGATCATCCGCAGGATCATGCCCGCCACCCGCGCCCCGGCGCGTCCGGCGCCCGTCAGCACCAGGGCGATCGCCGGCGTGAAGCTGGCCGAGTTCTGGTGCATGTTCGACACGCAGATCTTCTCGGCCAACGTGGTGCCCCCGGCGGCCGCGGCTGTGAACTTCGCCGGCTACGCGTCGCCGCTGGTGTTCTTCACCACGCGCACGGTGGCCAACGCGACGGCGGCGATCACCAGCATGAACAACCCGGCCTACGTCGATCACCCGTTCAAGGCGTACGGGTGCGGCGTCGAGGTGCACTGCGACTTCGACGCGGTCACCGCGGCAGCGCAGGCGACGGCGGCGGCGTTCGTCGAGACCGTGACGATGTACAGCAGCATCGTCCTGGCCTTCGGTGGCGACACCAAGTTCATCGAGCCGGTCTCCGACCTGCCCGGTGGCGGTGGCGTGGTCTACAGCGACCGCACCGACGCGCGCGCCCTGGCGGCCAACCAGATCGCGGGGACGGCGTGCAACGGCCAGCAGACGGCCGAGGCGCGCTACATGTTCCCGGAGCCGATCCTGTTCCTGCCCGGCCCGCAGGCCTCGTTCGCCGTGTCGCTGGTCACCAGCGGCAGCGCGGCCAACGGGGCGATCGCCCGCATCCAGGCGCTCACCGCGCTCACCGGCAACTTCGAGGCGCTCGTGCGCGTGAAGTTCTGGGGCATCCGCGGCAAGGGCCTGCTGCCGGGCACGTCGCAGGTCGGCTAGCAGCTCGAGCGCGAGCTCGGGCAGCTGCAGCAGCTACTCGCGCCCGCACCGCGGGCGGCGCCGGGCGTGATGGCCCAGCGTCGCCCCGGTGAAGGCGCCTCGATGGAGGACGGAAAATGATGCCCAGAGGGCTACAGGCGCCCGCGCCGACCGGCGTGCTCGCGCCGGCGAGCTGGTGGGAGTTCTACTTCCACACGTACCCGCTCGAGCAGTACATCCCCATTCCGCGCACGCTCGGCGTGCGGGTGGCGTGCGGGGCCAACCAGCTCAACACGGGGCCGATTGTCGCCTCGATCAACTGCTTCGCCTACGCGATGCGAGTGGCCTCGTTCCTGACGGCGGCCGGCACCGTGCCCACCATCGCCTACGCGGTGGGCTGGCAGGACACCGCCGGCACCAACTACACGCTCGGCCAGTGGAACGCCAAGACCGCCGGCGACGCCTTCACGGCGCTCACCGACTTCCCTTGGCCCGTGCCGCTCGAGCTGCCGGCGCAGTCGCAGATCACCGCGACGGTCGACAACACGCTCTTTGCGGGCTCGGCCGCGATCACCGTCGACTTCACGCTGATGGTGATCGAGCCGCGCATCCGCAACGTGCCGCTCTTCAAGGCGCGCGCGTAGCAGGCTGCCCGTGGCCGACCCGGCGCAGACCAGCTGGAAGCCCAACGCTCGAGGTGCGTGGCGCCTACGCACCTCGGGCCGCTGGGAAGGGCCGTTCCGCGTCCAGGACGGCTATTTCAAGCAGTCCCTGCTCGGCGCCTTCGTGCCGCGCGACCAGGTGCTCCAGCACAACGCCGACGATGTCGGCTCGCACCTGGTCGGCGCGCCCTTCGACCTGGTCAACATCGTGGCGGCGCCGGCGAGCGGCACCACCACCATCCTGATCGGCGCCGGTGCCGCGGTGGCGCTCGGGGCCGTCCCGCCCGGCTACCGCGCCGGCGTGTTCGGGATCTGGCCCTACCTCGAGGGCGCCGGCGGCGCGCAGATGGTGCAGGGGCGCATCCCGGGCGCCGGCGTCACCATTCGCTGGCGGCTGCTCATCGACGGGCAGCCGGCGTTCCCGTACCACAACATCACCACCATCCTGAATCCGTGGGGCGCGACGGCGGCCGAGCGGCCACTGCTCGAGATCCCGCAGCGAAAGACGCTCTCCGTCGACGTGCTCAACACGGACCCGGGCGGCCTCTACGCGTGGCTCGGCGTGCGCCTGGTGGTGCGCTGGATCCCCTGGAAAGAGGAGTGGCGCTGATGGGCTACTTCGACGACGCGCTCGGCGACTGCGGGCATTGCAGCAGCAGCTCGATGAGCTACCGCTCCGCCGCCGTCGCCGGCATGGGCGATATCGGCATCCAGAGCCCGAGCGCGATTCTCGCCGAGATGCAAGCGGTGGGGACGCAGGTTCACTCCCTCAACGCGGAAGTCCAGGCGAACAAAGCAAAGCTCCCCGACGATTTTCTCCGAGGGTGGAATGCCTTTTTCAACGAGTACCTGACGTTCTACGGGCAGAACGAAGGGCTCCTCGCCCGGATGTGGATCTCCGTCTACGACAAGACGCTCGAGTACCGCAAGCAAGTGAACGACTGGCGGGACAGGTTCGAGAAGCTCGTCGGCAAGAAACTCACGACTCCCCGAGCCACGGACGAGCCCCCGGGCGGCAGCGGCATCAAGCTGCCCGAGCTCGGCACCATCGTCACGGGGCTCGCGGTTGCCGTCGGCGCCGCCATCGTGCTGCCGCCGCTGCTGCGGAGCAAGTGATGGGCTACCTCTTCGACGCGCTCGGCGACACCGGCAATGACTACTGCGGCGGCCGCCGCACGTACACCGACGCGCCCACCGTGCGCCTGGTGCAGGAAGGCTTGCGCGAGCTCGCCGACAAGGCGGTGCGGGGCGCGGCCGGCATCGATCGGCAGCTCGCCAACGTGGAGCCCGGGCCCATAGACGGCGTGATCCGGCCCCAGCTCACGGCGGCGATCACCACCGCGCAGCGCATCGCAGGGCGCGAGTGCGTCGACGGCAAGATCGACGACTGGCTCATGTCCGCGCTGCACCTGCAGCCGCACCTCAACCCGAAGGACTCGACCGCGCCGCCGGCGACCGAGATCCCCAATCCGGCGGCGCCGAAGAGCCCGACGACGGTGCGGGTGGGCAATGACGACTATTACGGCCCGGGCTTCGGGCCCGACTACCGGCCGGCGCTGCCGCCGCCCGCGAAGAAAGACGACGGCCCCGGCATCGGCACGCTCGTGGTCGCCGGCGTGCTCGGGGGCCTGGCGCTGCGCCAGCTGGTGAAGCGAGGGCGCACGTGATGACCGCGCTCGACCACACGCTGGCGTCCGCCGCCAACGCTCCACCGGACCCGCCCCCGCAGGAAGGGCCGCCGCCGCTCGACCAGCGGGCGGTGACCTGGATCAATCGGCTCACGTTCCCGCGGGTGCTGCTGGCGCTGCTCGTCGCTGCGTTCGGCGCCGGCGTCGCCTTCACCAAGGCGTTCGTCACGCGCGCCGACCTCGACCAGGCGATCGCGCCGCTGCGCCTGCACGGCGACGAGCTCGCCGCGCTGCGCGGCCAGGTGCACGCGCTCGAGCTGCTCGAGCAGGCCGAGCTCGAGGAGCGGCGCGAGATGCGCCGGCAGCTCTACGAGCTCGCGATCAAGAGCGGCGCGCGCGTGGTGGTGCACCTCGAGGACCTCGAGTTGCAGCCGCGGCCAGCGCCCGACGCCGGCGTGCAGCCGCAGCAGGAGCGACCGCCGCCGCCGCGCCGCTGATTCACCCTAAAACCGCGACGCCGGCGTAGAGCTCGAGCCGGCGATTCCCCCCGTCGCTGCGAGCGGAACAGACAGGGGAACCACGCATGCCGTCCGTCAGCAACTACCCCGGCGCAGGCATCATCCTCACCGACCTCTGGTACATCAACAACCTGCCGGCCGCGGCCGCCGTGGCCACCGCCAGCAAGGCCGCCGGCGCCGCCGGCGTGCGCCACGTGATGCTGGGCGCCTGCATCTCGATCGCAGCGGCCGCCGCCGCACAGCCCGCCATCGCGGTCAACATCCGCGACGGCGCCACCGGTGCGGGCACCATCCTGTTCTCGATCGGCGTCGGCTGCATCATCAACACCTGCTACACGCTGGTGCTGCCGTTCAGCGCCTGGGGCTACCCGCTCTTCGGCACGGCCGCCACTGCCATGACCATCGAGTTCGCGGTGGGCGGCACCATCGTGGCCGGCGCGCAGGCCACCGTCAGCGCCTGGGGCTACGACGCCACGTAGGCAAACCCGCGACGCCGGCGTAGCGCGCTCGAGCCGGCCTCTCCCCGTCGCAGCGAGCGAATGAACAAAGGGGCCACCGCATGCCGTCCGTCAGCAACTATCCCGGCGCAGGGATCATCCTCACCGACCTCTGGTACATCAACCAGCTGCCGGCCACGGCCACCGTGGCCACCGCCACCAAGGCGGCCGGCGCCGCCGGCGTGCGCCACGTGATGCTGGGCGCCACCATCTCGGTCGCGACCGGCGCCAACGCGCAGCCCGGCATCGCGGTCAACATCCGCGACGGCGCCACCGGTGCCGGCACGATCCTGTTCTCGGTCGCCGTCAGCTGCATCGCCAACACCTGCTACACGCTGGTGCTGCCGTTCAGCGCCTGGGGCTATCCGCTCTTCGGCACGGCCGCCACCGCCATGACCATCGAGTTCGCGGTGGGCGGCACCATCGTGGCCATCGCGCAGGCGGCCGTCAGCGCGTGGGGCTACGACGCCACGTAGGCCCACCTGGTGCTCGGCGCGCGCGCAGTGCGCGCCGAGCTGGTAGCCTTTTGCTCGTGAATGCCCCCGACCCTCCCGACGGCGCGCGCCTGCTGGTGTGGTGCGACGATCGCTCGCACGGCGTTCACAGCCCGAGCGGCTTCGTCCCCCTCCGAATCATGCTCGTCGATCTGTACGCAGGCCTCGCTGGTGTCAGCTCGTTCGGCGAGCTTGGGGCAGACCTTTCCGAGACGCACTGCGCGCGCGCCGGACACAACGTGCTCGCCCGCTGCGACCTGCCCTCGGGCGCGCTGGTGAAGCAACGTGGCGCGCCGCCGCGGCCGCGCTGATCCCCAGCTCCTCGCGTGTGTACACGTAGCGCGCCGGCGAGCTCGGCCGCCGGCGTCGACGTGGTCGCCTAGGTACACGATTTCTGCTAAGGTGGTGTACACGACCCGGCGTAGCCGGGCCGGTTACGCAGATGGCCATCTGTTCGTGTACACACGCGAGGACCTCATGAAACGCTACCAGGGCTACGTGGCCGAAGGCGCCGGCGCCAGGCGCACCACGCGCGACAAGCAGCTGCACATCCGGGTCACGGAGGACCAGCTCGCGCGCTTCCAGCTGGCGGCCGAGCGCTCGGGCGTGACGCTCTCGCGCTGGGCGATCGGGCTGCTCAACGAGGCATCGACCGTCACGCCGAGCGCGCGGCGCGGCCTCCAGCGGGCGGCGCGCCTGCCCGCGCCGCGCTGACGGGCGATCGCGCCGCTGCGCCGGCACGGCGACGAGCTCGGCGCGCTGCGCGGCCACCTGGTCGACCCCCCGCCGCGGCGGCATCTCGCGCAGCGCCGTCATCAAGCTCGCCCTGGCCGAGTGGCTGGCGCAGCAGCGCCAGGTCACCGCGCCCACGCCCGCCCTGCCCACCGCGCCCCGCCGCGGGCGCTGATCCCCTCCCCCCACTCCAGTTGACATAACGGGCGTTTCCGGACACCTCGTTTCCGCGCTGCAGCGCAGCACCGCTCCCGTCGAGGGCCCCGCTTGCTGCGCTGCACGAACCTACACCGTGAAACAGTGGGATCTTGCTCCGCGCGCGTTCTTGGTGCCTGCTGGGCACAACGGAGGCACGTGAAGCGCCCGCCCAAGCTCCCGCCCCGCAGCTCCCGCCGCGCCCCGGCGCGCCTCCGCGCCCCCACGTCGCGCCTGGTGGTGCGCATCACCGACATGACGCGGGCGCGCCTGCAGCGGGAGCGGGTGGAGTTCGGCTTGGCCATCCCGATGGCGCAGATCGTCGAGCTCGCGATCGTCGACTGGCTCGACGTGCGGCGCCTGCGGCGCGGGGAAGTGTCGGTGGCGGCGCAGATCGCGGAGGCGGCCGAGGCCTCGCGCGCGCGCCGGCTACGGGGGCGCCCGGCGCCGCGACTTGCCCGCCGCGCGCCAGATGGCTTGCAGGCGCGCGAGCTCGGCCCGGTCCCATCGGGCCGCCGCGAGCCGCTCCGCGCGCCTGGCGCGGCGCAGCTCGCGCAGGGAGGCCACCAGGTCGATCAGCGCCAGCAGCGCGGCCGTCACCAGCAGCGCGCAGGGGAACCACGAGGGATCGTCGAGCGTCATGAGGGGTTGTGGCTGTTGCCGGGGGAGAGCACGAGGGGCTAGTTCAGAAGGGGCAGTCAGAGCCCCCGATGCGCCCGCAGTGCGTTTGCGATCCTCAGCAGCGTCCAACGCGCTCTGTCATCGAGCTCGGCGAATTCGTCATCGCTCAGGGCCCGCAGCTCCAGCTGCTCCGTGAACGCAAGCATCAGTCGCGCTCGCCGCGGTGGGCCGGCTGGTACTCGCCGGCCGTGTGGCCGGCGTCCACCAGCTCGACGCAGCGCGGGTGCCTGATCACGAGCTGCGCCGATTCGCGGCGGCAGCGGCCGCAATCGCGCAGGTGCTCGATCGCGGGCCCGGTGAGCTCGGCATCGTTGCCGTCAAAGGCGGCTTCGATCACCGCCACGTGCTGCTCTCGCGTCAGATGCGGCATGGTTCCCTCCGGGCCGCGTTTTCGAGCAGGAGCACCGTGCGCAGCATGGCGGCCCGGTAGGTGGCGCGCGCCTCGCGCACCAGGTCCTGCACTTCCAGCGGCGCGCCCGTTGCCATGGTGCGCGCCAGGATCGTGACCAGCTTGCCATCGATTTCGTGCAGGCGGCTGATCACGGGTTCGATGTCTCGGATGCTCAGTGCCATTTGGTGTTCCCCGTCCTCGGGATCCGCTAGGTTTGTCGTCGGCGCTTCGCACGCTTGGATCGGCGATTATGCACTTGACAACTGACGCGGCTTGCGCCGCCGCTTCGGCTTGTCGGCCGGCTTCTCGTCGGGAGGCGGGGGTACCGCCAGCGCGCGCCGCATGGTGCGCTCCCACGTCCGTTCATTCATGGCGTGGCCTTCCTGCGCCGCCGGTTTCTCCGTCTTGCGCTGGGCCATCAGCCCACCGCCTTCGTGTCGCGGAGCGTGAGGCGCTTCCACTCCATGCGCTGAATCGCATCGACGGTGCGCCCGCCGTCGGTGAGCTTGCGCGTGTTGTACTTATGATCGAGTTCCGCGAGGTAGAGCGGAAGGTGCTTCCGGCTGACGTGATGGTGCGTGCCGTCGAGGCTGCGCTTGGAATTTCCGAAAAACCCCTCGACGGTGTTCGACGTGACCCGCCGCCCGGTCTGCGGGTCGGTGCGGGCGTACTCCTCGCGGCTGTGATTGACGCTGCGGTGCGACGCGAAGCGACGGCCGTTGCGCGTGTAGAGCGGGCTCTCGTCGGTGTTGAGGTGCGCGGACAACTCGACGTGCCTGAGCAGGATCTCTCCCATGCGGTCGGAGTCGATGGCGCCGACGACCATGGAGCGCACGTTGCCCCCGCGCTCGACGAGCGACACCACGGCGACCTTGTTGCCCGTGTATCCGCGGCCCTTGCCGCGCCTCTTGCCCCCGATATACGTCTCGTCGGCCTCTACGGTGCCCCCCAGCTTGCGCGGAGGCGTCCCGCCGTCTGCCATGAGGGCGTAACGGATTCGGTGGCACAGGAACCACGCGGAGCGGTAGGAGCCGATCTCCAGTTGGCGCTGGAGCTGGAGCGCGCTCACCTGCGTCTTGCTCGACGCCATGATGTACCACGCGATGAGCCACTTCGAGAGCGGCAAGTGGGTATCCTCCATCACCGTGCCGACGGTGACGGTGAACTGCTTGCGGCAGTCGGCGCAGGAGTAGAGGCCGGCGCGGATCTTCTTCTCCGGGTCGGGGGCGTGGCGGTAGATCCGCTCCTCGTCGGCGGTGCCGCAGTGGGGGCACGCGGGGCCATGCGGCCACCGCAGCCGCTCGAAATACTCGCGCGCCGCGTCCTCAGTCGAGAACCGCCGCGTGATCTCCATCAGCGTCAGGTCGCTCATGGCTTACAGATCCTCGACGCGGGAGATCTTCACTTCGCCCGGCTTGGCGCCGTGGTCCTTGGCGACGGCGCGCTTGACCGTCTCCGGCTTGACGCGGCGGGCGTAGCCGATCTGGACGTGCCCGCGGGCGTTGTCGTCGCCGACGGTGCAGTGGTAGATGACTTTCGCGGTCTTGATCATCGGTCGTCTCCGTCGAAAAGGGGCGGGCCGCAGGCGCCCGCCCCGTGGGATGAACTACGCCAGCCGCCGAGCGATGGACAGCACCTCGATCTGCGCCTCGGTGAGCGCCGGGACGCACGCCCCACCCTCGCCGAGCACGCGGCCGGTCTGCATGTAGTAGGCGACGGCCACGTCGATGTCGCTGTGCGTGTCGGGTCCGCTGGCGCACCACGACGAGTAATCCCAGTCGTCGGCGCTCACCACGTCGATGTCGATGTCGTCGGCATCGTAGGCGAAATCGTAGCCCTCGCCGGTGCCGCTGGTGACGATGTAGTCGCTGCCGTCGAGGGTGTAGGCGGTGGCGGTGCAGCCCTGGGAGAGAGCGGCCTGGAAGGCGCGGGCGCGGCGGCCGGGGGTGGCGGTCTCGGTGGCGGTCTGGGTCGTCATGGTCTGGCTCCTGTTTCGGGTCGGGTCCATCCCGACCATGAAAACAGTCTAACGTCGAGAGTTGCGGTTGTCAAGTGCATAATCGCCCATTTGGTGT
>Ga0184628_10000402_pt1 | contig 23601 bp, 15 predicted proteins | sample PLM4_5_b1_FD_133149 | JGI IMG/M metagenome (GOLD analysis project Ga0184628, IMG submission 133149) | Groundwater sediment microbial communities from an aquifer in East River, Colorado, USA - PLM4_5_b1 | ecosystem: Environmental > Terrestrial > Soil > Riparian zone | place: USA: East River... | reverse complement strand
GGAGCGCCGGATGTCCGGCTCCGCACCAGGCCAGGAATCGATGACGCGCTGAGCGGACTCGATGGCGGGGCGATAGTCCTTCAGGTTGTACAAGTCATCGGCAGCCGCTCCCAGGATGGATGCGGCCTGCAGATGATCCGGGAATGCATCGGCAAATTTGATCGAGCTTGCGATGGTATCGCGCTTGACGGCGAGCGTCTGGGATTCGTTCACCGGACTCGCGGCGCTCGCAACCTTCAGCTGTTGGCGATAAGCATAGACAGCGGCATAGCCGGCGGCTGCCGACTGCGTGTGCGACGGATATCCGTAGGCTGTGTGCTCGTACTGTCTGGCGGCCTCACCGAAATCCTTGTTCTCGAAGAGAAGATCCGCGAGTTCGTAGTTGATCGGCGGCGAATCGACGTCCGTCGGGAACGACTTCAGATAATCTCCGTACCATCGGGTAGCTTCCTTATAGTTCGCGAGCTTCTCGTCGGCTTTCTCCGCGCCCTGATACTGCGCGTGGTAGTGCGTCGCCAGGTCCTTCAAGTTTGTCTTGAGGAAAGCCATTACCTCCGGCGACTCTTCAGGCTTGAAATGTTGCCAGTATTCGGCCGTCAGTCCGTACCTGGATGCAAAATCCCGCTTCGATTCCAGAACGAGCTTCGGGAACCCGCCTTTGGTGAAAGTATCCACGACGCGCATGCTGAAACGCGGCGCGGCACGGTGGAAAGGATGGAGCGCAATGAAAGCCCTGTACGTCTTCGCGGCATCGTCGTAGCGCAGCTTGGTGAGGTAGTACTCGCCAAGATTGCCGTACACGCGGTCTTCGTAGGAGCGATTCCCGGAGGTGGAGAAGTAGTCCCGTACGATATCCGGCCCTCCAAGGTTGCTGAAGCTCAGACTGATGACCTGGAAAGTATCCGCAACGCGGCGTTCGTCCTCTTCCTCATGTGTCTGGTCGAAGTCGTAACCGCTCGACACCTTGTAGTCGAGCAGCGCCGTGTACTTTTGCAGGGCTTCTTCGTAGAGCTCCTGCTTGTAGAACGTCCATCCGAGCTTGTAGAGTGCAAGCTCGTAATACGAGGACTTTGCGCCAAGGCCGATGATTGCGGAATAGGCGTTCTCGGCGTCGCGAAATTTTCTGCGCGTGAAGAAGTATTCACCCCGACGGAACTCCACTTCATCAAAGTGTACGGAATTGGGATTCGCGCCGATCAGGCGCTCCATGGTTGCCATGGCTTCGTCGCTGCGGCCGAGTTCGTCGTATACGCGCGCCATCTGGTAGAGAACCTGGTCGCTGTTCTTGTAACTGGGATAATCGGTGAGCAGCCGATTGTACAGAGCGATCGCCTCGAGCGGTCCCCTGTTCGCCTCATCCGCGCCCGGCGTTCCCGCCGGCAAGACGCCCACGCCGCTGCCCGACGGGACTCCGATTGCCGCGCTCGCGCGCTTCTCGAAGTCCTGATCAGATTCCCGCGGTCCGGCGGTGACTAATATAGCGGACGCACTGGGTGCCGTCGTTGAGACTGCGATTGCCCGAGCGGGCTCCGGTGCGGCCATTTCCCGCGGCTTGCCGTCGCCCATGCGTATGCCGTACTGCTTTTCGATTTCCAGGTCCGCGAGGCGACGCATCGCCTCCGGTGTCATTGGGGTCTCCGGTGCTTCCTCAAGAAAGCGCCGATAGTGCAGCATGGCCTGCTCGAGGCCCTGCTCGACCTTCATTTCCTGCATGTCCGGCCGGACATTGCGCAATTCCGCCAACGTCCCCTGCGTCGCGACCGGCTTGCTGACAGGTTTGGAGCAGCCGGCAGCAAAAGCCGATGCGAGTGCCAACGAAATGGTGAGGCGACGCATCAGTGTCCCTCCGAGCCGACTTGTTCGCGCGCGGCACGGTCGTAGCTATCGGCTACACCAAAGCGCGCTTCAGTCTGCTGGGCCACCAGCCGTTCCCGGCGTGCGTCGAGCCGGTTGATGGCGACGGTTTCGATCATGTGTCCCTGCCGCTCCATCAAGCTGTCGACATTCTGCAGTGCGTCGCCAACGCGCTGGTGGAGTTCTTCAGTCTGCTTGTCGTATCCGACATAGCTGAGTGTCGCCGCCTGTCTCGACCGGACAAAGGTGTCGTACTCTCGCGTGAGTTCATCGACCCCTCTATTCAATTCCTTCAGATGTGCGTGTGCCGCTGTCAGCCGATCGTTGTACTCGGTTTCCAGCCGCCATGTGACGGCGCCGCGCAGAAGGGCCACGCGTTGGCGCAGCGCCGGTGATTCAGGACTATCCGAATTGCCAAGTTGTTTCTCAATGAGAGCGATTCGCTCGAGAGCAAGCCGCTCGTCGCCGGTCGCCAGAAATTCCGGACGCGGCGCCGTCAGCATCGTCTGGAGGCGCCTGGCGAGTTGCTTGCGCTGCTCAAGTCGAAGACGCATACGCGAATCCAGCTCCCGGAACTGTGCGTCGACGCCCGGCAGCAGCGGATCGTAGTTCTCTGCACGCAATCGGATGATGTCGTCGAAAGCATCGAGGCTGGTCTTCCATTCAACGAGCTTCGCTCGCAGGTCTTCGAGATCCAGATAGTTCTGCAACGCGGTCTGAAAATCGTGCGATGCCATCAATTCCATCAGGTAGTAGGTTTCCGGCGCATCGGGCAGACTGCGCAGGCGGATAACCCAGGTGTCATCCTCCCGGCTCTCCTCACGGATCAGGGCCTTGAGAAACCGGCCGTCCTTGATGCTTTTGGTCGACGCATCGACGCGTTCAATCTGATTGCTGTACAACTCGAGCGCCCGCCCATACGTGATCGCGGCGCGGCCGTGCAGGCTCAGACTGGCGTATGCATGCGGCACGGCGAGCATGGCTTCCTGAACTGCGCTATCCGTGGGTTCGCGATTCACCAGGAGGTTCCATGGAACGAGCGCATTGTCATAGTGTTGGACCTGGGCCTCGGACCAGCCCGCCCGCAGCAATGCCTGATTCGAGAACGGTCCGTCGATGCGGACGCGATCCAGCGTTAGTCTTGCCCGCTCAAAACTCCCCTCTTCGAACAGGATGGTGCCAAGTACCAGGTTGGTCTTGTCGCGGATTGCGAGACCGGCAGGATCGACGGGCAGCAGGCGCCCGGCTTTGTCCAGTTGCTCGATCGCTTCCTGTTTGTGACCGGCCTGCAGTAGCCCGATACCGAGGTTGTAAGCGATAAACCCCGTCATGCTCTCGCCGGTACTGCCATCGTTCCGAATCTGCTGGAGCACCGTCACAGCCTCACCCGGCCGACCCGTTGCCATATAGAGGTTCGCCCGCAGGTACTCGATGTCATTTTTTATTGAGCCGGGTATCACACCCTGGATCCGCTCCAGCGCATGGAGCGCATCGTCGAACTGCCCCTTCTGAAAATGGATGCGCGCGAGTCTGAACGCGGCCTCGTTTCGCACGGGCTCATCGACGGCACCTTCGAGCACCGCCTTGATGGCGCGCCCTGCGCGCTGATGCATACGGTAGTTGAGCTCAAAGTCTCCGACCGAGAATTCGGCGTTGTTGATGTGATAGTGCAATGTATCGAGCTTCGGCTGATCGAGACCCCGGTACATTGCCAGTTCCGTATCGAGCCGCTGGAGTGCTTCGAAGTACTGTCCCTGAAAGGCGTGAAAGAGCGCCTCACCGAAATAGAGGTCCTTCAAATCGCTGCCCGCGGCCGGAATAGTGGCGAGTCCCAGCGCTAAGACGAGTCCGATGAGCCAGCGTGACGCTCGCATCGATTTACCATTCTCCAAGTGCAATGGGAGTGCCGCTCGATCCGGGTCCGGCCAGCGTCAATCCCACCATCTTGGGCTTCACTTCCTTGCGGACCGTGAAGTGTTCGGTCTGGCTGAAGTCCGAGCCGCCCACCAGTTTGCCGTCCATGAGGACCTCCAGCTTGTGATCCCCGGTTGCCACATTGCCGATGTAGATCCGTTGCACGCCGCCCTTGCGCAGAGCCTCGAGCTCCTTGGCGCTGTAGATGTGATGTGCGACGAGACGGCCGTCGATCTGCAGCCGCACGGCGTCGAGGCGCATCTGGTCGCCCTTGGCCAGCGAAACGAAGATCGCAACCTGTGTGCCGGACGGATATAGAAGTTTCTCCTCCAGCTGGCTCATTTCCGCAGCAATGCTGAGGACGTCGGACTTGACCTCCTGAACCTGCTCATCGAGTCCGCGCGAAGCGCTGTCCTGCTGCGCGAAAACAGCGGCCGGCGCCAACGCGAATACCGCAAGAAAAATCCAGCAAACGCTCTTGAACCTGACATGAGATTTCATTTCTGCCCTCCTGGTGGGGTCTGACAGGCCCTTCCATGCACTCGGCGTACCGGAATGTGGAGTGTTTGATTTTGTGGAACTTAGGCTGGGCGCGTCCCTCGTGAGGGCGCTTCAACTAAAGCAACTATGTAGACGGCACTTCGTGTTTGACGTATCGAGGACACTTTCCCGGTTGGGCGTGTGAGGACAGATTTCGACGCCACAGAACAGAGTCTCGGTTTTCACAATGATCAAAAGGCGACGCTACCCTATATTCGTGCGACTGGCACAGAGTCACGCTGTAACGGCTGGGGTCATAGACCATTTCGGCGGTTTAGCGGCATAATACGACGGCATGGATTTGAGGCCCAATGAAACAGATCAAGCTTGCGACAGTACTTTTAAATCTGGTGGGAGTGCTCGGTATCGGGTCGGCAATTCTCGGACATCATTCATTTGCCGCCGAATATGATGCCGATCAAATGGTGACTCTCAAGGGGGCCGTGACTAAATTCGTGTGGGGGAATCCGCACAGCCATTGTCTTATCGACGTGAAAGAACAGGGCGGTAGCATCACGAATTGGGATCTCGAACTTGGAGGGCCCGGTGTGCTTGTCCAGACGGGTTGGTCGAAATACACACTCCACACCGGAGACATCGTCACTGTCCGGGCTGCATTGGCCAGAAACCATTCGAAGACGGCCAGTGCGCGAATGATCACACTCCCGAACGGTGAGCACTTGCCGGCCGCATCTCCAGCCGATGGCGGCCCGGAATAGAGACCTGAATATCCGTTCTGTCCTTGTTCGTTACGCGGCCGGAAATTTCTTTCACGGAACCCTTTACTTCAAAGGCGCTTGTATCGCATTTGCTGCGAGATATCTAGACCACACGATTCTTGCTTGTTGAACAATGCGATTCCTTGTGGACTCGCAACTTCCGCCAGCGCTGGTTCGGTGGCTTGGAGAGCGCGCATTCCAGGCATCTGCCGTGACGCAAACAAGACGCCCGAGAACAACCAGACAATGACGCAACGTCATGAATTTCACCTCCAGATGCCTTCTCGACGCAGCATAGAACTGGTCACTTAATTCTTTCTTAATGTCTCTAAACAAACCTCACCGGTTTCGCAATTTTTCCTTCCCGGAAAAGGGACTTTCCCACTTTTGCCGGAATGACCCGGCAACCGGACGAAACGGGTATAATCTGCGCGACAAACACGACAACCAGGAACCAACGAAACTTTGGAGGTGCATATGCTTCTCAGAACGTTTTCGACTGCAGCGCTTTTTGTGACTGTCCTGTCGACGGTGGCGGGCGCCCAGACTCCCATTCCGGCCATTGCCGCAGCTTCGAAAGCAATGGGCGTGGACACGTTGACTTCGATCACCTATTCGGGAACGGCCAGGAACGGCTCCTTCGGCCAGAGCAAGAGCATTGGCGATCCGATGGGGCCGGTCAATGTGACTCAGATTAATGCGTATATACGCACGATCAACTTCGCGCCGCCCGCCACACCGGACGCGCTGGTGTCCAGAGCGACGGGGACCACCGTTCCTCCCACAGTACCGGGCGCGCCGTCTCCAACGCCCGGAGTCTTCAACCAGAACATTACGGGTACGCAGGCCAGCGGCGGCTGGACTCAGGCGCTGAACATCTGGACCACGCCGTGGGGTTTTGTGAAAGGCGCGGCGAATGCAGCGCCCAACAGCATCACCTTGCGTCAGGAGGGTGGCCAGCAGGTAATCGCGTATTCGCCGGCGAATCTCAAATCCCCTTCGGGACAGGCGTATCTGGTTACCGGTTACCTCGACAATCAGAACCTGGTGACTAAAGTCGAAACGCGCGTCGAGAACGCGGTTGTCGGTGACCTTCCGGTCGTGTTTGAATATTCAAACTACCAGAACTTGAACGGCGTGCAGGTTCCGACCCGCATTGCTCAGCGGCAGGCGGGTCTGCTCACGTTTGATGCGAATATCATGGCGGCAACGCCGAATCCGCAGAACCTGACGCAACTGCTGACTCCCCCCGCTCCCGCCGCGCCTGCCGCCGGCGTTGCGCCTCAGCCAGCCGCCCCGGCCGCCCCTGCGGCTCCTCCTGCTGTCGAAGCGCAAATGCTGGGACCCGGCGCGTTCAAGATTACGGGTAACTACACGTCGCTCGCCCTGGATATGGGCGATCACATTCTCGTTGTCGAGAGCGGGGGAAGCGATGCGCGCGGCCTCGAAGTCATGGCTGCGGCAAAGCGGGCAATTCCCAACAAGCCGGTCCGCTTCGTGGTGAATTCCCATCCGCACTTCGATCACGCCAGCGGCCTGGCGGCGGCCGTTGCGGAAGGCGCCACCATCCTGACGCACCGCAACAACGAGCCAGTCCTCGAGCAATTGCTCGCGGGCCCGCGCACGCTAACGGGCGACAGCCTTTCCAAGGTGACGAATCGGCGCACCAATGTTGTCGAAGCCGTTGCCGATCGTGACGTGCGGAGGGGAACCAACGGCAAGGTCGTCGAGTTGCATCACGTCGTGAACGAGCACTCGGACGGCATGCTCGCCGTGTATCTGCCCGCAGAGAAGGCGCTATGGACAGCGGACGTGACCGTCGTGAATCCCACACCCGCGCAGTTGGGAATAGTCCGGTCCGTCGTGCAAGAGGTCAACCGGCTCAATCTCGATTACAACTCCTGGATTCCAGCACATCCGCCCAACCCGGATCGGCCGCTGACAAAGGCGGATGTGACGGCAGCCGCAGGCGCAAACTGAAACCTGCCCTTGTAGGCGCGGTCTATGACCGAGCCTACAAGGGAAACCTGTTCGATCAGTATCCGCGAAGGCCTTCGGTCAACTCGATGGTTGTGCCCCAGGGGTCCGTCAAGGTCGCGGTAGCGAAGTTGGCTGTACCTTTGGCGTAAGGGACGTCGAGTTTCACGCCCATCGCGACAAGCTTCGCGCAGAATGCTTCCAATCCCCTGATCTCCAGCCCAATGTGGTCCAGCATCCGGCCGCGCGTGGGAGCAGTACCGCGCGCCGGTCCGGAGATATTCAAGTTCACGCCCGGCAGATCGACAGCATCGTATTGGCTTCGTTTGCCCGGAATCCCGCCAAACAGACGCACGTACCAGTCCTTCACTTTCGCAACTTCAATTTCCGGCACGTACATATGGATGTGATGAAACGCAACCGGCACTCCCACGGGACGGTTGTGCCGTTGCGCCGCAGCATCGTTGTATCCGGCATCCTGAGTAAAAGTCAGATTTTGAGCCGCATCTTCAAACAACTCCACTCGCTCGCCCTCAGGTGTATACGTGGAAGCGACGCCGGGAAATCCAGCAACAGGCTCCACCCGGAGTCCCGCAGACGCGACCGCAGCCAGCGACGGCACTCTGAAGGCGACATGGTCCACGCTCGAGCCTTCAGTTCCACCAGAGGATTCACCCTGCGTCAGGAAAACAAATACTCCTGGAAGTTTGATCGCCTCCACGGTCCCGATCCGCAGTGACCGCCCCCCAAGAGTGACCCAGAATCGTTTGTTCGCCTCAACATCTCGCACGTGATAGTGCAAGTGCCCCATGGCCACGCCAGCGGCATTCGGCTCGGATAGCTGCGCAAACGCGGAAGACGATAGGAAGTGAAGAAACGCGAACGCCATCGCGGCAAAACAACTCACTCGGTAAAGGGTTTTCATTGGCGGCATTATAGCCAATTCAAGGTATCTCTCTACAAGACACTCAGCGGGGACCCTATCCATGACAAGGAAAAAGGGCTTGGCAACGGCTCCAATGACCGTCCTGGTAGTTCCCGCCGCGGCCATGTCTCGCATTTCGCCAGGAGCACGCATCATGAGTGTGAGGGACTGATCGGACCCTTCATTTCAGACGCAGAGCTCCGAAGGCGGTACCGCAAATCACCCCCTCGCTCAGCCAGAAAAATGTTGAATAGGCTCCAAATAGGAATAGAGTGTCGCCAAGTGGAATCAAGCCAGACCTTTTATTGTCTTGAGAGGTAATGTGTCGACGAATTTAGAAGCTCTTGAACTCCATGGTACCGATGACTCAAACGCAATGGAGTACAGCCGCGAATGTATTCCCAATGACCAGGCGATGGCTCCTTATACCCTTACCGGTTTCAAGCGAATCGTTTTCTTAGTGCTGTATGCGTTCATCGTATCGTCGTCCATTGCCGGGCTTATTTACACCTTCTACATTAGCCCGTTGTTCGGCTTGATGATTCTTCCCGTATGTTATGTATTTAACAATCTGCTATTTCTTGTGAATCACAGCAGACTTCATGCGAGTTTTATCGAACTGCCTGAAGCTGAAATGAATGTTATTTGTCATCATGCCTTCATTCATCACTATCGGAATATTTGTGTCTTCCATGAAACATGGCTGGAAACACGAATGTCTTACTTCATAGACGCCAGAGCTGTCTTTGACCGGGTGTTCAGGGGCTTTATCCTGGTAATTCCGCTCACTTCCCTGGTCCTTTATCAAATCGATCCAGTGCTCGGCATCGGTTTCTTTTCTTCGCAATATCTTGCAGAACTGCTGCAGTCTACAATTCACGAGTGGTACCACAACCCCGTCAGAAACCGGAAAAGCTTCTATAGTTTTCCGGTATATTGGACATTCGTCTTCCTGGAAAAAATTGGACTTGCTTCAACCAGACACCACCTGGAACATCACCGGCATCAGTTACCCACATTGGAAAAAGTTGAAGTGTGGCTGGATCTCTATGTTCCATTTGGTGAGATTCCTGTCGCTCGATTCTGGAAGAACGCCCTTTCCAAATATGTTCCAGGACAAACCCGGATGACCGATTATGTGAATCGCGTTGGAGCCTTATACGCGTACCTGGTGTTTTTCCTGATCAATCCCGCACTCTACGTCGTTATCTATGAAGCGTTGGACCTTGGCTAACCGGGCTGCTGTTACCGACGGGCGCGTGCGATTTCGGCTTTGCGATGCCCGACGACGAACGGCGATTCCTGAACGAAGTGATCCAGTTCCGTGTTTCGGATAACTCTGCGGACGAGCGGCGTCGTCATGTAGGTTGTAACCAAAGTCATGAGCACGAGCATGAAGAAGACGCTGCGAGGGAAGACGTGAAGCTCGTAGCCGAGGTTGATAACGATCAGCTCCATCAAGCCGCGGGTGTTCATCAGAACTCCAATCGTCACGGAATCCCGCCAGGAGAGGCCTCCCACAAAGCGCGCAGCGAGGGCGCAGCCGCCTAGTTTCCCGACAATCGCCGCTGCAAGGATCAGCGCCGCAACCGCCCATAAAAGCGCACCGCTCATCGACCCGATGTCTGTCCGAAGCCCGGTGTAGGTGAAGAAGATCGGGAGGAAGAATGTTGTCGTGAAGTCGCGCAACCGAAGACCAATGGCCTGCGCGAATTCCCTCTCATCGTGAAGAAGGGTGCCAGTGAGGAACGCACCAAAAATCGAAAAGATCCCGATAAGATTCGTGATGGCCGCAGCTCCGAGTAAGAGCACGATGAGAACCGCGATCGTCGTGAGCGACGGCTCGGCTCCATCCTCTCTTCTGGTGTGCTGAATCCACTTCCGGAGCAGAGGGCGCACTGCAAAGAGCATGATCGCGCAAAAGGCCGCGGCTTCGGTGATCGTGGCCGCCGCGTGACTGACTCGGAACTCGGAACGCACGACGGCTGTCGCGATAGTCAGAATAGTCCATCCTGCAACGTCGTCGACTGCGGCCGCCGTGATGGTGATCGATCCGATCGATGTCCGCTGGAGATTCAGCTCCATCAGAATGCAGCTCAAGACTGAAATCGCGGTAATCGCCAGCGCTGTGGCGAGCAACAGAGCGAACCCGATCTTGTTCGTTTCCGGAGCCACCCAGGGATGAATGATCTGCGCGAGAAGAATTCCCAAACCGAACGGCAGCGCGATACCCATGATGGACGTCGCAGCAGCCGTTCTTCCATAGGTCTTCAAATGTGCGAAATCAAATTCCAGCCCCACCAGGAACATCAAAAGGATAAGGCCGAGCTGGCTGAGGATGTTCAGTACCGGGCCTGTCGACGCCGAAAACACGCTGCTGAAAAAGTCCGGCGCCAGCTTGCCCAGCAGCGACGGACCGAGGATGAGTCCGGCAGCCACCTCTCCGCACACCTGAGGCTGGCCGAGCTTGCGGAATGCGACACCTGCAATTCGTGACGCCGCAATAATCACGATGAGCTGAATCAACACCTTCAGCAGCATCGCCTCAACGCTGGCATCGGCGGGGCCTGGCATCAGTGTCCTTCCTTTGAGCTTTCCTGCAGGAATCCCTGCATTAACGCGGCTATCTGTACCGCGGCGGAGCCCTCGTTGTCAACGAAACGGACGATGAAGATCGCCTTCATCGTCCAGGTCCGCCTATCCTTCGGGCTCTTGAATCACCAGCGGCGGCTTTCCGAATTTCGCACGTATGGAATTGATTGTCCGAAGAACGGACGGACGTCCGACGATTCGTCGCTCGAGTTTGCTCTTTCCGGGAAAATCCAGCATCGATATGCCGATCAGAATGGTCAGAACGCCCTGTCCTGGGAGTACGAGCATCGCGATTCCCACGACGAGGAAAACAATCCCAATCAGATTCTTGAGAATATGGACGGCGATTCGTAGTACCGCGTGATTCGTCCGGAACCAGCCGCGGGGCCGGTTCTCGTCAAAATAATCGACAGGTAGCCACACCAGGAGGATGGGAATCGCAATCAGAGATCCAATAAAGAAAGCAACGGAAAGAATACCGAGAACGATAATAGAGTTTCCTGAAACCAGATCCGTCATCTAATCGCGAAGTATGACATGGGAAATTCAGGGACGTACTCACATCAGAGGTCTGTATTTCGGGGCGGGTGAAGGTACTGCTGTGTTACCCCTCACCCAGTCCGCTGGCGGGGCCTCCCTCTCCCTTCGGGCGAGGGATTTACTCGAAAGACCTTGTTAGTTTGGACAGACGTCGATCCCGACTCTGCTTCCCTTTCAACCTGCAAGTAGATTGACAACTCATTCGTCACTGATATCATGCCGACAATATTTTCCGTGTTGGACAAATTATTTGCCTGGTCATTTTGGAGTTTCCGCTAAGAGGGGGTCGTACGTCATGGGAAGACTTTTGGTCGGTTCGGCGGCATTAATGTGTCTGCTGTCCATCGGAAGCACATTTGCACAGTCCACTAACGCGAGCTTGAGCGGCACCGTTCAGGATAGTACTCAAGCTGTTGTCGCGGGGGCAACGGTGACCGCGACAAACACCGAAACGGGAGTGGTCTCGACGGCGAAGGCCAACGAAAGTGGCGTATACAATTTCGCCAGTCTGCAACCCGGGAAAGCGTATACCGTGAGCGCCGAGCTTGCCGGATTCCGCACCAAGGTCTACAAGGATCTGGAACTGGGTAGCTCGCAGCAGGTGCGGCAGAATTTCATCCTTCAAGTCGGTGAGACCGCCTCGACAAATGTTGATGTGACCGCCGCCCTTGATTCGCTGCTGGCCACGTCGGGCGCATCGATCGGCAACGTGCTCTCCGCAACCAAAGTGCGCGATCTTCCCCTGGTTGGAAACAATGTGCTCGATCTGATCAATATCATGAACGGCTATACTCCGCCCGCCGTCCTCAATAACTCTGCGTCTGCGGCCTCGGCCACACTGGCCGGCTTGCCGATCATGTCGGTGAATACGACGATGGATGGCATCAGCGTCCAGGATAACCGGTACAATCTCGGCGTCAGTTCCGCAACGCACATCAATCCCGACCTCGTTGAAGAAATCCGCCTCATCGTGGCGCCTGTCGATGCCGAGACGGGTCGAGGCTCTGGCCAGGTGAAGATTCTGACTAAATCGGGAACCAACAGGTTCACCGGCAGCGCGTTCTGGAACGTCCAGAATTCCGCGCTCAACGCAAACACATGGAACAACAACCGGACTGGAGTGACGCCGAACTGGTACAACCAGCAGCAATACTCTTTGAGTTTCGGCGGGCCTATCGTGAAAAACAAAACGTTCTTCTTCGTGCTGTACGAAGGTCAGACAATGAACTCCCGCTCGCTTCAGACCGCGACGGTGATGACAGCGGAAGCCCGCAAGGGCAACTTCCGCTTTTTTCCCGGAGTCGCGAACGGCAATGCTGATCAGGTTGATACCGCCTGCAACGTTGCCACACCGACAGTTCGAGTGGTCGACGTGCTTGGCAATCCACTCGCCAACCCCGCGTGCGCCACGGGCCCGATGCAAACCATCAGCGTATTTGGACGCGATCCCAACAGGCCGGCGATGGATTCGACCGGATACCTTCAGCGCGTGATTGCCGGTATGCCGTTGCCGAACTACTTTGGGACAGGCAGCGGCGATGGTCTCAATCAGGCGCAATACCGGTGGACCAGGAGCGGGGACAGCATTATCGGAGGGCAGCAGGGCCTGGAGAGCGATGTCAACCGAAACCAGATCAACATCAAGATCGATGAAAATATCAATTCCAGCAACAAGCTGACGGTGAGCTTCAGTGATGAACGGCGCAATTCCACGACAAGTCCATCGGTCTATCCAGACGGTTGGGTTCCGTCTACCAAGCGGTCACCGCGTGTAATCACTGCGTCGTTCACGTCCACGTTGTCTCCAAGCATGGTCAACGAATTCCGATTCGGGTTTCAGCGAACAAAGTCATCGACCTACTACCCATATGACGACCCTGCAACCCAGGACGAAGTATTGGCCTACCTGCCCAGCGCCAGTGGAATTCCGATCATCGGGGCGCCATTGACCTACAACTCCAACAAGCTCAATCCTGGCTTGAATACCAATGTCAATAACGGCCCCCTGTATTCGTATGCCGACACATTGAGCTGGTCGAAGGGCAAACACGCATACAAAGGAGGCGTTGAATTCCGTGCAGTCCGAGCGCAAGGATTTAACTCTCTGAATGGCATTCCACACGTCACCGGCGGCGCTGGAAACATTCCGGTGCAGGGATTTACAGCGGCCCTCATTCCTGGTCTCGTCGGAAGCGCCACGGCCGGCACCATTGCCGGCGCACAAAATCTGTTGCTCTCTTTGAACGGCTCCATCAGCACCGTTGCGCAGGCGTTCATCCTGCAGGACGCGAAACAGACCGATCGATACCTGAGCTACGCCGATCCGAACGGCTATTACAAGGAACGAGAGTACGACCACAACGAACAAAGCGTCTTTTTTAAGGACGACTGGAAGATCCGGCCGTCATTGACGCTGAACCTCGGCGTGCGCTGGGAACATTACGGAGTACCGTGGGAGAAAAATGGGCTGATGGCATCGACCGTACACGGCGGCCTGGTGGGAGGATTTGGTTATACCGGCACAGGATTTGAAGACTGGGGGAACTACGGGCCGCAGAAGGGCGATTTGACAACAGTTCAATTTGTTGGTGTGAATTCCCCCCACCCTGACGAAAAGCTATACAAGGAGGACTGGAACAATGTTGGTCCGAACGTCGGCTTCAGCTGGTCGCTGCCGTGGTTCGGTGTGGACAAAACCACGCTGCGCGGAGGATACGGCATCAGCTTTCAATCCGGTGTTACGCCGTTCGATCTCGACACCAACGTGTCGATGATGCCCGGCATCAACGATTCTCAAACAGTGACGCCTTCAGGCTTCACCAATCTGGCGAATCTCGTCATACCAAGCGCAGTGGTCAACGTTCCTCTTCAGCCAGTCCCCCTCAACCAGCGGAATCAGTCGATCGCACCGTACGATACAAATTATGTCACTCCGTATATTCAGAACTTCAACGTGTCGGTAACGCGCACGGTGCGGCCCAACCTGACCCTCGACGTGCGATGGGTTGGAACCAGAGGTGTAAAGCTCTTCGGCAGCGTCAACCTCAACCAGATCAACTACATCAACAATGGATTGCTCGACGCGCTCAATATCACGCGCGCGGGCGGAGACGCTCCTCTATTCGACACGATGCTCGCAGGATTGAATCTGAATCCGGGAGTCGCCGGGTTCGGCCCCGTGGGACAAAGCATCGGCGGAGTCCTGCAAACAGGTTCCATGCACTTGCGCCAGAATGCCACTTTTAGAACCAATATCGCCAATGGCAACTTTGCCGCCGTTTCAAGTTCACTGAATACATCGACGCTGGTAGCCAGTCTGGGCGCTGGTGGTCTGCTCCAGAATGGAGGATTGCCTCCGAACTTCATCACGAACAATCCGCAGTTTCTGAACGTCAACTTGCAGACGAATCCGAATAACTCCATCTATCACTCGATGCAAAGCCAGGTGACGTTCCGGCCGACCCAGGGCGTCAATCTCCAGGCGACGTATTCGTTTCAACGCGGCATCGCCTCCAACAACGCCGGCGGCACGACCACCTGGCTGAACGTGCTGGACCGGGGTTTGGACCGGAGCCTCCAGGGTACCAGCCGCAAGCACGACTTCCGTCTCAACGGTGTTGTCGAATTGCCCATCGGGCCAAACAAATTGCTACTCGCCAACAGTACTGGAGTACTGGCGCGGCTGGTTGAAAGGTGGGATGTCAGCGTGATCCTCAACCTGCTTTCCGGAAGTCCTTTGGACATCACTGGGACGAATACCTATATAGGAGGAGGCTATCCTGAAGTTGTCGGGTCGCTGGACGCGATCAAGAACGGCCATGGAACGATGACCTCGGGCCTCCCAACATGGTACCCTGCCGGCACATTCACGTTCCCCGATGACCCCCAATGCGCTGCAGTCACGACGCTACAGACCACTCAGGCGTCCTGCTCCAACAATGCACTGGCGGATGCGGATGGCAACCTTCTTGTTGTGAATTCGCAGCCTGGAAAACTTGGCAATCTTGGCCCCGGCGTGATTTATGGGCCGGGAAACATTGGCTTCAATCTAAGCGCCGGCAAAACGGTGAGAGTCAGCGAGAGCAAGAGCTTTCAAGTGCGAGTGGATGCCGCAAACGTTCTGAACCATCCGTTGCTGGGCAATCCCAATCTGAATATCAACAGCACCAACTTCGGACAGATCACCACGGTCACGGGATCCCGGACTTTTCAGGGAACGCTTCGCTTCTCGTTTTAGCGCTCAGCGAAACAGTGCGAAGACCGAGACGCAGTAAACGGACGGATCGAAGACATTCTGCAGATTGAAGACACCCAGGGCCTCTTATGCCGGCGCCGCCTTCTCCTGGGGCGGAATCGGCGACGGCCGTACATTCTTCGCAGACGCAGGCGTCACATTCTCCGATTCTGTTTCGGTATTGGGAGACGGGCGATCTTTCAAAGTCTTGCCGGCGATCAGCAATCGAATCTCAGCCGCGTCGAGAGACTCCCGCACCAGCAGGGATTCGGCAATGCGAATCAAGGCATCGCGATTCTCAGTGAGAATGCTCTTCGCCCGTTCATATCCCATGATGATGAATTTGCGTACTTCGTCATCAATCGATATTGCAGTGCTTTCGCTGTAGTCCCGATGTTGGGCGATTTCACGGCCGAGAAAAATCGGTTCTTCCTGTTTTCCAAACGTCATGGGACCCAGCGACGACATTCCATAACGGCATACCATCTTGCGCGCCAGGTCCGATGCCTGTTCAATGTCGTTGCCGGCGCCCGTCGTCATTGTATCCAGGAACAATTCCTCCGCAAGGCGGCCCCCCATCATGATGGCGAGTTGTCCTTCCAGATATGCCCTGGGATAGGTATGACGGTCGTCCACCGGTAGCTGCTGCGTCACACCGAGAGCCATGCCCCTGGGAATGATCGTGACCTTGTGGAGTGGATCGGCACCTGCTGTGAGGACTGCCACCATTGCATGTCCTGCTTCGTGGTAGGCCGTCACCTTCTTTTCGAGGTCATTGATGACCATCGATTTTCGTGCCACTCCCATCAGGACCTTGTCCTTCGCCAGCTCAAGATCTTCGTGTGAAACCGATTTCTGATTCATTCGAGCGGCATGCAATGCCGCTTCGTTTACCAGGCTTGCAAGATCCGCTCCGGAGAAACCCGGAGTGCTCCTGGCAATGACGGAAATATCAACATCCTCGGAAAGCGGAATCCTGCGGACATGCACCGACAGAATAGCTTCGCGGCCCCGGACGTCTGGCCGTGGCACCACAACTCGGCGATCAAATCGTCCTGGTCTCAGAAGCGCCGGATCAAGAACGTCGGGGCGATTGGTTGCTGCAATAATGATGACGCCTTCATTCGATTCAAATCCGTCCATTTCAACCAGAAGCTGATTCAAGGTCTGCTCGCGTTCGTCGTGGCCGCCGCCGAGGCCGGCGCCGCGATGCCGCCCGACAGCATCAATCTCATCGATAAAGATGATGCAGGGAGCATTCTTCTTGCCCTGTTGAAAGAGGTCGCGCGCACGTGACGCGCCCACACCGACGAACATTTCGACGAACTCCGATCCGCTGATCGCGAAGAACGGGACGTTGGCTTCACCGGCGATTGCTCGAGCCAGAAGCGTTTTCCCCGTGCCGGGAGGTCCAATCAGTAAAACTCCTTTTGGAATTCGTCCGCCCAATTTCTGGAATTTCTGCGGCTCTATCAGGAAGTCGATGATCTCCTGCAATTCCTCCTTGGCTTCCTCCACACCAGCAACATCCTTGAAGGTGACCTTCTTCTGCTGGGCCGTCATCAGCCGCGCACGGCTTTTCCCGAAGGAAAGGGCCTTGGTTCCACCGCTTTGCATCTGCCGCATGAAGAAAATCCAGAATCCGATAATCAGGAGGAACGGCGCCCAGTTGATAAGAGCCGCGATCCACAGGCTCTGCGTGGGCCGTTCGATTCGGACATCGACGCCGGCAAGCTTGTCGTACAACGCGGGATAGTCTGACGGAACAACAGTCTTGAACGCGCCGCCGGATACGAGTTCCCCGGTAACATCGGCATTGAGAATTGTGGCCTTCTTGACGTTCTTGTTACGGACCTCATCCAGGAACTGGCTGAAATACAGCTCCTTTTCCTTGACGTTCGATTTGGTGGTGAAGACGCTGTACAACAATACTGCCGTCACCATCAAGGCGACCCAGAACGCAATCATCCTCGTCATCGAATTCACCTGAAACACTCCTGTCTCGTCATTCGACTTCATCCTTAGACCCCGCCCCGGCGAAGAGCCAGGCCCTAAAGCGAATTCGCTGGAGCACATCAGCTACGTGTATCTGCAACCAATGCGACCGTATCCAGTATCCTGTTATTGAATTGTCAGCGATTGCATTCCGCAGCGCGGGTCTGTATTGCACAGAGGAAGAAGACGATGCCAATCCCAGACAATCAAGGTGACGTATAAGCCACCATTGTTACAACAGAGAAATGTAACGAGTAAGGCAATCCCGAAATCGATACGGACCGTTAGCGGAGCTGACAAACTCAGTCACTTCGCCATTGAAGTCCTTCTGGCGCATCGATTTCACTACGGAACAGTACCGCAAACCCGGCGTTCGATCCCGGTGAGTATCGGACGTGCGGTTCCGAATTCGGCATCGCCTGGCCGAAGACGGAGCTGCACCGACATTTCGCAGGGTGGCCCAGCAGGAGCTCCAAGCCACCCGAGTGCTTTTGCCTATTGCTGCTGGATAGCCGCTCTCAAGACTTCCGGTCCATTGGGCATCTTGGCGTTGAAGTCTTTTTCCCCGGTAACAAAGAGATCAAAACTCTTCAACGACGTCACCGCTTCGAACTTTCCATTGAGGTCTTTATCGACCTTCATCTGGCCCTTGTTCTCGGGACTGCCCCCCCGGTCCTGCAGCCAAACGACATATACAGATGAAGCTGGCGTCAGGTTTTGAGGATTGGCAAGATGTTCTACCTGAACCTTCACTTGCAGATTGCCGTTTTTGTCGAGTTCGACTTCAACTTGTCCACGAGCGGCGGGAACAAGCGTACTGGAAGTTAATGGGAATTTCTTGGCAGCCTCCGCAATGGCACAAAACATAACGAGCGCTAAGACGACATAGAACTTTTTCACTGGAACCTCCTGGAGACTTCTCTTGTTGAACTAACGTGAAGCTCAAGAGTAGTGATGAATTCAATTCGATTCTGTGCAATACAGCTCTTTGTTGGAATTCGCTTGCAGAGAAAGGGTCGGGACCCGGGACGACGCAAGTGACGAAACATCACACGGCCCAGCTCCGAATGTGGCAATGCCCTGCATGCTTCTACGGCATCGTAATCAGTGTTACGTTGCTACGCAGTCCAACCAAACGGGACAGCCTGCTAGCCGTTGAGTGCAGCGAGCGCAGCGGTGGCAATTTGTTCGTCCTGGGCGGAGGTCACGCCGCTGACGCCAACAGCGCCGATCACCTTTCCATCCGCAACCACGGGTAGTCCTCCCTGGATGGGAACAATTCCTTCGACCGCAAGAAACGCCGTTTTGCCGCCGGCGATCATTTCTTCCATCGCCTTTGTGGGTCGTTTGAAAAGTGCGGAGGTTCGGGCCTTGCCCTGTGACACCGCGATGCTGCCGGGCTGCGTTTCATCGAGTTTATGAAAAAGGATAAGCTCGCCATTCGCGCCAACGATGGTAATCGCAACGTTCCAGCCATTCTTGACGGCCTCTGCCTCGCCTGCTGCGACCATCTTCTTTGCAGCGTCCAACGTGATGAACTTACTTGTTCCCAACATGCCGTGCTCCTTCAAAGTCCAAATTCTCCGTAATTCGCGTACCATCTTTTCGAAACGCATCTGCAAGCAGACGAATCCGCCGCCTGGCTTCGGTCAGGTCGTGGTTGTCGAGATTGATATTCAGCAGGTCGACGTACCAAGGCAGTTTGACGCTGTCCATCACGTAGGTTTCGACAATCTCTCGCGCAATCGGCAATGTGGTGTCTTTTGATGAATCGTGAACATCGCGGTTGCTGGCCTTACGAAGTTTCTCATATTCCTCGGCGAGCAGCCGCTTGCAGAGTTCCGCTGTGAACCGGTCGCCAGCCTTCACGCCGACCTGATCATCATCGGCCGTAAGTTTCGCGTTCTTGTGCAGCCATTCCCACAGAATGCTCAGCCGGATTTCTCCCGTTGCCATATCTTCCATCAGATAGAGCACGTCTTCATTGCCGAAGTAGTCCGCAGGTTTGAGAGCCGCGGCCTGCATGCCGACTCCGAAGGCGTTGCCGTACTGCAGCGCCACACTTAGAAGGTCGCGTGCCCCACGAACGGTGCGCGGCGCGGGTTCGAGCAGAGTCAGGCCATCGGCATCGGCCTTTGTGTAAGTGAGTGGCGGGAACTTCCGTCCCATCTGATTCGCCTCACCGACTTTATCCCACACCGGTCTCACGATCGGCACCATCTTCCAATGCGCCACCCATTTTCCGTTTGCGCCTTCACGCTGTTCGCGTTCAGCTCCTGCTGTTGCGCGCTTCATGCCATCGGCGACGCCCTTTTCCGAACCAACGGGAATATTGGGTTCCATGCCGCCCTGCCAGAGCGCAAATTGGCCCAGCTTGTCGGGAGTGCTGCAGGCACGCCGTACGCGGTCTTCGTAGATGCGCATGTAGCCGTAGGTCATGGTGATCGCATCGATATTCGGATTGAGGAACGCCGGATCCCACGCCATCGCATCGGAGACGCTGTTGATGTAATCCCATCGGCCGGTGTTGAATCCAAGGAAGTGTCTTCCAAGTGCCGCGCGGATTTCCATCAGCTGATAACACGCTTCGACCTGCTCGATCAGCACATAGCCCTTGATCGCGCCATCCGGCAGACCGAGGTGCTTTTCAAGGGCCGATAGGATGTCGCCCCACACCGCGGCTTCTTCCGCTGTCTGAATCTTCGGCATGTAGAGCGCCAGCGAACAGCCGGTTTCGCGCAGCCGCTTGTGGTTGTTCACAATGAAGAGAACCGTATCGGCAATGGTTGCGGAAAAGCTTTCTCCATTGGCGTGCCGGATGTGACGATCATCGAGATGCAGTCCACGCGCGCGGAAGATCTTCGTTGTGAAGTCGAGCTGCTTCTTCCAATCAGCGATCATTGGCCGTCCCAGGAAACCCTGAGCCCACTTGTTCATTTCTCCGGCCACTTGTTCGGCGACCTTCATGAACACCGGATCGCGATGGATGGCCAGCTTCAGATTTCGATGATTGTCCAGAGACATCGTCGAGATCTGGCCGAGCGCATCCTCTCCGTCGAACATCCATCCGTCGGCGCCAGATAAAAGTGCGTACGCAATGTTTCGGATGCTGTTTTCCAGCGGCGCATTCGGTTTGGCGGCAGGTCCTGTACCCTGAATCCACTGACGCTGCAGGTCCTTTGGTATCTCGCTTCCAACAAAGTTGCCGTCCCGCGCATCCTGAACCTTGATCTTTGTTCGGGCAATGGTTGCCTGAGGATCCAGAAAAGCGATCGGCTGCTTGTTTCGAGCTCGCGCCGCCCTCCGCTCGATGCGCCCCTTCATCACGGCTTTTCGATCCGCATCCAGGCCCGCCAGGGCTTCCAATGCGGCGATGGCCTCCGGAGTGAAGACATCGGGATAAACGCTCTCGAGATTTCCTCGGATTTCCAACTTTCGCGCTGACATGAATCACCTCTCCACAAAAAATGAATACGAATTTTACCTGACAGTTGAAGCAAGTTGCGACGGAATCCTCACTCCGGAGCTAGACCACTGCTGATTTCTGGGGCAATGGGCGTGTGCGCAGGACCAGAGCCGTGCAGCCAGACAGGAAAGCAAGACATGCGCTCCCATAGATGACGGCATCCCAGCTTCCGAGTATTCCGAAAAGCCATGCGGCGATAGGAGCGCCAATGATCGACGCGACGCCCTTGGCCGAATAGAGGAAGGAATAGTTCGATGTGGCGTGCCTGCTGCCGAAGTAGTCGCCGTTGGTCGATGGAAACAGCGAGTAGATCTGGCCCCAGGTAAAAAAGGTCAGAATCAATGTGATCGTCAACATCACGCTGGAAGTCCGGCCAAGCGTCACCACTGAAACGAGACAACCCGCCTGCAGGAAGAATGTCACCACCATGGTGTTCTCTCGTCCAATCTGATCCGACACCCAACCCCAGAAGACTCGAGCCACACCATTGGCAACGTTGTTCATTGCGACGACCGTTGTGAGTACGGCGGTCGTCATCCCCCATGACTTCACCAGAGAACTGGAATTGGCAGTGACAAACAGACCGCCTGTTGCCATTGCCACGAACATCAAATAGAGAATATAGAAATGCGGTGTCTGCAACATTTGCGGCGTCGTGAAGACTTCCGTATTCCGCCGGGATTTCGCGGCAGCGGCCGCAGTTTGCACAGCCTTACCCGACTTAAAGTCCGGGCCCGGGTGCCGAAGAAACTGAGCAACTATAGTGATGATGACGCCCTGGATAATACCGGTCACAATGAAGGCCGTCTGATAATCGTAGTTCCGGATCAAATAGGAAATCAGCGGAACGAAAGCGGCGCTGCCGCCGCCAAAACCGGCTGCGATGATACCGGCCGCTGCCCCGCGGCGATCCGGAAACCATTTCAACGCCGACCCGATGCACGAACTGTAGACAAAGGCCGCACCAATTCCAGCCATGCCATAAAAGAAGTAGAGCTCCGGCAAGGAACTGGCACGTCCCATCATGCTCCAGCCCACGCCGCACAATACCCCCGCAACAGTAATGAAGGGTCTCGGTCCCAGCTTATCGACGAACCAGCCTTCCATCGGCTGCACCCATACCTGCAGATTGATGAAAACCGAAAACGCAAATGCGATCTGCGTCAGCGACCAGGAATGCGCTTCCTTCATGGGTTCGGTAAACAATCCCCAGGAATACTGAAGGTTCGCGATCATGACCATCGCGATCACAGAAAAAATCAGCTGAAATTTCGGCGTGTTGATCAAGTCAATCTCCTGATTATCAGCGCAGTATCATACTGAAACGAGAGGGAGTGTCGAGACATTTTGATCCTTCAGCCTTCAGGTCGAACATCGCGTGGGCGACAGATCCAATCCCCTGGCACAATTGGCACAGATGTCTCCTGCAATGAGCGCTGTTTTAGAAGAGCCCTCTGCGTACAATAGCTGCGGCGATGAATGAACTGCTGAGATTGGGAGCGATCCCGACGTCAGTCCAGGTGATCAATCTTGCCGGGGAACCATTGCGCAACGACCTGGTGCGGCGGATCTACGAGTCGACAGCCGTTCGCAAGGTCCATGACCTTTATGGGCCCACGGAATGCACGACGTATTCGACGTGGGCACGCAGGACCGCAGATGGACCGCAAACCATCGGCCGGCCAATTGCCAACACGCAGATCCATATCCTCGACGGTCATCTGCAGCCGGTTCCCATAGGCATCACCGGTGAGATCTACATTGGCGGCGACGGAGTCGCCCGCGGGTATCTGAACCGGCCGGAGTTGACTGCGGAGAGATTCATTTACCATTCGTTTGATGGCGCGATGGAATGGCGGCTGTATAAGACCGGCGATCTGGCCCGGTATTTGCCAGATGGCAATATTGAGTTTCTGGGCCGGAGTGATGATCAAGTCAAGATTAGAGGCTTTCGCATTGAGCTTGGAGAAATCGAACGCGCGATGGTGCGGCATTCTGAGGTTCGACAGGTTGCAGTCGCTGCACGGGAGGACTCGACTGGAGATAAAAGCCTGGTCGCCTACGTTGTGCCTCGCGGCTCACAACCGTCGATGAATGACTTGCGCAGCTTCCTGAGAGAGAGCCTGCCCGAATATATGCTGCCTGCTTCGTTTGTTTTCCTGGATTCCTTGCCGCTCACACTCAATGGGAAATTGGACCGCAAAGCACTTCCAGCACTTGATGAGAGCAGGCCCAGGCTGGATCAGGTGTTCATTGAGCCGAGGACACCAACGGAACAAATCCTGGCTGGAATCTGGAAAGTAGTCCTCAACCTGGAAACTATTGGCATCTACGATAACTTTTTTGACCTTGGCGGGCATTCTTTGCTGGCGGTGCGGGTTGCGGCCAAAATCGAAGAGACTTTTGGTAAAAGGCTTCCCCTGGCTTCTTTTTTCCAGTTAGCGACAGTGGACCAACTCGCAAAGTTTCTAAGCGACGAAGTCCCTGTAACACCATGGCTCTCTTTGATGCCAATCCGGACAAAAGCCTCCAGACCTCCTTTTTTCTGGGTCCACGGAGAGGCAAGTAACACTGCCCTTCCGCGATATCTCAATCCCGATCAACCAATCTATGGCATCGTGCATCAAAGTGAGGATGGAACCCCCGCGCTTTACAGAAGTGTCAAAGATATTGCAGCACACTATTTGAGCGAAATACGCACCCTTCAGCCTCATGGGCCGTACTTCCTCGGCGGGTTTTGTTTTGGAGGAATGCTTGCATTTGAAATGGCTCAACAGCTGAGCGAATTGAGTGAATCTGTGGCGATTCTGGTTTTGTTGGCACCTTCGGTTCCGCTACCCGACCG